>Ga0335081_10016226_pt1 | contig 12052 bp, 8 predicted proteins | sample Lox_Sample_35_FD_206713 | JGI IMG/M metagenome (GOLD analysis project Ga0335081, IMG submission 206713) | Soil microbial communities from Loxahatchee National Wildlife Refuge, Florida, United States - Lox_Sample_3.5 | ecosystem: Environmental > Terrestrial > Soil > Wetlands | place: USA: Florida... | reverse complement strand
GCCGAGACGCTGACCCATGCGTTGGCGAATTTTGGCGTCGCGGTAGACCGCTCGAGCGCGGTCGAAGTCGCGGTATCCCGTTTGGGCGAAGAACACTATGGCGAAGTCATCGTGGATTTCGAAGACCCCGGCTCGGCTTCGCTGGTGCTGGAGAGCACTCGCCGCCAGGCGACAGACGAGCACAGAACACCTCCGGTAACCGTTGCTCTCATTCCAGATGTTTCACAGATGCGCAGTATTCTGGGGGCGGGCGCCCATTTCATTCTGAAAAAACCCTTTACCGCCGAACAGGCGTCGAGCACGCTTCGCGCCGCCACCGCCCTGTTGAAACGCGAGCGGCGACGCTCGTTCCGAGTAGCGGTACAAGCTGTGGTTTCCCTGCATAGCGGTCAAGCCAGGCTGGAAGGCATTCTCCTCGACCTGAGCAATGGCGGAATGGACGTGCTGGCGGCGCAAGCGCTGGAGCAAGCTGCTCTGGTTCACTTTTCCTTCGAGCTTCCGGAAACTGGAGCTGCGGTCGAGGGCGATGCCGAGGTGGCTTGGGCGAATGCCAATGGGCAGACGGGTCTGCGCTTCCTGGAAATGCCGATCGAGATGCGCGAACGGCTTGGGGAATGGCTGACAGCACACGCGCAAGAAGCTTTACCGGAAGAACCGGACCCGGTCAGCCACTGCAAACTGACCGACTTAAGCCTGGGCGGATGTTATGTGGAGACCGAATCTCCATTCCCTCAGTCTTCAGCGGTGGATCTATGCCTCAAAGCGGCTGGCATGGAAGTTCACACCCCCGGGGTGGTTCGGGTCATGCATCCGGCTCACGGGATGGGAATTGAATTCCCTCTCCGCACGGAAGAGCAGCGCAAGAGCGTTGGGGATTTCATAAACTTTCTGACCCGCACACCCGGAATCAGCCCGGAGTTGGAGATCTCTCCGCGCTCGCTGTTGGCATCGGCCGAAGAACTGAATCAGAAGCCCGCAACCGAGTCTGACGACCCGCTGCTCGAATTGGTGCGGACCGGCGGCGGTCTGGAGGAAGACGAGTTTCTCTCCCAATTGCATGGGCAGCGGAGTAGCTCTTAGCTGTCAGTTCTCGATCCTCGGTCCTTCACTACGGGCTCCCTCCATTTTGCCTCTCTTGATATCGGTCATATCATGATGCCAACAGCGACATACATATCTGACGTGGGCTGAAAGCGGCAGTTTCTGGAATTCGTGGTAGCTGATAGCTGAGAGCCAGCGGAAAAGCCCGAAGGGACGGACCCGACGCCCCGTCTCTGGCGCGGCCCGTCCCTTCAGGTGGTCTGTTCCACCTTGATATGTTCAGCCTAGCTCATTACCCACTCTGGATGATTTCAGGCGAGTTAATTTTTCGAGAATTTTCGGATGCACTAGAATTGCCTAGGCCAATAGCGTTCATCAGGCGACGGCAGTTGTTCCGGGCGGCACTTGTCAAAACCCTCCATTTCGCATCTAGTCCTGCTCGCCGCCATATGTTTTCTGGTGATCATTCCATTTTTCTGGATGGGTAATCCCTCTGGACACGATTTCGAATTTCATATGTTTTCCTGGATGGAGGTTCTCAGCCAATGGAAACAAGGAATCATCTATCCGCGCTGGGGGGCCCTGGCACATTGGAGTTACGGCGAGGCACGGTTTCTGTTTTATCCGCCCGCTTCGTGGACATTGGGAGCCGCGCTGGGAGCCTTTCTGCCGTGGTGGGTGGTTCCCGGAACTTTTATATGGATCGCGCTCTGGCTTGCTGGGATTTCCATGTTTTCCGTCGCGAAACATTGGCTTGCGCCGCGGGACGCGCTGTTTGCCGCCATCCTCTATGCCGTCAATCCGTATCACGTGCTGATTGTCTACTGGCGGAGCGCGTTCGCCGAACTCTTGACCGCGGCATTGCTGCCCCTTTTGGTGCTCTGGGCCGTCCGCCTGGAAGAGCGCGGCCTACGCCCAATGTTGTGGCTCAGCGGGACGCTGGCCGCGGTGTGGCTCACCAATGCGCCCGCAGCGGTCATGGTTCACTACTCGCTGGCGCTCTTTGCGGTTGTGATTGCTGTGTTGACCCGTTCATGGCGTCCGCTGACTAAATCGGCCATTGCAATCCTGCTCGGCGCGGCATTGGCATCGTTTTACCTGCTTCCCGCCGCGTATGAAGAAAAGTGGGTAAACATCGGCGAAGTGCTGTCGCCGGGGGTGCGCCCGATCGACAACTTCCTGTTTACTACCATTTCTGATCCCGACCACAACCGCTTCAACTTTTTCGTGTCGTTGATCGCTGCGGCGGAGATTGCAACAGTGGCGGCGGCCATGTGGTTCTCTCGTGGATGGAGAAAAAAACAGGGGAATCTCTGGATTTTGCTCTCCGCTTGGGCTGCGGTTTCCGTCATTGTCATGTTTTCCATCACGAATATTTTCTGGGAGCATCTGCCTAAACTCCGCTTTGTGCAGCTTCCGTGGCGCTGGCTGCTGTGCCTGAATGCCGCCCTGGCCCTGGTGTCCGCCATGGCAATCAGGCGGTGGAGCGTCCGCATCGCAGCCACATTTGCGCTGCTTGCGGTTGTTGCACTCGCGGGATGGAGAATCCAGCCGCCGTGGTGGGACTATGCTGCAGACATTCGCGAAATGGCGATGGCGATGTCGGACGGAACGGGCAATGAGGGTACAGACGAATATGTGCCTACAGGCGCCGATCCCTATGAGATCAACAAAGAGGAGCCACTCGTAATCCTGTGCCGGGTGGGCATTGTTGCACGCGACTGCCCGCCAGCAACTGCCCAAATCCTCGACTGGAGTGCGGTTTCGAAGCACGTCAAGGTGAATACATCCGAGGCGGGAAATCTCGTTCTGCGACTCTTCAACTATCCGGCGTGGGAAGTGAAGATTAACGGCCAACCTGTTCAAGCCGAGACAAGTGATGTTACCGGACAGATGGTGATCCCGGTTAAAGCGGGAACTAGCAGTGTCGAGATCCGCTTTAGGCGAACACCCGACCGCGCCATCGGGGACGCACTTTCGATGGCAAGCATCGCGGTCTTTCTGGCGCTCTGGTGGGAGACCCGCACATTGCATGTCGGATCTGAGATTTCCCCTGTGGGCGCTGTGGTAAAGAAGAAAAGCAGATAACCACGGGGGACACAGAGGTCCACGGAGGCAAATGCCAGCACGCGTTCTCATTGCGACTTCCAATCCCGGCAAACTGCGCGACTTTGCGGGAGCCGCGGAGCCATACGGAATCACGGTTGCCGGTATTCCGCACTTCGCTTCCCTGCCGGCCGTGGTTGAAGATGGCGACACCTTTGAGGCGAACGCGCGAAAAAAGGCCGAGGCGTACAGCCGGGCAGTTTCCGGCGAACTGGTGCTTGCCGACGATTCCGGCTTGGAAGTCGACGCTCTGGCTGGCGCCCCGGGCGTGCACTCGGCACGGTATGCGGCGGACAAGCCCCACCTCAGCAATGAAAATACCGACGACGAGGCGAATAACGCACGAGTGCTTCGCGAACTGGCGGGCGTGCCCTCAGAGAAGCGAAGTGGGCGGTTTGTCTGCGTGCTGGCCGCGGCGCAAGACGGCCGCACGCTTCAGGTTTTTCGCGGGAGGGCTGAAGGCATCATCTTGGACGCGCCGAGGGGATCGAATGGCTTCGGATACGATCCGCTGTTCTACTTCCCTCAGATTGAAAAAACTTTTGCGGAGTTGACGGCCGTTGAGAAGGCGCAGTACAGCCATCGCGGCACGGCGTTTCGCAGTTTTCTGGAGTGGTGCCGAACTGGTGAAACTGCGCGAAAGGACTGAAAGAGTAGAAGCGCTATTTCCGCGTCCGAGCTCTTTGTAGGATCACTCCAGCAATCCCAAAAACAATAAAGAGCAAACCAATCGATGCCCCGAGGAATAGGTAAATCCCAGTCGCGCCTGCAGCGATATCCTTTCGGAAAATACTCGTGACTCCCACGAGGACGAAGGGAACTGCAGAAATCAATGCCAGAGTCATTCCCGCGCGAACAAACCATGAGTCACGAAATCTGATGGTCTTATCCATCCGGTCACAAGGATGAGCTTGTGCTCTACGTCTGTAAAGTTACCTTGGTTGGCGGGTTTGAGTTCCTTGGCATGCCGCTTGGGAAGGACGTAATGTTCAGGAGTTTTCAGAGAAACTGAGCGAGAACCCGATTAACATTTCTCTGTGTCTCTGTGACTCTGTGGGTGAAAAGATCTCGTAACCAATGGGATCGGTGACGCGGATCACAGTTCTGCGTGATCCAGCTTTCCTTGACTTGTGCTGAAACGCAACACGATAATAGTCGGTTCGTCTTTGCATAACCGACCTCGTAAGGAGCGGTCCATCGTGGCATCTGCCGCTAGTCCTGCAGTCCCCAGAATCAGACAAGGTGTAGCTCCACTCCGAGCCGGGCAGGGAATTTCGTTTGTCTTGCGCCGCCTGCACTCGCTGACTGGAATCATTCCCATCGGAGCCTTCCTGCTCGAGCACTTCATCTCGAACTACGAAGCGTTCAAGGGCCCTGACGCCTACACTGCGCAAGTCAAATTCCTGAATAGCCTGCCGCTGGTGATCGGACTCGAGTTGTTCTTCATCTGGATCCCGATCCTCTATCACGGCATTTACGGCGTCTACATCTGGTGGCGTGGCGACTCGAATGTCAGCGAGTATCCCTGGACCGGCAACTGGCTCTACACCTCGCAACGCTGGACCGGCATCATCGCTTTCATTTTCATCATCCAGCACACGTACTATTTGCGCTTCACCGGCATCCATCTGCCCACACACCCGGACATGTCGTTCGCCAAGGTGCAAGGAGAATTCCAGAATCCGTGGATGATCGCGTTTTATGCGGTGGGCATCATTGCCGCTTCATGGCACTTCGGCTATGGATTGTGGCTCTTTGCTGCGAAATGGGGCATCACTACTGGTGAGCGCGCGCGGCGCTGGTTTGGATATGTTTGCCTGCTTGTGGTGCTCGGACTTGTTGCGCTGGGCGCGGTAAGCATGTACGGATTCGTGACGACGCCGCGTCAGCCGCTGAATACAAGTTCTCCGGACAATATCGCATTACGATGAACACAACATACACCACGGAGACACGGAGTCACGGAGAAGAGTATTAGGTTCTCCGTGTCTCCGTGGTAGCTGGTTCTGGCGGACAGTGATAGGAATGCAGCTCAGATTGGACTCATAAATGGCAACTCCAAGAATCGTCGTAGTCGGCGGCGGTCTCGCCGGACTTTCCGCAGTCATCAAGATCGCCGAGATGGGCGGGCAGGTTGATCTGTTCTCTATCGTCCCGGTGAAGCGCTCGCACTCGGTCTGCGCCCAGGGCGGAATCAACGCCGCCAAGAACCTCAAGGGCGAAGGTGACTCCACCTGGCAGCACTTCGACGACACCATCTACGGCGGCGACTTCCTCGCCAACCAGCCTCCCGTCAAAGCGATGTGCGACGCCGCGCCCGGCATCATCGACCTGCTCGACCGCATGGGCGTCCCGTTCAACCGCACGCCCGAAGGCGTTCTCGACTTTCGCCGCTTCGGCGGCACGCTTTACAACCGCACCGCGTTCGCTGGCGCCACCACCGGCCAGCAACTTCTCTACGCGCTCGACGAGCAGGTGCGCCGCTACGAATCCGAAGGCAAGGTCAAGAAGTACGAGCACTGGGAATTTCTATCGGCGGTGCTCGATGGACAGCACATCTGTCGCGGCATCTGCGCCATGGACCTGCGCACCATGGAGATCCGCACTTTCCCGGCTGACGCGATCATCATCTGCACGGGCGGCTGTGGAGCCATCTTTGGTAAGTCCACTAATTCGGTGGTGTGCACGGGATCGGCGCAGTCCACCCTTTACCAACAGGGCTGCTACTACGCGAATGGCGAGTTTATCCAGGTGCATCCCACCTGCATTCCCGGGGAAGACAAGCTCCGCCTGATGTCAGAATCGGCCCGCGGTGAAGGTGGACGCGTCTGGGTTCCGCGCACGCCGAATGATAAGCGCGATCCCAAGAGCATTCCGGAAAAAGAACGCTGGTACTTCCTGGAAGAGTGGTATCCGAAATACGGAAATCTTGTGCCCCGCGACGTGGCGACCCGCGCCATTTTCAAGGTGGTTTTCGAGCACAACCTCGGCCTCGACGGCAAGCCGATGGTTTATCTCGATCTGACCCACATTGACCGCGCTACGCTCGACCGCAAGCTGGAAGGCATTCTCGAAATCTACGAGAAGTTTGTCGGCGACGATCCGCGCGACACGCCCATGAAGATTTTCCCCGGCATGCATTACACCATGGGCGGACTTTGGGTGGATTACAAGCAGGCCACGAACATCCCCGGAATTTATTCCGCCGGAGAATCGGAATACCAATATCATGGGGCAAATCGCCTGGGCGCGAATTCGCTGGTGTCGTGCATTTTCGGCGGATTTGTTGCCGGTCCAGCAGCGGTCGAATACGCGAAGAACGCGAAGGCGGCGCCGTCGAATGGTCACTTCGATGCCGAACGCAAGCGCCAGGAAGAGATCAATGCTGGCCTGATGTCGGCGGACGGCAACGAGAACCCGTTCCTGCTCTGGCGAGAACTAGGTGACGTGATGACCAAGGAGTGCACGGTCATCCGCTATAACAAAGGATGCCGGGAGGCGGACGCCAAGCTGATCGAACTTTTGCAGCGCTTCCAGAAGATCAATCTAAGCGACCGCACACAGTGGGCGAACACGACGGTTGCATTCGCGCGCCAGCTTTACAACATGCTGCAGTTGTCGCGCGTGATCGCGCAGGGGGCGGCGATGCGGGACGAATCGCGCGGTTCGCACTATAAGCCCGATTTCCCGGAACGCGACGACAAGAACTGGATGAAGACGACCAAAGCCGTGTTCGCACCAGATGCGGATGAGCCGAAGTTCGAATTTGAACCGGTGGACGCGTCGCTCATTCCGCCGCGGGCGAGGAAGTACTGACAGCCCGCAGCAGAGGTAGGATCGAAGGCCCAGCGCCTAAAGGCGCTCTGGTTTTACGGCTTTTGCGGCACGCATAAATGCGTGCCCTGATACGAATCGGAACTCGTCTCGAAGGGTTTCGTATGGGGGCACGCCTTCAGGCGTGCCGACTATGAAACCAATTGAATGCGGGGCTTTAGCCCCTGAGGCGGATCGTCGAGATGAAATCCGGGATGGAAGGAGGAATACGGGTAGTCGGACGGCCTCTCGGCCAGATGGCGCTTGACCGGATTTTGCCCGATGTATTCATGGAAGCTCGCGTAAGCATCAGGATCGAGAACTCTAACCTCCGAAAACCCGCGCTCCCAGACGGGCGGCTTGAAGCCGAGTTCTTTTCCTGCCCGGAAAGCGAAGCCCCCTTTGATGAATTGAACGGCTCGCTCGATGCTGATTTCTTGTCCGACAGTTATGAGGAAGTGGAAGTGATCGGGCATCACTACGAAGGCGTGCAACAGGTATCTGTGCTCGGATCGGTAGTGATACAGAACATCAATGAACAACTTTGCGGCGCGATCGGACTGCAACAGGCTGCGTTTCCCGAGGGTAGACGACGTCACAAAGAAGGTTCGCTCAGTCGTGACAATGTTCACAGGATCTGCGTTTCGAATAGGGATGGCCATGTGCAGGGGCTAAAGCCCTCAGGCCTTAGAGCTGGGTTCGGCACGGCTGAAGCCGTGCCCCGATACGAACCTACACTGAAGCCCGTAAGCGGTCTGTGATGATAGAACATCGGTTTGGTGATGATTCGGGCGAGGGGGAACTGAGAGCAAACGGACGTGTATCGGGGCACGACTTTAGTCGTGCCGTGGCGAGCGAATAAGAGAACCGGGCTTTAGCCCTCTCATCCCGGGCCGTGCGCAGGCGAAGCCGAGGAGGAGCGAGGGATCTGCAGTTTGCCGCATCCGAAAGATGCATAGGGATTAGAGGAGATGTTTGAGGAAGTGCCACCGCCTCCAGAATACGACCGAGGTGACTTAACTGCGTCGTGGTGGAGAAGGAACTCGATCGCAGGCATTGCTGTCGCCACTCTTGGCTTAGCCCTGTTCAATGCCTGGAACTGGTATGTGTTTCGCCAGCAAGACGCAGCGATCGATGCAGTTGTGAATACCGTGATTGCGATTATTCTCGCTTTCATCCACAGGGAACGCACAAACGCGCAGCGATACTTGGATGCGAAGAGAAGAGTGGACGACAAATCGGGCGCTCACGCGATGGAAATTCAGGCGAGACACTGATGAGCACAGGTCATGCGGGCGGGAATGCATAGGTCCTTCGCTTCGCTCAGGATGACAAAACGATTTCAGATTCAAGCTAAGAGCTAAAGGCTAAGAGCTAAAGGCTAGCATATGGCTAATAACAAGACAGTCCTCATCAAGATCAAACGCCAACTCACTCCCGACGCGAAAGCCGTCTGGGAAGAGTTCGAAATTCCCTACAAGCCGAACCTCAACGTGACCTCCGTGCTGATGGAGATCGCGGCCAATCCGGTCACGCGCGACGGCAAGAAGACCACGCCCGTCACCTACGACTCGAATTGCCTGGAAGAGGTGTGCGGCTCCTGCGCCATGCTCATCAACGGCCGCGCTCGCATGGCCTGCTCGGCCTTGATCGACCATCTCGATAAGCCGATCAAGATCGAGCCGCTCTCGAAGTTCCCGCTGGTGCGCGATCTTGCCGTCGACCGCAGCGTGCTTTTCGAGAACCTGAAAAAGGTGAAGGCCTGGGTTCCCGTCGACGGCACATACGATCTCGGGGCCGGCCCGCGCATGTCGATGGAGGAGCAGGAGGAGGCGTATCCGCTCTCGCGATGTATTTCGTGTACCTGCTGCATGGAGGCTTGCCCTCAATTCACGGAGTCGACAGGATTCGTGGGCGCGGCGACCATCTCGCAAGTACGGCTGTTCAACACTCACCCGACCGGCAAGGCACTCAAGCGCGAACGCCTCGCGGCGTTAATGGGTGATGGCGGAATTCAGGAGTGCGGCTATGCGCAGAACTGCGTGGAAATCTGCCCCAAGGATATCCCGCTCACCAAGTCGATCGCCGAAGTCGGTGGACAGGTGATGAAACAGGCGCTGGGTGATCTGTTCAGGAAGTAGGCTCTAGGCTCTAGGCTCTTGGCTTTGCTCCACGCTTTCGTAGTTTTCGCTTCAAGCCGCTTTTTGTCGCTCACTCAGTTGATTCGCAAAAAATACAGACAGGAATCAAAGGCCTAAAGACTAGCGCCGAGAGCCCAAAGCCTGGAGCCCTATTCCGGACAACCTGCTCAACATCGTTCGGATCAAATGCAAGTTCCGGGGCAAGTTCCACTGGGGAGGTTTCCCTGAGACCTGACACCTGACACCCGAGACCTGGTAATAGTTACCAGTAACTCTCCACGGTAATGCCACAAATGCGAGATTATTTGGCGTAATTGTTGAACTCTGTTTTACAATGACGCATCCTCTGGCTTCAGGCTCAGATTCCCTGGGTCAGAGTTCCCCGATGACCCAAGGGCTGAAGAGATTCACAGTACCGCTCGCCGTCTTTGCCGCGCTGCTTCTGGCGCGGGGCACGGCGTTTGCCCTGCACGACACGGTCAGCAAACATCGTTTCAGCAGCCATCATACTCATCACATCGGAAAGCACGGACGTCGCCGCATTGTATGGAACCCGATGTTCCGGCCTTCGCATGAATCGCTGCTCGCTCAAAACGAGGAAATCGACCGCCTGCAGTTGCCGCGTATCGCCGATGATGCGGAACTCGAAGAACTGAAGGCCTCACATGCGCTGGTTCCGATCGAAGCGAGCGAATCGCTGCGCATCCAGCCCTCTCTCGAACCTTCGCGCCGCTTCTGCCGCCCATGGACTCGCGACTTCGTCGAGGATCTCGCCGCTGCCTATTATCGCCAGTTCCATGATCAGATCCAGGTGAACTCGGCGGTCCGCACCGTGAAGGTGCAGAAAAAGCTTCGCCGCCACAATCGTAATGCGGCGCCGGCGGAAGGCGACACCGCTTCTTCCCACCTCGCCGGCCTCACGCTCGACCTGCAACGTCGCGGTATGACGAAAGAGGAAATCCGCTGGGTCGAACGCTACCTCTTTTATCTGCACGCTCTCGGACTGGTTGAGCCGGAGGAAGAACGCCGTCACTGGTGCTTCCACGTGATGGTCTCTGACCGCTATAGCGACTGGCGGCAGAACCAGACGCTGTTCCCGATCCAGAGCGCGCCCGAGGCCGAAACGGCGATGTCGGGGTCGAAATAGCTTCGAGCTTCGAGCCGCGCGCTTCGAGCGGCGAGTGATCAGACCTATCGTTCCCTTCCTGACCTCCTTCATGCACGTTCGTCTTTCGTGGTTTTCGTTTTTCTTCGACCACAAAGGACATGAAGGTTCACAGAGAATATGCGCACTGCATTTCGTATAAAATCATTTCCCAACCATGAATGAAAAAAAACTCGCCGCTGTCCTGCTCCTTTCCATCAGCTCATTTGCCTACGCTCAAACCGTGAGCCCCAAAGCCCGTGAAATCGAAAACTCAGCCATTGTTGTTGACACCCATGCCGATACGCCGCAGCGTTTCCTCGACGAGAACTACGACATTGCCTCGACCGATCCCAAAGACCCCGGCCATATCAGCCTTGATAAAGCCAAGGCCGGCAATCTGGGAGCCGAGTTCTTTTCCATCTGGGTCGATCCGGGCACCATTGCCAACCAGGATTTCGCGAAGCACACCCTTGACCTGATTGATTCTGTTTATCAGCAGGCGGCGCGGCATCCCGATCGCATGATGATGGCCTACTCCGTCGCCGACATCGAGCGCGCCCACCGCGAGCACAAACTGGCCGCGCTGATGGGCATCGAGGGCGGACACTCGATCGAAAACGACATTCGGGTCCTGCGCGACTATTACCGTCTCGGCGTGCGCTACATGACCCTGAGTTGGTCGAATACCAATGAGTTTGCCGATTCTTCCGGCGACATCAACGATCCCAAGGTACAGCACCACAACGGCCTCACCGATGAAGGCAAGCAGATCGTGCTCGAAATGAACCGCCTGGGCATGCTGGTCGACATCTCGCATGTCGCCGACAAGACCTTTTATGACGCGGTCGCGGTGAGCAAGGCGCCGGTGATTGCTTCTCACTCTTCGGCCCGCGCCCTGACTGATGCTCCTCGCAACATGACCGATGACATGCTACGCGCGGTGGCCAAAAATGGTGGCGTTGTGCAGGTCAATTTTTTCAGCGGCTTCGTGGATGAAGATTACCTGAAAGCTTTCCAAGCCATACAGCCCCAGGCCGATGCCGCCGTCAAGGCATATATCGACCAGGCCAAGGCGGCCGGACGCACGGTTTCCTACTCGGATATCGAGCCCATCAACCGCGAGTGGGGAGACAAAATTCCGCGGCCACCGCTCAAGTCATTGATCGACCATATCGACCACGTGGCCAAAGTTGCAGGGATCGATCATGTCGGCCTCGGCGCAGACTGGGACGGGGTCAGCGGGCAGACGCCGCAAGGCATCGACTCCGTCGCCGACCTGCCCAAGGTGACGCAGGCGCTGCTCGATCGCGGCTACAACGCTGACGATATCAAGAAGATTCTCGGGGGCAACCTGCTGCGCGTTTTTGGTGAAGCGGAGCGCGTCAGCCGCGAGATGCAACAACAGCACTAGCGCGGGTTGTCGTAAAATCGTTTCTTGCATTTACATTCACAGGAGCATCCATGCGAACTTTCTTCTGCACTCTTTTCCTGATCGTCTCTACTTCGCTGCTCAGTCTGGGGCAGACGGAAGCCAAGCCACCGGCGCGAACCCCGGCGGCTGCCAGTGAGCCTACGGCCCTCATTCACACCACCGCCGGCGATATGCACTGTAAGTTGTTTCCGAAAGAAGCTCCGATCGGAGTCGCGAACTTCATCGGGCTAGCCGAAGGAACAAAGGACTGGACCAGCCCAACTACGCACCAGAAGAAGCATGGTGTCCCGCTCTACGACGGCACCATCTTTCATCGCGTGATTCCCGAGTTCATGATTCAAGGTGGCGATCCGGCAGGCAACGGCTCCGGCG
>Ga0335081_10016225_pt1 | contig 12053 bp, 9 predicted proteins | sample Lox_Sample_35_FD_206713 | JGI IMG/M metagenome (GOLD analysis project Ga0335081, IMG submission 206713) | Soil microbial communities from Loxahatchee National Wildlife Refuge, Florida, United States - Lox_Sample_3.5 | ecosystem: Environmental > Terrestrial > Soil > Wetlands | place: USA: Florida... | reverse complement strand
CCGGCCGCAGAATGACACCTGGATCGCGGCGTGCTGCCTGCGCTACCAGATACCGCTGGTGACGCTCAACACCGCCGACTTCAGCGACTTCGCTGCGCACGGCTTGGTGCTGCCCGGCGGCCCGGAGTAGCGCCGCCGCGGCCTGATAGCGACTGCAGAGGCTGCGCGACTGTGTTCCTGCTGCTGTTGTGCAACGACCGCGAGGTCCTCGGGCCGCTGGTCAACCCGCGCTGGCTCAACGTCCTGGCCGTCACGGTCGTCGGCGCCCTGCTCGGCCTGTCCGCGCTGCTCACCGCCACCACCATCGTCCCGGGCTTGCTGCTGGTGCCCGCCGTCACCGGCCTGGCGGCCGCCATCGCGGCCCTGGCCGCGGGCGCGGCCCTGATCGCCATCCGGGGCCCGGCCCGGCCCGGCGCCCGGCACGCTGGACCGCCGGACCTGGACCATGCCGCCCATCGAGTCGCTCAGGCCTCCGGCCCGCTCGGCCTGGCGCACGCTGGGCCTGGTCGTCCTGCGCTGCTACCTGCTCGCCGCGATCACCGTCCTGGCCGTGCGGGCCATCCAGCTCGCCCTGGGCTCCGGCTGGATCGCCGGCCCGGGACCATAACCAGGATCCCCGTGGGCGAGGAACCACCGTTCGTTCGGCTAAAGAAATTCATGTCGAACGGGTGGTGGTTTCTCCTCCGCACCGACGGCCGCGAGCAGTTGCGCGCCGCCGTCCAGATGCTGGAGAACATCGGCATGGAAGCATACGCCGGCCGGGCCCGCTGCGAGCTTCGGGCCGCCGGCGGGACTTCCCGCCAAGCCGCCATCACCGCTGCGGTACAGCTGACCGCGCAGTAGGCACAGATCGCCCGGCCGGCCGGCGGTGGCCTGTCCGACCCGGAGATCGCCTCCCGGCTGTTCCTGAGCCCGCGCACGGTCCAGTACCACTTGGGCAAGGTCTTCACCAAGCTGGACATCACCTCCCGCGGCCAGCTCAGCCGCGCCCTGGCCGGCGCCTGAGACACCAGCCCGCCCGGCCGGTCCCGACTGGCCACCTGTGCTGGCCAGTTTGCAGATTCGCGCCGCGACCGCCCGGTGTGACGATGGCGCGGTAGCAATACTGCCGGGGGAAGGGACATGCAGATGCCGGTCACCGATGAGGAGATCATCAGCCGGTTCCCGTGGGGTATTACCCGCTTCACCCGAATGTCTCGCTCAACTTCCAGATGAACCGGTTCTACGGCTAGGTGGGCGAGGAGAAGATGCTCGATGAGATGAGGGCGGCAGCGCCCCGGATCTCCAGTTACGACGACTGGACGCGGGAGATGCTCAAGCTCAGCGACGAGGCGCTGGCGGCCGGCCGTAAGCTGTCGGCCGCTTATTACTCCCGAGGTGCTCAGTTCTTCCTCGACCCGGGCGATCCGCGGTTCAAGCCGGCACTGCAGCGGTTCCTGGACAACGTCGAAGCCGGGAACGGCGTCACCGCCGATGACCACCACCTGATCCCTTACCAGCAGGGCAGCTGTCAGCCTACCGGTTCACCCCGGACCGACCCCGCAGCGTCCGCCGCGCCGCGTGGCTGCGGCATGGGCGTCCCACCTGCATCACGCCGGCCAGGCCGTCTACGGCTGGCTGGACGACATCCCATGATGCCGTCGTGCTCAGAGCCGACGGGTTGCGGCACGGACAGGACGTGCCACTTACCACGGAAAGCCAGCAGCGAGCAGCCACGGATACGCCGCATCCCGGGCCCTCGCGCGGGGATGCTGGCCCCCGCCATGACTGCTGGCGCTGGATCACTGCCAAGGAAGGAACGCTCAAGATGACGGTCAGCGATCAGGAGATCATCAGCAGGTTCCCCGTGGGGTATCACCAGCTCCACCCGAATGTCCCGCTCAACTTCCAGATGAACCGGTTCTGGGGGTGGGTCGGCGAGGAGCAGATGCTGGAGGAACTGCGGGCGGCAGCGCCCCGCATCGCCAGCTACGCGGACTGGGTACGGGAGATGCTCGAGCTCAGCGACAAGGCGCTGGCCGACGGCCGCCGCCTGCCCGCCGCCTACTACGCCCGGGCGGCGCACTTCTTCCTCACCCCGGACGATCCGCGGCACCAGCCGGCCCTCCAGCGCTTCCTGGACAACGTCCTGCCGGGAAACGGTGTCACCCCCGATGACCACCACCTGGTCCCCTACCAGCAGGCACAGCTGTCGGCCTACCGGTTCACCCCGGCGCAGCCGCGCGGGACGATCGTCGTCTTCGGCGGCTACGACAGCTACATAGAGGAATGGCTGCCCGCGGCACTCGCCCTCCGCGACGCGGGGCTGAACACCGTGGTATTCAACGGCCCCGGCCAGGGCACTGTACTGGACGCGGGCACGCCGATGACCGCGGACTGGCGCCTGCCGGTAGCCGCCATCGTGGACTACTTCGGCCTGGCCGGCATCACCCTGGCAGGGTTCTCCCTCGGCGGCTGCCTGGTCATCCGCGCCACCGCGCACGAGCCCCGGGTCGCCCGCGCAATCGCCTGGGACATCTGCACCGACTTTTACGGGGCGACGACCAGGGGCTTGGGGGCCGCGGGCCTCGATGCCATCATGGCAAACTCCGGCCAGATTCCCGCGCCGGTGGTTAATGCGGCCGTCGCGGAAGCCGCCAAGACGGACCTGCTGACGGACTGGGTCTTCCGCCAAGGCGCGCGGGTAATGGGCGCCGCCACCCCGGCCGACGTGCTCAAGGCCTGGCGCGAATACCACACTGGCGACGTCTCGCCCCTGGTCACCCAGGATGTCTTGCTGATGGCAGGCACCACTGATCTCGCCATACCGTTCCCGATGCTCGGCGAGCAGTTGCTGACGTTGACCGCCGCCAGATCGGTCACCGCCCGCGTCTTCACCGAAGCCGAGCAAGCATCGAACCACTGCCAGATCGGCAACACAGGCCTGGCTCTCAAGGTGATCCTCGACTGGCTGGACGCGTTCGGCGGCCGGACCGCCGAACCGGCCGACCGGTAATAGCTGCGTGCCCGCAGCCGCCCGTCCCGCGCGCTGACCCAGTGGCATGGCACTTTCAGTCAAATGAGCCATCACCAAAAAGAGGGGTTAAACCATGGCCTATGAATGCCGTCGGATCGTCACGGGTCACACCCCCGAGGGGAAGTCAACGGTCTTGTATGACTCGTCGATGCCCCTGCTGGAGGCGGATAGGGCTGCCGGGGCCCGGCAGGAGGACCGTGCCGGCGCGGCGTCAGCGGTCATCTGGACGACGCAAGGCCCGGTAAACAATGATGATCCGTCTGACACCGCGTTGCGGAAGGTCGGCACTGCCGAGAGTGACGGCACGGTGTTCAGGATCGTGCGGTACGCGCCGGGGGTGGCGCCGCGCCATCACCGCACGAACTCCATCGACTACGCAGTAGTCATATCCGGGTCGATGGAAATGGAGCTGGACAATGAAACCGTGCGGCTGAATGAGGGAGACGTGCTGGTCCAGCGGGGGACCATTCACAACTGGGTCAACAACGGAACCGAGCCGTGCGTCATCGCCTTCGTCCTGATCGGCGCGCGCCCGGCCACGGTCAATGGAACGCCGTTGCCCGCCGTGGGCTAACCGGGCAACCAAGGGCATGTGTCCAGGGGGTAGGCACCCAGCCTCGCCCGGCTCGCCGCGGCCCGGCCGTCGATCAGCGAACATAAGAAGATAAGGAGTCTGCTGCAGTGGCCGAAACTGACCTGCTGGGTGGTCGTCTCCCCCTGCTCGCGCCGGGTGATCTGTCTGACGGGCGGCAGAAGGAGCTCTACCAGAGGATGCGCACGCACCAGGTTCCCTGGGCCGACCGTCACAATTTTAAGGGGATGACCGGCGACGATAAGCTCATCGGGCCGTTCAACCCCCTTCTGTACAGCCCGGAAGGCGGGACGGGATTTCTGGACTTCGAAGCGGCCGAGGAACGGTCATCGTCGCTGGACGACAGAGTCCGGCAGGTGGTGATCCTCAGCGTTGGCGCGGTGTGGTGGTCCGCCTATGAAATCTATGCCCACTCGGCGATCGCCCGTCAGGCTGGATTGTCAGAGGATACGATCCGGGCGCTCCAGAATGGAGAGCCCGCGAAAGAGCTAACTGACAAGGAGCGGCTAGCCCAGACGTACACTCTGCGATTGACGTCGGAGCACTCCGTCGATGCAACCCTGTACCAGAGAGCCGAGCATGCCTTTGGCAGGCAAGGGCTGGTTGACATCGCACTCCTCATCGGCAGGTACCTGACTATCTGCACGCTTCTCAATGGATTCGACATTCCCCGGCCCTGACGAGCCCGAGAAGACCTCCAGGCAAGGGCTCACCGCCCGGCCGAAGCGTCGATCTCGGCCGCCGAATCCCGCCTGCCCCGATTGCCTGCCGGCACCACCCGCGGCCCGGCCAGGGAAGCCGCCGGGCAGGCGCGCGTGGGCACGCGCGGCACACGACACGTTCGCCGGCCTGCGCTCCCAGCGCCTCGCCGCGCAGCCATTGGCCCGCTCGTAGGGTCCTCCCCGCAGACCCTGGAACGCCGGCCGCCGGGCGACCGAGCGCAAAGGCCACTCCATCTGGGTGAATACGGGCGCTCTGCCAGAGGTCAGCCCCGGAGTACAGGAACGGAGAAAGGACCATGGCATACGGGAGCACGCCGAACGTAACCTCGCCCTGCTGCGCCAGCTCGAAGCCGAGACTCAGCAGCTCCTGGAAAGCCTGGACCGGCTTGATCCGGAGCAGTCAGCCTGGCTACAGGAGGTCGCCAGACCCATCGACCTGTACTACCAGCACCGGGCGGACCCATGATCTCGATCGAGGGCACCGTGGTCGCGCTGGGTGACCTGATCGGCGAGGGCAAGATCGGCCACATCGGGCTGTGCGAGGCATCACCCGGAGCAATCCGCCCGGCGCACGCGATGCACCCGGTCACCGCGGTGTAGTCGGAGTACTCTCGGTCCGCCCGTGATCCGCAAGCCGCCGTCCTGCGGGTCACCCGCGAGCTGGCTTCAGGCTTCATGCCATACCCACCAGGGCCGCAGGGTCCTGACCAGCACCATGTATGTATCAGCTCGCGTCGTCGTCTCGGGGCTGGTGCACAGGTACACGTCCGGTCCGGAATCGGCCACAGCGCGACGCCCCTCCCGGAAGCCCACACTGCGCAGAAGAGATGTTCGGCGCGCTCAGGGTGGGCAAAATTCTGCTCCTACATGCTCGCCGCGATCATCGTCTTGGCTGCGCGGGCCATGTAGATCGCGCTGGGCGTGGGCTAGGGCGCCGGACCCGAGACCCTAGCCAGGTCTCAGGGCGAGGAACCACCGTTCGGCTGAAGATTCATACCGAACGGGCCATGGTTTCTCCTCACCCGCCTGCCACGGTGGGTTGGTTGGTCGTGCCCTAAGTATTAGGCTGCCGGCAGACATCCGGTGCAGCTTTCGGGCTGGGAGGCGGTTTGGCCGTGGATTCCAGTCCGCGCGGGCGCGGGAGCGGGCTGGCGGGTCGGCGTGCTGAGTGCCGCGTGCTGGACCGGCTTCTGGAGGCGGTGCGCGCGGGGGAGAGCCGGGTGCTGGTGGTGCACGGCGAGCCGGGGGCGGGCAAGTCGGCGCTGCTGGAGTACCTGGCCGGGCGGGCCGGTGGCTTCGGGGTGCTGCGGGTGGCGGGGGTGCAGTCGGAGATGGAGCTGGCGTTCGCCGGGTTGCATCTGCTGTGCGGGCCGCTGCTGGGCCGGCTAGACGCGCTGCCGGGTCCGCAGGCGGAGGCGTTGCGGACCGCGTTCGGCATGAGCGGAGGTCCGGCGCCGGATCGGTTCTTGGTCGGGCTGGCGGTGCTGGGCCTGCTGTCGGAGGTGGCCGGGGAGCGGCCGGTGCTGTGCGTGGTCGATGACGCTCACTGGCTGGACCGGGCGTCGGCGCAGGTGCTGGCGGTCGTGGCGCGGCGGCTGGGGGCGGAGTCGGTGGGGCTGGTGTTCGGTACCCGGGTGGCGGGTGGTGAGCTGGCGGGACTGCCGGAGCTGGCGGTCGCCGGGCTGGCGGAGGCCGATGCGCGGGTGCTGCTGGAGGCGGTGCTGCCCGGGCCGGTCGATGCGCGGGTCCGGGACGAGATCGTGGCCGAGACGCGGGGGAATCCGCTGGCGCTGCTGGAGCTGCCGCGCGGGCTGACGGTGGCGGAGCTGGCGGGTGGGTTCGGACTGCCCGCCGCGCTGCCGCTGGCGGGACCGATCGAGGATAGTTTCCGGCGGCAGATCGATGCCCTGCCGGCGCAGGCGCGGCGGCTGCTGCTGGTGGCGGCGGCCGACCCGACCGGCGACCCGGCGCTGATGTGGCGGGCCGCCGGGCGGCTCGGGGTCAGTACCCAGGCTGCCGGACCGGCGGCCGAGGCAGGGCTGGCGGAGTTCGGCGGCCGGGTGCGGTTCCGGCATCCGCTGGTGCGCTCGGCGGTCTACCGGGCAGCGTCGGCAGCGGAGAGACAGGAGGCGCACCGGGCCCTAGCTGACGCCACTGATCCGCGGGCTGATCCGGATCGCCGGGCCTGGCACCGGGCGCAGGCCGCGGTGGGCCCGGACGAGGATGTGGCCGCCGAGCTGGAGCGGTCGGCGGGCCGGGCGCAGGCGCGCGGCGGGCTGGCCGCGGCGGCGGCGTTCTGGGAGCGCGCGGCGGCGCTGACACCCGATCCGGCGCGCCGCGCCGAGCGGACGCTGGCCGCGGCCCAGGCTCAGCTGCAGGCAGGCGCGTTCGGCAAGGCGCTGGAGCTGCTGGCCATGGCGGAGGCGGAACCGCTGGATGAGCTGCAGGGCGCGCGGGCGGACTGGCTGCGCGGGCAGATCGCGTTCGCCTCCGGCCTGGGTAGCGACGCTCCGCCGCTGCTGCTGAAGGCGGCCAGGCGGCTGGAGCCGCTCGACCCCGGCCTGGCCCGCGAAACCTACCTGGACGCCTGGCAGGCGGCGTACATCGCCGGGCATCTGGCGATCGGCGGCGACCTGCTGGAAGTCTCCCGTGCCGCCCGGGCACTTCCCCTGCCTGAACGCCCGCTGCGGGCAGCTGACCTGCTACTGGACGGGTTTTCGCTGCTGGTCACCGACGGCCCGGCCGCCGCCGCCCCGGTACTGCGACAGGCCACGCGTGCCTTCGCCGACCCGGACGCGCCGGTAGCTGAACGGCTCCGGTGGGGCTGGATGGCCCCGCTCGCGGGTTCCGCTGTGTGGGCCGACGAAGCGTGGCGCTTGATCGAACGGCCTGTCCAGCTCGCCCGCGACACCGGCGCGCTCGACCGGCTCCAGATACTGTTGAACCAGCTGGCCGTGGGCGCCGTGTGGCGGGGCGACTTCGCCGCCGCCGCTGCGCTGACCGGCGAGGCCGATGCGGTCTGCGAGGCGACCGGCTCTCACATCGCACCCTCCGCCATGAGGCTGGTAGCCTTCCGCGGCCGGGAAGCCGAGGCCGCCCCGCTGATCCGGGCTACCATCGAGCAGGCCACTAGCAGGGGGCAGGGGTCCGCGGTGACGTGGGCGCACTGGATGGCCGCCGTCTTGTATAACGGCCTGGGCCGGTACGAGGAAGCGCTGGCGGCGGTCCGGCAAGCCAGCGGGCATCGGCTGGTGCACGTCTCCATATGGGCGCAGCCTGAACTGATCGAGGCCGCCGTGCGCACCGGGAACACCGGGCTGGCCAGCGAGGCCCTCGGCCAGTTGTCTGCATGGACCCGGGCTGGCGGCACCGACTGGGGACTGGGCCTCGAGGCGCGGTGCCGGGCGTTGCTGAGAAACGGCGAAGCCGCCGACCACCTGTACCGGGAGGCGATCGACCGTCTCGGCCGGACCGGCATGCGCCCGGACCTGGCCCGCGCCCACCTGCTGTATGGGGAGTGGCTGCGCCGCGAGCGGCGCCGCACCGACGCGCGCGAGCAGCTGCGCGCCGCCTGCCAGATGCTGGACGCGATCGGGATGGACGGGTTCGCCGAGCGCGCCCGGCGCGAGCTGCGGGCCGCTGGCGGCACCGCCCGCAAGCGCGCCGTCACCACCGGGGTCGAGCTGACCGCGCAAGAGGCGCAGATCGCCCGGCTGGCCGCCGACGGGCTGTCGAACCCGGAGATCGGCACCCGGCTGTTCCTGTCCCGGCGCACGGTCCAGTACCACCTGGGCAAGGTCTTCACCAAGCTGGGCATCACCGCGCGCGCCCAGCTCAGCCGTGCCCTGACCGGCGCCTGAGACACCAGCCCGCCAACCGAGTCCTGACTGGCCACCAGTGCTGGCCAGTTCGCAGATTCGGGCCGGGCCCGCCCGGTATGACGATGGCGCCGTAGCAACGGTTCACCGACCAACTCTCGTCACGAGAGGAACTCACCGATGACCGACGTACAAGACAAAGCCGCACTAACCAGGGAGCAGTCCGACGAGGCATTGCAGGGCTTCGTCGACGGGTTCGCCTCGCCACCTCGATCGCCTGTCTTGCAGTGGCCATCCGAGCACGGCCTGGAGTACGAGGACATCACGTTCCCCGCGCGTGACGGTCTGCCGGTGGAGGGCTGGTTCATCCCCGCGCCCGGGTCGAGCAAGCTGATCATCTGCAACCACCCGCTGGGGTTCAGTCGCTCGGGCATTCCCACCCACCTGCAGCCGTGGCATGCAGCCTGGGCACCCAGCGGCAATGGGTTCGAAGTCGACCTGGTCCCCGACTACAAGATCCTGCACGACGCCGGGTACCACGTCCTGGCCTACGACCTGCGTAACCACGGCCTCACCGGCGCGGCCAACGGCGGGGTCGTCTTGCACGGCTACACCGAGAACCGTGATGTCGTCGGCTCACTGGACTACGTGCGCGCGCGTTTCGGCGCCCGCGAAATGGCGATCGGGCTGTTCAGCCGGTGCATGGGCGCGGTCTCGACGTTCGCCGCGATGACCCGCTTCCCCGCGGCGTTCGACGGCGTGCGCTGCCTGGTCGCACCCCAGCCGGTCACCCCCCGCTACATCGCCCGGCGCCGCCTGGCTGTGCTGGGCATGCCCGACCGCCTCGACGACTTCAACACCCTGCTGCGGCTGCGCACCAGCGTCGGGCTTGAGCTGCGGGTCCCGCAGGAGTGGGCCAAGAACGTCCGCGTGCCGACCTTCCTCTACCAGGTTCGCGGCGACACCCTCACCGATCCAAGCGACGTCCAGGCGATGTACGACAACATTCCCGTGGCCGACAAGAAACTGCAGTGGATCGAAGGCACGACGGCCCGATGGGACGGGTACCTCGAGTTCCAGCGCCGCCCGCAGCCCCATGCTCGACTGGTTCGCGCGGCACATCTAGCCCTCACCGCGGTGACTAGAGCCATTCATACAGGTCACCGTGTCGAACCACAAGGCACAAGACCCGATCATGCCCACGCCGGACCTCCGACGCGATGCCGTAGTCGATCAAGCTCGCACGGCGCCTGCCCTGCTCAATTCGGCCCATGACCAGGCATTTACCCGCAGTCTCGCCGCGGGGCGCGCCCAGATCGCCCAGCTCTGCGCGGACAGCAAGGGACTCTTCACTTGATTAGGAGCACCGGCCATGACCGACAACCCCACGATTGCTACCCACCGCTGGTCATCCCACCGCCCCGAGGACCGGTTCACAGTCGAAAACCCGGCCACCGGACGGACCATCACCGTCGTCCAGGGCGGCGGCGTCACCCGCGACATGCGGATCGCCACCGAGGAGATCTTCGGCCCGGCGGTCACCGTCACCGCCTTCAACACCGAGGACAAAGCGGTCGCAATCGCTAATGAACCAGATCACGGCCTGCTGGCCGGCATCTACACCCGCGACAGCGAGCGCGCATTCCGCGCCGGCGTCTCGAAGTCGGCATGGCACTGATCAACGACTACTTCCGCGGCATGCTCGGCACCCATTCGGCGGCACCAAGCACTGCGGCTACGGCCGCGAGCACGCCATCCAGACAGGCAGGAGTTCGGCTCCACCAAGATGATCCGCTTCCCCAGCGGCACCGGCACCATCCCCCACCTGGCGCGGCGTCACCGACATCTTCGGCACGGCCAGCTGATCCCGTTTACCGCAAGAACGCAGCCAAATTGCCGGTGGGAGGCCGGGAAATTACGCCATCCCGGCCCGTTAGCAGGGAGAACTCGGATCGAGGAAGGTGATGGCATGGATGAGGCAGACCTGGTCGTACGCAACGCGAGGGTGACGACGCTGCATGGCAATTCCCCGGAAGCCGAGGCGTTTGCCGTGCGGGGAGAGAAGTTCGTGGCGGTCGGCGACGAGGCCGAGGTGATGCCGCTGACGCAGGCGGCCCCGGAGGTACCCGTCCTGGTCCTGTACGCCTACAGCCAGGTGCTGGTGAACCGGGCCGGGGTAGCGGCGCTGTCGCTGTCCCCTGGTCAGGCGCCGGCCGACGGGGGACGTTACGAGTTCGCGGACGAAGGGCTGATCGTTCGCGGTAACACGGCGGTGTACGCCACGATCGGCCGGCTTCCCGGCCTGGCCAGCATCGGCGACCGGCTCAGCTCGACCCGGTACTTCTTCCGGGAGCTGAACCGGTTCGGCCTGACCAGCATCGTGGATGCCGGCGCCAGCGGGGTCACCTACCCTGAGGACTACCAGGCGGCGGCGGACCTGGCCGCGCAGCCAGGGTTCCCGGTCCGGCTCTCCACCTTCCTGTTCGCCCAGAAGCCCGGTGCCGAGCTGGAGTCCTGGGAAACCTGGACCGCGCAGGAGCAGCGGGACCTGAACCGTGCCGTAGCCCGGCTGGACGGGTTTGTCCTGGAGGGCGCCGGCGAGGTCCTGGCCTGGTCCGTGCACGACTACGAGAACTTCCTGGCTCCGCGCCCGGAACTGACCGGGCAGGCGATCAGCGAGCTCACCGAGGTGACGCGGGTGATCGCCAGCCATCAGTGGCCGATCCGCATCCACGCAACATACGACGAGACGATCTCCCGGATACTCGACGTTTTCCAGCAGGTCTTCGCCGAGACCGGCTACACGTCGCGGTGGGCGATCGACCACGCCGAGACCATCACGCCGCGGAACATCGCACGGATCAAGGCGATGGGCGGCGGGATCGCTGTGCAGAACCGGCTGTCGTTCTCCGGGGAGTTTTTTGCCGAGCGCTACGGCCAGCGCGCCGCCGCATCCGCCCAGCCGCTGCGGGCGCTGGTGGACGCCGGCATCCCGGTCGGCGCGGGTACGGACGCGACCCGTCCCGCCAGCTACAACCCCTGGATCTCATTGTTCTGGATGGTGACGGGCAAGACCGTCGGCGGCACTCAGATCACCTCTCGCGACAGCCGGCTCTCGCGCGAGGAGGCGTTGCGGCTCTATACGGCCGGAAGCGCCTGGTTCAGCGGCGAGGAACACGTCAAGGGCAGGATCGCTCCCGGCCAGTACGCCGACTTCGCCCTCTTGTCTGCTGACTACCTGTCGGTCCCCGACGAGCAGATCACCGCCATCGAGTCGGTACTGACCGTCACCGGCGGCGACGTCGCGTACGCCGCCGCGCCGTTCGAAGCCTTCTCGCCCGCGCCGATGTCCACCAGCACGTCGTGCCGCCCTTCTACGCCCAGACGCTGGCTAGCCATGGCGGTGATCCGTCGGGGAGCGCCACTCCTAAGTGGTCACCGCAGAGCGCGCTCGACTTCATGGACTCCCAGCAGATCGCGACCGGGATCCTGTCGGTCAGCACGCCCGGCGTCGTGGGCTGGGCCCAGACCGAACGGCGGGAGATGGCGCGTCGCATCAACGAATACACCGCAGACCTGGTCGCCGACCGGCCCGACAGGTTCGGCAGCTTCGCGACGCTGCCCCTTCCTGACGTCGGCGGCGCCATTGAGGAACTCGGGTATGCGCTGGACACACTGCACGCCGACGGAATAGTCCTCATGGCCAGCTACGCGGGGAAGTACCTCGGAGATCCAGCGTTCGAGCCGCTGTGGGCTGAACTCGACCGCCGCCACGCCATCGTATTCGAACACCCTGGCGACACCCCAGGACAGCCACCCCTCCCGCCCGCGGCGGGAGTTGCCCCGCCCATGACGGACTTCCCGTTCGAGACCACGCGAACCGGTATCCAGCTCGTACTCAACGG
>Ga0335081_10016224_pt1 | contig 12053 bp, 14 predicted proteins | sample Lox_Sample_35_FD_206713 | JGI IMG/M metagenome (GOLD analysis project Ga0335081, IMG submission 206713) | Soil microbial communities from Loxahatchee National Wildlife Refuge, Florida, United States - Lox_Sample_3.5 | ecosystem: Environmental > Terrestrial > Soil > Wetlands | place: USA... | reverse complement strand
GTCGACTGTGCCGACGAACCGGCTCCGTCGAAGGCCCATCAGTCTTTTGGTTCTGCAGCTTTCATGGCGGCCAGCTTAGCCGCAACCATCTTGGCGCCTTTGACGCCGGAGAGCAACATCGATCCGAAGGCGGGGCCCATCCGGGGCGTGCCATAGGCAGCGGCGACAGCCAGACCAATCACAAAGAGATTGGGAAAAACCTCGCCGGTCCGCTGCATCACCTGCTCTTCCGACTCCTCCACCCACATGGCGCCATTGCCGGGCACGGGCTCGCAGAGCTTCCTCTTCGCCAGATACTGGAGGGCGACGGCGTCGTGACCGGTGGCGTCCACAACGATCTTCGATTCCAATGCGATCGGATCAACATGGACGGTATCATGCCCCATCGCTTCAACCGGCCACCAGTTGACCACCACCCCCTCGACCTTCGGCTCCTTCCCCCTGACGATCAGATCGACTACCTTGGTGAGATTCAGCACATGGGCGCCGGCATCGTATGCCGCGCCGATCAGCTTGGCGCAGGCGTGGGGCGCTTCCACGATAAACAGGTCCTTCGCCTTCTGCTCGCACTCCACGCCCAGCTTCAGCAGCAGCTCCTGCGCCGGCGCGGCGATCGCCGCCTTGGTCATGAGATAGCCGCCCGACCAGAAGCCGCCGCCGAGATGGGCCATCTGCTCTGTGATGACGACGTTGTATCCCTGCCTGGCCAGCTCGGCCGCGCAGACCAGACCCGACGGTCCCGCCCCGATGATGATTACATCGCTCTCGATCAGCTGGTCGAACTGCTGATAGAAGCTGCGGGCGATCTGCCGCGTGATGGCCGCCTCGCTGAGGCCTGCTATTTCTCTTTGTTTTTTAGGTTCTTGAGCCATGAGAGATCCAGTCTTACTGGTAGATTTTCAGACCTGTTTTCTTGAACTCCTCCGCCTTCTCCTGCATCCCGACCTTCAACGCGACATCCTCCCCGACCCGCTTCTCGGCGGCATAGGCGCGGACATCCTCCGTGATCTTCATCGAGCAGAAGTGGGGCCCGCACATCGAGCAGAAGTGGGCGACCTTCGCCCCCTCGGCCGGCAGCGTGGCGTCGTGATAGGCCCGCGCCGTGTCCGGATCGAGCGAGAGGTTGAACTGATCCTCCCATCGAAACTCGAACCGCGCCTTCGAGAGCGCGTTGTCCCACGCCTGCGCGCCGGGATGGCCCTTGGCCAGATCGGCCGCATGGGCGGCGATCTTGTACGCGATCACGCCCGCTTTGACATCTTCTTTATTCGGCAGCCCCAGATGCTCTTTCGGCGTCACGTAGCAGAGCATCGCACAGCCGTACCAGCCGATCATCGCGGCGCCGATCGCCGAGGTGATGTGGTCGTAGCCGGGGGCGATGTCAGTCGTCAGCGGCCCCAGCGTGTAGAAGGGCGCTTCGTCACACTCGGCGAGCTGCTTGTCCATGTTTTCCTTAATGAGATGCATCGGGACGTGGCCGGGCCCCTCGATCATCGTCTGGACTTCGTGCCGCCAGGCGATCCGGGTCAGCTCGCCCAGCGTCTCCAGCTCGCCGAACTGGGCGGCATCGTTCGCATCCGCGATCGAGCCGGGCCGCAGGCCGTCGCCGAGGCTGAACGAGACGTCGTAGGCCTTCATGATCTCGCAGATCTCTTCAAAGTGGGTATAGAGAAAGCTCTCCTGATGATGCGCCAGGCACCACTTGGCCATGATCGAGCCGCCGCGGGAAACGATGCCGGTGAGCCGCTTGGCCGTCAGCGGCACGTAGCGCAGGAGCACGCCGGCATGGATCGTGAAGTAATCGACCCCCTGCTCCGCCTGCTCGATGAGCGTGTCGCGGAACAGCTCCCAGGTCAATTCTTCGGCCTTGCCGTTGACCTTCTCCAGCGCCTGATAGATCGGCACCGTGCCGATCGGCACCGGCGAGTTCCTGATGATCCATTCGCGGGTTTCGTGAATGTTCTTGCCCGTCGAAAGATCCATCACCGTGTCGGAGCCCCACCGGATCGCCCAGACCATCTTCTCCACCTCCTCCTCGATCGATGAGGCGACGGCGGAGTTGCCGATGTTGGCGTTGATCTTGACGAGGAAATTCCGGCCGATGATCATCGGCTCCAGCTCGAGATGGTTGATGTTGGCCGGGATGATGGCCCGGCCGCGGGCGACTTCATCCCGCACGAATTCCGGCGTGATCTCGGACGGGATGCTCGCGCCCCACGCCTGGCCGGGATGCTGGGCCGTGCCCCTTCCATTTGTCCTCATTTCATCGTGCAGCATGGCGCGGGTCTGGTTCTCGCGGATGGCGATGAACTCCATCTCCGGCGTGATGACACCCTTCCGGGCGTAATGCATCTGAGAGACATTGCGGCCCGATTTGGCCCGCAGCGGCTTGCGAATGTGCTGGAACCGGAGCGCATCCAAGGAAGAATCAGCGGCCCGTTGTCGGCCGAACTCGGAACTGACGTCAAAGAGTTGCTCCACGTCGCCCCGTTCCTCCAGCCAGGAGAGGCGGCTCTGCGGCAGGCCCTTCATTAGATCGATTGTCGCGGACGGATCGGTATAGGGGCCGGAGGGATCGTAGACCGTGACGACCGGGTTCTCTTCAATGGACACCGCCAAGCCGTTTTTTCTCATCTGGGTCGGCATCAGGCTGATCTCGCGCATCGGGACGCGGACGCCGGGCTGCCGGCCTTCGATATAAATTTTGCGTGACGCGGCGGACAATGGTGTTGCCAGCCGTGTGGGTCCTGAACCGTTTCCGTTGCCTGCGCCGTTGGTGCCTGTTGCCATGACCGTCACCTTCCTCTCTTTACTCCGAATCATTGATTAAATGGATATCAGACGATTCAGGGTACGCTTACTACAAAATCAGCGGCACCTCGTCTGCAACTCGGTGCAAATACAAAAGCCGCCCCAGAGAAAAGGGGCGGCTTTTGTATTTGTCCGCGTCCCTTCGCTGGCATGATCCAGATCAGGTTCCACGGGTTGCTCCAGCCTCAACTTCGCCGGCGCTCTCAGTCCCTTTCGGGACACCCCTGGCGGAATTAATGATCAAATTTTAAAGCGGTCGGATACTCTTTGTCAAGAAAGATTCCACACAAACACCTCATTCGCATCACTGAACGACCCGCCGGGCCGGGGGCCGCCGTCCATCACATAGACCCGATCGCCGATCGCTGCCGCACCCAAACCGTGGCGCGCCGTCGGCATCGGGACCAGCGTCATCCATCGATCGGCGACGGGATCATACGCCTCGTTTTCGTGAAAGGTCCCGGCCGGCGCCTCGCCGCCGATGACGAGCATCCGGCCGTTCAAGACGGCCGACGCGACGCCGCTGCGCGGCGTGGGGAGCGGACTGCCACTCCTCCATGTCCCCGAGCGAAAATCAAAAAGCTCGGTGACGGACAGATTCTTTTCATAGGACGAGTGAAACCGCCCGCCCGCGGTGATCAACCGGTCTCCGATCACGGCCGCGCCAAGATGATCCCGCGGGGTCGGAAGCGGGGGAAGAGTCGTCCAGCGGTCGGAGGAAGGGTCGTAGGCTTCCAGCGCTCCTGTATTCCCCTTTTCCCCCAACCCGCCGACCGCGTAGAGTCGGCCGTCATGCACACCGACAGCCAGCGCTCCCCTCGCCGTTGGCATTGGCGCCCTCAAGCGCCATCGGTCGGCCGCCGGATCATACTCATAAACAGTATTGACCGGCACCCAGGAGAAGGTGCCGCTGAAGCCGCCGATCACATAGAGCTTGCCGCCGCTCACCCCGATCCCGACATGATGAAGCGAGGCGGGTATGGGGGTTCTCGTTGACCATCGATCGGTCACGGTATCGTAGGCTTCGAGTCGGCTGGTCGCGCCCAGTCGTCCGAAGCCGCCAACTAGATAGATCGCCGAGCCGAGCGCGGCGGCGGCCACCTCAGTCCGCTTGGTAGGGGCCGGCGCTCTTGCCTCCCATTGGCCGAGGAGTTGATCCGCGGCCTGCGCCGCTGTCGCCCATGCGGTCACGATCACCGCACACTGCAACAGGACCCGCATGGGAAGGCCCCGCGGTTATTTCAACGCGCCGATGAACTGGTCGATCGCGATCGCCGGCATCGTGAGGAAATGGACCGTGCCACGCGAGCCGAGCTCCATCGAGATCTTGGCGATTGTCTGGTTGTCCTTCGCCTCGACGACATTGACAAAGTCATACGGCCCCAGGACGGCGTATTGGGCAAGCACCTTCGCGCCCATCGACTCGATCTCCTTGTTCACCTGCTTGATCCGGCCGGGATTCTCCTTGACCGTCTTGCGCCCTTCATCGGTGAGCGTGCTGAGCATGATATAGGTGGCCATCGTCTCCTCCTTCTCATCGGTTGTGGGCCCATCAGTTGTGGGGATTGCGGGGCCATCATACGCCCACCGACAGCAATTGACAAGCCGTCTTCAACCGGCGGCGCGATTCTGGTTTCTTGAACAATGATGTATTACAATGAGCCGTACGACGGACGCCCGCCTGCCCGAGTGCGGGGCGGCGCGGCATCGTGGGTTCGAACACCTGAGGAGGGTTTTCCATGGCAGTGAAGTCCTACATCATCTGGCCCCTTGCGCTCTGCGCCGTGACGGTGTCCGCCTGCTACAAGCACCCCATGAACGCCGGCCCGGACGCCAAGGCCACCAACCTGACCGTGGGCACGGTGCAGGGATCGATCAAGGTCGGCATGCCGGCGTCGGATGTCGCCGCCCTGCTGGGCTCGCCCAACATTGTGACCACCGATGAACAGCGCCGCGAAGTCTGGATTTACGACAAAATCTCCTCGAACAGGGTCGATACCGCCAATTCGGTCTTCGGCACGTTGATCATTCTGGGGGGATCGAGCAGCCAGACGGAAAGCACGTCGACGCAAAAAACCTTGACGATCATCATCAAGTTTGACGAAGAGAAAAAGGTGCGGGACTTTGCCTACAATTTCACTCAATTCTAGACCCGTCCCCAAGAAAGGGCCTTCCGGTGGGATGCCGAGGGGGCTGCTGACGGTCATGGCCGGCCTGCTGCTATCGGGGTGCGTGCAGACGGCCACGCCGGCCAGTTTTTTTGAGCTGTCGCCGGACAGCGCGAGGAACAAGGCGCTGCAAACCCGCCTGTTCGAGACAACCAATGAGAAAGAATTGCTCTCCGCCTCCGCCGCCGTGCTGCAGGACCTGGGCTTCCAAATCGAAGAAAGCGACGTCGGCGTGGGGATGCTGCGCGCGGCCAAGGAGCGAAGCGCCAGGCAGGCGGGCCAGGAAATTCTTCAAGGCCTGATCCTTGCTCTTGGTCTGCTCGGCCAGCAGGTCATCCTCATGCCCGTCGATCTGCATCAGCAGATCGGCGCCGTCCTGGCCACGCACCGGGACGAGCAGGCCCCCACCCGTTTCATGGTCCGCATTCTGTTCTACCGGACGGTGTGGAAGGGTGACGGCGAGAGCGGCAGACAATACATCCCCCCCGGCCAGCAATGGATGGAAGTGATCAACGACCAGGACATCTACCGGCAGTTTTTCGCCAAACTGTCCAAGGGGCTCTTTCTTGAGGCGCAGCAAATCTGAGCGAAGACTCGCGTGAGCCGCCGTTCCCTCCTGATGGTCGCCGGCCTCGTCTTGTCGTTGCAGGCGTGCGCCGGCCCCCAAAAGCCGCCCGAAGATCTCCTGTCGCCGTCGGAGGCCCAGATGAAGTTGCGGAGTTTTCAGACCCGGACGTTTGACGTCAAGGACAGCAATACGGCGCTCAGGGGCGTGGTGGCCGCGTTGCAGGATCTGGGATTTATCATCGAGCGGGCCAACGCCCCCATGGGGCTGGTCACCGCCGGCAAGTTCGCCGGGGAGGGCTTTTCAGGCTTTGTCGAAGTCACGGTGATCGTGCGGAACACGGGAACCAACCAGACCGAGGTCCGGATCAATGCGCTGTTCAACAAGAAGCCCATCGACGACCCGAAGGTCTACCAGAACTTTTTCGCCACGCTTGAACGGTCATTGTTTGTGACCCACTGAACCCAACCGTCCGTCATGGACACGCGGCTGAATGAGATGGGAGCCTCCGGCGCGGAAGGCCGCACGCGATTCATGGCCGGGGCGCCCCTCATCCGCCGCCGCCCGATCCGTGTCGTGCTGCTCCTGTCGTCGTGCGTCGTTATCCAGGGATGCGTCATGCAGCAGTGGGGGGCGGAACTCCAATGGAGCTCCAAGAGCCAGATCCTGATGTCGGAGCGGAGCCAGGTCAGATTGCGCTCGATTCAAAGCCGGGTCTTTGACACCACGGACAGGCCACGGATCATGAAAGCGGCCGTCGACGTCATGCAGGACATGTATTTTGACATCGATGTGCTCGATGAGGCGTTGGGCGTGGCGTCGGGGAAAAAGCTGTACCCCTCAGGCGGGTACTGGGTGAATGATCCCACGTATTACGCGTACCGGACCGATGAATTGATCATCTTCAACGACACCAACTTCAGAACATGGGGGCCGTTCGAATACCGGCGCGACCTGACCCGCATGACGGTCACCGTCCGCCCCAAGGAAACCACCCGGTCGTTGGTGCGGGTCAGCGTGCAATACAATCTCAGGGCGGTTGAAGATCCGGAGACGTATCAGAAATTTTTCGCCGCGCTCGAACGGGCGATGTTTCTCTCCGCCAAAATGGACTGAGTAAAGCCGGACCCCTTTCAAGCCGGTTCGAAATCCGGGCGGTTGGCGAATAACGATCCGGAATGTCAGGTTTTTTCTTGACATTGGCAAGACAACGATGCTACAAGGAAATCAACGGCTTGCTGTTTGTTGCCCGCCGCCATCTCACAAGGAGGAACGCATGACGAGATCCGCGCACGGCATCCTGCTGGGTGTCATCCTCACCGTCTTGATCGCCACGCCCGCCTTGGCCGACATCGCCTCCGACACGGGGCCCGGTTGCGGCCTGGGCAAGATGCTCTTCGGGCAGCCCAATTTCAGCGGCAAGCACCACATCATGCAGCAATCCTTTGCCGCCACGACGAACGGCACGTTTTTCAGCCAGACGTTTGGCATCTCGTTCGGCACATCGGGCTGCACCAATGACGGGGTGTTCGCCGGCAATCAGCAAAAAGTGAACGCCTTCGCCGAGCTCAACCTCGATCACCTGCGGCAGGAGATGGCCCGTGGGCAGGGGGAATATCTCGCCTCGTTCGCGTCTCTGATCGGCGTAAAGGCCGACCGGAGGAGCGAGTTTTTCGCGTTGACGCAGGAGACCTATTCCACGTTGTTCAAGTCGGAGCAGACGACCGCCCGGGAAATGCTCGCCGCCCTCGACCAGGAGCTGGCCGCCCATCCCGGCCTGGTGGCTCAGGCATCAAGCTGATTGGCAGTGTGTGATCGGCCATTGGCGTGCGCCAAAGGCCGGATCAATGTGTGTGAAGAATGGCTAATACGTCCCTCGTATTAGCCATTCTCTTTTTTGTCTTCACCGCATGTTTCGGAGCGCCTGCCGCCGGGGCGGCGGCGATCACCCTCCCACCCGGCCAGGCGGCCTACCGGGACGAGCTCGTCTCCCGGGCGGGCCTGAAACAGCTTTCAACCAGCCGCGACTGGCGCCTGTTGCTCCATTACCGATCGAATCTGCTGGGCGGCTTCACGAGCCAGGCCGATGGCGCGGCGTTTTTTCTCTCTCCGAACGGCAACACCGACCCGCGGGCCGAATTGGAGGCCACGATCGAGAAGTTTTTCACCAATGAACCGGTGGGCAAGACGGCTCAGCCGGCGCAATGCGCCTTTCCCGACCGGTATCTGTGGCTGAAACAGCAGCTGGCCTTCGACCCCGCCCGTCTGCCCGAACGGCGGTGCGAACGGCTCGACCGCTGGCTGGCCGAGATCAATCCCGCGTCAGCCACCTTCATTTTTGCCTCGGCCTACCTGAACAATCCCTCATCAATGTTCGGCCACACGCTCCTGAGGATCGATCAACAGGGGCAGACGCCCGAGACGGGCATCCTGGCCTATGTGATCAACTACGCCGCGGACGCCGACACCGACAACGCCGCCCTCTATGCCCTTCTGGGCATGACCGGCGGCTTCAAGGGCTTCTTTTCGACCACGCCCTATTACATCAAGATTCAGGAATATAGCGACATGGAGAACCGGGATCTCTGGGAATATCACTTGAATTTCAGCGAGGCGCAGATCAGACGGCTCCTGCTGCACGCCTGGGCGCTGGGCAATACCTATTTCAATTATTACTACTTCAAGGAGAATTGCTCGTATCACCTGCTCTCCTTACTGGAGATCGCTGACCCGTCGCTCCATTTGACCGATCACTTTCCACTCTGGACGCTTCCGAGCGACACGGTCCGGCTCATCGCGTCGCAGCCGGGTCTGGTAACCTCCGTCACCTACCGCCCGTCGGCATTCAACAAAATCCAGCACAAGCTTGTGCTCCTCCCGCCGGAGGAACGGCCGCTCTTCGATCAATTGCGCCATGACACGGCGCCGCTCCATGCGGACGCCTTCACGCAACTGCCGGCACGCCGGCAGGCGGCGCTGCTGGATCTGGCCTCGGACGATGTCGAGTACCGGCAGATGGCCGATCCCTCTCTCCACGAACGCCTTGCGCCCCGGCAACAGGCGCTCCTTGCGGCGCGAAGCGAGCTGAAAATTCCCTCCGAGCCGGTGGTGACTCCGTCAACAACAGGTCCGCCCGAGACCGGCCATGATTCAATGAGGACGGGCGTGGCAACCGGCCTGCAGGATCGTGAATTCTTCGAGGAGATCAGCGTCCGGGCCGGCTACCACGATCTCCTCGACAATTCCGATGGCTATCTCCCCACCGCACAGATCGAGGTGCTCGGCCTCCGGCTGCGTCACTACAACACGACCGGCAGAAACCGGATCAAGGACTTCACGCTGCTCAACATCCTGTCGCTCTCCCCGATTTCCGTCCTGTCGGCCATGCCGTCGTGGACGATCAACGCCAGTTTCGGAGCGGTGAAGGAACAGTCCTGCGGCAACTGCAACGCCGTCAACGTCGACGCCGGCGCGGGGGCGGCGTATGAGACCGATCTCCTCGTCCATGCCGTGCTCTACGCGTTCGCCGAAGCGGACGCCAACGCCGGCAATGCCTTCGAGCGGGATCATCAAATCGGCGGCGGCGGGACGGCGGGAGTGCTGGCCGACCTGGCTCGACGCTGGAAGGCGAACCTGACGGTCACCTATCTGTCATTCCCGCTTGGTGACCGCTCCAGCGATTTCCGCTCCTCGCTCGAGCAGAATCTGACGCTCTCCAGGAATCTGGCCCTTCGGCTTGACTTGAGCCGTCGCGACGCGCAAGATGAGACGATGGTCACGTTGCTCTATTATTTTTAATTCATGCTCCCCCGCGCCCTGCGACCGTGGTGCTCCTGCCTCCTCGCTCTGTCGTCGCTAGGCTGGACCGTCTCCGACGCGTTGGCCGGCCCGCAACCCGGCGAGACCGAGTTGATCGTGTCCGGCGGCGGGCAGCATGACGGGGCGCAAATCTCGCTCTTCGGCGTCGAACTGATTCCGAAACCCGGCCAACTGGAACGGACGGGCGTGGTCGCGAGTCTCACGCTCGATCATCAGTTCACGACGCATCTCGGACTGGAAGTGGACGGCGGGTACACGCCCCGGCTCGGCGAGCCGCAGGCGGCGTCGGTCACCACGGCGACGGCGGGGCTCGTCTATTCCGTCAATCCCGCTCATGACAACGTGCTCTACCTGGTCCTCGGCGGCGGAGCGGCATGGTTCAACGCCGCCGACGGCGGAATCGCGAATGACGTCACCGGAGCCGGCGTGGCCGCCATTGGCGCGGATGTCTACTTGAATCAGCGCCTTATGCTGAGAGTGGACTTCCGGCTGTTCTACGTCCCGTCTCCCTTTGCCGATCAGGATCTACTGCAACGCGCGACGATCGGCGTCGGCGCGCGGTTTTAAGTCTTGCGGGCGGTTTTCGATTGACACGATCAGGTTGTCATGTTATCGTTGCGCCACAGTTTGATCACGCAACCCATAACAGGAGGATCGTCTATGTTCAGATCGTTCGCGCTCCTGGCCGCCGCCGTGACCGTCGGCATCGTGGCCCTGAGCGGATGCCAGATCGTGGCGACCCCGGCGGCCGGCATCATCTTCACCGATGTGAAGTACGGTGATGTGGCGACCACGGCCACCTCGGCGCCAAAAGAAGGGAAAGCCTGCGTCCAATCGATCCTCGGCTGGGTGGCCCAGGGCGATGCCAGCATTGCCGCGGCGAAAGCTGCGGGCGGGATTACGGAAGTCTCCTCCGTTGACCACACCGCCAACAATATCCTCGGTATCGTTGGCACATGGTGCACGGTGGTCAAAGGCAAGTAACCGGTTCCACCCATTCTTGCGGGGCCTTCCGGCGCACAGACCGGGAGGCCCCGTCGTTTCTGTTCCAGGCTTGACATCCGGCGACCTGCTCCCTATGCTAGTGGCGATTTTCACTGACGTCACGGAAAGGGGCGCCACCGATGGTCACTCGCCTGATTCTGACCTTCTTCCTGTCCTGTGGCCTGTTTGCAGCCTCCGCCTGCAGTCTTCTCCCCTCGGCGACCCCAAACGGCGAACAGGCTGGCGGGTTGCGGACGCTGGTCATCCCCGATGACGCCGAAGTGTTTGTTGACGGGGTATCGATGGGGCCGGCGGGCAAGTATCGCGGGCGCACCTTCATCGAACTGAAGGGCGGCACGCACCAGGTGGAGATCAAGAAAGAGGGCTACGAGCCCTATCGGGACGACGTCGTGATCAACAACAACATGATCATGATCACCGTCACGTTGAAAAAAACGGAATAACGTTCAACTGTGTAGGGGCGTATGGCCATACGCCCCTACATGAGCACATCAACCACCCAACGATGTTTCACGGCGCCCCTTCGGGGTGATCTTCAAACGGCACCACCACGGCATCCTTGCCGTCATAGGCGGGCGTGAAAATGGCCAGCGCGACGGTCGGCCCGGGTCCGTCATTGACATAATAATGAGGAGTCCCTCTCGGCACGAAGAAGACGTCTCCCTCGCGGGCGATCAGGATTCGGTCCTTCATCACCAGCCGGCCATGGCCGCGCAGGATGACGATCGTGGCGTCATGCCTCTGGTGGAGATGCGGCCGTTCCCTATCCCGGATCTGCACGAGATAGTGCGATACGGCCGGCTGCCGGGAGAGGAGCACCCCCTTGATGTTGTCGTCCGGCCCGAGCGGATTGGCCTTGACGATTTCCTGCCACCGCTGCGGATTCGCTCCGATGTACATCACCTGGTGAGTGTCCTGCCGCGGAGGAGTGGCCGTCATCCCCGCGCAGCCGGTCAGCATCACCGCCAGCACGACAGCAGACCACGTGCCGATCGTAGGGGCGTATCGCCATACGCCCCTACTTGAGCAAATATTGACTTCCCATGCGGGTTTGTCCAGAATGACGATCACCTCCTCACCGATCGACATGAAGAGCTCCAAAGACGACATCACCACCGCGCTGTTGCAGGACATCCTCCGGTCGGTCTCCCGATCGTTCTACCTCACCCTGCGCGTCGCGCCGCCTGCCACGCGCCCGACGCTCGGCCTGGCCTACCTGTTCTGCCGTGCGGCCGACACGATCGCCGACACCGGCCTGCTCCCCCGCGAGGAGCGGCTCGCAAACCTCGGGAGCTACCGAGAGCAATTTCTCCAACCGGCCATCCAGTGGGACCGGTTGTTCGCGCTCTCTGCCCGCCTGAATCCCGAAGGGGGCAGTCCGGGCGAGCTGGCCCTGCTCACGAGACTCGCCGACTGCTTTCATCTTCTGCTGACCCTTCCGCAGCCGGAGCAACGGTTGATCCGCGCCCTGGTCTGCACGCTGACGAACGGAATGGCGATGGACCTGACGGCCTTTCAGGGGGACTCCGCCCCCACGGCGAGCGCGTTGCCCACCATCAAGGAGACGGATCAATATTGCTACTTCGTCGCCGGCTGCGTGGGTGAATTCTGGACGCGCCTGCACCGGCTTCATGTGCCGGCCATGGCCGCCGTCCCCGAGGAGGAGCAGTGCCGGCTGGCGGTCC
>Ga0335081_10016223_pt1 | contig 12053 bp, 10 predicted proteins | sample Lox_Sample_35_FD_206713 | JGI IMG/M metagenome (GOLD analysis project Ga0335081, IMG submission 206713) | Soil microbial communities from Loxahatchee National Wildlife Refuge, Florida, United States - Lox_Sample_3.5 | ecosystem: Environmental > Terrestrial > Soil > Wetlands | place: USA... | reverse complement strand
CAGGTGGAAGATCACCCGGTTTCTTATTTCGATTTCGAAGGCACGATTCCCGAGGGCAACTACGGAGCAGGGACCGTGATGGTGTGGGATGTCGGCACGTGGCAACCTCTGTCACCGATCGCGGTCGAAGGGAAATACAACCCCGGCACCGACAAGGAAGCGGTGGCGATGCTGGCCAAGGGCGACTTGAAGTTTCGCCTTCAGGGCAAACGCCTGAACGGAGACTTCGCGCTGGTTCATATCAAGTCGCGCCGTTCCGGCAGCAAAGGAAACGAGTGGTTGCTGATCAAGAAGCACGATGACAGCGTGGAAGAAGGCTATGACATCGAGGGGCAGGACACCTCGGTGCTTACCAAGCGCACTATGAAGGAAATTGGCGGGGATGAAGACTCCGCCGAGTGGACCAGCAGCGGCCCCGCGGGCCGCGGCAAGCTGAAGGCGCCTTGGCTGGCAGATGTGCTGGAGCGAATCGACAAAAAGAAGAAGGAAAAAAAAACGCCAAAAGCCGGGACGGAAAGTCAGACGGGCGCGCCTCCGAGCAAACCCAGAGCGATGGCGGGAAGCAAAAGAAGAAAAGCCGGCTAAATGACGAGGACGGTGCCTCTTCAGCAGTTCGCAGTTCCTCACTTGTTGGCAAGAGGCGCGTCGCTGCAGTAAAGCGCGTCGGTCCGAAAAGCAACGAAGCCTCGGCGAAGACTCCGCGTTTATCATCCGCTCGTGGGTCACCCGACGGGTCCCCAGCGCAATTCGAGGGCGCGCGCCGAGCACCCATGCCAGCCACCATACAGCCCATGCTGGCGACACCCACGGAACATCCCTTTGACAGCCCCGACTGGCTTTTCGAGATCAAGTGGGACGGCTATCGCGCCGTCGCCTTTGTCGACAAGGGGAAGGTGCGCCTGGTATCGCGCAATCAGAACGACCTCACCGGCCAATATCCAGAGCTGCAAGACTTCGCTGCCTCCATAAAAGCCGAGCGCGCGGTGATCGACGGCGAGGTGGTGGCGATGGACGACGAAGGCCGACCCTCCTTCAGCCTGATGCAGCAAAAAACCGGGTTTCGCGCGGGCAAGCATCGTCTGCCCGGCCGCACTGGAATTGCCATTGCCTATTACGCTTTCGACCTGGTCTGGCTCGACGGACACGACCTGAGGCGGGTGAACCTTGAGCAGCGAAAGCAACTTCTGGCAGGTCTCATCCGTCCCGACGGCCTAGTGCGCTATTCCGATCATTATCCCGAGCATGGCAAAGCCCTGTTTGAACTGGCGCAAAAGCGCGGGCTGGAAGGAATCGTCGCCAAGCGGCGTGACAGCTTTTACGAGGAGCGCCGCAGCCGGGAGTGGCTGAAGATCAAGATCACGCGCCGCATCGAATGCGTCATCGGAGGCTACACCGATCCGGAAGGCAGCCGCCAACACTTTGGCTCCATCGTCTTGGGCCTGTACGACAAGAAAGGACAATTGATCCACGTCGGACAGGCCGGCACCGGATTTGATGAGAAAGCTCTGCGGGCTCTTTGGGCGCGCCTGCACGAGATCGAGACCAGCCGGAATCCATTCCACGGCCCAGTCGACTCCGGCCGGCGAACGCATTGGGTGCGTCCGGAACTGGTCGCCGAGATCAAGTTCTCCGAGTGGACTCACGAGACCGACGAAGGCGGCGTGAAACTGCGCGCTCCGGTGTTTATGGGGTTGCGGCAGGACAAGGAACCGAAGGACTGCGGGTTCGACTGACTCGCTTTGCCCAAGGACCGCAACTCCCGCCAACGGCCTGACCACACTACAAAATGCCGGATCACTTGATTTCTTTCATGGGCAGCAGCGTGCCGTAGTCGCGCCCGGAAGGTTCCACCGCGCGCGCGACAACTCCGGCGAAGGCGTCGCGCAACTCGGGATACTTCGCCACCACGGCTTTGATCACTGCGACGTTATCTTGAAACGTCTGCGCGGTGTTGGACACATCCGCGGACCGGTACTTCACGACGAGATCCACTTCATTGCCGACTACCAGTGGAAAGAAGCTGGTGACCTTATATGCTTTGGGGCCAGGGAGAGTTACCGGGCTCTCCGTGGGCAGGTCGGCAGGCTGGACGGCCTGGGCCTCGTCATAAATCTTGTCGGTTGCCAGCGTGCTCATGAAAGGCAAGGGAGCGAGCAGATCGCGCGCTTCGAGGAAATAGAACCAGGCATTGTGGCCCTGTCCTTTGGCCTTGAATTCCCTCGCACGCTGAAGAAACCAGTTACCGTCATGTCCGCCGACCTGCGACGGCTTGGCGTAAAGGCCTCCCAGTTGCCAGTCGTTGCCGTGCTGCTCCAGGACAAATGAAAGCGTGTAGGCGTTCTGCGCCGTCGTCACATCCATGATCACGATGCCGTAGTTTCCGGGAGGAAGGTTCGGAATCACAAAGACCGAGCTGTCGGCGGTCTGTCCCCGAGCGCCAAAAACTCCGCACAGAAATTCCGCGCGTTCCACCGGCGCCGCGCCCTGCTGCTGTAAGAGGAAAGGAGGCCGGACGGAAGCCTGACCCCCTGCGAAGTTCGCCTGATTATCCTTCACCGCAGATTCAATACCCGAGAAATTAGAGGCCAGGCTGGGAATCGCGCTGTGCTGCAAAGACGCTGCGTCCCCTTTGGCCGTTAAGTCGAAAAAGTGACGCGCCGTAGTTTCCAGGGCGCTGCGGGTGGCTGCCTCCATATCGCCGCCGGCAAGGCAGATCTCGGCTTCCCCTCGGGCGTTCAACGCGACGACGCAAATCAGAACCGACAGCGCTATCCAGGAAGGACTTAAGCAGGTCGAGCGTTTTCGGCAGGCACTCATCATCGCCGGGCGTCGGGGCGTCGCGATCCGTCGGCTCACCGGTCTATTTTACGACGTCAAGACCGATTCGCGGGGCATAACGGTCCTTGCCCGCCTGATGCCGAAGGCGCTTAATGTCGCGGTTCTGAGAATGCCCTCCTTCTGGCAGGTGTTACAATTTTAGATACAAGAAGTCGACCGGGATTCGTTCCCTGAAGGACCGCTCGCTCGGCCCAGGGTGGCTAGTTCATGTCTTTATCAGGCAAATCTCTAGCGCGCAAAATCAGGCTGATGTTCCTGCCGGTGCTGGTGTGTATTTCCATCACGCCTTTGAGTTCAGCATGGGAGTTGCAGGGTCCCCGGAAACCGCGCAGCAAGAAGCAAACCCAAGCCAAGCCGCTGCCTCCCCTTCCTCCCGGTCCGCTCACGCCGTTTAACCTCGATCAAACTCCAGCGAGTCCACCCCAGGTGAGCTACCAGGCTGGACAGTTGACCATCACCGCGCAGAATTCCACGTTGGGAGATATTCTTCGAGCCGTGCGTTCCAAGACCGGCGCGACCTTCGACGTTCCCGCCGGAGCCACCGAGCGTGTCGTCGGCCAACTGGGGCCCGGTCCGCCGCGCGAGGTGATCGCAAGCCTGCTTAATGGTTCGCGCTTTGACTACATCATGCTGGGTTCAGCCACGAACCCCGGGGCGATCGACCAGTTGATTCTCACGCCCAAGTCTGGAGCGGCCCCTGCCGCTGGTGCTCAGCCGGCGAACGCCACTTCGATCGGACAGCGCTTTCCGGGCCAACCCGCAGCACCTATGCAGGCTGTGGACGAGCCAGACCGGCCCGATGCCGACAACGACACCACCGACGATAGCGCCGAGGTGCCGCAGGAGAACAACGACCAGACGGATCAGGCTGAATCCGAAGGCCCGCAGGACGCCAGTTCACCGCAGAACGGTCAACAAGTGCGGACACCGGAACAACTGCTGCAGGAACTGCAGCAGCAGCAACGAATGCAACAGCAGCAACAACAGCCGGGACAACCGCAGATGGTGGCGCCCGTGCCTCCTCCTCCCGGCCAGCCGCCGAACCCGCCGGAACCGGAATAGACAGCTTGCATCTCACCTTCGCTGGCGGATAAGCAGGGAGATGCCGGAGTGAACTGAAACAGTTTGAGAGTTTCCGGGGATTGCTGCCGAGTAGATGAAGGCTCGGGCGGCACGAATGTTATGGACGCTTGCGGAGATCAGTCTCCGCTGGCGTGGTTCTCGACCAGCACCGCGGCCGCTACTTGCTGCCGGGATTGCTGGCCAAGAGCATTCAGGATGCTAGTTACTGTTTGGTAACTGGCAAAGATGCCCAGGCCCACTGCGGCCACCACTGTCAAGAACAGAAGTAAGGATTGCCCCAAGACGCTCAAGTTCAACTTCCCCCGGATGCCGCGACTGTCGCCCGACTCGTGGCTTACGCCCAATCTTTTAATGTACTTGCGTTTGACGCTTGCCGCTGTTTGCAACTAAGATACGTGAGTCGAATTGCGCATCCCTAATTTCCAACAATTCAGGGGACCCGTCCATATTACGGAAGGACATTACGCCCGCGTTTAATGGCCATCACCAAGATTTCCGTGCGTGGAGCACGCCAGCATAACCTCAAGAATATTGACGTTGAGATTCCGCGCAACACCCTCACTGTGATCACGGGACTGAGCGGTTCCGGAAAGTCATCCCTAGCATTCGACACGATTTATGCAGAAGGTCAGCGCCGCTATGTGGAGACTCTTTCGGCCTATGCGCGCCAGTTTCTCGACCAGATGGAGCGCCCCGACGTGGACGCCATCGATGGGCTAAGCCCATCCATCTCGATCGAGCAGAAAACCACCAACCGAAGCCCCCGTTCCACTGTGGGAACGATTACCGAAATCTACGATTATCTTCGTCTTTTATTTGCTTCGATCGGAGTTCCCCACTGCCCGAAGTGTGGCCGTGCCATTACCCGCCAATCGGCGGAACAGATCGTGCAGCGCGTCATGGCGCTGCGTCCGGAAGATCGCGTCATGGTCATGGCACCCATCGTCCGGGGACGCAAAGGCGAGTTCAAAAAGGAGATGGAAAAGCTCGTCCAGCACGGCTTTACGCGAGCCCGCATTGATGGCGAACTGGTAAACCTGGAAGACGATCTCCGCCTCGACAAGCGCAAGAACCACACCATTGAAGTGGTCATCGATCGCCTGCTGGTGAAGCCGGGCATCGAGCATCGGCTGGAGATGTCCGTGGGGCTGGCGATGAAATTAGCCGGTGGACTGGTCCAGGTAGCCGTAGTCGGAGGAGAAGAGACCTTGTATTCTTCCCGACTGGCCTGCCCGGATTGCGGGATCAACGTGGCGCAGTTGGAGCCGCGCTCGTTCTCGTTCAACAGCGCGTACGGCGCCTGCCCTGAATGCCACGGCTTAGGCAGCCGCTACGACTTCGATCCCGCAAAGATCATCGTGGACTGGTCAAAACCCCTGCTGGAAGGAGGCCTCGGACCGGGCTCGGCCTCGCAGAACCTGGTCCACATGGTGCGCATCACCGCGGCGGCCTATGGGTTTGAGCTGGCGACACCGTTTGAAAGACTTCCCGACAAGATTCAGAACCTGCTGCTTTACGGAGAGCCCGAGCGCGGGGGCAAGACCGGCTTTCGGGGGATTGTGGCCTACCTGAAGCAGGTTCTGGACGACTCGACTTCCGACACCTATCGCGAGTATCTGCTCGACTACATGTCGGCCAGCGAATGCCCGGCGTGCCACGGCAAACGTTTGCGGCCTGAGAGTCTGGCGGTGAAGGTGAATGGCATGTCGATCGCCGAATTCACCGCCCTGCCGATTGCGCGAGCGCTCGGCATTGCGCAGAAGATTCAGCTAAGCGGACGCGAGCAGATCATTGCCGGGCGTATCGTGCACGAGATTACCGAGCGCCTGCAGTTCTTGAACGCCGTCGGCTTGAACTACCTTTCGCTCGAGCGCTCCGCCGCCACCCTTTCAGGCGGGGAAGGTCAGCGCATCCGGCTGGCGACCCAGATCGGATCGAAGCTGCGAGGCGTGCTCTATGTGCTCGATGAGCCCTCGATCGGCCTGCACCATCGTGACAATGGGCGGCTGCTGCTGGCCCTCGAAAATCTGCGGGATCTGGGCAACACGGTTCTGGTCGTCGAACACGACGAAGAAACAATCCGACGCGCCGACTATGTCATCGATCTGGGACCCGGCGCCGGCCGGCACGGCGGAAGCCTGGTTGCCAGTGGGACGCCGGAAGAGATCACGCAGGCTCCTGATTCGCTCACCGGAGCATACATCTCCGGCAAGATGCAAATCGGAATGCTGCCCCAGCGGCGCAGCGCGAATGGCAACGTCATCACGGTGCTCGGTGCGCGAGAGAATAATCTCAAGAATCTGGACGTAGCCTTTCCGCTGGGCGTGATGACGGTGGTGACCGGCGTCTCCGGTTCCGGCAAGTCGACGCTGGTGAATGACATTCTCTATCGGGTGCTGGCTCGGGAACTGTACCGCTCACGCGAAGAGCCCGGCGCACACAAGGCCATTACGGGCGCGGAAAATCTCGATAAAGTGATTCGCATCGATCAGGCACCGATTGGCCGCACGCCCCGCTCAAATCCTGCGACCTACACCGGAGTCTTCGCGCAGATTCGCGATTTGTACGCCATGCTGCCGGAATCCAGGGAGCGAGGCTACAAGCCCGGCCGTTTCTCGTTCAACGTTTCGGGCGGGCGTTGCGAAGGGTGCCAGGGTGAAGGCCAGCGCCGCATCGAAATGAACTTCCTGCCCGACGTGTACGTGCTCTGCGAAGTCTGCGGTGGCCGACGTTACAACCGCGAGACCCTGGCGGTGAAGTACAAGGGATATTCCATCGCCGATGTGCTGGAATCGCCCGTTTCAGACGCTTTGCAGATTCTGGAAAATATCCCGCTGGTGAAGCAGAAATTGCAGACTCTGGTCGACGTTGGCCTGGGGTATATCCATCTAGGGCAATCCGCCGTAACACTCTCTGGGGGCGAGGCGCAGCGCATCAAGCTGGCCCGCGAGTTGAGCAAGCGCCAGACCGGCAAGACTCTTTACTTGCTCGACGAGCCAACCACCGGGCTTCACTTCGACGATGTCAAGAAGTTGCTCGACGTGCTGCATCGATTGACGGATCTGGGAAATACCGTCGTGATCATCGAGCACAACCTGGACGTGATCCGGAACGCGGATTGGATCATCGACCTGGGTCCGGAAGGTGGAGAGGATGGCGGCCGTCTGGTCGCACAGGGCACACCGGAGCAGGTGGCGCGTATCAAGAAGTCCTACACGGGGCAAGCTTTGGCCGGCTACTTCAACGGCGCCAGTCTGCCGCGGAAGATCACAGCCTAACGGGGAAGCCTGCCGAACCCGACTCTGTTATCGTGTCTTTTATTGTGTGTTTGAGGACTGGCTCAAGAAATCAGATTGAGTCGTGCGCCGCTTCTGAGTATCCAATCGACTAACTTGTCTTCGCCGAACAATCCGATTCTTGATCCCCGACAATCCGGAGCTGAACTTCCGTCCTCAGGGTTGCCGTCGTCCGGCTTGTCATCGTCGAATGCCGAGGCCTCGGCCTTTCCCACGTCGCCGGCGCGAGATCCTGCGGCAGAAGATCCCGTCTGGACCGGATGGGAGGTGTTTGCTCTCGCCATCTCCGCAGCAGCGGCAGTCTTTTTGTTTTGGCTTGTGGTCTCCTTCGTGGCCCACAAAGCGCTTTATCCGCGCGTGCCTTGGCTCGAGGTTGCGCAGTACCCGGTTTTAATTGTCTCCTCCCAACTCCTTGCCTACGGAGCCGTACTCGCCCTGATGTACCTGCTGGCGACGGCGGACCGCGAACACAGTTTCTGGAAGGCCATCCGCTGGAACTTTCCTGCTAATTGGCCCCTGTACATACTGGCCGGAGTGGTGCTTTCGATCGGGTTGCAGCTCTTCGCCCATCTGTTGCCTATACCCAAGAAGCTTCCGGTGGACCAGTTCTTCCAAACGACTGCAGAAGCTTATCTGCTGTCGATTTTCGGCATGACATTGGCGCCGCTGGTGGAGGAGCTGTTCTTTCGCGGATTTCTTTATCCGGTGCTGGCGCGCCGATTGGGGGCTGCGTTCGCAGTTTTCCTGACGGCGCTGGGTTTCGCGCTCATCCATGGGTCGCAATTGAAATACTCGTGGGCGGTTCTGGTCATCTTTATCGTAGGGCTGACCTTTACGCTGGTACGGGCAGCGACAAAATCGGTGGCGGCAGGCTTGCTCATGCACATCGCGTATAACGGCACGATCAGCGTCATCATGTTTGCCGCTACGGGCGGCTTCCGGCACCTGGAAAGGCTGAATCAGTAGATTCGACTCCCGACTTCAGGCACCGATTTGGGGAGGAGATCAGCCCCGACTCCGGGCGGCGCGGCTCGGGTCCGGTTTCAGTTCATGGTATCGTAGCTTTTTATGCCGTCCGCGCGTCAGGAACTATTGCGTCTGCTGGCTCAAAAGTCGTTTCGACTGGGTGAATTCAAACTCTCGTCGGGCGCGAGCAGCGACTATTACATCGATTGTCGAACCACCACCTTGGACGCACGGGGCTCGCAACTGACGGGACAGGTCTTCCTCGACGAGATCCGCGCCCGGGCCTGGAATCCGCAGGCCGTGGGCGGTCTCACCATGGGGGCCGATCCCATTGTGGTGGCGATCAGCGTTACCAGCGGAGACATCCACGGATTTCTGGTTCGCAAGGCAGAGAAACAGCACGGGACCGGTCAGCGCATCGAGGGATTCCAAGACAAGGGCGCACGCGTGGTAGTCGTGGATGACGTCTGCACCACCGGCGCTTCCACCGTCCAGGCGATCGAAGCGGCCCGCGACTATGGCTTTGAGGTCGTGGGCGCTATGTGTCTGGTCGAGCGCGAGGAAGCCAAAGGCCGCGCGAACGTCGAAAGAGTTGCCGCACCAGCGTCGTTCGTGGCCGTCTTCACCGCAAACGACGTGCGCCAGGAGCATATGTTCCAGAATGCCGAGACCTCGCCAACGATCTTTGCCGTGGCCGCCACCTGTGAATTATGCGGCCGACCTGCGGTGATTAATGCTCCGCGGAATCGCTGCGCGGCACACAAGGTTTAGAACATCCTGGGTAAAAAGACCTCACGCCGCTGATCACATCGAACGACCAGGAACAACATGATTCAAACTCTTGAATGGACTGAGTCCGGCGTACGCTTCATAGATCAGAGGAAGCTGCCCACCGAAGAAACTTACGTGACCTGCAAGACTCACGAACAGGTGGCGGACGTCATTCGCACCATGGTGGTGCGGGGAGCACCTGCTATTGGCGTCGCGGCGGCGATGGGCATCGCGCTCGGGGTCAAGAATTCGAAGGCCGAGAATGGTGGCGATCTCAAGCGCGAGTTTGATCAGATCTGCGACATTATCGGCAAGACCCGGCCCACTGCGGTGAATCTCTTCTGGGCCATTCGCCGCATGAGCGAGAAGTTCGAACAGCTGCGCATTCGCCCCATCCCGCAGCTCAAACAGGCATTGATTGAAGAAGCGCAGCGAATGCACGCGGAGGACATCGCCGCCAACCAGGCCATGGGCCGTCATGGGGCGACATTAATGCCGTCGAGCGGCGGCGTTCTCACGCACTGCAATGCCGGCGCTCTTGCGACAGCGGGCTACGGGACTGCGCTCGGTGTGATTCGCGCCGCTGTCGAACAAGGAAAGAAGATTCACGTCTATGCCGACGAGACCCGTCCGTTCCTGCAAGGCTCGCGCCTCACGGCGTGGGAACTCATGAAAGACGGAATTCCAACGACGGTAATTTCCGACAACATGGCGGGCGCCATCATGAAGCAAGGCAAAATCGGCGCCATCGTCGTGGGAGCGGATCGCATCGCAGCCAACGGGGACGTCGCTAATAAGATTGGCACCTACACCGTGGCTGTTCTGGCCAAAGAGAACGAGATTCCCTTTTATGTGGCGGCGCCCTTCTCGACCATCGACCTTGAAACTTCGGATGGAAGCAAGATTCCCATTGAGCAGCGCGACCCTCGCGAGGTCACTCACATGGCCGGCAAGGCGATCGCTCCGGAGGGCGTGCAGGTGGAAAATCCCGCCTTTGACGTGACGCCCGCGAAGTACGTTGCGGCGATTATTACCGAGCGCGGCATCGCGCGCGCGCCTTATGAGGAATCGTTAAAAAATCTCGCGGAGGCTACGCAAGTCGCCGGCTAGTACGTCAGAGAGGGACTCAGCGAAAAGAATTAGTCATGTATCCGATCACTCAATCAGAACAAACCTTCCGCAGCGGCGGCAAAGACATTCGCCTCGACTGCTTCGTGCCCGACACGAACGGCCGGCGATTCCCCGCGGTAATCTCGCTGCACGGCTCAGGTGGAGGATACGCGACTATGGCGGACCCCGCAGGTCAGTTGGCCGGGCAAGGCTTCGCCGTATATGTTTTGCACTACTTCGATCGCACGGCGACAACCTACGCCGACAAAGCGACCATCTTCCGCAATTTTCCGCTGTGGATGAAAACGTTGTGGGACGCGGTCAGCCACGTGGAACGGCAGGCCATGGTGGATTCCGAACGCATCGCTTTGCTGGGATTTTCTCTCGGTGCCTACCTGTCGCTGTCTTCGTCGACCATCGACAGTCGCATCAAGGCCGTGGTTGAGTTTTTTGGCGGCCTGCCCAAGGAGATCAAGCTCTTTATGCGCCGCATTCCGCCGGTTCTGATCCTTCACGGCGATGCCGATCCGACCGTTCCGGTCGACGAGGCCTACCATCTGCAACAGGTTCTTGAAAAGCGCGGGACGCCCTACGAGATGCAGATTTACCCTGGCATCGGGCATGACTTCAGCGGAGAAGTCTGGCGGGATGCCTGCCGGCGAAGCCTTGCCTTCCTGAATCGGCACCTGGTGGCGGATCCCGCCTGAAGATTTTGGAACCGGCTGCCCGGGAAGTGCGTATCTTGAAAGCAGAGGATATTGAGAGGCTTTTGCCATGTTCACGTTCCTGGTTTGGTGCATTTTGTTCGTGGTCTGCTGGCCGGTGGCTTTGCTTGCGTTAGTGTTCTATCCGTTCGTGTGGTTGCTGCTCTTGCCGTTCCGAATTGTCGGCATCGCCGTGCACGGCGTATTGGAACTGATTTGGGCCGTCGTAATGTTCCCTGCCCGCCTGCTCAGCGCGCCCTTCCGCATCTGAGCGCCTCGTTGAGTCCGACGTCGCCGTGATTGTGCCCATTGCCCCGTCTTCGGAGGAATGGTACCCTTCTGCGATTCCAAGGAGTTATCATGAATGGCAGACTCTTCTACCTGGCGGCGCCTCTACTCCTGCTTCAGTTCGCTTTCGCGCAACAAACAGCCACCGCTTCCGCGCAATCGACTCCACAGTCGCCAGCCGCGCATCATCCGGCCGCGGCGCAGTCTGCCCCTTCCGCGGACAAAATTTGGGCTGGGCTCATGGAGGGGAACAAACGCTTCGTGGCGGGCAAGGCGAAGAACTATTCCGTCGTCACGCTTCGCCATACTCTCGCCAAGGGTCAACATCCCAACGTGATTGTGCTCGGCTGTTCCGACAGTCGCGTTGCGCCGGAATTGTTATTCGACCAGAGCCTGGGCGACCTCTTCGTCGTACGGTCGGCGGGAAACATTGCCGATCCCGTAGGACTCGGCAGCATGGAATATGCGGTTGAGCATCTGGGTGCGTCCGTCCTCGTGATCATGGGACACGAGAAGTGTGGCGCCGTTACGGCGGCTTGCTCGGGAGATAAGATGCCGACGTCCAATTTGCAGGCCATTGTGGACAAGATTGCTCCCGCGGTCACTCAAGCGAAAGCTAATGCCAAACCAGATGACCTGATCGAAGCTGCAATCAAGGAAAACGTTCACAACGAGGCCAAGGAGCTACTGGCCCAGAGCGACGTCCTGCGCCACGCGAAGGAAGAAGGCAAACTGGCCATTTACGAGACCGAATACAAGCTGGACACCGGAGAAGTGGTTCGGCTGGACAACTCGCAGCACTGATCGGTAGGAACGGCGAGCGCTCAGTACTCCATCACTTTCAAGTTCGGGCTGATAATCAACCGGGGCTCTGTGGCGCGCTGTACATCTTCGGCGGTCAGGCCAGGCGCGACTTCTTCGAGCAGAATGCCTTGGTCCGTGACGCTCATGTAAGCCATCTCGGTAACAATGGTGTCGACGACCTTCACGCCAGTCA
>Ga0335081_10016222_pt1 | contig 12053 bp, 5 predicted proteins | sample Lox_Sample_35_FD_206713 | JGI IMG/M metagenome (GOLD analysis project Ga0335081, IMG submission 206713) | Soil microbial communities from Loxahatchee National Wildlife Refuge, Florida, United States - Lox_Sample_3.5 | ecosystem: Environmental > Terrestrial > Soil > Wetlands | place: USA: Florida... | reverse complement strand
TCGGCCGCGATTGCTGAAGCATACGCCGCATCGCGCCCAGAGATTTCAACGCGAGGCGATCCAGCGGCTGGAACATACGCCGGGAGTCGAATCTGCAAGCGCGGCGCCGAGCGCGTCCTCCAGCCGCAACCGCGCCCGATCTTCGCTTCCTCTCACCCGCACCAGCAGCACGTTGCCGGGCGCCGCAAGCGCGCGCGGATGGCGACCGGCGCCCCGCTACGCGCCTCTTCGGCGGTTAAGCTGCGGCCAGCATTGCCTGCCGGCCCCAAATGGTATGATGGGCAGCCAAATGCATCGAATCCTGGTCTTCGCGTGCCTTGCGGGCGCGCTGCTTCTCATCGGGCAGACCGAAGAGGCGCGCGTCGGAGTCAATTTTCAGGAAGTCATGATTCCCATGCGCGACGGGGTGCGCTTACAGACGGTCATCCTCTCGCCGAAGAAACCCACCGGACCGCTGCCGTTTCTGATCGACCGCACTCCCTACGGTGTGCCGTCGGAGGAGGCGGCCACGCGCGGCATGCCCGCCATGCTGCGTGCGCGCTACGAAAACTACTACGTGGTGACACAGAACATCCGCGGCCGATTCAAGTCGGAAGGCAAGTTCGTGATGAGCCGGCCGCCCCGCGACCCGGCCGACCCGAAGGCCATCGACGAGAGCACCGACGCCTGGGATACGGTGGACTGGCTGATCAAGAACATTCCCAACAACAACGGCCGCGCGGGCATCGCCGGCACGTCGTACGACGGGTGGACCGCCGTGATGGCGGCGCTCGATCCGCATCCCGCGCTCAAGGCAGCGATCGAGCAAGCCTCGCCGGCAGACCAGTTTCTCGGCGACGACTTCCATCACAATGGCGCGTTTCGCCTGAGTTACGGCTTCGAATACTCGTCCATGATGGAGACCAGTTCCACCGAGAACTACCGCTTCAAATTCGACCGCGGCGACACCTACGACTGGTATCTGGGCCTCGGCCCGCTCTCCAACGCCGACGAGAAGTACCTCCACGGGAAGCTGCCCACCTGGGAGGACTTTCTCCACCATCCGAATTACGACCATTTCTGGCAGCGCCAGGCCTTCGCTCCCTATCTGAACGCGGTGAAAATCCCGATCCTGCAAGTGGCGGGCTGGTGGGACCAGGAGGACTTCTACGGCCCGCAGAAAATCTACGAAAGACTCGAACAGCACGATTCGGAGCATCGCAATTTCTTCGTCGCCGGCCCCTGGAATCACGGCGGCTGGAACGGCAACGGGCGCAGGCTCGGCGCCATTGATTTCGGGTCGGACACTTCGGCGTACTACCGCGACCACATCTTCCAGCCATGGTTCGATCACTGGCTGCGGGAACAGTCCGACCCGCATCTCGCCGAGGCCACCACATTCGAAACGGGCACGAATCAGTGGCGCCAGTACGACGCCTGGCCCCCGCGCAATGGCGTCGAAACGCGGCGGCTGTATTTCCGCGATGGACGCCGGCTGTCGTTCGACGCGCCGGGTGCGGACGGGTTCGACGAGTACATAAGCGACCCGGCGAATCCCGTGCCCTACCGCCCGCGCCCCGTTCCACCCACCTATCCGAGCGCGGAATGGCGAGTGTGGCTGGTGCAGGACCAGCGCTTCGTGGATCATCGGCCCGACGTGGTCTCGTGGCAAACCGAACCGCTCGCGGCGGACGTGAGGATCGCAGGTGACATCACCACGGAATTGTTCGCCTCCACCACCGGGAGTGATAGCGACTGGGCGGTGAAGCTCATCGATGTTTATCCCGAGGACGCTCCGGACGACGCCGAGACCAAGACCCGCATGGCCGGCTTCCAACTCATCATCGCGGACGAGATCCTGCGGGCGCGGTTTCGCAACGGGTTCGAAAAGCCGGAAGCGATACCGCCCGGCGAGGTAATCCGGTATGCCATCGACCTTCACAGCAATGCACACGCATTTCTAAAGCGACATCGCATCATGGTGCAGGTGCAGAGCACGTGGTTTCCGGTATACGACCGCAATCCGCAGAGATTCGTGTCCAATATTTTTGAGGCCCACGCCGAGGACTACGTCAAGGCGACTCAGCGCATCTATCGGAATGCGCGGCAGGCGAGCGCCGTGGTGCTGCCGGTGGTGAAGTAAACCGCCGGCTTACTCCTGCCGGAGCGCCTCGATCGGATCGATCCGCGCCGCTCTTCGCGCCGGGAGCCACGCCGCCGATAAGCTGATCGCGAACAACATCACCGCCGGCGCACCCAACATCCACGGATCGCGGGCCGACACCTCGAACAGCATGGACTCCAGCCAGCGCACCGCGAACAACGATCCTGTCAACCCAACCGCCGTTCCCATCGCCGTCCAGCCGGCGGATTGCCGCAGCACCAGTCCGGCGATCTCGCCTGGAGTCGCGCCCAGCGCCATGCGCACGCCGATCTCCTGTACCCGCTGCGCCACCAGAAACGACGCCACACCGTACAACCCGATCGCCGCCAGCAGCAGCCCCATTCCCGCGAAGATGCTCAGCAGCAGTGCATTGAAACGGGGGCGTTCCGCGAGGGCACCGACGTGCTGTTCCATGGTTTCCAGTTTGACCGGCAGCGCGGCATCCAGGCCAGCCACCTCCAACCGCACCGCGGCACCAAGTCTGCCCGGATCGAGCGGCGTCCGCAACACGGCGATCGCCCACGGCGCCACCACCTCCGCCCGATGCTTCCGCACGGTGTAATATTCGGGCTCGTCTTTTTGTGCAAGCCCGCTATTCTTGACATTCTGCGCCACGCCTACGACCGTCAGCCAGGGCCCCACGCGCCCCGGCCGGATCCGCTTTCCGAGCGCGTTTTCCCCGGGAAACATGCGGCGCGCCAGGGCATCGCTGAGGATCACGGAATTCCAATCCGGGGCGCGGTCCTCCTCGCCGAAGGCCCGCCCAAGCAGGATCGGGATTCCCAAAGCATCGAAGTATCCGGGGGTCACCTGCCGGTAATTTACGGGCCCGCCCGTTCCATCGCTGGACGGCGGGCGGCCCTCGACGTCGATGGCATTGTAGAGCATCGGACCCCGCGGGTTCCCCGTGGGCGGCAGCGCATCAGTAAGCGCGACCTCCGCGACTCCCGGAATCCGCTCGAGCCGCGACTCCAGTTCCTCGAAGAACGCGAGGCGACGCGCCGGCTCCGGATATCCCGTTTGCCCCAGCGTGATCTCGGCCGTCAGCACGCCGCCCGTTTGGATTCCGAGCGGCTGGTTCTCGAGCCTCCAGAAACTGCGCAACAGCAACCCCGCGCCCGTGAGCAATACCAGCGTTACGGCGATCTGTGCGGCCACCAATCCCTGCCTCCACCAGCCGTGCCGGCCGCCGATGGTCCTCACGCCCGCGCCCGCCGCGCGGGCATTGCGCAGCGCCGGGCCGAGCCCGAACAGCAGCCCGCAGCACAACGACAGTCCCACCGTGAACAGCAGCACGCGGCTATCCAGCCCCGCCTGCTTGAGCCGCGGGATTCCTTCCGGTGCGATTGCCACAAAGAAACGAAGCAGGCAGAACGCCAGCCCGCAACCCGCCGCCCCTCCAACCGCGCCGAGCAGCAAGCTCTCGGCCAGAGCCTGTCCGGCGATGCGGCCGCGGCCCGCTCCCAATGCGGCCCGAATCGCCAGCTCGCGCTGCCGCGCCGTGGCGCGCGCCAGCAGCAGGTTGGCCACATTCGCGCACGCGATCAGCAGCACCGCCCCCACCGCCGCCAGCAGGATCCACGATGCCAGCCGTGCATCCTGCACCTGCCGGTCGCGCAATCCGCGCACCCGCAGCTTCACGTCTTTCCGAAAGCCTGGCGAGACCCACTGCATGGAGTTTTGAAACAAAGGCTGCAAGGCGGCGGCCGCCTGCTCCGCACTGACCCCGGGCTTCAGCCTGGCGATCGTGGAGATCAGGATCGCGACCTTGTGGGTCCTCTGCGTCTCCTCATCCAACGCCAGAGGCAACAGCAGGTCCACCAGCGCAAGCGTGGGCATCTCGAACGATTGCGGCAGGACCCCCACAACCGTGACATTCCTGCCATCGAGCCTCGCGGCTCTACCGATGACATTCGCCTCGCCGCCAAATCGGGATTGCCATAGCGCATGCGAAATCACCGCTGCCTTGGGCCCGTTAGGCCGGTCCTCATCCGCCGTGAAGTTGCGGCCAATCACCGGCTGAATCCCCAGCGTCGGCAGAAACGCAGCGTCCACGCGTCCGCAGCGCAGGCGCACCGCGTTGGACCCGGTCAGGTCGCAATCGCCGACTCCGCCCCACGCGCCCGTCGAGACAAACGGCGTCTGCGACGCGCGCCAATCCAGGTAGTCGTACCCCAACATGAATTCCTCGGGCGCGATCGGCGCCGTCATACCGAACGAGACCAGCCGCCCCGAGTCCTGGTAGGGCAGACTGCGGAAAAGAATCCGGTCCACTACGCTGAACACCGCCGTGCCCGCGCCGCTGCCGAGCGCGATCGCAAAGATGGCGGTCAGGGTAAACAGGGGAGTGCGGCCGAACCCGCGCGCCGCGTAATGCAGATCCTGGGCCAGCGCCTCGATCTGTCGTGGGATGGGCATATCAGGAAACCTGGCAGATTAGAAACCGTGCCGGCGCCGAAGTTCCCGCTGCCGGTTCACACCACCACACCGGCCTTGCGCATCACCGCGAGTGTGGTTTCGAGCCCCAGCTTCGCGCCGTCCTCTGCTGACATATCCGGCGGAATCCGTCCCAGCGGCTCTGGACTGATGCCATCGTCATACCCGATCTGCCGGAGAGCGCGGAAGAAGTCTACAAGGCGAATCACGCCTTCGCCCGGCATCAGCCGCTGGTTGTCGCGAACCTCCACTGGCGAAATCGCTGCCGCGTCCGATACGTGAATATTCACGATGCGCGACTTTCCGGCGGCGATGATGTCGGCCACGGTCGCCCGCGCGTGATGCCAGTGCCAGGCATCCAACGTCAATCCGACGTTCGGTCCGCATTCCGTGGCGAACGCCAGCATTTCGTTCATCCGCCAGATGAACTCGGTGAGCGGCTTGAGACGAAACTGCAGCGGCCCCAGAAATTCGAAACCCAGGCGAATGTTGTGTTCGGCGAGGACTTTCGCAACCTCCGTGAAGCGCTCCTTCAGCATCTTCCGCAGCTCCGCTTTGGGAGTGGCGCTGGCCGCCGGCACCACCACCGTCATGCGACGACAACCGGCGTCCGAGGCGAATTTCGCGGCCGCTTCCAATCCGGCCATGCCGCTCTTAAAGGTGGCGTCGTCCCGGACAACCGTGACCGGCAATCCCGCGAAGCCCACGCGCATCTTGGTTTCCGCGAACAGTTGGCGCGTGGCCTCCAGCCCTTCTTTGGATGCCGCCCCGAGGTTGAAGTCGGCCCCGCCATATCCTACACGGGCCGCCAGCCGCACGAACTCCGGCCATGTCACCTTGTTGCCCACCAGGCTGCCATTCAGCGCGACGTACATGCCCGGAACTGCGGCCGGGCTCCTCAGCGCCGCGCCCAAAGCCGCGACGGATCGGAGAAAACCTCTTCGGTTGTAACCCATATCTTCAAGTTGAATGATACACGCGAACGCCGGCGGGGAACACCTTTGTCCCATCCAGCGTTACGCCCGGCAGCCCGTCCAGGTGGACTTCGCGGAGTCTCGGGAGACCGGCCAGGAACGGAAGACCTGCGTCCGTCACGCCCTGACACTCGTACAGTTCAATCTGCTCCAGCGAAGGCATGCGGCCCAGGATCTCCAGGCTCCGGTCGGTGATCTGCGTCAGGCCGGCGTAATAGTATTTGATCTTCAGTCCGGCAATGTGCCCGGTGGCCGCATCCCCGGTCTCGCGGCAATACATACACGTCAAGCGCGTCAGGCGCTCGCAACGCCCCACATGCCGAAAGCCATCGTCCGTGAACCCGATCGGCGTGAGTTCCTCCAGCGCGGGAAATCCGGGCAGCCTGGACAACGCCTCGTCGTCCACGTTCTTGCAGCCAACCCCCAGCACCCGCAGCGACGGCATCTGCGAGAACGCCAGGAATCCACGGCTGCCGAAGTTGGGACAAACCCGGCCCCAGAAGCGCGACAGGGTTTTCGACCGGCTTAACGCGACGAAGCCTTCATCAGTGGCCACGCTTTCCTGCGCTCGCAGTGCTTGCAGGCGAGGAATGGCGGCGATATGACCCATGGCCTCGTCGTCGCTCAACTTTCCATCGCACCCCAGAGACTGGAGGTTCGGCAGATCCACCAGGTGGGCAAAACCGGCGGACGTGATATGCTCCACGTGCCAGAACAGGTCGAGTTCCGCTACACCCTCCAGTCCCGCGAGGCCGGCCAGTCCCTGGTCGGTGAATGGCCCGTCGATCAGCAGATGCCCCACCTGGTCGCCCCCTTCCCACTTCTTCAGCCGCGGGAAGTTGTGCAGCAGCAGGAGCCCCGCATCCGTGACCAACCTGCCGCTCTGGAACCGGCGCAGATCGGGCTTGCCCTGCAACGCCTCGATGGCGCCGTCGCCGGTCGGCGACCCCATCAGGCTGACGTTCTCCAGCCGGTCGCAGAAGCGCAGGTTGGCGACTCCTCGGTCCGTGATGCCGGCCTGCCACGTCATCGCGAACTTCCGCAGGTTCGGCAGATGCCGCAGCACCTCCAGCCCGCGGTCGGTGAGCTTGCCGCCGGGGTATTCGCTCAGATTCAGGTATTCCAACTGCGGCATGCGCGCGAGCTGCAGCAGTCCGTCGTCGGTGAGTTCCCGCGATCCGCCGAGATCGATCGCGGTGATGTGTTCGAGGCCGGCAATGCGTGCCAGCGCGCTATCGGTCATCTGGCCATTCGCCGAGATGCCTGTGATGTTTTGCTCCCGTGCGACGGAAATCAGCTCGTCCCAATCCGCCTCCGTCATACGCCGGCGCGGACCGATGCGGTTCTCCTTACTGTCGATGACGTACGCCGTGCCGGGCGGTGACGCGCCCGCTTCGGCGGCCTTCGTCAGCGAGTCCCAACTGTTGAAACCCGCGTCCTGCGCGACCATGAGCTGCGCCTCTTCGATCTGCAGATAGTTCTTGGGCACGCGCGACGAGCGCTGCCGGAACGCGTACACGCGCCGCCAGATCTCCGCCCGCACGTCGTCGAAAGTGAACGAGCGGCCGTAATACGCATTCAGCCGCTGGAGGGCCTCGGCGTCATGTTCGTAGGCTTTCACGAAATCGCGTGCCGCCTGCTCGTGATCCTTGGCGCCGATAGACTGGAGGAAGGCCGCCCAGTCTTTGAAACCCGAAAAACTCGCGATCAGGTCGCTAGCCTTCTCCAGATCCAGCCGGTCTACCCGCTCCCTCACCCGGCCGCGGACGAACTCGAAAGTGACGATCCGGTTGAAGTGCCGTCCCAGCCGTTCGAGGGCCTGCCCATCATCGGTTTCGCAGACCGTCAACAGGTCGCGCGCAAGTTGTTCGTAGACGCGGAGAAGGTGCTCGCGCCTTGCGCGGCCGTCGTCCGCGCCGCCAGCCGCCGCATCGAGCAGCGCCGCGGTCTGCCGCATCCCGCGCTTGCGCGCCACGTCGGCCGCGGTGGTCCCGTCCTTCTTGTTGCGAAAGCCCGCGTCCGCCCCGTGCTCCAGAAACAGCCCGGCGATCTCCAACGCCTTCTCCTCGTCTTCGGGCAGCCAGAACAGCGGCGTGGTCTGCCAGGTGACTTTCGCGAGGCGCGGCTCCGCGCTGAAGATTTCGCGCAGCCGGCCCACATCACCGATAGTCGTCAGGTTCCACACATCCCGGCTGTGCGGCCGCAGCAGCTCGACCATGCGCGGATGGTCGCCGTAGACCGCGAAATCGAGCGGCGTGTTGCTGTAATTCAACTCGTAGGGATCGATCTCGGCACCGTGATCGATCAGCAGCTTCGCCACCTGCACCGCATCGTTCCAGGCGGCCACATGCAGAGTGCGCTGCTCTTTGTCGTCCTGCACCTCGAGCGGCGTGCCCAGATCGAGCAGGAATGCCACCACGTCGGCACGATCCTCGCGCGCCGCGGCGAACATGGCCTTGGGCGATTGAAGATACTCCGGATGCGCGGCGAGCAGGCGATTCACCGTATTCCGATCGAGCGCGAGGCAGGCGGCAAGGAACTGTTCCTCATCGTCCAGCGCCACTGCCCGCCGTTCCGCGCCGTGGCGCAGGAGCAGTTCCGCGATCTCGGTACGCCCCAGACGGACGGCCTCCTCGTAAAGACTCCGCTGTGGGAATCTCGGGTCCCGCTCCGCCGCGGCGTTGGGATTCGCGCCGTGCTCCAGGCACCACTCCGCCAGCTCGGGATCGTTCTTCTCTACCGCGATCCGCAGGTGCCAGCGCGCTCCCGATCCGTAGCCGCCCATATCGAGCATGGTCCACTCGGGGTCATCCCAATCGGCGCCGTGCCCTGCCTTCACCGAGAACTCGTACATCAGCTTCATCCACCATAGGATCTTTCCGTGAAAGTGGATGTTGTAGATCACCTGCCCGTCGTAGGGCTGGGCTCCGCGTTCGAGCAGCAGGCGCGCCATCTCGTCGCGATGCGGATGCGGCGGGCGGTCTTCCTCGCCTTCGCCGATTACCCCTACCAGCGGCGTATACCGGCTGTCGCCAGCCATGAAAAACGCGTTCGGATCGGCGCCGTGATCGAGCAGCCGGCATGCAATCGCGACCGCGTTCTCGTTCGACTGCGGCAGCGGCAGGCGTGTGAAGCAGAGGTAAAGGAGCGGCTCCCATGGCTTGGCCCCGAGATCGCCCAGGAAATCGTAGCTGCCGCCCGGGCCTGCGCGGTCAGCACCGCTCGCCCAATGCCGCGCGTTGGCAAGCCCCGGATGTTCGCGCAACCGGCGCTCGACCTCGTCGATCTCGCCGCACACCACCGCCGTGTAGATGCTCTGGCGGGCGATCTCCGGATTCTGTTCGAGGACTCGCATGGCGGCATGCCGCGCCATGCGGTGCGCTGGACGCCCGCGAACATGGTGGTCGGGGCAGGCGTACTCCAGAAATCGCGCGGAGGCCGGCGCATCCGGGCGCGAAGATGCGGCGGACTCGGCAGGACGGGCTTCGAGCGCCTGCTTCAGGAGCTTCCAGCTTTCCTGTCCGTACTCTCGTGCGAGGGCGTGCTGCACATCCCGCAGCACGGGCTGGGTGGGGCCATTCGGATAAGCGCTCTGGAATCGCTCGCGCGCGGCAGCATCGTTCCCGCGCAGTGCTTTCAACCAGCGCTTGGCTTCTTTTTTCAGATTTTCGAGCGTAGTGGCAGAGGTGAGGGTTCGCGGCATCAAAACCTTCCTTCCGTCGTTGCCCAGGTTCCGCTTGGCTCAGGGCCGGAATGAAAGGTTCCGGGATTTGTGAAATGGACATGGGTGGGAGCAAGCTCCCTTGCCGCGGAAAGGAGGCGCCCCAGGGCGCGCTGCAAACAGGCTCCCACAGAGGCGCGGCAGTGTCAACAAGGCGAGACGAGGCGCGTCGAAAACCAGTTCTCCGGCACGGGCCTCGGGCGGCCACCAAGAAGCCCCGTTCCGGGCGCGCGGTTTCCGACGTTGCCGCATCGACCGCTCCAGCCGGCCGTGCGCCCCAAAAAGCGCGGGCATGAGTACCGGCTCGCAAGGGCGAGATACGGCGGATTCGAAAACCCCTCCAGCACCGGATTGTGCCAACAAAAAGCGTCCCCAAGAGTGGGGACGCGGCAGCCTCGAAAACCCCTTTGCGGGGAGTGGCACCGTGCGGGCTCGACAAGCGCCCCGATGAGTCGGGGCCCGGCAGGCAGGAGTGCCCGCGCCACGTCGGCGGGGGCCCCATGGGTACAGGCAGGAATGCCTGCGCGACGTTTTCAGGCGATCTGCTCCAACTCGCCTTCGAGCAGCGCTACGTGCTCGTCTTCCTCAGCGGCGAGTTCTTCGCACAACTCGCGCTCCAGGCCGGCGGGCAGCTCGCGCGCCAGATTGTGGAAGTGGTCCCGGGTCCTCCGTTCCATCTCGAGGGCCTGCTGGTACAAGTCCGCGACGCCGGAGTCCTGCGATATGCGAATGCCCTGGAACAGCCAATTGGAAAGCAGATGCTCTTCGTCAGAAGAAAGCTCCACAACCTCGCGGTCGAGATGGGCGTGGTACTTCTCCTCCAGTTCATGGAGGTGGTCCAACTCGGCTTCGTACAGACGTTCGAGGACCGCGCGCTGCTCGGGCGTGGGCGCCCGATCACGCGCGAGTTTGTAGAAGTGGAAGGAATTGAGCTCAAACTGGACGGCCTCCCGGATGGCCCGGAACTGCATGGAGTCGCCCAAATCCCGGTCCTGGATGACTTCCAGCTCTCCCCCGCACAGGAAGCATTTGCCGTACGGAATGGCGAATCCGCTGGTCAGCTTGAAGCAGCTCTTACAACGCCAGGTGTAGCGGACCTGCGCGCAGCAGATCTCGTCCTCATCCAAAACTCTGCGGCACTTCGGACACGATGACGGCATTTTAGTTTCCTCCCACCGGCGCAAGCTCACCAGATGCGGGAACGTCTGCGCCGCGGATTCCCATGTATTCGAGCATTCCCTGCGCGGCCCGCTTACCGGCTCCCATGGCCAGGATCACGGTGGCCGCGCCAGTGACGATATCGCCGCCGGCGAACAGGCCCGGAATCGAAGTCATGCCGGTCCGTTCGTCGATCTCGATGTAGCCCCACTGGTTGACCTTTAGGCCGGGTGTGGTCTGCTTGATGATGGGGTTGGCCGTGGTGCCCAACGCGTAGACCACGGTGTCTACGTCCAACAGGTACTCGGAACCTTCCACCGGCACCGGCCGGCGGCGGCCCGAGGCATCCGGCTCGCCCAACGCCATTTGCTGCACCCGCATCCCGGTCACCCAGCCCGCCGAGTTGCCGACGATTTCGACCGGGCTCGTCAGCCAAAGGAACTCGATGCCTTCTTCGATGGCGTGTTCCAGTTCCTCGATCCGGGCCGGCGATTCCCGGCGCGAGCGGCGGTAGACCACCGTTACCTTCTCGGCGCCCATCCGCTTGGCCACGCGGCAGGAGTCCATGGCGGTATTGCCGGCCCCCACTACGGCCACGCGCTTGCCCATGCCCACCGGGGTGTCGTAGAGCGGCTGCTGGTGGCCGCGCATCAGGTTCACACGGGTGAGAAACTCGTTGGCCGAGAAAACGCCGTTGAACGCTTCGCCCGGTATCCCGGCGAACTTGGGCGACCCCGCGCCGGTTCCAACGAAGGCGGTGTCGTACCCCATGTCCGTCAGAAGCTGTGGAACCGTGAACAGCTTGCCGATGATGGTGTCGAGCCGAATCTCCACGCCCAGCTTCTTGAGGTTGTCGATTTCGGCGTCGATGATCATGTCGGGCAGGCGGAATTCGGGGATGCCGTATTTCAAAACGCCGCCGGCCACGTGCAGGGCTTCGAAGATGGTGACCTTGACGCCATTGCGGGCCAGGTCGCCGGCGCACGCCAGGCCCGAGGGACCGGAGCCGACAATCGCCGCGCGCTTGCTGGTGCCGGACGCCTCAGGCGCCTCGTCCCACCCTCGTCCCATCGCGGCATCCGCCACGAACCGCTCCAGCCGGCCGATGGCTACGGGCGCGAACTTGGCACCCACCACGCAGGTCGCCTCACATTGCGATTCCTGGGGGCAAACCCGGCCACAGACGGCCGGGAGCGCGTTGGAGGCTTTCAAGATCTGGTACGACCGTTTGATGTCCTTATGCTGCAGGGCCGCGATGAAGCCCGGGATATCGATGCCTACGGGGCAACCGGGCACACAGCGGGGCTTCTTGCAGCGCAGGCAGCGCTCCGCTTCGTGCAGGGCGGCGGCGAGGTCGAGCCCCAGGTTGACTTCGCCGAAGTTGTGTACCCGCTCTTCAGCGGGCTGCTGCGGCATCGGCGACCGTTCGGGGGGGATGGTGCGGATGTTCTTGGGAATCCGCGGACCGGGAGCCTGGGCGACGGGTTCCGGCAGCTCGCAGATGGAGACCAGCTTGGGGTGGTTGCCGTTGGTGCTGCTCAGGCTGGCGAGTTTGGCCGACTCCGAACGGAAACGCTCCAGCGCCGCCTTTTCCTCGCGTTCGAAGCGCTTCTGGCGGAGC
>Ga0335081_10016220_pt1 | contig 12053 bp, 16 predicted proteins | sample Lox_Sample_35_FD_206713 | JGI IMG/M metagenome (GOLD analysis project Ga0335081, IMG submission 206713) | Soil microbial communities from Loxahatchee National Wildlife Refuge, Florida, United States - Lox_Sample_3.5 | ecosystem: Environmental > Terrestrial > Soil > Wetlands | place: USA... | reverse complement strand
CATCTCGGCCACAACGAGTAAAACAGCTGGTAATGACCCAACCCCCGAAAACTGGACCATCTAGAATGTGAGTTCTCCCAAACCCAGGAGAGGAGAACCGCAATGAAGGGCACACGACATAGTGAAGAGCAGATCATCGCCATCCTGAAGCAAGGCGAAGCAGGAGTGACGACGGCGGAGTTGTGCCGACAGCACGGAACAGCTCGTTGAATTATTTGCCGCCAGCAGAGTTCGCACGTCAACAGTTGGAGATGCGGGCATGAGGAAAGCTAGTACAAGGCTGCCAGAGCAGGGGACGGTCGCGGTAGGGACGGTAGTTGCCCACCGCCCCCCGCGCAGATCCGTACGTGCAGCATCACCGCATACGGCTCTTGCCTATGGTGATGACGCATGAAACCGCCGCTCCGGGTAATCGTGCAGCTTGCGCGGATATGGCACGAAGCGAGTGGCGAGCCGATTGAACCGGTCCCAATCCCACCGATGCCGCTGGCTTCTCCGCAACAAGGCATGGCGCCAAGCGCGACACACCTCGCTGCGGAAACCGTCCAGGCGGATCAGGTTAGTGGGGACGGCGTGGTAGTTAAAGTACCCTTGCACCACGCGATTCAACCACGGACCGATCACGGAGATGGACTCGTGCCGTCTCCGCATCAGCGCCGCTCGGATTGCGGCCAGAGTTGCACGCATGCGTTTCTTCGCCGTGAGGCGAATCACTCGGAACTGGCCTTGACGGCTCGTTCCACAGCAGTGCGTGAATCCGAGAAAGTCGAAGGTTTCCGGGCGATCGTCCCCTCGACGTTGACGATCAATCGCGGCAAATCGACCAAACTCGATGAGCCGTGTCTTGTCGAGGTTCAGGGTCAGTCCGAATTTCGCGAAACGCTCCCCCATGGCTCGTAAAGTCGTTCGGCTCGACGCCGCACGCCGGCTTCACGGATCTTGGCCAGCCACTGCGCTCGATGTCGGCGATAATAGACATCTCTTCCCGCACATGGAATCGCCCAGCTCCGATACACCGCTTTCAACCGATTCATCACTCGTGACAGGTCTTTGACGATGGTCAGATAACTCCGCGACAGTTCTCGCAGCATGCGCACGCCGGTTTCGCCGTGATAAACCTGCTTGAGTTGGTTGCCGCGTAGCAGCTTGCCAGCTTGCACGCATCGATGCGATCACTCTTGTTCCCATCTTTGAGCAACGCGTTCTTGCGCGGATTGCACACCACCAATTTATCGACACGAGGATTGAGTAGGTCGTACAGCCAGACGGACCAGGTTCCTTCTTCGAAGGTCACCCACAAGGTTCCATGAAGTCCCGCAAAGAACTCAAGAATGGTTGATGTTTTCGTCTCCAGGATGGATTCCATGACCACCTTGCCGGTGGCATTCATCACGGCTACCGAGATCGTTGCTTGATGCACGTCCAGCCCAATATACTTTTCATCGTTCACGAGGGTGCTCCTTTCGTAGGTGATGATGTGAACGATCACAACCTACTCCAAAAGGGGCGCCCTTTTATAATGCGGTAGCGCCAACTAGGTCTTGGCCAGTATGATGGGGCGGACTAGCAGGAGACTCAAATGGAACCGACAACTGAGATTGAGCGGACTGTGCCCACGTCCCCAGCTCTCTGGCCGATCATTTTGGCAGCATTCATCGCGGCACTCATCGTTGGGGAACAAGTTCTATACCGTTGGGGGACTTTTGACCTGTATGGGAAGGTCATGGATATCTTTGTTCTTGTCATACTCGTCTTCAATCCGATGATGGAACTGTGGAGGCGACGCTGCGGTAAGGAAGTGAGATTCAGCCATCTTGCAATAAGTGGATATACGTTAGTGTGGATCGTGGCCTACGTGCTCACTCGCCATTCTAGATAACGAATCGAGTGCTGCGTTGCAAGTGGTTGGCGAAATTCGCGATTACACTCATTTGACCGGCGTCACTGGGTTTTGAGTGAAATGGCCTGGTTTCGTCAGTTATCAAGTCGGATACTTCTTGTGTATGCTGTAACCCGAAATGGCGAAGCACCTTAGGTGGCTGTTCGTCGGATTGCTGTTGGTTCTGCCTTTCGTAGGAATCGTGGCCGGGCCAACGCGCATTGGGTTGTGGGCACAGTGGTCCAATGACCATTATTCCTTTGGGGGTGGAACACAGCCTTGGGCACTTGCATTCTCCACACTTATCATTGGCCTTTATCTCCTGCTCATGTACGCCGCGCCGTCCGGCGTGGGAAACCCTCTGCCCGGAGTCGTGCGTCGGTTCGTCGCATTCTGGCTCGATTTTGTTCTCGCAATGATGGCAGTAGCTCCGATTTTCGGTGTCCTGCCTGTCGTTACGGAGTGGAGACGAACCGGAGTCTTTGAGTGGGTCTTTGAACGTCCGAACGCCGCCCCCGGCGACGGACTGCTTATCGCGGCGCAGGCTCTGGTGATTTCCGTGGCGTTGGTCTTTTATTACGCCTTCCCGCTCCTTCGCCGCAGGCCATCTCCGGGCACTTGCATCGTGGGGTATCAGGTGATTGCCGAGGACGGGACCACACTGAATGTGCGGACCGCATTGCTAAGAACACTCCTTGGATTCATAGCGCTCTGTGTTGCTTATCTAGCACCCTTCATCGAACGAGATTCGAAGAACGGAAAGTTCTGGCTGGACAAGGTTTTTGGAACTCGGGCAGTGATGCTGAGCTAGATAGCTGTTGTAACATCGCGATTACGCTCATTGACCCCACCATTGCAATAAAATGCTCCGATGACAGTCTCATGGCAACGCTCTGCTTCTAGAGGCAGCCGTCATAGTTGGAATTATCCGCATCACCTGATCAAAGCTGTATCCCATTCATTGCGCGCGGCGCTTACAGCCTTCGTGGCCGACAGGGCACGGGTTGGCCGAAGGCTCGGTTCTGCGCCATCGTGTGCGGATTCTTTGAGTCAGCGCGGTGTCAACAGCCGCTAAAACGGCTTCCCGTCGATCCCGGCACGCCACGCCCGATCAAACGGGGCGGGAGACTTCCACCAGCCCCGAGGCATTCGCTTAGCTCTGGGTCTGGGCTTCAGCGATTCCTGCCAGCCCCAGATTCGCCCCAGTCGCAACCACAAGGCGCGGATCACTGGACATCCCTCAAGGTATCCAGTCGTCGGCCACCAACGTACTCGATGCTGTCCTTCTCTCGGGTGTATTCGAGGGCGATATTAAGGCACTTCAGAACGGTGTCTTCGATTTCCGCATACGTGGCGTGCTCTGGCAGTGTGCAGACTTGCGCCAGCGCGATTGCTTGCCGTTCGTTTTGGGTGTACGAGAAAAACTGCATCTCCGTGAGAGTGAGCGCGCGAGAGGTTTGCTTATGCACGTGGTCACTCTTTAGACGTGAGCAGTTCATTTGGCCTCCCGGTTCAGAATCTTGTTCACTGCCCATGCTGTCCATCGCTCGGCGCTTCTTGGATTCACGCCTTCAGCGTTCAACGTTGCGGCAATGGCGTCGTAGCTACGCTGCTCTGCCTCACGCATGTGTCGCATCCGGGCGAGTATGACGCTCTCTTCGGGCCTTTCGGGATGCACTCCATACCGATAGATTCCGTTCACGTGGCGTCCATGCTTCGCAGCGCGTAGCTTGCCGAGTTTCATGCGCGCGACGAGTTTCCGCTTTTCGTTGCGCACAATCTGCATCTTGATTCCCAAGATCATGTCCCTGTCTGCATTCTGAAACTCATCGAGGGAAGTATCCGAAGTGAGCAGTCCGTCCACCACCGACCAGACCGCCACAGCAGCGCCTGCGATGCTGAGAAAGTCCTCGAATATCGCAGACTTGCCACGCCCGATGCGGTCTAACTGGTGAACGATCACCGCGTCGAGGTCCTTTGCGCTCACACGCTCGACCAGCGCAGCCATGCCGGGTCGCTGGTGCCACGGTAGCTCGCCAGTGACTCCGTCCGAGAACCATTCGAGCATTTCAAAACCGCGAAGTGCAGCCCACGCGGTAATCTGCGCGCGCTGCTCGTCAATGCTCGTGCCATCGTTGAATTGCGTCCGACCGCTCACGCGAAGATAGCCAATAGCGCGCTTCATGCTTCCTCCACTTCTGGCAGCAGCCCGCAAACTTCCGCGTATTCGTAGGCCGACGAGTGATAATCACGGGGGTTAAGTGACCCGTCTTCGACAGCCTCGGACAGGTCCTCGTCCCACCATTCCACGATTGTCGAGTCGTCGAGCTTATTGCGTAGCTCCACGTGTGCCCTGTCCCGTTCAAACCACGTCAGCAGTTCGGTATCGCCTATGCGTAGCTCCGTCATTTGGTTTCCGCCTTTCCATTGCACGCGCGCTCGAACCGCGCGCGGTTGAAACGTGGGTTTGTGGTAGCTAACGCCTCGGTGAACCGCGCCACGATGGCGGAGAACCGTACGACATCACTGTCGGCTGGTTGATCGAATGACGGTAGCTGTTTGATTGTCACTGCGATCAAGACGAAATCCTTACGTGTCATGATTGCTCCTTTTGGGCGTTATGCGCTGCGAAAGTACATAACACACATGCTAGATGTGTGAGCAATCAGGCAACCAACCTACGAGATCGCTGCTGCGCTGGAGGGCTTGCAATGGACTCAGCCAGTTAGCGGAATGCGTGAGCGTTTCGTCCCACTTTGTGTTGTGTCGTGAATTGTCAGAAGTGACAGGAATGTACATGGAAAGTGACAACACACGTCATACGTGTGTATATGCACACATAGCACTCGCACACAAAAGAGATTCGAGCTAAGTCCTTTGGAAATTCAAACTCTCGATTTCGTGTTGCAGGGAAGAGGGTTGCAGGGCGAGATTTGCCATGCCGTTGTCGCCGTGGCACTTAGGCATGGTATGGCGGAGAGGAAGAGAGTCAAACGGCGTCGGTGCCACGGATTCCTTGAGGCCCGCCAGCGATGTCTACAGATACACACATCGGTCAGTTGACATCTGTACTACAGCGCGATAGGGTCCACACATGGTTAAAATCGGGATGATATCGGGCGGTCAGTTCGGGGCGATGTTTGCACAAGCAATCGAGGCCAAGGGCGTCAGCTTAGGCTCTGTCGCGCAGAAAGTGGGGCGCAGCTATGAGCATATGCGCAAGGTCTTCCTCGGTACGTCCACGCCCTCGACCGCACTCGTGACGAAAGTGTCCAAGATTCTCGGAATGAACGTCGAGGAGGCGCAACGGGCTGCCACAAAGGACCGAATGCAGCGCAGGTTCGGCGCGAAGGGTTTGAAGATGCTCGGACGCGATCCCCGGCTGGCGGAACTTGACGCGGTAGCGACCGTGCTCAGCGATCAGGACCTTCAGACGGTCATCACCCTAGCCCGTGCCTTGGCAAAGTCGCGTAAGCAAGCCTGAAATCGTGGTGGAGTTTTTAAGCCGACCGTGACGGATCACCAGGCTGTGAGACGTTCTACCCGGCGCACGGGCCTGAGAAAATCACCCACGCGGTGGTGGATACCAAAACAGCGGGCTAGACTCATGGGTTGGCAAAGGCATAGTGCAACACGAGGCTTGACGGCATTACCTGAGTGACCTTCTGCAAAGGCGCGGACCGCTGTAATATTCGAGCTTGACCCGTTCAAAGGTTTCCGCTTCGTCCCTCATTTATAGAATCTTTATAGAATCCAGTCCCTCATTTGCATGGACTGTGACCTGGCCCATGAGGGACCACACACTTACAACTCATTGATGACAAGGAGCTTAGGCAGGCAAGGTCAAGATCGTAATACATGTGCAGCACCTATGCATCGGAAAGAGTATGCGCAACCCACCGTCATGTCAGTCTGCGAAGGGTGTCCTGTCCGACGTTCCAAGCTGATGGCCGGTTAGCTCTGAAGATTGAAAGAGGACTGAGGGTGAAACCTTATACCGATACTCTCTGGGGAGACTTCGCCACTGTGGCGCTGCCTGTGGATCACATCTTTGACCGGGACGGAAATGTCGAACTGAAGGGTTCCGATCTGAGCACCTTCACTTATTGCTGCCTGCGAGCAAATCGCCTTCATTCAAACTGCACCTTCACCGCTTCCATTCAAGAACTCGAATCAGCGACAGGTTACTCTCACGCCCAAGTGGAACGCTCTCTGAAAGAACTGCAAAGAAAACACCTCATCGAGAGAATGAAGCCGATTCAAAGATTCGAGATCGCCCAGTACGCAATATCGAGCAAGTTCACCGGTATGGGACTCGCGGGCCTGTATCCAGACGACAGCGATGATAGGAAGATGCCATCTTTGCGTGCAGTGCTGCGGAAAGCAAGACTCATCTACTTCAGCGTGCCGAAAATCACTCTTGGACGACTAGCAGAACTCAAGGGACCAGCACTAGCGGCCCTCCTGAGTCTAGTCAAATACGCAGGCGAACTGCGCGAAGCGGACTTCGATATTAACGTCCAATACTGGCGAAGGATGAGTAGGATTGCGTCCAACGCAACGCTGTTTGCTGCGGCAAGTGTGTTTGAGGACACGGTGCAAGTCTTTTTTGAATCTGGGGCACACCATGCGAGAGTCAGCCTGCTTAACCCCGAAACCAGACGCGAGATTACAGACGAACAATTCGAGAGGGAGCTAGCAGCAGCAAAGCGGCCTGAGAGAGGAAGCCCTTACACGAGGCAAGAACTGGAAAGTTGGTTCAGGAGTGAGTTCCCAGATGCAATCCCAAACGGGAGCGACCTGATAATTCACTGTCCAAAGTGCCGAGAGATTTCCCCCAATAAGCACAGACCGACGTTAAGGTATGACGCAGGAAAGGGCTTCTGGGGAGTGTTCTACTGCGACGAATGCACGTACGGCAAACGCACGACTCCTGTTCATTTATTGGCCGAGATCAAACGTATAGACCAACGACAAGCAGAACGCCAGATCGAAAAGTTTATTGAGCACATCAGGAGCAAGGCCGACGCCAGCGCGAACGCGAAAGAAAAGGCCGCCGTCGCCAAGACCACATCATGAAAAACGTCCCGCTTTCTCAGGGCTTCGCTGCTTCTGTCGATGACGCCGATTACGACCGGGTATCAGCACACAAGTGGAGCGCGACGAAGGTTAAGAACACGGTGTACGGTATACGCAAGATCAGAACCGCTGAAGGCCGGACAACATCGCAACTTCTGCACCGATTCATTATGGCCGTGACTGATCCAGAAATCCATGTCGATCACGAAGACCACAACGGTCTGAATTGCCAACGGTACAATTTGCGAAAGTGCGTGCGCGGCGAGAATGATGGCAACCGAAAAAAGACCGGGGGAAGCTCTCAATACAAAGGTGTTTCATGGTCCAAAGGTAAAGGCATGTGGAGAGCCTGCATCCAAATTGGGAAGACCGTGCATCTCGGCTACTTCGCTGATGAGGTGAAGGCAGCACTCGCCTATGATGCCGCAGCACGAACTCGATTCGGCGTGATGGCGAATTGCAACTTCCCCTTGCAGGAATAGCGCACGTGCCTCAAGGTCGTTCTTTGCGACGTTACTCCGAAGTTGGCTTGCAAGAGCAGCGTACTCGCCTCTAGAATTGGAGCGGTGGAACTTCTAGCGTAACCCCTTCTAAGTCGGGACGTGGCTCAGCCTGGTAGAGCACTCGCTTGGGGTGCGAGGGGTCGGCAGTTCAAATCTGCCCGTCCCGACCAACTCACTTCGAGGTTGTTGGCGAACTTCCGATAGCACCGCCGATCTCTCCAGACGGCAAGGCGAGGGGCGCTCCCAGCGGCAAAGGCCGGCCAAATTCTGGCGTCCCGTCTGGTTTCCAGGTAAATCGTTGCGCTCTTGGCGCACGATGGTTTCCGCATCCCTGATAGGGTTCCGGGTTCGCGTGATAGATGATCCAATCTTCAGTTCCGTCGGGCGACTTGAAAAAGCTATTGTGGCCAGTTCCGTAGGCGTGGGCTTTTGGGGATTGCCAAAAGAGCGCCACGCGCGATTTGTTCCATGAGGACGGGTCTAGAAGATCGTCGGAGGCGCGTGCCGTGAGCATGCCGAGTTCATAGAAATCGGTCCAGCAGGCGCTGGCAGAATAGACCATGAAAATCTTGTCGCCATGCTGAAGCACTTCCGGGCCTTCGTTGACGTCGATGTGCACTGGCTCCGCGACATCGAGTGCGGGGTTCCGTTCCGGATCGCGTTTCAGCACGCGATCACGATCTCCCATTTTTTCCCAGGGAAACTCTGGCGTAGATATGCGAGAGCGATGGCCCTTGATGGTCCAGGGATTCTCTAGCTCTGCGATGTAGATTGATTGCACGCCGTTCACGTCGCCTTCCCAACCCGACCAGGCTGCATATAACTTCCCGCCATTTTCAAAAACAGTCGGATCGATGGCCCACTTGTCGAATGGATCGGCGAGCTTGCCCTTCATTGTCCATTCGCCCTGGAGCGGGTCGGCTGAGGAATTCTCGAGTACCCAGATGCGGTGGGACTGGTTCGTGCCGGCATCGGCGGCGAAATAGATGTACCACCTATTATTCAGGAAATGCAGTTCCGGGGCCCAGATCTCGTGGGAGTACAAACCTGACGCCGGAGGCCGCCAGACCACCTTCTTTGTTGCATGCTCCAGGTCTCCGATGCTGCGCGATTTCCAGATCGTGAGGTTCGTGCCGACGGTATTCATGTAGTAGTAATAGCCATCTTTCACGATCACCCATGGATCGGGTCCCGTGGGAAGCAAGGGGTTGGTGAAGGTTGCAGCGGGAATTGTCCCTGGGCTTTGGGGAGATTTGTTTTGGCACAGCCCCGATAGCGAAAACAGTAAGATCGAGCCGCAAATCAGAATTTTCTTCATAGAAATTCCTCGATCCTCGGAACGCAGGAGAAAAACCACTCTTCTCCTCCGCTGAAATAATGACTGAGAACGCATCGACTGCCCGATTGGCGGATGTTCTCGTACTCGCCGTCTTGGGGAACGTCTGACTGCGAGAAAGTACCGAGAGAGAAATGCGGCAGGCGTCCCAGAGTCAGCCAGAGCGCAATCTGCTCGATGATCCAATCGTTTGCTGAGGGATATGGGAGAGCATTAGAGCGATCACAGTCAGTCATGGCATCGAGCACAGCTGGGTGAATTTGCGGATCGTGGAGGTTGGACTCGTGTCCGCTCAGCTCACGACCGCAGAGCAGGCGCCAGACAGTATTGAGATAGGCTTGGCGCAGTTCGCTGAGGTTCCGCCAGATCCCGTGATTCAGAAGGCAAACGCCCGAGTTGAACGGCGGGACATAATTCAGGCCCTCGTTGCGGACGATGTATTGGAGCAAGATCTCCTCAACGTGCCTGGGATCGTAGGTGAATTGGCTGCGCCGCGATCCAGGTTCCTCACGCGCATACCAGTCGTCCGTTGTGTGCTGTTCGAAAAGAAGATCTACGTCGTCGAAGAAAAACGTGTCGCAGTCGAGATAGAGGAGTTGGGTCAGAGATTGAAGCGGCAGGTTGTCCAAAGCGAGAAACTTGTGGAAGGTCGGGTAGAGAGCCAGGATCGATCCTCGCGGATGTGCGCGCTGCAGAAATTCGGCGTAGCTTCCTACTGAGTGGATGGGTACATTTTGTCGCTCCGCCTCGCGCATTAGCTCGTCGCTCGCGGTATTGAAAAGCAACAGCCACACCGGGATCGACCGGTTATAGGTGCGCAGGCTGCGGATGCTTTGAATCCATTGCCGCTCGCGGCTTTGGTCCGGAAAATTCGCCAGCGAATAATAGACCAATCTCACGGATCACCTGCCGTCATGCGGTTGGGATTCGAACGCGTACTCTACCAGAGGATGTGATGGCTCGCACTTCAAACGAGGCGCTTGCTGCGTTTTCCTGAGCGCAGAGAATCCCGTGTCTAATACTAAGTAATCAGTACAATGTGTGGCTATGGCGATGGTCTGCCGTTCGTTCGCGAAGATCAATTTAGGCCTGCGCATCGGAGAGGCGCGGGCGGACGGGTTCCACGACTTGCTGACTGTCTATCAAACGATTGCGCTGCACGACGTCATTCGCGTGAGCATAGAACGCGGCTCCGGGATCGAGATCAAATGTCCTGATCCACGCGTGCCGCAGGATGAGTCCAACACCTGCTATCGAATCGTCGAACGGGCCATGGCGGTGCTCGGGGCCAAGGCTCACGTCGTCATTGAGATTGACAAACGCTTACCGGTGCAGGGAGGGCTCGGAGGAGCTTCGGCCAATGCGGTCGCGACCTTGCTCGGCCTGGAGCGCACGTTACGCAAAAAGCTTCCAGCTGCAGAAAGGCTGCGTATCGCGGCAGAAGTTGGGTCGGATCTTCCATTATTCCTTGTGGGCGGGAGGGTGTTGGGCGTTGGCCGGGGAGAGCAGGTGTATCCGTTATCCGATTTGCCTCCGATTCAGTGTGTGGTGGTGACTCCGGAGGTTGGAGTGTCGACGCCAAAGGCCTTTGCCGAGTGGGATCGGAGGAATGTCGACCAGAAATTGACCGCATCGGCCTCGTCCGATAGAATGAAGAAGCTTAGCCGCGGCTTGTCGGCGTGGCTGAGCGAGCCTTACTCCAGTGCTCCTTCGAGTTTCACGCGAAGGGGCCGAGCCGAGAACCCGCTTCTCTGGTTTGTCCGGGCTGGGATCGAGAACGACTTCGAACAGGTCGTCTTTCCTGAGTATCCCGAACTGCGTGAAGGGAAAAGTGCGCTTGCGCGCGCGGGCGCAAAGTATGCGTCGTTGTCGGGGTCTGGTTCCACGCTCTACGGCCTGTTTGTTTCCAAAGGAGCAGCGGAGCGGGCGGCGGTTCAGCTGCGGAAGCAAGGTTGGGCGGCGCTGGCGACTGTAACCTTGCCGCGCCGGGCGTACTGGTCGCGGATTTTCGATTGACGATTTCCGATTTGGCCTGGAAATTTCTGATTGTTGATTTTTGATTGTTGATTAACAATAACGACTGCCCGGTTACGGGCTTTCAATCAACAATCAGGGAATCAACAATCCACAATCGGTTACTGGGCCGTCGACTAATGGTAGGTCAAGTGCCTTTGGAGCACTTTGTCTAGGTTCGAATCCTAGCGGCCCAGCCAGAAAACCAGTTCTCAGTTGCCAGTTCTCAGTTCTCAGTTGAGCTGGCCGAGCCCAAAGACTGAGAACTGGGAACAGAAACTGAGAACTCACTATGGCAACGTTAGTGACGCCGACCGACAAGACGACCGAGAAGGTCGACAAGAAGAATCCGCCTGTGACCGACGAGAAGACGGACCGGAAGCAGCGTCCCAGGGCGGACGACAAGTTCAAGATCTTCAGCGGCACGGCAAATGAGCCGCTCGCGGATGAAGTTTGCCACTTTCTCGGGATGCAGCGCGGGCAGGCGCAGGTAACGCGCTTTGCCGACGGTGAGTGTTACGTCCAGATTCAGGAGAACGTTCGGGGCGCGGATGTCTTCGTGATGCAGCCGACGTGCCGCCCCGTGGACGAGCACCTGATGGAGCTGCTGCTGATGATCGATGCGCTGAAGCGTGCTTCGGCGCGGCGCATCACGGCGGTGATTCCGTACTTCGGATATGCGCGGCAAGACCGGAAAGATAAGCCGCGGAGTCCGATCTCGTCGAAGCTGGTTGCCGATCTGCTGACGACGGCGGGTGCGCACCGGGCGCTGATTGTGGATTTGCATACGCCGCAGTTGCAGGGTTTTTTCAACATTCCGGTGGACCATTTGTTCGCTTCACCGGTGCTGGTGGATCACTTCCGCAAGCTGGCCTTGCCGAATTTGACGATAGTTTCGCCGGACGCGGGCGGCGTGGAACGAGCGCGGTTCTTCGCGAAGAAAGTAGATGCTGCGCTGGCGATCGTCGACAAACGGCGGGTCGAGATGAACGTGGCCGAGATCATGCACGTCATCGGTGACGTCCATAGCAGGACTTGCTTGATCATTGATGACTTGATCGACACGGCTGGGACCCTGGTAAAGACGGCGGCGGCACTGAAAGACAATGGCGCCAATGATGTATACGCGTGCGCATCGCACGCGGTGCTGTCGGGTCCGGCGGTGGAGAACATCCGGAACTCTGTCATCAAGGAAGTCGTGGTGACGAATACGATTCCGCTGAATCCCGCGGCGGATGCGGCG
>Ga0335081_10016219_pt1 | contig 12054 bp, 9 predicted proteins | sample Lox_Sample_35_FD_206713 | JGI IMG/M metagenome (GOLD analysis project Ga0335081, IMG submission 206713) | Soil microbial communities from Loxahatchee National Wildlife Refuge, Florida, United States - Lox_Sample_3.5 | ecosystem: Environmental > Terrestrial > Soil > Wetlands | place: USA: Florida... | reverse complement strand
ATCGAGATTGCCAACCGCAAGGGCGTTCATCGCATTGTGCGCGTCAATCCCATGACCGGCGTGCCCGAAATTGAGCGCATTGTGCCAGACCAGGAGCCCGGCCGATGAGGGAACGAGGCTTCACGCTGCTCGAAGTCCTGGTTGCCACCCTGATCATGGGACTCGCCGTGATCGGATTGCTTTCCAGCATCTCCACCTCTATGCGCAATGCCGCGCGCGTCACAGATTATGATCGCGTAGCCCTGCTCGCCCGCGCCCAAATGGATACCCTGCTGCTCACTCGGCGCCTGCCATGGGTCTCCGTTATCCAGGGTCGGTTCGACCCGGCCTTGATTGGCGGGCGTGAGGCCGGCTGGCGCGCGCGTGTGACTCCCTTTGAAAGAGCCATCATCCGCGACGTCGGGAATGTGGTGCTCGAGCGCATCGAACTCGAAGTCTGGTGGAAGAACGGCGACGATCGCCGCACCTTCACGCTGGATGCGTTTCGCCGAAAGGTGCTGCGGCCCGACGACCTCGCCGCCATTGGGCAGCAACAACCATGAAGCGCACTCGCGCAGGCGTCACGCTGATCGAAGTCATGGTCGCTGTTTCCCTGCTCAGTTTCCTCAGTCTGGGCATCATGTTCGCGTTGCGCATTGGCCTCAACGCTCTCGATAAGGCCAACCGGAAACTGATGGACGATCGCCGCATCGCCGGGGCCCAGCGCATCCTCGAAGCGCAACTGGCCGGTTTCATGCCCGTGATTGGCCAGTTCACCCTGTCACCGGATGCACCCGGCCAGAAGTTCCCCTTTTTTGAAGGTCGCGCGCAATCCATGCGTTTCGTTTCCAGCTACTCACTGGGCGAGGCCGCGCGCGGGTTGCCGCAGATCCTCGAGTTTCAGGTGATCCCGGGCGAGGAGGGCCGTGGTGTGCGGCTGGTGGTGAACGAAAACATCTATGCTGGACCGCGTTCCGCTGGACGTTTCTCGCTGGGTCCGGGGGCTGACCCCGAGCTGGGTGTCCCGACGATGCGCTACCTGCCGATCTCTGTCGGCCCCGGCTCATTCGTTCTCGCCGACCGTCTGGCTTACTGCCGCTTCGCCTACTACGGAACTCAGGTTGGGTCGCCGCTGGAACAATGGAGTTCCGCCTGGATCCCGCCCGACAAGTGGCCCATGGCCATTCGGATCGAAATGGCTTCGCTCGACACCAATCCCGGCACTCTCAAACCCCTCACCATTAGCGCGCCCGTTCATGTGGATCGTTTCCCAATTTATGACTACACCGACGAAGCCGAGTAAGCGCGGGCTCAAGGCTCGGGGCGGAGCCCTGCTGGCGGTGCTCTGGCTCTCCGCGGCGCTTTCCGCCATCGCCTATTCGCTAGCTAACACCGTCCGCGGCGAGGTCGAGCGCACCTCCACCGACGTCGATGGCCTGCGTAGCTATTATCTGGCCCGCGCCGGCGTCGAACGCGGAATCCTCTACATGCAGTGGGGAAACGGCGCCCCGCTCAACGCCCCATTCAAGTACAAGCGCGGCATGCCGCTGTTGCCCTTTGTCTTTCCCAGCGGGCAGGCACGGGTGGAAATCATCCCCGAGACAGCCAAATTGAACATCAATACTTGCCCGCCTCCGGAGTTGTTTCGCCTGCTCCTGGCCCTCGGCGCCGACCCTGTGCGCGCGGAACAGATCGTCGCCGCCATCGTCGATTGGCGCAGCCCCGCCGGAATTACGGCGTTTGATGCGTTTTATCAGTCCCTGACTCCGTCTTTTCGCTCGCGGCATGCGTCTTTTGAAGAGACCGAGGAATTGTTGCTGTTGCGCGGTATGACCCGGGAACTCTATTACGGAGGCTACTCTCACGACGCCAAAGGGCGCCTGGTGCCCCGCGGTGGCCTGCGCGATTGTGTATCGGTATTCGGTTCCAAGGGGCCTGTCGACGTGAACACCGCCGACCCCGCGGTTCTGGTGACTCTCGGGCTTCCGCCGGAAGCCGCGGCGGCTATCGTAGCCCGCCGGCGCACTCTCCCGTTCACTTCGCCCGGTGAGGTGGCCGACGTCGTGGGCGGAAGTCCCGCCCTGTCACGCTTGCGCGTGGGCGGTAACTTCATCTTCACGCTCCGCTCCACCGCTCGCATCACGCTGCCCAACGGCCAGCTTTCCGATATGCGCCGCACCGTGGCCGCCACCGTAATTTTCCGGCCTGACGAGGACATCAAGCTGCAAACTCTGCGCTGGTATGACAATGCCTGGATCCCCTAGCCGCACCAACTGGAAGAAATTCATCGCCGTCGGGTCGGGCATCGGGATCGAGATTGGGGCCAATCATCTCGAAGTCACTGCGGTGCGCGTGCGGCCTAACGGCATCACGGTGCTGGGAACTGCCACCATTCGTGATTTCGGCCAGCGGCCGGCTGCGGAATGGGGCAAGGAGTTCGCGCGCTTCTTGCAAGACACGCATGTCGCGCACCTCGCCGCGACTGTGCTCCTGCCGCGCCGCGAGATCATCGTGAGGCAGGTCGCTCTTCCCGGCGTGGAAGCTCGGGACCTGGCATCAGCCATTGCGCTCCAGATCGACACGCTGCATCCCTACGGTGACGAGCCCGTGGTGTACGGTTGGTCGCGCGCCGGATCGGGCGGCGCATTGGTCGGCATTCTGCGTCAGACCGCGCTCGACCGCTATTGCTCGTTGTTCGCCGAAGCGGGCATCGCGGTAGCTTCGTTCACATTCTCAGCCTCGGCAATCCATGCGGCGCACCGCATTCCGGCAGCCTCGCTGCCGACCACCAGCGATGGGTTTGTCGCATTGAACACGAGCGACGGCGGCGTGCTGGAAGTCTACGGCGAAAGTCCGGCGCGGCCGGTCTTCTCGGCGGAATTCGATCCTCCCGCAGATCGCGCCGTCGCCCTGGCCATATCCGAGTTGCGCCTGGAGCCCAGTCTGGAAGCCCTTCCCCTCGACCGCGCTCTTCCCGTTCCCCGAGTGAATCCCGTCAGTAACGATCTGGCGCAGCGCGCCCTGCCGTACGCCGCGGCTCTGGCGGGCGCCTGCCGCTGGCTGGTTCCTTCGGCCAATCTCCTTCCCGTCGGCCAACGACGCTCCAACTCCCGCGTCATGTACATTCCGACCGTTGTCCTTGCTGCGCTGCTTCTGCTGGTTTTGGCGGCACTGGCCGTGCACTCCTCCTGGGAGGACCACCGGTATCTGGCTGATCTGGAGACGCAGATCGCCAGCATCGAGCCGCGCGCCAAGCGCGCCGCCGCGCTCGACCGCGAACTGATCCGCGCACAGAATCGGACGCGGTTGTTGGATGAGTTTCGGTCGCGCACTAAAGGGGATCTGGAGACTCTGAACGGTCTGACTAATCTTCTGGCGCCTCCTGTTTGGACCGGCATGGTCGAATTGACGCCGGACGCTGCCGACATCTACGGCGAGGCTGATCAGGCGGCAAGTCTGTTGAAAGTGTTGGATGGTTCCCCGTACTTTCAAAGTTCGGCCTTCCTCGGGCCAATCGCCAAGGCACCCAACGGAGGCGGCATGGAACAGTTTCAAATCCACTCGGTACGGAGGCCGCGGCCATGAATCTCACCACGCGGGACCGCCGCGCGCTCATATTGCTCGGCGCCGGCGTGCTGACTGTGGTGGTACTGCGGTTGGGCGTCTATCGCAACAGCGCAGCGGCCGTGGTCGAATCGAGTGATTCCATTCCCCTCGCGGAGAAGCGCTTGGCGCGGCTGCGGCAGTCCGAGGTTTCCGGGCCCGCCAAGCAGGCTTTGCTGAATCGCCTCTCCGCCGAACTGGCGCTGCGGGAGAAAGGGGTGATTCAAGCCCCCACTGCCCAGCAGGCTCAGGCCCTTCTGCTCGAGACCATTCGCCGCATCGGCAAGGGCGAAGGCCTCGAGGTTCGCGGGGGCGAATTCCCCGAGCTCCGTCCGCTGGGGGACGACTACGGCGAGGCCGCGGTCTCGGTGAATTTCGAATGCCGAATCGAGGAAGTCGTGAATTTCCTCGCGGCATTGACGAGGGAGCCCGAGCTGGTGGCCCCTGAAGACATCCGCGTTTCCTCAGCAAACGCGAAAGACAAAACCGTCACGGTGCGGCTGACCCTGGCGGGCGTGGTCCCCAAGAAACTGGTGCCGGCAAAGAAGGGACTGACGGTATTTTGACGCGCAAGTTGATGCTATTGAATCTGGCGTTGCTCTTGGCCGTCGCGGCCTCCACGTGGCGATTGCGCCAGGACTGGCTCGCCGCGCGCGTCCGGGAACAGGCGTTATCGCATCGGGAAGTAGCCCCGCAGCCGCTGCCTCCGGTGATTTTCAGTAAGCCTGCGGAACCGGTTTTAGCTGCTGCCTATGCCGACATCGCACAGAAGATGCTCTTCTCCAAGGACCGCAATCCGGTTGTGGTGGTGGAAGTGAAAGCGGCGCCGCCCAAACCCATGCCCCCGCTGCCTCTGCTATACGGCGTCATGGATCTTCCGGACGGAGCTACTGCCGTCATGAGCGAGAAGACCGGCGCCCGGCACCGTGGCGTGCGGCCGGGCGAGAAGGTGGGCGAGTTTACCCTGCTGGCCGTCAGCCGCGACGACATCACCCTGGAGTGGGATGGCAAGCAGATGGTCAAGAAAATCGATGAGTTGCTCGATCGCGCGGGCCCGCCGCCCCAGCCGGCTGCGGAGGGTGCCACACCACGCACCGCGCCACCGGCCGGGCACCCGTCGGCGCAACAAAACTCTCAACCACCTCCAGGAAAGCCGGAACCGGGTAAGGAGATGAACGACCACATGCGCGCGTGCCAGCAAGGTGATGACTCACCGGCAGGCACGACGAACAGCGGATTCGTCAAGAAGGTTACACAGACCCCCTTCGGAAACCAATGCTACTGGGTACCGATGTGAGAGCTCAAGAATCGGGCGCTTTCATGAGTTGTTGTCGGGTCCGGGCATGCTCGGCCCGGCAAATCTTTCCAGAACGCGGCCCCAAGGAGATAAAGATGAAATCGAAAATTCTAGTTCTGTTGCTTGTGGGCCTCGCCGCATTCGCCGCGCCGGCCGATCAGAAATCCGGCAAAAAAACGGCCGCAAAGGCGCCAACGGCGAAGGCCGCTGTGATCACCATCCCGGCCGATGCCGTCGAGGTTGCACCCTACACCTACCGTTCTACCGACGCCAATGGCAAGGTGTGGATCTATCGCCAAACACCATTTGGCGTGTCTCGCACCGAAGATAAGCCCGTTTCGGCGGATGAGGCCAGGAAAGCTCAAGACTCGAAAGACCAGTTGGTCCGGGCCACCAGCGCGACCGAAGACGGTGACTCCATCCACTTCGTGCGGAACTCGCCCTTCGGGCGCACCGAGTGGCGGAAAAAGAAAACCGATCTGAACGAGATCGAGCAGGCGGTCTGGAGCCGCGAACTGGCGAAGCGCGCCGCCCCCGAAAGCGCCTCTAAGGACTAATCAATGGCTCAAATCGGCTCCATCTGTGCTGCGGGAACGGTAACGCTGGCAGCGGCTCTTCTCTGGGCGCAGAATCCGCAACCGGTCCGGCCCCCAGCCGTCAGGGCACAGGCGCCGGCCACCCAGACAGCGCCCGCACAGCCGGCTTCGCCGCCGCCCGCGGCGCCCGCTCCGCCGCGTGCCGCGCCCGCCCCGAGGCCTACCACCGGCGCCCTGAATCTCAATGGAGCTTCACTCCTCGAAGTTGTGGACATTCTCGCCCGCGACCTGAAAATCAACTACATCCTGGACGACCGTGTGAAAGGAAAGGTCACCATCAATACATACGGTGAGATCAAGGCCACCGACATCCGGCCGCTGCTCGAAACCATCTTGCGGATCAACGGCGCAGCTATGGTGCAGGTCGGCGACCTCTATCGCATCGTGCCCCTCACATCCGTCCCGCAACTCCCCATCGAGCCGCGTGTGAATGCCAAAGACCTTCCGGACGACGAGCAAACCGTTCTCAACCTGGTCTTTCTGAAGTATGCAACCGCTCCCGAGCTGTCCAAGTTGCTCGAACCCTTTCTGGGTGAAAGCGGCAAGCTGATGACCTACGATCCCGCCAATCTCCTCCTGATTCTCGACAACAGCCGCAATATGCGGCGCACCATGGAGTTGATTGCGATGTTCGACAGCGACACGCTCGCCGGCCAGCGCGTGCGGTTGTTTGACGTGACCAACGGCAAACCGTCGGATATCGCCAAGGAACTCGATACGGTGTTCAAGGCGTTCGCGCTTTCCGAGAAGAATTCGTCGATCAAGTTCATGCCCATCGACCGCATCAACACCATCATCGCCGTGGCCCCGAATCCGGGGATCTTCACTAAAGTGGAGGAATGGCTGAAAAAGCTCGACGTACCCGTGAAAGTCACCGCCGGATCCATCGACAACTATGTCCTTCGCATTAAGTTCTTGCGCGCCGATATCGTCGCCATGGCAATTATGCAACTCTACGGTGCTCCCATGGGACTCGGTGGCGGCTACGGAGCCGGCTACGGCGGCTTCGGCGGTGGCGGCCTTAGTCCGTTTGGATCGATGGGCGGCTACGGAGCCGGTGCGGGCGGCTATGGCATGGGCGGCTACGGCATGGGTGGCTACGGCGGGGGCGGATACGGCGGGGGCGGATACGGCATGGCAGGCGGCGCGTATCCGGGCGCATACGGTGGCGGGTATGGAGTCAATCCGGCAGCCATGACCGGCGCTGGCGCTCTGCCCGGTCAAGGCGTGACACCCGGGGCCGTGAGTACCCCTCTTAGCACCGGAACGGCCGGCGACCTCACCGGCAACTATCTCGGCATGGGAATGGGGGGATACAACTTCCCCGCGCACCCGCGCGTGATCCCCAACCCCCTCGACAACACCCTGCTCATTCAGGCTACACCGCAAGAGTGGGAGCAGATCAAGAGCGTAGTCCAGCAGATCGATATTCCCCCCCGCCAAGTTCTCATCGAAGCCAAAGTCTACGAGGTCGACCTCACTGGCGCTCTCTCCGCCGGTGTGGAAGCCTACCTCCAGCAGCGTGGCCCATCCAGTGACCGTGCGTGGACCGGCAGCAGCAACAAACCTTCAGGTTCAGATGTATTGAATCTGAGCGCCGGCTTGCTGGTGGGACGCGCGCGCGAGCTGCTGACATTTCTCAATGCAACGGAAACCACCACGAAAGCCCGGGTCATTTCCGCTCCCAGCATCATCGCCACAGACAGCATCGAGGCCAGCATCAACGTCGGGCAATCGGTCCCCACCCTGAGCTCCGTGGCAGCCAGCGGCGTGCAGGTCGGCGGCACAACCGCATTCGCCAATACCATCTCAAATGTTGACACCGGTGTGAAGTTAAACATCACCCCTCGGATCAACCCCAGCGGCGTGGTGACGCTAAAAATCGATCAGGATGTGTCCGCACCCACTGCTCCGCCAACCGGAGTGAATACACCCGGCAACACGCCCTCTTTTTCCCAAAGGAATGTGAGGACCCAGGTGACCATTCAGGATGGCGACACCATCGCGATTGGCGGCATCATCCAGGAGTCTGACTCTACCACCTCCGCCGGCATTCCCTTTCTTCATAGAATCCCCGTCGTTGGCTTCGTTTTCGGCAACAAGTCGCGAAGCACTTCCCGCACGGAGCTGATTGTATTTCTGACGCCGCGTGTCATTTACGACAGCAATCAGATTGCCGAGGCGACCGAGGAGCTAAAGACCGGAATGAAGCACGTAACCAGAATGATGAAAGACGAGTGATGCTTTTCTGAGTCGCCACCAGAGGGAGCGGTTGCCGCTACGCCATCACTTCTTCTGTCTCTTCACTCGCCGTGAAATATGCGCAGTCGGGATGATGAAACACCAGCGCGCTCACGCTCGCCTCGGGCTCCATCATCATGCCCTCGGTGAGTCGCACGCCAATCTCATCGGGCGACAGCAATTTCCAGATGCCCTGCTGATCGTCCAGATTCGGACAGGCCGGGTAGCCGAAGCTATAGCGCTTCCCGCGGTAACGGGAGGTGAAACGCTCCTGCATCGTCATGGTCGGCGGGTCGGGAAATCCCCAGTCTTCGCGAATGCGCCGGTGTAGCCACTCCGCGCAGCCCTCGGCCGTCTCGATAGCCAGCGCCTGCAAGGCGTGCGCCTTGAAGTATTCACCCGCCTCTTTGAGTTTTTCGCTGTGCTCGCGAATACCCGCCCCGGCCGTGACGACGAAGATCGCCAGATGATCGCGCGCGCCGTCGGTGGCATCCAGAATGTAATCGCTCAGGCACAGGCCTTCGTCGCGCCGCTGGCGGCCGAAACGGAAAATGTGGATCGGGCTGGCACCGCCTGGAGCAAACAAGTGAATCGTGTTCCCCGCCCGTTCGGCCTCAAAGAACTGCCACACAGCTTTCACTTTCATAAACCGCGCGGCTTCGCGTTTCAGATCCTCCACCTTGTGGTAAAGCTCCAGCGCCTTCTCGTTGTGCTCCGCCAGGTGTTTCTCGAAGTGCCCCTTGTACCCCAGGTGCCGGCCGTAAAGCATGTGCGGGTTGATGTAACTCCAAATCTCGGCCAGATGCGGCACGTCCCGCACCTTCCGGTCCAGGTAAGGCGAGGGTGGAATGGGAATTTCCACGTTGACCTTGCGGCTGCGGATCTCCGTCAGCGGCGCCACCGGCTCAGCGGGCCGCTCGATTTCCATCGGCGGCACCACATGCGTGTGCACACGCAAAACTGATTCGCGCGTCGCCGGGTCCATGATCTCATTCAGCAGCTTCAGCCCGGTCATCGCGTCCTTGGCGTAACATACGGCTTCGCCGTAGGCCGGGCCGATCTTGCCATTGGTGTATTTCTCCGATAGCGCCGCCCCGCCGACCAGCAGTGGAACACGAATCTCGTGCTCGCGCAGGTCGCCCGCCGTGACCACCATTTGCTGCGCGCTCTTGACCAAAAGCCCCGACAATCCAATGGCATCGGGCGAATGCTCGCGATAAGCTTCGATGAGTTTCTCCGGCGGAACCTTGATCCCCAGATTGATCACCTTGTAGCCGTTGTTGCTCAGAATAATTTCCACCAGGTTTTTGCCGATATCATGCACGTCACCCTTCACCGTGGCTAGAAGGATCTTGCCGCGCGTCGATGTGTCGGCCTTCTCCATGAAGCCTTCGAGATAATTCACCGCAGCTTTCATGGCCTCGGCCGATTGCAGCACTTCCGCTACAATCAGTTCGTTGTTGTTGAATAGCCGCCCAACCTCCGTCATGCCCGCCATCAACGGGCCGTTAATGACGTCGAGTGGCGCCGTGCCTTCCGCCAGCTTGCGATCGAGATCCTCGATCAGCCCTTCTTTCGTGCCCTCAATGATGTAGTTTCCCAGCCGTTCATCGAGCGGCAAATCGGCAGCCTTGGTTTTGTCCTTCTTCACCGCGTGGCGGAAGAACTCGGCGATGGCGGCGATGTGGAACTGGTTAATCGCGGCTTTCTGCGCCGCCGTCTGTTGTCGCCAGTCCTCGGGCGCCAGCCGCAATTCTTCATCCGCCGAGTCCGCCGGCGGTGTGTTAAAGAGCAGATTCTCCGCCAGGCGCCGTTCCTCTTCCGGAATCGAGGCGAAACGTTCCAGTTTCTCCGCGTTCACGATCGCCAGGTCAAGGCCGGCCTTGGTGCAATAGTAGAGGAAGACGGAGTTGATCACTTCGCGCGCCGCCGCCGGAAGCCCGAACGAGATATTCGAAATCCCGAGCACCGTTTTGACGTAAGGAATTTTTTGCTTAATCAGCCGCAGCGCCTCGACCGTCTCGACGGCTCCCCCGATGTAGTTGGCGTCGCCCGTGGCGCAAGGAAACACCAGCGGATCGATGATGATGTCCTCAGCCGGAATCTCATACTTCTCCGTCAACAGCCGGACCGAGCGCTCTGCAACCGCCAGCTTGCGCTCGCGCGTGAACGCCTGCGCCTGCTGCTTGTCTTCGTCGATGGTGCCCACGATCAGCGCCGCGCCGTACGCACGCGCGATGGGACAGACGCGCTCGAACTTTTCTTCGCCGTCTTCCAGGTTGATCGAATTGATCAGGCTCTTGCCCTGGCAATAGGTCAGCGCCGCTTCAATCGCCCGCGCGTCCGTGGTATCGATCATGATCGGCGCTTTGATGAGCCGGATCAGCCGCTCATAAAACGGCGCGATGTCCTTGATTTCGTCGCGATCGGTCGACTGCAAGCAGACATCGATGACATGCGCGCCGTTCTTTACCTGCTGGCGCGCGATCTCGGCCGCCTGCTCCCATTTTTCCTCCGCAATCAGCTTCTTGAATGCGCGCGAGCCAATGACGTTGGTGCGCTCTCCCACGATGAGCGGGCGGTTGCTTTCCTCCGCCTCCACGGGCTCGATACCCGAATAATAAGCGCGATGCTGCCGCGGCTTGACCGCACGCGGCTTTTTGCCATCGATAATCTGCGCGATGGCCCGGACATGTGCATCGGTCGTGCCGCAGCAGCCGCCCACCAGGTTCAGCCAGCCGTGCGCGACAAATTTCTCCAGTTGCGCGGCCAGGCTCTCCGGAGTCTCGTCATATTGCAACTGCTCATTCGGCAGGCCCGCGTTTGGATAGCACGAGACGTTAACCGTGGCAAGTTCGCTCAACGTCCGCAGATGGTCGGTCATGAATTCCGGCCCGGTGGCGCAATTCAATCCCACCGACAACAAATCCGCGTGCGCAATGGACGTCCAGAAGGCATCGGCCGTTTGCCCCGCGAGCATCGTGCCCGTGGCCTCGATGGTGCCGGAGACCATGACCGGAATCCTGCGCCCCAACTCTTTCTTCAATTGCTCGATACCCAGCAGCCCGGCTTTCACCGCGCGCGTGTCGTTGCAAGTCTCGAGCAGCAGAATGTCCGCGCCACCATCGATCAGCCCTTTGGCCTGTTCATAGAAAGCTCGCTGAAGCTGGTCGAAGGTCACACCTCCGCCCACCGAAATGACCTTGGTGGTTGGACCCATGGAGCCAGCCACCCACCGCGGCTTGGCCGCGGTCGAAAACTCATCGGCGGCCTGGCGGGCGAGACGTGCTGCCTGCGCATTGAAGTAGTGAACCTCATCCTGCAACCCAAATTCACTCAATACGATGCCGGTGCTACCGAATGTATTGGTTTCGATGATGTCCGAACCCGCCTCCAGATACGCCCGGTGCACGCCCAGCACCGCCTCCGGGCGCGACTTTACGAGGTATTCCATGCAGCCGTCGAGCGCCGGGCCATCCGCGGCCGTGAGTGCCTGCCGATGCAGCATCGTGCCCATGGCTCCGTCGAGCAGCAGAATGCGTGTCGCGAGCGCGTCTTGGAGTGCTTCGAGCCGCTGTTTGGGATCGGTCATAACGAAGCCGGAAATTCCTCTATTTTAGCAGGCGCGGTTGCGGACTTGGACGGCAACGCACATCGGGCAATCGCCTGAATGCTTGATTCCGTGGGCCTTCGGTATAATCAAACCAGCCCACTTCGCGAACTTTGCGCATGGCAACCTTCGAGGAATCCGCGGCGCCAACGTCCACGTCGGCGCAGGAGTTCTATACCTGGACGTTTCCCGGCGCGCCTGTCCGCATCCATTTGCATCTGAACGTCGTGGAGAGTCTGGGCCACGAAGTGCGCCGTGGCTTCGAATCGGTCCCGTCGCACAGCGTAGAAATCGGCGGAATCCTCTACGGCAGCGCCGATTTCGCTACCAGCCGCGTTGTCGAGATCAAGGATTTCGAGCCGTTTCTCTGCGAATACCGCGCCGACCACAAATTTATTTTGTCCGATAGTGACCGTCGCAAACTGGACCGGTTGCTCGCCGCGCGCCGGGCCGATGGCGCGGACGCCCTGTCTGTGGTCGGCTTCTATCGCGCCCATATAGGCGAGGGGCTGGGCCTTCGCGAGGAAGATGTTGGCGTTGCGCAGGCGCACTTTTATGACAGTGCCAACGTGTTTCTCCTGGTCAAACCGGCGGCGGACGGCTCGGCGAGCGCAGGATTCTTCTTCTGGGACAACGGCCACATCGATTCCGAATTCACGTTTCTGGAATTCCCGTTCGACGCGAGGCAGTTGACCGGGTTGCGCGTTAAAACCGCACCGAGCGCCACC
>Ga0335081_10016217_pt1 | contig 12054 bp, 16 predicted proteins | sample Lox_Sample_35_FD_206713 | JGI IMG/M metagenome (GOLD analysis project Ga0335081, IMG submission 206713) | Soil microbial communities from Loxahatchee National Wildlife Refuge, Florida, United States - Lox_Sample_3.5 | ecosystem: Environmental > Terrestrial > Soil > Wetlands | place: USA... | reverse complement strand
CCGCGCGTGACGTGCTCTCCGCGCTGGTGGACGGCAAGGCGTACGAGATCAAGCGCGAGCGCTCGCTGCAGGGCGAGCTGCACATGGTCATCGGCAGCGCCCGGTACGCCGTGGATGTGCAGGATCCGCGCTCGCTGCGCACCCGCCGCGCCATCGCCGGGGCCGAGGCCGGTCCGCAAAGAGTGAAGGCTCCCATGCCGGGCAAGATCGTTCGCATCCTGGTCAACGAGAAAGATGAGGTCAAGGCCGGCCAGGGCGTCATCGTGATGGAAGCCATGAAGATGCAGAACGAGATGAAGTCGCCGAAAGATGGCAAAGTGCAGAAGATCCTCACCGCCGAAGGCTCGATAGTAAATGCCGGCGATACGCTGGCGGTGATCGAGTAGCAGATGCCCGCCCTTATCTGCCGCCCTGCAGGGGCTCGGATCTTTCAAGGCGCGAGCGTTCCCCGCGCTTCCGCGCTGGGCTAATTACTTTTTGGCTGGCGTTGGTGCGACGCTGGCACACGCGTGTTCACTCACAGTGACCGCTAAGGGCTGCCTCACCCCTCCTATAATGTTGCGATGCAGAAGGACTGGAAGACCCGCCTGATCCACTCCACCGTCGCCGTGCCTGAAGGTTATCGCTCGCTGGTCACGCCTATCTATCGCGGCTCGACGACGCTGTTCTCCGACGTTGCGGATCTCACTGACGACTGGGACCAGTACGACGCGGGCTATACCTACGGACTCTACGGCACGCCCACCACGCTCGAGTTGGCGGGCCGCGTCTGCGAACTGGAACAAGGTTTTCGCACCATCGTCACCGCAGGCGGACAGGGCGCCATCTCGTTGATCCACCTCGCGCTGCTGAAGGCGGGCGATCACATCCTCATCCCTGAAAGTATCTACGGGCCGAACCGCAAGCTTGCCAACGACGTCCTGCGACGCTTTGGCGTGCAGGTGGGGTACTATCCTCCCGCGGCGGCTGGCGAGATCGCCGGCCTGCTGCAGCCCAATACCCGCCTGGTCTGGTGCGAGAGTCCCGGCTCGATCACGATGGAGGTACAGGATGTGCCGGCAATTACGGCAGCGGCCCATGCGGCTGGCGCGCTGGTGGTCATCGACAACACCTGGTCGGCCGGCGTCCACTTTGACGCCTTCGCGCACGGCGTCGACGTCACCATGCAGGCGCTGACGAAGTATGTCGGCGGACACAGCGATCTGCTGCTGGGCTCGGTGACCGTGAAGGACGAGCAACTCTATCGCAAGCTTGGCGCGACCCATCAACTCCTGGGCTGCGCTGCTTCGCCCGACGATTGCAGCCTGGCGCTGCGCGGTATGAAGACCCTGGCCGTGCGTCTGGAGAAGATTGAGACTTCGGCGCTGTGTATCGCTCGCTGGCTCGCCGGTCGCGAAGAAGTGATGCAGGTCCTTCATCCTGCGCTGGAGTCGTGTCCCGGCCACGAATTATGGAAGCGCGACTTTACCGGATCGAGCGGCGTCTTCTCCATTGTGCTTCAATCGCAGTTCGTCAAGCCGCAGGTGCAAGCTTTCGTCAATGCGCTGAGGCTTTTCAAGGTTGGCTACAGCTGGGGCGGAGTAGTGAGCCTGGCCGTAGCTTACGACTTCACCCACTATAAGGCGCGGCCAACCTATGGTCATCGCATTGTGCGGCTGAACATAGGACTGGAAGATCCGAGTGATCTTATCGCCGACCTGGCACAGGCGCTGGAGACTATGCGAATCAGCTGAATTCAGGCGGCGAATCGCGTGGAGTGGCTAGGCAGGAGCCAGCGGCGTGTTTTTCCCAAATCGGGAACACTTCCTCTTTTCTCTGCCAATAAGTCTAGGTTCGGCTAAGTCAAATCGAGTAGCATCTCTGGTTTGGGAGTTAGCTACCTCGTTGTGTTGCAAAACTCGAGACTAGTTGCAGGTCGATAGTTTTGCTTGCAAGCTATTCCCAATACGGGAATTATCCCGCTGCTCGCTGGTAAATGCTGCGAACTTAGTTGCAACAGGTTGCATTGTGATGGTCACCATAGTTCGTAGTTTCATGTACTTGACGCGGCAGCAGAATTGCATTTCCTGTCGGCGGTATTCAATACATACGAACGCACGGCCAGTAGCAGCGTGAAGTCTTCGCAGTGAAAAGCGAGCGCTGTGCGGAGCTGGGTGCCGGTGTCGTCGTCCTCGACTCTTAACCGGTGCCGTAATCTGATTTATCTCTATTTCTTTGAGCCGAGGCATCGTGTTCCACCCGCGATTGCGCCATCTTCGGCCACCGACGCCTTCCTTAGCGTAAGCGGTTGAAGAGCATCGCAGTTGTGCTAAGGGCACGCTGTTGCTGGATGACCGCGGTAGTTAACAAATGAACCCACAGGAGGAATAATCCTTGAAACTGCGAATCGCGTCGCTAACCCTAGTGTTGCTCGCCTTGGTTGCCATTCCGGCCATGGCCGACAATATTTATGACAATGGTCCCATCAATGGCACGACCGATGCATGGACCTTCAACTTCGGCTTTGTCGTCAGCGACACCTTTACGGTGGGCGGCGCCGGAGCTACCATCACCGGCTTGGACTTCGGCGCATGGCTGTTCGTGGGCGATACCCTGGAGTCGGCCGAGGTTTCCATCACCTCACAGGAAAATGGCGGCACCAGCTATTTCGACCAGACTGTGAACTTCACTCAGAGCGGCTGCGTTGGCAACCAGTATGGCTACAATGTCTGCACCGAGTCGGGCACCTTCAGTGGCCCGAGCCTTGGAGCCGGCACCTACTGGCTGAACATGCAGAATGCCGTCGTCAACACTGGCGATCCGGTTTACTGGGATGAGAACTCCGGCGTCGGCTGCACCGGCGTGGGCTGCCCCTCCCAGGCTTCGGAGAACTCGGTCGGCACCGTTCCCGGTGAGGCGTTTACCGTACTGGGTACTCCGTCCACCACGGTCACGGGAACTCCTGAGCCCAGCACCATTCTGCTGCTCGGTTCCGGTCTCCTCGGCGTAGTGGGTGTGTTGCGTCGCAAGCTGTTCTGATTCTTTCGAACCTGTCTTTACAATTCACTTCAGACCCGAGAGCCGGAGCTCAGTGCTCCGGCTTCTTGCTGTTGTCGGAAAGTATTGCCGAATTTCATTGGACTTTTACACGTGAGCGGGATTACGCTTCCCCGGATCGTTCGTGGGCCCCTGAAAAACATCGGAGGTTCGAACGTGAAACTGCGCATCGCTCTACTGCTTGTGTTCTGCCTGATCCTGGCAGCCCTTCCCGCATTGGCGGACAACATCTACGACAACGGTCCCATCAACGGCACCACTGACGCGTGGACCATCAATTTCGGCTACGTGGTCAGCGATACGTTCAACGTAGGCGGCAACGGAGCCACCCTAACCGGGCTGAGCTTTGGCGCCTGGCTGTTCCTGGGCGACACACTGGGACAGGCCGAGGTGTCTATCACGTCGCAGGAAAATGGCGGCACCGTCTACTTTGATCAGGTGGTGAACTTCACGCCGAGCGGCTGTGTGGAAAACCAGATGGGTTACAACATCTGCACGGAGACGGGCACCTTTAACGGCCCGACGCTGGGTGCAGGCACCTATTGGCTCAACCTGCAGAATGCGGCTTTCGACGATCCGGTTTATTGGGATGAAAACTCCGGCGTAGGCTGCACGGGCAGCGGATGCCCCTCGCAGGCGTCGGAGAGCGTCGTCGGAACCATTCCCGGCGAGTCGTTTACGATACTTGGCAACGCAGGCAGCACGACTACAACGGGGACGGTGCCTGAACCCGGCAGCATTCTTCTGTTCGCCTCCGGGATTCTCGGTCTTGCGAGCTTCGTACGTCGCAGGCTGTTCTGATCGGCGCTCGATTTACGTCAGACCCCCGCAAGCCGGAGCTTCGTGCTCCGGCTTCTTGCTAACATCAGAGGGTGAGCACCTCCTCTTCGCCGGTCCGCGTTCGCTTCGCTCCTTCTCCCACCGGACACCTGCACGTCGGCAACGCCCGTACTGCGCTGTTCAACTGGCTGTTCGCGCGGCAGGCCGGCGGCACGATGGTCCTGCGCATCGAGGACACCGATGTTGCGCGCAGCGAGGCGCGCTTCGAGTCGCAGTTGCTCGACGACCTGAAGTGGATGGGCCTCGACTGGGATGAGGGGCCGGACCTCGGCGGAGCTTACGCTCCGTATCGCCAGAGCGACCGGCTTGCGATTTATCGCGAGCATGCCGAGCGGCTGGTAAGCGAGGGCAAGGCGTACCGGTGCTTCTGCTCGCAGGAAGAGCTGGAGCGCGATCGCGACGAAAAGCTGGCGCAGCAGCTGCCGCCGGTCTACTCCGGCAAGTGCCGCACGCTTGATCCTGCCGAGGCGCAGCAGCGGGGCGCTGCCGGTGAGGCCGCGGCTATTCGCCTGCGCATTCCTGAGCATCCCATCCGCTTTCACGACATCGTGCATGGCATGGTCGAGTTCTCGAACGAGGTAGTGAGCGATCCCATCATCCTGCGCTCCAGCGGCATTCCGGTCTACAACTACGTGGTCGTGGTCGACGATGCGCTGATGAAGATCACGCATGTCATTCGCGGCGACGACCATCTTTCCAACACGCCGAAGCAGGTTGCGCTGTATGAGGCGCTGGGCTGGCCGGTGCCGCAGTTTGCGCACCTGTCGACGATTCTGGGCAGCGACCGCGAGCGGCTCTCCAAACGGCATGGCGCGACGTCGATTGTCAACTTCCGCGATATGGGCGTGCTGCCCGAGGCGTTGATGAACTACCTTGCGCTGCTCGGCTGGGCGCCCAGCGGCGGCACGCGCGAAATCTTCACACCGGAAGAGCTGAAGCAGGAATTCTCGCTGGAGCGGGTCACGCCGTCGCCGGCCGTCTTCGACATGGAGAAGCTGTTTTGGCTGAACCGGCATTACATCAAGCAAAGCCCGCCGGAGCGGACCGAGCGGCTGGCCGCGCAGTACTTCGTTCGCGCGGGACTGCTGCCGGAAAATCCCGCCGAGCGCGTGCGGGCTTGGTTCGGGAAGATTGTGGCGCTGCTGGCGCCGTCCGTCGACAAGCTGGAGCAGTTGCCGGAGCGGGCGGTGCTGATCTTCCATTACGATGCAGCTGCGGCGGTGAGTTCGCCGGAGAATGCGGAGGTACTGAGCGGGCCGAAGTCGGCTTCGGTGGTGGAGGAATTTGTGAGGTTGGCGGAGACGGGTCCTAATCCCACCCTGTCGCCAAGCGAAGGCGGCAAGGGCGGGCCACCCGGCACCCAGACGCCTGCGATGACGCCGGAGCGCTTCAAGGCGATCATGAATGAGGTGAAAGCAAAGACGGGGGCGAAGGGGAAGGATTTGTTTCATCCCGTGCGCATCGCGCTGACGGGCTCACATTCGGGGCCGGAGTTCGACAAGCTGATTCCGATTCTGGAGGAAGGATCGCAACTCGCGTTGCCGCAGCACGTGATGAGCGTGAGAGAGCGGCTGGGAGCCTTTCGCAGCCATTTCAAGCTCGAAATGTAAGAACTCACCACAGAGGCACAGAGAGCACAGAGGCCGAAAAAACTGAACTCACGGACGCCGCGAAGTTTTGACTTGTCGGCTTGGCTGACTCTAGACTCAAGCTTATGGAAGTGCACTTCAAGCCGGAAACGGAGTCTCGCCTGGTCGAACTGGCCGCGAAAAGCGGCCGGGCCACCGACGAGCTTGTCGAAGACGCCTTGGCTGGGTACCTTTCGGAGGCTTCTCACCTGCGCGAAATGCTTGACGTCCGTTATGACGACATTAGGAGCGGACTCGTAAAGGCAATCGACGGCGAGGAATTTTTTGCTGGCCTTCAGCAACGAGAACAAGACCGGCAGAAGCGACGAACGCGGAGATGACCCCGCGGTTCGTACTCCACCCCGAAGCCGCGAGCGACATCAACGAGATCTGGGAGTTCATCGCCGAACGGGATTTGTCAGCGGCGGGTCGCGTTCGCCAGGAGCTTCTCGATGCGATTCGAAAGCTAGTCGACCTTCCAAAGCAGGGTCATGTCCGGACTGACTTGACGTCGAAGCCGTTACGATTTCTCACCGTTCAAAATTACCTAATCGCCATCGCCGCCTTGCTTCGATCACGCGAATCATCCGGCTCCTAAGGCCACCCTACTCCAGCGCCTTCTGCAGCGCCGCGCGCGCCAGAATGCGCGTTGAATCCAGCGTGGGCAGAGGCGAGTGGCTGTCGTCGATCAGCAGCGGAATCTCGGTGCAGCCCAGGACCACGGCGTCACAACCTTGCTCCTTCATGCGATTGATCGCGCCCTGCAGATGACGCCGCGATTCCGCCGTAAAAATACCCTTCACCAGCTCATCGAAGATGAGGGCATCGATGCGCGCGCGCTCTTCGGCGTTCGGCACAAGATAGTCGATACCGACTTCTTGCAGTTTCTGCGCATAGACCGGCCCCTCCATGGTGAGGCGCGTGCCGGTGATGGCCAGCTTGCGAAAGCCACGGGCTCTCGCTTCCCGCGCCACCTCCTCGACGATGTGCAGCCAAGGCAGCGGCGAGCGCGGGGCAACCATCTCAAACGCGCGATGGACCGTATTGTCGGGACAGATCAGGAACTCGGCGCCCGTTTTTGCCAGCTTGCCGGCCGACGACAACATCAGCCCGGCGACGCCCTGCCAGCTGCCGACGGCGGCAAACTCCATGTATTCGCCCAGGCTGTGCGTATGCATGCTGATCTCGGGATGGCGATAGTTCCCGAGCTGCCGGTCTCCCTCTTCGCAGATAGTGCGATAACAGAGCGCCGCACCTTCCGCGCTGCAGGCCACGATGCCGATGTGCCGCGACATACGAAGATTGTCGCAGAAAAGCGAGGCGGCTATACGCCGCCCCGGAGCAACTTCATGACATCGTCGTCAACAGCTTCTCCAGCCGGTTGAAGGTCGGGACCAGGCCTTCCTTCATGCCGCTCTTCAGCGCGTTATCGCGCGCCTCTTTGGAAGGATAGAGCAGCGTCATGGTGACCGTGGTCCGCCCGTTCTCCTCTTTGAGGTCCAGCGTGTTCAGGGTCTCCGGCCAGTCGCCGCCCCAGTTCTCGGTGGAGACCAGGCGCTCCGGCGGCTTGATCTCGCGATAGACGCCGTGCATTTCCATGTCGCGTCCGTCTGCATGATGCCAGCCGAAGCGCCACGTGCCACCGGGCCGCAGATCGATCTCGCAGCGCGGCATGGTCCAGCCCTCCGGGCCGAGCATCCATTGCGGCACGTACTTGGGGTTGGTCCACGCCTCGAAGACGAGCCGGCGCGGCGCATCGAAGATGCGGGTCACCACGATCTCGCGATCGCTGGGCGTGGTGAATTTCAGGCTCTCGGTGTAGTTCATCAGTAGCTCCTTCATCGTTTTGTTCCTCCACGTTTCCTGGCAGTGCTTTTCGTTTTCAGTTCTTCGAGCAGCGCATCCAGGCGCCGGAAGCTGCCTTCCCAAAACTGCCGGTAGCGCTCCAGCCACTCGTTGGCCTCCGCCAGCGGTTTGGCCTCGAGGCGGCGCGGCCGGCGTTGCGCTTCCCGGCCGCGCGAAATGAGCCCCGCCCGCTCCAGCACTTTCAGATGCTTGGAGATTGCCGGCTGGGTCATCGCGAACGGCGCGGCCAGTTCCATCACCGATGCCTCGCCCGAAGCCAGCCGGGCCAGGATGGCGCGCCGGGTGGGATCGGCCAGCGCGGCGAAGGTCGCGTCGAGGCGATCGGAAGATCTGGTTTCATAACCTCTGAGTTTCATAACTAATCGGTAATATAAAAGACGGCCTCGAACGTGTCAAGAGCCCGGGGGAGTAAAATCGTCTTAGCCATGGCCCAGCTGTTCACCCCCGCCAAGCAGCAGACGCAAGAGCGCAACTGGACGCCGTTTGTGGTTGGCCTGGCTGCGGTCGTTCTCATTGTTGGAGCGATTGTCTTCATCAGCCGTAAGCGCGCCGAGGCGCCCGCCGAGGTCAATCCCTACGTGGCAAAGCTGCAGGTCTCCAATCCCAAGCTGAGCGCGTCCGAAAATTATGTCGGCGGCACGGTGACCTATCTCGACGTGGACATTACCAACAACGGCGATCAGAGCCTGACTGGCGCCGATATGCAGCTGGTCTTCAAGAACACCATGGACCAGGTAGTGCAGACGGAGACACTACCGCTGCACGTGCTGGTGGAAAACCAGATGGGCGGCTATCCCGACCTAATCGATATGAGCCGCTCGCCCATCGCCTCCGGGCAGACCAAGACCGTGCGCATGACGCTGGAGCACATCTCCGCCGATTGGAACCAGAGCTATCCCGCGATGCAGTTGGTGAATTTGAAGCTGAAGGGATAGGCGCGCGAAACTTCTTCAGCCTCGGGCAGCAGCCCGGGGTCCATGTGCACCAACATGTTCAGAGCTCCTTCAGGGGCGGCAGGACTGGCCGCCGGCTTCAGCCGGCCGAGCGAGCAGCGATCTACGGTATCGAGAACAACTTCCACCCGTCCGTCTCCAGGTTGAAGATGAAGTCGATCAGCTTCTGGTTGGGGCATTGATCGTTCTTGATCTCGGCGACGACTACCGTTTGCTGAACTCCGTTGCGTGTGACCTCGCTGGCGGCCGTGCGCACCTTCTCGGAATGGGTTAGCAACTCGCGATAGGAGCAGGCGCGCGCGCTGTTGTCGAGGTTGATGGGAGCATCGATACACGAGGAATCGAAGAGCTTGCAATAGAGTCCGCGATGTGCGCGGAACTGCTGTTCCACGTCGTCGCGCGTGGCGTGCTGCGCCTCGGAGCCCAGGTTCACACCGTGCTCAGGAATATAGCTGAGAACCTTGCCGGCATCGCCGGCACGGATCGCCGCCAAGAATTCCTGTGCCAGTGCGCTTGGCGCTACCGCAGCCTCTGACTTGCCGGAGCTGGACGATGTCTGCGCCGCAGCTGAAGCAAGCAGCGCCGCCAGACAAGCGCAGGCAAACAAGAGCCGATCGACACGCTTGCGGATCATCCCTAGCGGCCTGCCTTCGTACGCGTCTTCTGCCGAGCGCGTGCAGCCTTCGGCTTGCGATCGGAGCTCTTCGTCTTAGGAGCTGCCTTGCTCCGCCTAACGGATCCCTGCTGAAGCTCCTGCTGTCGCTTCTTCGGCAGCCGTTCAAATACCAGGTGATACGATTCGGCGATCAGCTCACGGAGTTCGGAGTCCGGCAAGGTGTTACGCTGCTCCAGCGCGACCCATTGCGCGCGCGCCATGTACGGCGCGGGACGGACACCCGGCCGCTCGCACAGCTCGGCAAAATTTTCCGGCGAGCACTTGAACGACAGCGCGACCGGCGCGGGCTCCAGTGGCGTCACCAGAAATAGTTTGCCATCGACCTTGAAGCACAGGTCGTATCCCCACTGCACGTTTTCCGTGGTATGGGGGAACTGCAGGCAGTAGCGACGTAAGGCTTCAATGTCCATTGCTGTTCCCGTTGGCGGTCGCCGGCCATTCGCGCATCATGACGACCTTGGTGTAGGCGAGATGGAAGCCGCGCCGCTCCATGTTACGCTGCGAGCCGCTACCGGGATTGGTGCTGACCACAGCATACTCACACCCGGCAAGCACCGCCTCGTACAGGCGCCGTGCAATCAATGCGCTCTGTACGCCGCGGCAGCGAAATTCCGGCAGCGTCGCCGCGCCGAACAGCGCCGCGATGCGTGCTTCGGGGATGATGCGTCCGCCGCAGCCGCCCACTACCTTACCCTCGATGCAGGCGGTGAAGGCGAGCGCACCGGGTAGCGCGGCGAATCCCCCAAAGACGCCTTCGGCGACTTTGATGTCTTGTGAGAATCCTTCAGCCATGGCGTACATCCACGGCCGCAGCGTATCCGGGGTAACCCGTTCGATGGCGATGCCCGGCGGTGGGGCAAACGGCTCGGCGGCCTTGAGCCTGCGGATCAGCACAGAATTGAATTCGGCGATGCGGTATCCTCGCCGGCCGAGCAAGTTGCGCAGGGACTCGTGCGCCAGCGGCGAGACCACCACCGTCGATGCAACACCGCGGCTGAGAAAGAAATCCTCCACGCGATCCATGTCTGCGGCCGTCACCTCGCCGTGGAGACCCATGCCGACCACCTGATTTGCGGGATAATCCACGCCGCCGAAAAAGGCAATTCCGCCGGCCACCTCCTCGGCGGCCAGAGGATCGTCAGGGGCATAGCGACGTAACGCCGCGACGCAGTCGGGCAGGATCATCTCCGCCATCTCCAGGCGGCGGGCGAAATCGAGATCGACAAAGTCGGCGAGTGCGGATGCGTGGAACATGGCAGCGTGCCTTGGAAGGATACTCCAGATGGGAGGTCGAGGGCACGGCGTGGCGCTTTTCGCTTTTCGCTCTTCGCTCTTCGCGCGCCGAACTGAACCGAGGGTTCAGCATAAGCCGCCCTTGTGCGCTCGCCGCGACCGCGCCCAGCGGTCTTGCGAAAAGCGGAGCGCGACAGAAGCGATGGCTCCTTGTGCTACCTTTCCTGCATGACCTCAGAGCAACCCAAACTCTCGCTCGATGGCGATGTGGTCCTGATTACCGGCGGCTCGCGCGGCATCGGTGCGGCTGCGGTGCGGCTGTTCGTGCGCGCGGGCGCGCGCGTGGTCTTCAGCTACCTGCAGGCTACGGCCGCGGCCGATCAACTGCGGGGTGAGTGCGGCGCGGATCGCTGTCATCCGGTGCAGGCCGATCTCACCGGCCGGGCGGGAGCCGAGGCCCTGGTGCGGACCGCGGTCGAGCGCTTCGGCGCGCTGGATGCTCTGGTGGTCAACCACGGCGTCTGGCCGGCTGACGATGTCGACATCGACGAGATGAGCGACGCGCAGTGGCACACGACCATCGCCACCAACCTCGACAGCGCCTTCGGGCTCATCAAACACTCGGTCGCGCAGATGAAACGTCAGGGGCGCGGCGGGAACATCGTGCTCATCAGCTCTACCGCCGGCCAGCGCGGCGAGTCGGGCCACTGCGATTACGCGGCGACCAAGGGCGCGCTGATCAGCATCACCAAGGGCCTGTCGACCGAGCTGGCGCCGCACCGCATTCGCGTCAATTGCGTCGCTCCCGGCTGGGTGGCGACCGACATGACGGCGGCGACGCTGGCCGATCCGCAAATGCAAAAGAAGGTGCAGTCGGCCATTCCGCTGGGCCGCGTAGGTACCCCCGAAGAGATTGCCGGGCCAATTTTGTTCCTATGCACCAGGCATGCCGGCTTCATTACGGGCGAGGTGTTCAACGTGAACGGGGGCGCCGTGCTGGTGGGCTGAAGGAAGGCGAGGCCGACGGGATGAGCGGCGATTCGCTTCTGATGGTCACTTGCGATCACGCTTGGCTGCATGCAGGTTATTTTGATATTTTGATAAATTATTTTAATACATGAGTTATTAAAATTGATTTTTATATTGACAAACTCAATTTTATAGTGCATGATGCACTCGAGCTGAGTTTCGTCATGACCTCCAACATCTCCTGTCCCGAATGTAGTCAGCCCTTCAAAGTAACGCGCCTGGCCTGTCCCACCTGCAGCGTCGTTATGGAAGGACAGATCGAGCTGCCCACCCTGGCCCAGCTGTCGCTCGAGGACCAGGCGTTCGTGATGGCCTTCGTTCGCCATCACGGCTCCATCAAGAAGATGGAGAGCCTGTTCGGCATCAGCTACCCGACGGTGAAGAACCGGCTGAACGCGATTGCCGCGGCGCTCGACAAATCGATGCAGGCGCCGTCGCCGCGTGGCTACGTGCTGGAGCAGCTTTCACGGGGCGAGATCACGGTGGAGGAAGCCCTGGAGAAGCTCGGTTGAGATCCCACAGAGGAAAGAATCCTTATGTCGGCCGAAACACGACAAGTCCTGGACATGCTGGCGGCAGGAAAAATCACGCCGGACGACGCCGAGCGCTTGCTGGAGAAGCTGGCGGCGACGCCGGAGAGCAGCGGCAACAATGGCAACGAGAACAATGCAACCCCGCCGAGCGGGGTCAAGAAATTCCTGCGCGTGCTGATCGAGCGGCCCGGCGGCGACGATGTGAATGTGCGGGTGCCGCTGAACTTCGTGCGCTCAGGGGTTAAGCTGGCCACCATTTT
>Ga0335081_10016216_pt1 | contig 12055 bp, 8 predicted proteins | sample Lox_Sample_35_FD_206713 | JGI IMG/M metagenome (GOLD analysis project Ga0335081, IMG submission 206713) | Soil microbial communities from Loxahatchee National Wildlife Refuge, Florida, United States - Lox_Sample_3.5 | ecosystem: Environmental > Terrestrial > Soil > Wetlands | place: USA: Florida... | reverse complement strand
ACTGTGGCGTGGTTGGCCTGAAGCCGACGTTTGGCCGTGTCAGCATGCGCGGCATCATCCCGTTCGCCTGGTCGCTCGATCATTGCGGCCCCATCGCCCGTACAGTCGAGGATGCCGCTTTGCTCTTACAGCAGATCGCCGGCTACGATCACCTGGATATCGACTGCGCCGACCAGACGGTGCCCGATTACTCCACCGCGATCGGTGCGCCCGTTTCGCAGTTCCGGCTAGGCATTCCCGCGCAGTTCTACGACCATCTCGATGACGACGTGTCAAAAGCCATCGACGAGGCCCTAGCCGTATTGAATCGGATGACCAAGGGATCACACGAGGTCGGTCTGCCGTCGCTGCTGCATGCAGGAGTCAGCGCGGAGGTCGCGGCGTACCACGAAAACGTGCGCGGAGTGAACGGCGGCGGCTACGAGCCCAGCACCGCGCGCGTCTTTCCTGCCACGCAGGACGCCACACGCGCCACCGACTACATCCGCGGATGGCGCGGTCTGGAAATGGTGCGCCGCACGGTAGACGAGGACGTTTTCCGGAAGCAGAGTGTGGACCTGCTGCTGGCTCCCGCGGCGCGTCATGCACCTCCGACCATCGAGGAGGAACTGGTCTCGGCGGGCGGCGCTGGGGGCGGTGGGCGCGGCGCAGGACGTGGCGGCGGCGGAACAGACGGCGGAGGCGCAGCGCGTGGCGGCGGAGAGAGTGGAGGCGGCAATTCCGCGAGGCCGCGCACGCCACTCGATCTCGAGGAGAATACTCGCCCGTTCAATGGCTACGGTCTGCCGGCGATCACGGTACCTTGCGGCTTTTCCAAAGACGGAATGCCGATCGGTCTGCAGATCGCGGGTCCGCACTTCGGCGAAATCAGCGTGCTCGCATTGGCATATGCCTATCAGGAGGCCACCGAATGGCACAAGCGCCTCCCGCCACTGCAGCCAGATACCAAAGTACCGACGCTATCGAAAGCGGCCTCCGAGCAGACCGGCGGGTAGCAAAGCAGTGCATCGTTCCCTGATAACCTCAAACCAGACCTTGCGTATTACCTGGCAAGAGAGGTCCATATGCGCTTGCTTGCCGCGCTCGTAGGGAGCGCCCTTGCTGCTATCGCTCAGCCATCCTCGGATGTTCTGCTTCGCCAGACATTCGAAAACGACACCGGAAGCTGGTTCGCCATGGGAACGGGAGCCACCCTTCGCGAGGCGAACCACGCCCTTTCGCTAACCTACGAACCGCGCCCCAAACAGTTTGCTGCTGCCGTCATGCCCGCGACACCGGCCTTTCCCCGCTTTGAACGTATGCGTTTCCGCATCCGGAGCGATTACGACACGGCGTTGGGAGTGCTTCTCAGCGAGAAGGAGCCGGGCGGCCGCTACCTGGCATCCTTCTGGTCGCCGGCCAACACCTGGCAGGAGATTGAACTCACTACCGCGGACTTCATTGCCTCCGATGGCCCGGGAGACCCCGTGGATCCCGACAGAAAGCTGGATACCGACTCTCTCACCGGCGTAGGTATCCTCGATCTCGCCGCCTTTATCTCCTCGCTGCCGAATAATCCCGACTTTCCGGTAATCATCAATCGCCCGTCAGGAACGCACACCATCGAGATCGAGAGCTTCGAATTGCGGAGCACTCCCGGCGGACGCGCCGGCCCCGGCGTGATCGACGCTTTCGACCGCGGGTTCCTGAGATGGATCACTCTCGGAGGCATAAATCTGAAGTTGAGCACTGCGGGCAATCCTCTGGGCATGCGCGCTCTCGAAGCGAAATACCAGCAAACGGAAGGGCAGTTCGGGCTGCTGGTGCGGCAACTGTCGAATCTCGATCTGTCCAAGGCAACTCGACTGGCCTTCGATGTCGCTTCCGAGCAGGAGTCAACGCTCATCGTCGCACTCGAATCGAAGCGTGGCGAGCGCTACAACATGATGATCTATCCGCCGGGGAAGCGCGAGGTGTTCCACGTGAGCTTGAAATGGGGCGATTTCGAAGGTACAGGTAAGATGGATCCTGGCCAACTGAAGTCGCTGTTCATTACCGATGTCACAACGGCGACCGGCGGAGGCCCCGGCGTGAATACCATCTGGATCGGTAAGGTCGAGGCACCTTCCAATTGACCGTGGAAAAGCAGGACCGCGCGCTGATCTCCGGATTTCTGGGGTCTGCCGCCGCCCTGCTTTTCTTTGCCTGGCTAACGCGTTACGTCCTGGAGGGCGAGAGCGTGCGCTTCGATCATGCCGTGCGTGGAACCATCCACGGTTGGGCATCCGCGCCGCTCACGATGACGATGCGCGGCCTTACCCAACTCGGGTCGCCGCTCGTGCTGATCACGTTTGGTGCCGCGATCGCGTGGCGTCTCCTGGTGCTCGGGCGGCGGCGAGCGGCCGTGATCTTAATCGTGGCATGCCTGGGCGCCGAGGCATTTTCGGAGACAATGAAACTGGTATTCCGCCGCCCGCGCCCCGAAGCGTTCTTCGGCCTGGCCGAACCATCGACGTACAGCTTTCCCAGCGGCCATTCCGTGATGTCCGCGTGTTTTTATGGAGTGCTCGCCGCCCTCCTTACCGTGCGCATGGCTTCGCGCGCCGCAAGGATCGCGATCTGGGCAGGCGCATCGCTGCTTGCGTTGGCCATCGGATTCTCGCGTGTGTACCTGGGCGTCCACTATCCCACGGACGTATTGGCAGGCTACGCCACAGCGGCCATTTGGGTAGGTTCGGTCCGCGCCGGTTACGAAATCTGGCTTCGGCGCGGCCGCGGTTCCTCAGCCGATTAGGGGGCATTCGTGGTGCTCAGGCCTCCGTGGCAAATCTGAAGACCAGCGTAACCGTGACACTACCGTAAAGCCGGCTGCAATCGCCGGGGTTTTCTCACAATCGCGGCGATAATGGGAAGCTGAAGAGATCCGCCCGAGGGGAATGAACTCCATGTCGATTGAAGCGGCAGCCAAGGCACGCAGCACAGCCACCCTATCATTTCCTCCCGCGTGGCTGGCGTGGTCGATCTGGGGCACCGGAGCAGGTTTCTATCTGGCCGTATTCTTTTTGCGCGCCGCACCTGCCGTGATGACGGCGGAGTTGATGCGGGACTTCCACATCGGAGCCGCCAGTCTGGGCAACCTGTCGGCGTTCTATTTTTACTTCTATGTGGCGATGCAGATCCCGGTCGGCACACTCACCAGCTCGTGGGGCCCGCGAAAGCTGCTGGTCATCGGCGCTCTGCTTGCTGCGGGCGGCCAGTTCCTCTTCGGGAGCACCGATCACATCGCGATCGCCTGCGCCGGGCGCGCGATTATCGGCGGATCGACCGCGGTTGGCTGGCTGGTGATCCTCCGGTTGGCAGCCCATTGGTTTCCCAAGAACAGCTTCGGCATGGTCTCGGGGCTTGGATTACTTTTCGGCAATCTGGGCGCGCTCTTCGCCCAAGTGCCTCTTCGGTTGGCGGTCGAATACTTTGGCTGGCGCGGAACGGCCATAGGCTCCGCGGCGATGATCTTCGGCCTCGGCATCCTGGCGTGGGTCGTAGTCCGGGATGATCCCGGTGAGAGAAACCTGGAGAGCTACGCGCCGCCGGAACTCCGCACACAGCAGAAGGCCACCCTGCCCGGCATCTTCAAAAGCCTGCGCAGCGTGTTCGCGTTCCGGAATACATGGCTCATCCTGATCGCGCAGGGCGGGATGGTGGGACCCATCATGACGTTCACCGGCCTCTGGGGCCCGCCATTCCTGAGAGCGCGATTCGGTCTCGATCCCAAGGCGGCGGCGACCATTTGCTCCATCATGATCGTCTGCTGGGCAGCGGCGAGCCCCGTCTTCGGCGGGCTCTCGGACAAGATCGGCAGGCGCAAACCGCCTTACTTGGCCGGCTCACTGATTTGCGCGCTCGGCTGGATCGCAATGTTCTACGCGCCAGGGTTGCCGCTGGCTGCCTTCACGGCCATTGCGGCTCTGACCAGCCTCGCTACGGGATGCGTCATCATCGCGTTCGCATACGGCCGGGAGTCCGTTCCGCCGGAACATATGGGTACGTCCACGGCCACCACCAACATCGGAAATATGTTGGGCAACGTTCTGTTGCAGCCCGGGATCGGATTGCTGCTGGATCGGAACTGGTCCGGAGCCACCGTGAACGGCAGCCGCGTATACGGCATCGAAGCCTACCAGGCCGGGTTCATCCCGATCGTGGTGTGGGCACTGGTTTCATCTCTCGCGATCGTGCTGACGGGGGAGACTCGCTGCCGGCAGAGCGCCTGAAAGAACCGCTCAGAAGATCATAAGCAATGCTCACTTTGCCCGCTTCCCGCGCCGCGGTCACTGCCGTAACGTAACGGGAATGTAGGTCAACGCGACTGGTGAAAACGGGTTTCGCGTGCTACGATTCAAGGGCATTGAGCGAACCAGCTACAGGCCCGCTAAACGGCATTCGAGTGTTGGACTTGAGTGCCTATATCGCGGGGCCATACGGATGCTCGCTCCTGGCCGACCTGGGCGCCGAAGTTTTCAAGATCGAGCCGCCCGGCGGCGACACGTTGCGGCAGTATCCTTCGACCATGGCGCCGGAGTCTCGCGCGTTTTTGGGGACGAACCGGAGCAAGCTGGGCCTGGTGCTCGACCTGAAACAACCGCAGGGACAGAAGGTTCTGTATCGGCTGGTCGAGAACGCCGACGTCCTGGTGCACAACTTCCGACCCTCGGTACCCTCCCGCCTCGGTATCGCGTACGAGCACCTCCAAAAGATCAATCCGCGGCTGATCTATTGCGCTCTTTCAGGATATGGCGAGTCGGGGCCCTTGCGCGAGAAGGCCGGGTACGACCAGGTCCTGCAGAGCATCACCGGCATCTGTACCTTGCAGGGGCCTCCGGGGAATCCGGAAATCGTGTACGGGTCGGTGGTGGATTTCTATGCCGCCTCGCTGCTGGCGTACGGTGTAACCGCGGCGTTATTCCACCGGGAACGCACTGGCACGGGCCAATACGTGGGAATATCTCTCCTGGCGGCTGCCCTCGCCATGCAGTCCGCACGCTTCATCTGGGCGGAGAAAGAGCCGCGGGAGGTGGGCCGTGATATGCGCTCCGGCGGCGTCACCGGCATCCATCCGACCATGGACGGCTTCCTCTATATTTCCGCCAACACGCCGCATTTCTGGCGGGCCCTGTGCGAGCTGACCGGCCTTGCCGAGCTGGCGGAGGATCCGAGATTCGACACCGTGCGGAAGCGAGCGCAACATGCGAGCGAGATCGTTCCGAAACTCCGGGCAGCACTGCAGGGGCGCTCCGCTCTGGAGTGGGAGGAATGCTTCGGAGAGCGGGTGCCGTGCGGCGCCGTTCGTGCTATGGAGGACATGTTCGACGACCCGCAGGTGGCGGCTGAGGGGCTTGTGGCTACGTTCCAGCACCCGACCGCCGGCCGATACCGTGGCATGGCCCCTCCCGTAAAACTGAGCGCGTCTCCGGGGCCGCCACCTTTCGCCGCTCCCGCGCTCGGTCAACACACCGTGGCCGTGCTGGCCCGCTGGGGATACTCCGGCGAGGAGTTGGAGGAACTGCGGAGATTGAAGGTCATCCCATAACGGCGAACGCGATTCTTACGTGGAGGACACCGAAACAATCGCGTGAAAGTGCGCTGGCGCCCCGCTCGCCAGGCCGAGGAGCAGGACTGCGCCTGGCATGAATAAAACCACAGTTCCTGGCTTCATACATCAAATCAATTCAGGGAAAGTAACTGGCCAACCGGCGCGGATGTTGCTGCTAGCCTAGAACTCTCTCGGGGGCGCACCATCGTAGTTCACCGGAATATGGATGCGCATCGCCTTCTCGCGCGCATACTCTTCCGCCACTTCCGCAGTCAGTCCGGCGACCCGGCCGATGATGAAGACCAGCTTCCCAAACGGCGGGGGGAATCCGAGATCGTAAAGCACTGCCGCCAATGCGCCGTCGATGTTGATGGGAAGCGGCCTGATGAGTTCGCGCACTTCCTGTTCCAGCGCCTCCATAAACGCCACTCCTTTGGCGGCGACACCAGCTTCCCGAGCCATGGCGAAAAGGACAGCGGTGCGTGGATCGGTGGTGTGCTTGCGATGTCCCATGCCGGGGAGGCGTTTCTTCGCCGCTCTCACTTCCTCGGCAATGCGCTTTGCCGCGTCGTGGACCGAAGTTTCTTCCTGCCCCGTCCGTTCGAGGCCTCGGGCAATCAACTCCATGCAGGCGGAACCCGCGCCGCCGTGTTCGTCGCCGATGGCGAGAATGCCGGCCGCAATGGCGGCGGAGAGCGATTGGCGGTTGCCGGAGGCGGCGAGGCGGGCCGTGGCGCACGATGGCGCGCCGGCTCCATGGTCAGCCACGGCGACGAGGATCGCGTCGAGGAGGCGCCGCTCTCCGGCGCTCGGCAGCCTTCCCTGATGCAGGAGAAAGATCGTATCGGTAAATCCGGCGCGCGTCATCAGGGCTGTGACATCGTAGCCGCGGATCCAGATGTGCGTCTCGTCAGACGTGGCAATGGCGGTGCGCCAGGGTTCCATGATGTCCTTCATTATCGAACGGCGCCGCCCGTCGCTGCGCGCGGGCTCCGGGGTTCTGTATTCCGCAGCCCATCCGCGTCAGCGAACCGGCCGAGAGTAGTCAGTCGCATTGTCTGTATCTCCGTTACTCCCCTAACCTGTTTCCCATCTTCAGGACTGGTACCTTGAATAGGCGGCCGGCCAGTGATTCCATAAGCATGAGACCCGGATCTTGACGTAAGTCAGGTCACTCGGCAGGTTTGCCGGATAGGCAGAGCACTGACTGAGATCGAATGAGAGCCGTGCTTTCTGGATAATCCTCGACCAAACCCCTTAAACTCAAATCGATGAAACTGACGATACTGGACGGATATTGCCTCAATCCCGGAGACCTGTCCTGGGATGCAATGCGGCGGTTCGGCGAATTGCAGGTATTCGACCGCACGCGCGTGGACGAAGTGGTGGAGCGGGCCGCGGGCGCGGCCCTGGTGCTCCTCAACAAAACGCCCATGCCTGGATACGTGTTGGCTCAACTCCCGGAATTGCGTTACATCGGCGTGCTGGCCACGGGGTACAACGTGGTGGATGTCAAGGCGGCTATCGGGCGCGGGATTGTCGTTACGAACATTCCGACTTATGGCACGGCGTCCGTAGCCCAGTTCGTCTTCGCCCTGCTGTTGGAGTTATGCCACAACGTCAAATTGCACTCGGACGCCGTCCGCGCGGGGGAATGGTCGCACAATCCCGACTGGTGCTTCTGGAAATCACCCCTCATGGAACTGGCGGGAAAAACCATGGGCATCGTTGGGTTCGGGCGCATCGGGCGCCAGGTGGCGCGCATCGCCGATGCCCTGGGAATGCAGGTCATCGCCAACGACACCTACCATGGCGAGGAACCGGATTACCCTGGTTTCCGATGGGCATCGGTAGACGAGGTGCTACACGAGTCCGACGCCGTGAGCCTGCATTCACCGCTCCTTCCGGAAACTCGCGGAATGATCAATACCGAGAGCTTGGCGTGGATGAAGCCCACGGCATTCCTGATTAATACGTCGCGCGGGCCGCTGGTCGTGGATCGCGACCTGGCCGACGCGCTGAATGCCGGGCGACTCGCCGGTGCCGGGCTGGATGTGCTCTCGGTGGAACCGCCCACCGAAAACAATCCCCTGCTTTCGGCTCGTAATTGCCTCGTAACCCCGCACATCGCCTGGGCGACCAGGGAGGCCCGGGCTCGCCTCATGGAATTGGCTGTCGAGAATATCACTGCATTTCTGGCGGGCGAGCCGCGAAATGTGGTACTTTGAACGCAAATAGCGGTAACGGGCAGCTTAAACCGGAATTAGGAGTTTGTATGGATCGACGACATTTCTTGATGGGCTCGGCGGCGGCGTTGACTGCGGCGTCGAGCGTTTTTGGCAGCCCGAATGACACCGTGCGCGTCGCCGTGATCGGCGTTGGTGGCCACGATTGGACTTCTGTGGGCAAAGGCAAGGCGGCGGCGGGCCGCGGGCAGGATCACCTCAGAGGCTACAGCCGGCTCACGAATGTCGAAGTGGCTGCGGTCTGCGACGTGGACGAAGGACACCTGAATTATGGCCTTGGCGTGATTGAGAAGGCCACGAACAAGAAACCCAAAGGCTTTACCGACTTCCGGAAGCTCCTGGACGACAAAGATATCGATGTCGTCTCGATCGCGACGCCCAATCACTGGCACACTCCGATCGCGATCATGGCCTGCCAGGCGGGCAAGGATGTCTACGTAGAGAAGCCGTGCTCGCATAACATGTTCGAAGCCAAACAGATCGTCGCCGCGGCACGCAAATACGATCGCATGGTGCAGCAGGGCAGCCAAATCCGTTCCTCCAAGGCCGTGCAGGAAGCCGTGCAGAAGATGCGCGACGGACTGATCGGCGACGTGTATCTCTCGCGGGGCCTGTGCTTCAAGTGGCGCGACACCATCGGCCGCACGCCGGTGTCGCCGGTGCCGGCGGGAGTGGACTACGACCTGTGGACCGGACCCGCTCCCAAGCACGAATTCACGCTGAATCGCTTCCACTACAACTGGCACTGGTTCTGGGATTACGGCAACGGCGATCTCGGCAACCAGGGCATCCACGAGATGGATGTGGCGCGCTGGGGCCTGGGCGTGAAGTATCCGACCAAGGTCAGCGCCATCGGCGGCCACTTCATGTTCGACGACGATCAGGAGACGCCCAACACCTTGAACTGCGCGTTCGAATTCAACGAGAACGGCAGGCACAAGATGTTGGAGTTCGAGGTGCGCCACTGGATGAGCAACGGCGAAGCAACGGTCGGGCCGAACGTGCGGTCCGCCGCCGCGAGCCGGCCCAGGCCGCAGGGCACGAACGCGCCGGGCGACGACAGTGCCGCCGAAAACGGCGGAGCGCGCCGCGGGTTCAACTCCGACTCGATCGGCAACATCTTCTACGGATCGAAAGGCTTCCTGTCCGTGGACAGCTACAGCTCCTACAAGAGCTGGCTCGGCAAGGAGCAGGCTCCCGGACCGGAGAGGAAAGAAGGCGGCGACCACTACCTCAACTTCATCGAGGCGGTGCGCACCCGCAAGCGCGATAGCCTGAACGCGGAGATCGAAGAAGGCGCCACCTCCACCATGCTGGTCCACCTGGCGAATATTTCATACCGCGTGGGCCGGACACTGCACTTCGATTCCAAGACCATGAGCGTAGTCGGTGATGCCGAGGCGAACAAGCTGTTTACCAAGGTGTATCGGAAGCCGTTCGTAGTTCCGGAAAAGGTTTAGCAGGGACCGGACCCCCGGGACCAACACTTCATCACTCGCATCTCAGCGCCGCCCCCGGGTCGATGCGCACGGCCCGGCGGGCGGGAAGATAACATGCCAGCAGCGCCACCAGGGTCAACAGGACGGCGACGGCCACGAACGTCAATGGGTCGCGCGCAGTGACTCCGAAGAGTTGACCCGCCATGAGGCGCGTCAGCGCGAATGCGCCGGCGCTGCCGGCCGCAACACCGAGTAGTGCCATTTTCGCGCCTTCGCCCAGCACCAGGCGCATCACGTCCCCGCGCTGTGCGCCGAGCGCCATGCGCACGCCGATTTCCTGCGTGCGCTGTCCTACCAGGTAGGCAATCACGCCGTAGATTCCGACGCACGACAGAGCCAGCGCGAGCGCCGCCAGGATGGCGAGGAGAACCATCGAAAGCCTGCGCGCCGCCAGCGAACCGGCCCAGACGTCGTCCATGGTTTGAACCGCGTAAATTACGTCGCGGGAATCGATCTGCTCGACTGCGCGGCGCACCTGCTTCGTGATGGCCGCCGGATCACCCGTGGTGCGCAGCACCACTGCGACCGCGCCGGCAATCATGGGCATCAGCTTCTCGGGAAGCTGCATGAAGGGATAAAAAAACTGCGCCTCCACAGCCGATTCCGCGTCCGTGCCAGGTCCCCACTGCCTTACGTGGCCCACCACGCCGATGATTTCCGCCTCTACATTGAACTGCAGCAGGTGAACGTGCTTCCCGATCGGGTTCTCATCGGGGAAACAGGTCCTCGCAAAAACGTCGTCAATGTCGATCACCAGGGGGGAGTTTTCGTTGTCCTGCGGTGTGACGAAGCGGCCCCGCAGCAGGCTGATTCCCATGGCTTGCTGGAAGCCGGCTTCCACCAGGTAAAACATCGCCTGGGGCATTTCATTATCGTTAGCCGGCTTCGGCCGCCCATCAATCCAGAAGGGCAGAGAAGAGTCGTGAATCATCGGCCGCGAACCGAGCGTAACGGAAACGGCTTGCACTCCGGGGATGGAGAGCATCTGGTCGTCGAACCGGCGCAGGCGCGCGCGAGTCTCGGCCGAGGTGGTGGCGGCGGACGAAGGCATCGAGAGGCTGAACGTGATGGCGTGGCTGGGATTGAATCCGGGATTCACGCGCCAGAGCGCGGAGAGGCTGCGAAGCATCAAGCCCGCGCCGATCAGGAGCATCAGGGACAGGGCGACTTCAATCGCCACAAAGGCCCTCTGCATGCGGTGCCGGGCGCCGCTCGAGCCCCTGCCGCCGGTTCTCAGGATCACCTGCAAGTCTGCCCTGGAAACACCGATCGCCGGCGACAGGCCGCAGACGATTGCGCAGAGCAGCGATACGGCCGTGGTGAATAGCAGAACGTGTCCATCGAGGGCGATCTCTTCCGCGCGCGGCACCGAGCCTGGCAGAATCCGCGCCAGCGCGCCGGCCGCGCCGAAGGCGAGCAGGAGGCCGAACGCGCCACTCAGTCCCGCGAGTAAGAGGCTTTCGGTGAGGAGTTGCCGGAGAAGGCGCATCCGTCCGGCGCCCAGGGCGGCCCGAACGGCAAACTCTCGCGAGCGGCCCATGGAGCGCGCCAGCAGGAGGTTGGCAACGTTCGCACACGCGATCAGCAACAGAAAGCCGACAGCGGCAAGCAGTACCACCAGGAATGGCTGCACGTTGCCCACGATGTCTTCCTTCATGGAGACCACGGTGACGCCGGCTTCTTTGTTGGCGGTCGGGAATGCCTCGGCGAGATGGCGCGCCACCACGTCCATGTCGGCCTTGGCCTGCGCCAGGGAAACGCCCGGCTTCAGCCGGCCTATGACGCGCGCGCTCACCGAGATGCGGCGGTCGCGAAACGAGGGGTCGTTCCACTGGCCGATGGGAGTATAGACGTCCCGGTCGCGGCCGTAGAAGGTGAAGCTCGCCGGAATTACGCCGACCACCGTATACGACACGCCATTCAGCACCAGCGATTTTCCGACGGCGTCCGGCGAGGAGCCGAACTCGCGGCTCCAGAACCCGCCGCCCAGGATCACGACGGGCGCGGCGCCCAACTGGTCGTCCGCGGAAAGGAATGCCCTTCCCAGAATCGGCTTGACCCCCAGGGTCGAAAAGAAGCCCGCCGAGATCATGTACCCGCTCAAGCGCTGCGCTTGGGTGACGCCGATGTAGTTGTAATCCTGGTTGCGGTAGATTGCCATCGAGGTGAACGTCTGAGCGGAGCCTTGCCAGTCCAGAAAATTCAGATAGACCGCCGGGGCGCGGTCGAACCCGGGCGTCTTGGCATAAACCGCCGCGAGTTGATCGGAATGTACATAGGGGAGGGGGTTGAGCAGCACCCCGTTGACGACGGAGAAGACCGCGGTGTTCGCGCCGACCCCGAGCGCGAGTGTCAGGATCGCGATCGTGGCGAAAGCCGGCGACTTCAAAAGCGACCGGATGGCGTAGCGCAAGTCCTGCGACAGCGTCGTCATGGGTGCATTGTAGTCCGGTCCGCGGCCGGTCGTGCACCCGCAGGTTGTGCTAGATCTGAATGAATCCGCGCCGTACCGCGATGGCCATCGCCTGCGTGCGGTCGCTGGCGCCCAGCTTCTCCATGATGTGCTTGATATGCACCTTCACGGTCTCCTCGGAGATGAAAAGCCTCTCCGCAATGTCTTTGTTACGATTGCCGCCGCTGATGTGGTTCAGCACTTCCACTTCGCGTTCCGTAAGAGCTTCGCTGCTAAGATGCTCGGCAAGGTGGGCGGCAATCTCGACAGGTACGCTCTTCTTCCCGGA
>Ga0335081_10016214_pt1 | contig 12055 bp, 10 predicted proteins | sample Lox_Sample_35_FD_206713 | JGI IMG/M metagenome (GOLD analysis project Ga0335081, IMG submission 206713) | Soil microbial communities from Loxahatchee National Wildlife Refuge, Florida, United States - Lox_Sample_3.5 | ecosystem: Environmental > Terrestrial > Soil > Wetlands | place: USA... | reverse complement strand
AGATAGCAGGCCACACAGCGCTCACCGCCGTCCGGATCGCGGGAAAGAATGATGCGGCCGCGATACCGGGGGGACAGGTATGGCTTCTGTTCGGGATACTGAACCGTTACCCGTTTGTGAAACATGTGCAGAAGCACGTACCAGATGGTCCGGATGATGCTGAACATTTATTTGCTCCAGAGCGCCACGGCGCCCGTGACTAGCAGGTTGGCCAATGCCAGGGGTAACATCACTTTCCAGCCCCAGGACATCAACTGGTCAAAGCGCGGCCGCGGCAGCGATGCCCGCAGCAGAATGAAAAAGGAGATGAAGAAAAATGTCTTGAGCAGGAACCAGGCGATGGGGGGCAGTACGGGTCCCAGCCAGCCGCCGAAGAAGAGAATGCTGATCAGCGAGGAAATCAGGATCACGCCGAGATATTCGCCGACAAAGAACATGCCGAACTTCATGCCGGAATACTCGGAGTGAAAGCCGGCAATCAATTCACTTTCCGCTTCTGGCAGGTCGAACGGCAGGCGGCGGGTCTCGGCCACACCGGCGACGAGGAACAGAAGGAAGCCGAGAAACTGAGGCTCTACGAACCAAAGATGGCGTTGGGCTTCGACAATCGCGGACAAATCGAAGGAGCCTGCAAGCAGCACAACGCCCATGAGCGACAACCCCATGAACACTTCATAACTGAGCATTTGGGCAGCGGCCCGCAGGCCTCCGAGCAGCGAGTACTTGTTGTCCGAGGACCACCCCGCTAATACCACGCTGTAGACTCCAAGCGAGGACATTGCCAGCACGAACAGCAGGCCGATATTCAGATCGCTGACAATGATGCCCGGTGCGATCGGCAATACGGCGAAGGACATGAGCACCGTCACGACGATCACGGCCGGTGCGAGGACGAAAACGGCTTTGTCGGCAAACGGTGGGATCCAATCCTCTTTGAAGAAGATCTTGATCATGTCCGCTACCACCTGAAGCAACCCAAAAGGACCAACGCGATTCGGGCCGTATCGGTCCTGCCACAGTGCCAGAAGGCGGCGTTCCAGCCAGATCAGCCCCGCCGCGAGCGTGAGCGCAACCACCAGAATGCCGACAATCGCGAGGATGGGATACGGGCTGGTCATGGCAGTCGGGAGATCCTGCTCCATGCGGGCAGATCGAGACCGGTGAATGGTGGCACTCCCGCCGGCACGCCGGCTAAACCTCTCGCCAATTCCGTCGCGATCTTTACTGGAAGACGTTGGCCGAACAGTTCCACTTCCTTACCGAGGCTGGAAGCGTCCTCCGGGTTCAGAGCGACGTACGGTTCAGGTGACAGTTCCGCAATGGCCGGCGCCGAGCGGCTCAGTTCCTCGGAGCCGAAGATGTGATAGAGCGGAACCACCAGCCACTCGGCTTGCCGCGATTCGAACGCCGAGGGCGGTTGCTCGAAGAAGCTGAACTCGGCTCCATCCCGATCTATGACTCGCACGCCAGGGTCGCCCTGCCGCAGTGGGCCGCCGATCTCTGCTTGAAACTTATTCACCGCCTGAATGGAGTTCCATCCCGGCGTCCAGAAAAATGGGAGCAGCGCGGAAGGCGGCTGATCCGGGTTTCCCTCCATGGAAAACGAGAGGGGCGAATCGGGATCCTCGGGCGGTTTCGGCTCGTGGACGCTGATATTGGCCAGCATGGACGTGCGTCCGCTGTAGCGATGCGGCTCGCGCGGGACCTTCGCATCCGCCATGCGGAAGTCGGCGGAGGGAGCTGCGCGCGTGACAGCGGCGAGGTGCGGGAGGGAGGCCGCGACCGCCTCTACGACCTCATCCAGCGTTTCCCACGATCCCAGCCAGCGCCAGCTTTCCTGGATCGGCTCGGGCGGCCGGAAAACCCGGAAGAAACGTTGTGCCCGCCCCTCGCTGCTCACCAAAGTGCCATCTCCTTCGGCGAATGTGGCCACCGGCAGAACCAGTTCCGCCTTTGCCGTGGTCGCGGTTTCCAGATGATCGAAAGCCACGACGTGCTGAAAGCGAGCCAGGAACTTGTCGACTACAGGTGCGGGAAGTCGCTGGTAGAGGTCGTTTTCCAGAATGATGACCGTGTCGGCCTGGGCGTCAAGCGCCGCATCCAGCGCTGGAGCATCCATCAGCGCGAGGCCGATGCTGTTGCACTCCGGTGCTGTGAAGGCCAGCGAGGCTCCAGGCAGCGCCCACGCCACGTTCGCTGCGGCCTCGATAACTGCCGCGCTGCGATTGCCCGGACCTGAGATCACGAGGGGACGTTTGGCCGCCTTCAGGGCTTGGGCGATTTCGGCCGCCAGCGTCCGCATTGTTTCAGAAGGATCTGATGGCTCCGGCGAACGTGGATGCAACGCGTTCGCGACAGCGAAGCCAAGCCGTGCCAGGTCGTCGGGTGCGGCGCGATACGTGCGAGTGGCGATGTCATCCAATCGCGTGGCGCCTGCGCTGGCGATGAACAGGGGGCCTCTCTCCTCCTGCAGCGCCTCACGCACCCCATGGTCCATCCAAAGCGGAATGTGGAGTCGTTCGGCGATCTGCATGGGCTGCTGGCGCACCGACTGCCGCAGGCTCAGTGCCATTCGCGGTGCAACGTTGGTAACGTCTTCACCCAGGATGAATACGGCATCGGCAGATTCCGCTTCGCGCAGCGAGGGGGTATGCGCGGGACCGTTTCGCAGAATGTCCAACATCAGCTTCAATAGACGGGCTTCGGTGGAGGGAATGCCGGCATAGAACCGTCCCTCACCCACGAGCGATCGCAATGCGAAGTTGCTTTCGAGCGACGCGCGCGGCGACCCGATTCCGATCGTCTTTCCCGGCGCGAGTTCTCGCAGGTAACCGAGCGCTGCCTCCGCGGTAGCGACGTTACCCTTGCGTAAGGGTTGCCGGATGCGCCGTTCGCTGTTCACAAACTCATAGCCAAACCTGCCACGGTCGCAGAGAAAGTAGCCGTTGACCTCGCCGTTGTAACGGTTCACGAGACGCCGCAACATTCCGTAGCGCTCCGCGGCGGTGATGTTGCACCCCAGGGCGCAGTGCACGCACAGCGACGGCGCCATTTGCAGGTCCCACTTGCGCGTGTAGTGCCGCTTCAGCGTGGCATCGGTGAAGACGCCGGTGGGGCAGATCTCCACGAGGTTCCCGGCGAATTCGTTTTCCAGTACGCCGTCTCGGTCGCGGCCGAAGAAAACGATGTTCCGCAACGCAAAGGCATTCAGGTCGGCTCCTCCAGCGTACTCGCGGTAGTACCGCACACAGCGGTAGCACTGGATGCAGCGGTTCATCTCGTGGTTCACGAAAGGCCCGAGGTACTGATTTCGAAACGTCCGCTTTTCGAAGGTGTAGCGACGATAGTCGTGACCTGTCATAACGGTCATGTCCTGCAAGTGGCATTCGCCGCCCTCATCACACACCGGACAGTCGTGGGGATGGTTCAGCATCAGGCCTTCAATAATGGCGGCCCGGAACTCGGCCGCCTCCGCGTCCTGAATCGAGATGTGGGTGCCTTCCGCGGCCGGCGTCATGCAAGCCATCACGATCTTGCCGTGGGTGTCGGTTTCATCCTTAAACTGCTTGACGGCGCACTGGCGGCAGGCGCCCACCGAGCCCAACGCCGGGTGCCAGCAAAAGTACGGGAGGTTCATGCCCAATGACAAGCAGCCGTGCAGCAGGTTCTGCTTGGGGTTCATCTCGTACTGCTGCTTGTCCACGTACACGGTCGCCATGTCATCTCCACGGGCAGCGCTTCTCGTTGATGTGGCGCTCGAAATCAGCGCGGAAGTACTTCAACGCGCTCTGTAGCGGTTCGGCGGCGCCAGGCGCCAGCGCGCAAAAGGTGTGACCAGGGGTCCAAAACCGTGTTTGAAACGCCAACTTGTCGAGGTCCCCGGGTTGGCCGCACCCTTCTTCCATCGCCCTCAGAATGCGCTCCACCCATCCCAGGCCGCTCCAGCACGGTGTGCACCAGCCGCAGGATTCTTGCGCGAAAAAGTGTTCCAGGTTCCAGACCATGCCGACTGGGCAAGTTTGGTCGTCGAGCACGATCATGGTTCCGGTACCCATGCGGCTGCCGGCCTTCTGTACTTCTGTGAAGTCCATGGCAACGTCCAGGTGCTGTTCCACCAGAAAATCCGTGGAAGCGCCACCGGGGAGCAGCCCTCGAAAGCGAACGCCGTCGCGCATTCCCCCCGCATGCTCCTCCAGAAGTTCGCGGATCGTGACGCCCATCGGCAATTCCCAGATGCCTGGACGTTTCACCTTCCCGCTGGCCCCGTAGAGCTTCGTCCCACTATCCTTGCTCCGACTCAGGTTTCTGAACCACGCAGCGCCGTTGTTGACGATGTGCGACACGTTGCACAGCGTCTCCACGTTGTTGACAGTCGTTGGCTTGCCAAAGAGTCCGGAAACCGGTGGGAAGGGCGGCTTGGCCCGCGGGTTGGCGCGTTTGCCTTCGAGCGCGTTCAACAACCCTGTCTCTTCACCGCACATGTAACGGCCGGCGCTGAGGTGTAAGTACAACTCGAGACTGTAGCCGGAACTGAGAATGTTCTTCCCCAGATAGCCGGCCCGGTAGGCTTCCGCCAAGGCCTTCTCAATCCGCCGGGCGGCCAGCTTGTATTCGCCACGCAGGAAAATATAGGCGACGTCGGTATTGGTGGCATATCCCGCGAGCGCCATGCCTTCAATCAACTGGTGGGGGTTGCCTTCCAGAAGCAGGCGGTCCTTGAACGTGCCAGGCTCCATCTCGTCGGCGTTAGCCACCAGGTACCTCGGGTGCGGCGCGTTCGGGGGAACGAAGGTCCACTTCAGCCCGGTCGGAAATCCAGCGCCTCCGCGGCCTCGCAGGTTCGAAGACTTCACTTCGTCGGTGACCGCTTCCGGCGTCATGCTCTGTAACGCCTTTCGCAGCGCGCGATAGCCGCCGGCGCGCTCGTAGGCGTCGAGGTCCAGTGCCTCTCCATCCGTTCGCATGTTTCCCGTGAGCGGCCTCTCCGTGGGCATTACTTGTAGCGCTCCAGTATCTGGTCGATCTTCTCGGGAGTCAGATCGAAGTGCGTGTCGTCATCGATCATCATGACCGGCGCATGATCGCATGCCCCCAGGCAGACGATCGGAAGCAGCGTAAAGCGTCCGTCGGCGGTGGCCTCGCCCGGCCGGACGCCGAGTCGTTCGGAAGCATGACGGCACTGCAGGTCGGCCCCCATAATCCAGCAACTCACGCTGTCGCAGAGATAGATCACGTGGCGGCCCACCGGCCGGCGGAAGATCAGGTTGTAGAACGTGGCGACGCCATCCAGGTCAGCGTCTGACATCCCAAGTAATTCGCCGATGTCTCGGAGCGCCTCATCCGATACCCAGCCGCGGTGTTTCTGCACGATCTTCATGGCATCAATGCAGACAGCCTTCTTGTTCGGATAATGCGGGAACTCGGCTTCGATCTCAGTTCGCTCTTCAGGCGCCAACATAATCGTTCCTCATCGATCGATGTCCGCGAGTACAAAATCCATTGCCCCCAACACCGCCAACAAGTCGGGGATCATTCTGCCGCGACAGAGTTGCGGCAACATCTGCATGTGGGCAAACGAAGGTGTCCGAATGCGCGTGCGGTAGGAGACCGTGCTGCCATCGCTCACCAGGTAGTAGCCGTTGTTGCCCTTCGTCGCTTCGATGGCGCCTAACGCTTCGCTGGGCGGTATCACCGGTCCCCAACCTACGCTCAGAAAATGTGTGATGAGAGTTTTGATGTCGTGCATCGTCCGGTCCTTGACGGGAGGAGTTGCCAGCGGATGATCCGACTTGTACGGTCCATCCGGCATACGGTTCACGCACTGTTCGATGATGCGCAGGCTCTGCCGCATCTCTTCCACACGGACCAGAGCGCGGTCGTAGCAGTCACCATGGGTGGCGGTGGGAATATCGAATTCGAACTGCTCGTAGCCCGAATAGGGCTGCTTCTTACGGAAATCCCACTCGCAACCGCACGCGCGCAGATTGGGTCCGGTTGCGCCCCACTCGATGGCTTCTTCTTTGGTGAAACTGCCGATGCCTTTGGTGCGTGCCTGAAAGATGCGATTGCGCAGAACTTCGCGGTCGTATTCGGCTAGACGGGGTGGAAAGTAGCGGATGAAATCGCGGAACATTCCGTCCCAGCCATCCGGCAGGTCCGCCGCCACGCCGCCGATGCGAAACCAGTTGGGATGCATGCGCGCCCCGCAAATGGCTTCAATGATGCCAAAGGCCCGCTCCCGGTCATTGAACGTATAAAACACGGGTGAAAGCTGCCCCAAGTCCTGGGCAAACGTTCCATACCAGACCAGGTGGCTGATGATCCGGAATAGTTCCGAGAGCATCACGCGGATCACCTGGGCGCGCGGCGGAACCGTGATCCCCGCCAGTTTCTCCACAGCCGTGAGGTAAGCGAGATTGTTCATCACGCCGCCCAGGTAATCCACGCGATCGGTGTAGGGAATATAGGTATGCCAGGACTGGCGCTCACCCATCTTCTCCGCACCGCGGTGATGGAATCCGATCTCGGGCACGGCGTCGACGATCTCCTCACCGTCGAGTTGAACTACAATCCGCAGGACACCGTGCGTGCCCGGATGCTGCGGACCGAGGTTCAGAAAGATGAAATCGCTGTCGTCGCGGCTACGCTGCATGCCCCATTCCTCGGGGCGGAAGCGCAGCAACTCCTGTTCGGCCTCCTCCTTCTCTTCAGAAAGGCGGAACGGCCCCATCTCTGTGGCGCGCGCCGGATGATCCTTGCGCAGCGGATGCCCTGTCCAACTCCTCGGCATCAGGATGCGCTGCAGGTGAGGGTGACCGGAGAAGGAGATCCCGAACATGTCCCAGACCTCGCGCTCATACCAATTCGCCGCCGGCCACAGACTAGTCCAAAATGAGAGACCCCCCGGCTCTGCCGGGGAGGCAGTAGAAGTTTGACAAATCCGGGAGTCCATCGCGGAAACTCCTATCGTGAGCCGCCAAGCACACGAAGAGGAGAATTCACGCGATGGACGAATACGAGAGTTTAAGCCATACGAAGTGGGAGTGCAAATACCACGTGGTGTTCATCCCAAAATGCCGGCGCAAGACGTTATATGTGCAATTGCGAAAGCACTTGGGAGAGGTACTGCGACATCTGGCTGCACAGAAGGAGAGCCGGATAGAAGAAGGCCATCTGATGAGTGATCACGTGCACATGTTGATCGCGATCCCGCCAAAATATGCGGTGTCACAGGTGGTCGGGTTTATCAAGGGCAAGAGCGCGATCCACTTGGCGCGGGTATACGGAGAGCGGAAGCGTGGCTTTGTGGGACAGCACTTTTGGGCACGCGGCTATTTCGTATCCACGGTGGGACGAGATGAAGGGGTGATTCGGAGCTATATCCAGCAACAGGAGCAGGAGGACAAGCGGCTGGATCAGTTGAACCTGGGAATCTGAGGCGGCCACCGTGAGGTGGCCAAAACCGGTGGGGCCGCGTTAGCGACCCCGCAGCCGCTTTGAGCGGCTCACGTCTTATCGGGCCGCGCCAGCGACCCGAGGCCGCTTCGAGCGGCCCCAATTCATAAAGCCCCCGGCTCTGCCGGGGGATAGTTTACCGAAGGAGACAAGGCCGACGCACGGCAGCATCTCGCTGCCCTGCGGGCAGGGTAGGGAGGTCGGCCCTGGCAACTACCGGCCCCTATTGCACGGCTGCCTGGAGATGGCGCAAACGGACGCCGCTGGAATGAAAGATTGCGAACATTATCCTGCTTTGAGAATTATTTTGGCCCGGTTGACGTCTGAATTACGCTATCCCGTAATAGAAGCGTACTTGCGGTTCTGGAGATGGGACTGAAAAGGAGTGCGTATGGCCATCCCCATTTACTGGTATGTCATTCTGAGCGTTGGATTCAGCATCTGCCACCTGTTCGAAGAGCATAAGGGCAAGCTTTGGAGGTACTTTGGAGCGATCGCGGGGGTACGAATCTCAGATGCGGTCGGGAGTTTGGTCTTCACGGTCGGGCTAGGTATGATCCTTCTGCTCGCAGGCGCCTCGCTGCTCCTCATTGACGACCAGGCATCGGTACTCGGAGTGTTAGGAGCCGGGTTTCTGCTTGGCGGACGAGTTTCCGATTGGTGGAATTCGCATTACAGCAAATACTTCGAGGGTTACAAATGGCCTTATGGCTACGGTGGCAACCCAGGACTTCTGTCGTCATGGCTCTATTTGGTGGACAGTGTACTGCTGATATGTCTACTTGCTTCCGTTCGGGTACGCTTACAGGGCCCCGATCTGCGTTGGCTAGTGGGTGGGGTATTGACGGGTACGGTCTTCTTTCTTGTTGTGATCCCCTTGATCAGGCTGGTCGGGGTGATAGTTCCCAACTTACAGGAGCCTCGGTGGGAGCCCACGACGCCGCCGGACTGGGCACTCAAATAGGATGCCTTGGTTGCAATTTTAGCCGGACCGGTTTTAGTCCCTCACGCTTCTACTTTGGGGGAAAACTTGCCTTTGCGCTTCTAGATCCACTTGGTTCCCAGAAAGTTCACAAACCGGTCAAGTCTCACGGTGCAGCCAACTGCACCTGAATGAATTCGTCCAGAGCCCGCTCGAAGCTGCGCCATGTGGTTCCGACCTCGCAGCGTGCGGCCACGTCTTCGGGTAGGCAGGCATCGAGCGCGCTTAGGCCTGGTGCGAGCACTCGGCCGTATGTCTTGGTGAAGAGCACGGCGACACGGCGGCCCAGCCCTGTCAATTGATAACGGCGGGACCGTGCGATTTTGGTGATCAGCCCTTTCCGCCTCAAGCGACGCAGATCATAAGTCGCCTGCCGACACGTATAGACCGACCCCAGAAGGGCACTCACACGTTCGACCAGCTGTCGGTTGGTAAAACCCGCGATCAAAAAGCAGAACCCGACCAGGGCACCCAGAATCGCCATCACCCGTTGATCGCCGAACTGAAGCCCTGCCGCATAGAGACCGTCATTAGTAGTGGACGGTCGGGTCACCTGGCAAAAGGTGGCCACATCCGGGGCGGGTCGCGCGTCTGCTGATTCGGCGTCACAAAGACACCGGTTGGCGGATTCGCCAACGCCGCGAAGGGCATTCCAATTCTGCGCGCAGACACGACGTCCGACACCGAAATCACCGGTATCGGATGACCGTCTCGGTACGCAATGCCCGTCCCTCCTTGAAATATTGCTTGATCCGTGAGGACCTGTAATAGCAGCACAGCGTGGGATCCACGCCCCGAGTCACCACTCGCGTACGAAACCTTCCGGGAGTGCGGCAACTGATCCGGCGATGGAAGATCAGGGCGATTTGATCGGGTCGGCCCACATCGAGGTGATCCCGGATGACACTCTCAAACCACATCCGGCCCGCCTGCGGCCGGTCGAAGACGCAAGTATCGGAGACCTCGAACTGGCGGAACGCCATTTGATACCTGTACCCGGCTTCCACGTCGGCCTCCGTGAACGGGGAAGGCAGACGTCGCCACCAGCGCCCGAAAAAGCTTTGCACCGCTGCCGGCCCAAGACGCTCACAGGTCTTCTGCAAAGCGGCGGCATCGCTACAGGCACGGAATCCGTTGTCCAGAGCTTCATAGGCAATTCCGGATTTTTCCAACTGGCGTTTGGCCCATTCATGACCATTCAGCCAAAGCCAGATGGGATAAGGAGCGTAGGCGTTAGTTTTCCAGAAGGCGCCGCCCCACTCCGCATCCCAGAGATAGAAATAGAAATGATTGATGAAGGCCATCTCTCGGCCCCAATCCATATGCGGATGGCGTGCCTTCTCCTGTCCTTTCCTGGGCCACGATCTCCAAACAGAGGCTTTCTCCTGCGCGATCCCAATGAGCACCACCCGTTCCTTGCCCTCGCGAGCAGCCGCTTCCAAATACGGACGCGCCACCTCCTCTTTGTTCTGACCTTTCTTGAAGTGCACGACAGGAATCTGGTGAGTGTCAGCGAACCGATAGACCGCCTTGACGTATTCATCGCCGATCTTGCCAAAGGCAGCCGAAGAAGGAATCGGGAACTTCCGCTGCCAGCGCAAGAAAATGCATACCTCTCCCACCGACTGCAGCTTGGGTACGTACGCCTGCAGGAAAATGCGGTCAATCGAACGGCACCGCAGTGTCACGTGATCCCGGAGCAACGCGCCATAGTCCGTCATAACGGCCCCCTGGCACCACAAATACCGCCAAAAGAATCAGCCGGCGAAACGCCGGCTGATTCAATGTCTTCCGTCTTCCTTGGCGGTATGAGGCTCCCTCGCTACTGCTAGCTTCAGACCGCACAGGATTCTTCAATTCAAGGCCATTCGATAAAGCCATTCGGTTACGCAATAAGCAGGAAGGCTCGACGCCCGGCGCTCGGCGACGCACAGGCTCGCACCCCTGCTCGACGCGCCGCCTGCGGATACCTTGAAGGGTGTGCGTGATCGCGCCATTCTGGCCAACCTGCTTCTACCATGGCATCCGCCCAAGGAACTCTGCCGGTTGAAAGTCCGCGATGTTGCAGAAGCCGCTAAGGGCGTGGTGCGTTTCCGCATTCAGGGCAAGCGCGACAAGATGGCCTGCGGCAGAACCTTCACCGCCACTTCGCGGCCGAGCTTGGTATCCGTAGCGCGGTAGAGTTCGCCCATGCTGCCCGCGCCGAGTTTGGCGGTGATGCGGTAATGCGCGATGGTTTCATGCGGGCTCATCTTCGCTTCGTGTTCATCGTTCAGATGCCGACAAACCGGACCGCCTCCTGGTAGGCCTGTTCGACGCTCTTTAGCGATAAGTGCTGGTATATCTCCAGGCTCTTTTGCTCTCGTGGCCGGAGATGAAGCTGGATCTGGGCATCGGAGAGGCCCTGTGCCGTCAGGTGGGTGAGCATCTGGTGCCGGAACAGGTGCGGATGTACGGGTTGTGTTATGCCGGCGCGCTCGCGGTATTCTTGCACGATCTGCTGGATACGCCGCGGCGTGAATGGCCCGCAGCGCCGCGTCTCGAACAAGTAACGATTGCGCGGACTGGCCCGCAGATGGCTCTTGAGCACCAAGCGGAAGCTGGCCGGGAACAGGATGTAGCGATCCATGGCTCCTTTACCTCGGTTGATGAAGATTTTGCATTGGTCCAAGTCCATGGCGCTGACCTGAATGCGAACCAGTTCGCTTACGCGAATGGCGGTGTAGAACAGCAACTTGAGTAGGATCTCGTGCTGTACATCGCCGCAGTCCAGAATGGCCCGGAAGAAGCGTTTCAGTTCAGTCTCCGACAAAAGTTGTGGCAGCCTGCGTCGTGGGAGGGGCATTACATCCTGGATTTCATCCACGAAAACACCTCGGACATTCACCCTGATACCATCCATGCGGATACGCAGGGCCAGAGGCGCTGCCATCTTCGGCCTCGCCCACTTGCTGGGCATTCAACTCCAGCCGCGAATCCGTAACTGGAAGAACCTCCACTTCTTCCGCCCCGATCCTCAGGTCCGGTATGACCACATCGATCTGCTGTTCACGAAGCAAGTGGACTGGGGCCTCATCGGGACCATGCTGCCAGAAATGCTGCGTGTGGCGATCTCCATCGGCGCCGGCCGCATCCGGCCGTCAACGATTCTACGCCGCTTGGCCACGTATTCTCGGAAGAACAAGCTGTACTTTGCCTTCCGTGAGTTGGGGCGGGTAGTGCGGACGGCGTTCCTGCTCGATTACATCTCCGATATCGGACTCCGGCGGACGATCCAGGCGGCAACGAATAAGAGTGAAGCGTTCAACCTCTTTGTGCAGTGGGTTGCCTTTGGCGGCGGTCGGCTTCTGGCCGAAAATACGCGGGACGAGCAGCGCAAGATGATCAAGTATCACCATCTGGTGGCCAACCTGATCATATTCCACAATGTGGCGACGATGACGAGGGCGTTGCAAGAATTGATTGCCGAGGGCCACCAGCTCGACGAAGCAGTCCTGGCCTGCCTCAGCCCTTATCAAACCGAACACATCAACCGGTTTGGGAGATACACGTTGAGGCGGGACCGAGTTCCCGAACCGCTGGATCGGGTCCGGGTATTGCGCATGCCACCCCGGTCGG
>Ga0335081_10016213_pt1 | contig 12056 bp, 11 predicted proteins | sample Lox_Sample_35_FD_206713 | JGI IMG/M metagenome (GOLD analysis project Ga0335081, IMG submission 206713) | Soil microbial communities from Loxahatchee National Wildlife Refuge, Florida, United States - Lox_Sample_3.5 | ecosystem: Environmental > Terrestrial > Soil > Wetlands | place: USA... | reverse complement strand
GACGTTGGAGATGCTGGAGTCGATCCGGGCTTCAATCCAAAGGAAATCGGCATCGATAAATCAACGAATTGGGGACATCCGAAGAATGAGGACGGCTTTCCCCTTGAACTGGGTTCCACCACGCACGTTATGTTGCACGATAGCGATGCAAACCATCAATTTTCAGATGAAGACTCTCCAAACACAAGAACTAATCTGAAAACCAAAGGCGGCCGTCCCAAAAAGAAATAATGCGTCCGGAAAAGATTTGAGAACGCAATGCATGACCCTTTTGTATCATTGTATGGTCATACCTTGAACGATACAATGTAGACAGTTATTTCATCATTTAGTAGCCAAAGGAGCAGGACATGAAAACAAACAAAATCGTATTCGCCTTTATTTTAGGGATTCTCTTTGCCGCAATCATCTCCGCGATACACCCACAAACAGTTTACGCGGATTGTGGCCACGGCACTTTGCCGCCCTGTCCGCCATCAGGTGGAGGTAAAAAGAAGAAACCTACAGCCATTCCCCCTCTACCAACTTCCGTGCCCACTTCTCTTACAACGCTCATACCCAATCCTACCGCAACCAGCGCGGCAACAATTCCGCTCACGGGTGGAGGCGGCGCAGGTGATCCAAACGGGCAGTTGCCAGCTGTTCAGAATCCAAATACGGGTTCGAGCCACATGTCATTCCCATTTGGTTTTCCGGGGGGATTGGCAGGTCTGATTGGACTACTCTTGCTGCTTGGCGGCCTGCTCATCGGTCTATTGGTGCCTGCCGTTCGTTCGTGGCTCGTGCCTGCCGTCAAACCCGGTTCGTCTTTGGATGGCTCCGACAAGATGGGGGCCCAGCCTCACATGGATGACGGTTCGATAGGAAATCCAGATTTGTTTGATGGCTCCGATAGAATGGGTGCCCAGCCTCACATGGACGGTTCCATCGGAAATCCGGATCTCAATGTCGGTACACCGTCGGAGGTTGCTCCTGGGCCTCCTGACATGCCCAGTCCAACGCAGAGCGGAGGCGGGCTAGTATAAGTATAAGATGGCGAGTTGACCGTCACTTTCTTAAAGGTGACGGTCAACTTAACTGCGGCAGAATCTTCTCGTAATACCCCAGTGACTGCGGATTGACCAGCGCGTCTTTGTTCGTCACAGTGCGCCCGTTTAGAATATTGGTCACCGCGCTCTCGACCTTCTTCATGTTCAACGTGTAAGGAATATCCGGCGTCTCCAGAATCAAGGCCGGCACGTGGCGCGGCGAGGCGTTCTCGCGCAGCGTCCGCTTGATCTTTTCTTTCAATTCATCTGTCAATGAAAAACCTGCGGCAAGTTTGACGAAAAGAATCACGCGCTGATCGCCCTGATAGTTCTGCCCCACCGCTAAGCTGTCGGCGATCTCCGGAAATGTTTCCATTTGCGCATAAATCTCCGCCGTGCCGATGCGTACCCCGGAAGGCTTGAGCACCGCGTCGGAGCGGCCATAAAATGTCACGCCGCCGGTATCGGAGTGAATCAAAACATAATCGCCGTGCCGCCAAACATTTGGATAAACATCAAAGTATGCGGCGTGATATTTTGATCCGTCGTCATCGTTCCAAAAATAAATCGGCATCGAAGGCGTCGGCGCTTCGCAGACCAATTCGCCCTGTTCATCTTGAATCGGTTTTCCATTTGGATCATAGGATTTGATCTTCATCGCCAGCGCGGCGCTTTGCAATTCGCCCGCGTACACCGGCAATATCGGACTGCCCGCCGCGAAACAACCGTTGATGTCCGTGCCGCCGGAGATGGAATTAAAATGCAAGTCAGATTTGATCTCTTGATAAACGTATTCAAAACCCTCCGCCGATAGCGGGGAGCCAGTCTGCGAAATTTCTTTCAGTGACGCAAGATTAAATTTGTTTCGCGGCGAGAAGTTTTCTTTCTTTAAGAAAAGCAAATAACTGGCACTGCAACCAAAGATGGAAATTTTTTCTTCATCAATCAGTTTCCACATCGCGCCCGCGTCGGGATAATTGGGATTGCCATCATATAAAATAATCGTCGCGCCGACAGCCAGTGAACTCAACAACCAGTTCCACATCATCCAACTGCAGGATGTGATGTAGAAAATTTTATCTTCGCGTTTCAAATCGGTATGGAGCAACAATTCTTTAAGGTGATTGATCAGCACACCGCCCGCGCTTTGCACCAAACATTTCGGCTTGCCGGTTGTGCCCGATGAAAACATAATGTATAGCGGATGATCGAACGGCAACTGCTCAAATTGAATTTCAAGATCCTTTTGTTTGGATAGAAAATCGTCCCAAGGAATCACATTCGGAATATTTTTGATATCAGGGTTTTCGCGCGTATAAGATATAACCACAACTTTCGTCAATGACGGAATCCCGCGCGCCACTTCTGCCGCGTGCGACAAAGTATCAAATACTTTGCCTTTATAAAAATATCCATCCGCAGTGAACATCACTTTCGGTTTGACTTGTCCCAATCGCTCCAACGCCGCGGATGGACCGATATCGGTTGCGCATGATGACCATGTCGCGCCGATGCTGGCGGTTGCTAACATTGCAATCGCGGTCTCCATCATATTGGGCATATATCCAACGACGCGGTCGCCGGAGGTCACACCGAGTTCGCGCAACGATTTAGCCAGCCGCGCAACAGAATCGTAAAGTTCAGCATAGGTGAATTGTTTTTTGATTTGTGTTTCGCCGCGAAAGACAAACGCGATGCGATCATCACGATAACGCAAAAGATTTTCGGCAAAATTCAAGCGCGCGCTGGAAAACCATTTCGCGCCAGGGAATTTATGGATGTCTTCGATAGTTGAATCATAGGATCGCGAATGTTTGATATCCGCAAATTCCCACATCACGGCCCAGAAGTCGGCGATCTCCGTCACTGACCAATCATAAAGCTCTGCATACGTTTTGATGTTAAGATGATGCGTTCTATTGACGAAGTCAATGAACCGCGTGATGTTGGCTTGTTGTTTACGGTGCTCAGATGGAATCCAAAGCGGTTGTCTCATGAGACTCTCCTTGGCGAATTTTTCAATTATACCGTTTGGATTATTTGGATTGCAAACAAGCGATCAATTCTTTCACCGCGCCTTGCGGTGTTGATTTTGTGATCGCCAGCACCGGCACAGAAGCAATTTGATAAACGCTTTTTACATTCGATGTTTCCAAACTGCGCGGCAAGAATCCAATCGACCCTGTGTTGTTCGCAACCGAGTCGGACATATTCTGCGCGCTGACGGCGAGCCGCGCGGACGATATGACTTGTTGATCATTCATCACAGCGCGTGAAAAGATTTGTTGAATATCTTCATCTGGCGAATATGTCCAAACTTGAATCGGCATATCCGAACCGCCGACATCTTTCCAGTTGGTTACTTGACCCAGAAAAATTGATTGAACTGGATCGGCAGTTAGATTATCAATATTATTTTGGGATTGAACAATAACATCTACATCGTCCGTGCCGATTTGAAAAGTGGGCGATAAAAGGCTATTAGGCGGACCGAGGCGAAGTGTGATGTCCGCCGATTGAGAGTCCGAGAGAAGAATCGCTGTAGAAGGAGTCGAGCAATTATATAAATGGGTCAGTTGAGTTGATGCGGCGGAGGTCACATATACATTCACCAGTTGCGGTGTCGCCTGCGAAGTCTGCGCTCCGCAGGCGGTTAATAATATCAACCCGAAAATAAAAGCAGCTTTTTGTTTACCGCGTTTCATTGCTCAAACGAACAGGAAGATAACGCACAACACCGCAACGATGGCACAATATCCCGCGAACCAATATAAAGAATTCTTGCTTACGAAACTGATCAGCCAGCGAATGGATAGCCAGCCCAAAATTGCGGCAACGACAAATCCAACTGCCAGCGGGGCGAAGATCGTATGCAGAATGTGAGACTTGATGATGGACAGTGATTCATATCCACCTGCCGCCAGCATGATTGGCGCCGCCATCAAGAAGGCGAAGCGCGTTGCGGATGAACGGTCGAAGTTGCGGAACATGCCGCCGGGAATCGTCGAGCCGGATCGAGATGAACCGGGGAAAACTGCCAACACTTGAAATAAACCAACGATCAGCGCGTCGAGCCATGTGATCGATTCAAGATTGCGAGATTTTTTCCCAAACCATTCAGCGAGGAATAATAAAACGGCCGCAGTAAATAAGCGGATAGCGGCTTCCATTAAAGGATTTTGGAACAAGCTCTCAACCGTGTTCTTCAACAATACACCAGCCAGTAAAGCCGGGATGGTTGCGATGATGATATACCAAGCCTGTTTATTTTCCTGCGTGGAAAACGGCTTGGCAAAGAAGGCTTTGATCAGCGCCCAATAATCTTTCCAGAAATAGACAATCAGCGCTACAAGCGGACCAATCTGAACGAGGATCAGAAAGGCAAACATGCCGGCATCGGAAGGAAGGTTGAATATTTTTTGAACGATGAGCATGTGTGCCGTGGACGAAACCGGGATGAATTCCGTCAGACCTTCGATGATGCCGAGCAGGAAAGCATAAAAGATATTCATTGTTTTTCCTTTTTTAAACACAAAGTACACAAAGAGCACGAAGAAAAACCTTTAACCTTGATATACTTCGTGCCCTTCGTGTTTAATCCTTTTTGCGTTGTTTGACCATTGACTCAACAACTCTGGCACGCGCGATTCAAACGAACCATCCGCAATATAAACTCTGATTTGCTCCATCAATCTTATCAAAGCTCGCAAGTTGTGGATAGAGATCAATGTTCCTGCTAACAACTCTTTCGCCACAATGAGGTGTCGAAGATAAGCGCGCGTAAAAGTGCGGCAAGTATAACAATCACAAGTTTCATCAATCGGATGCTCGTCGCGAGCGAAGGAAGCATTCATCAGATTCAATCGTCCTTCTTGTGCAAACGCAGAATGATGACGCGCGAGTCGAGTCGGCAGGACGCAATCGAAAATGTCAATGCCGCGCAGAACACCATCGATTAAATCTTCGGGTGTGCCGACGCCCATCAGATAACGCGGCTTGTTTTCGGGCAGATATGGATACATCACATCGAGCATGGCGTGCATTTCATCCTTGGTCTCGCCCACCGAGAGTCCGCCGATGGCGATGCCGGGCGTATCGAGAGATGAAATAAATTTCGCCGACTCCGCTCGCAGGTCGGATTGAACGCCGCCTTGAATGATGCCGAATAAAGCTTGATCGTCGCGCGTCTTTGCTTTGACGCAACGTTCCGCCCAGCGATGAGTCCGATCCATCGCAATCTTTGTGTACGCGTGATCATTCGGATCGGAACATTCATCAAACGCCATGATGATATCGGCGCCGAGATTCTCCTGAATAGCGATGGACTTTTCGGGCGTGAAGCGATGCGTCGAGCCGTCAATGTGACTCTTGAAGGTCACGCCATCGTCATCAATCTTGCGAGTCTGCGCCAAAGAAAAAACCTGAAAGCCGCCCGAGTCAGTGAGCATGGGACGATGCCATTGCATGAACTGATGCAAGCCGCCCATGTCGCGGACGAGTTCATCGCCGGGACGCAGATAGAGATGATAGGTGTTGCTCAACACCAGCGTGGCGTTGATGTCTTTGAGATGTTCGGGCGTGAGCGTCTTGACCGTGGCTTGCGTACCGACCGGCGCGAAGACCGGCGTGAGCAGATCACCGTGCGGCGTGGTGAAGATGCCAGTGCGGGCGCGATTGTTTGTGGAAGTGGTGGTGAATTCAAACATTGGAATGATTATACAGGATGACACAGTGTTTCGTGAGAGTTTTGCCTAACAGAGCAGTTATACCCTATACAATCTTTACCCGCATGTTATAATCAAATTCAGAATCGAGTCATCGAACCTCGAACGTCAGCGGAGGAAATATGTCTGAGTTGCAACTAGAAAGTAATGATCAACCTGCACCTTCTTCGCACGTTCAGATTCCTGCTTGCCAAAAATGTGGACGGCAGGATGAAACACTTCGCTTGGTCATTTTCCCCTTTGTATTTAGTTTGGTAGTAATCACCTTCCGGCGCTCTTTTAAGGGCCTATGGTGCAGAACCCATCAAAGGCAGCAACAGTTAATTGCCGGTTTGATTTCCGCCTTGTTTGGATGGATTGGAATACCCTTTGGCATAATATATGCTCCAATTTCTATTCTCCAACTGGCAAAGGGTGGAATACAACCTGCTGATCCAAATATTCAAATCCTTAGCATACTTGCAGAAGATAAAATAAATAAGGGAGATGTTACCACTGCAACGCGTTGCTTAGAAGAATGTTTGAAATTTCGAGATAGTGTCGAGATTAAGAAACGCCTGAATCAAATTCGTTCAATATATGGAGCAGAAGCAGAACCTATTGGCTGCATACAGTTGGTCATAGCCTTGGTGCGTGCCATATTTTTCAGCGTATTAATAGGAACTGGCATTGGAATTTTAGACTACATTCGAAGCTTTTTGGTAGGCTTAATGATTGGCTCAAACGCGATATCGATCATACTAGTAATATTTGCTTGGACTCCACTTATTGCTGCTATTTATTTGGGAGGTTTGGGATTGTCGAATATCATCGAAAAAACACTTTTGCGCGTCAAATCTAAAGCACTTGGCCTTGCTATCTCCTTTGGAATTATTTCAGGACTCTCAGTCATGTATGGGATATTTGAAGGAATCATAATCGCAGATAATATTTACTTTATTCTATCTCACCAATTCCAATCTATTGGTCAAATGGTTATTGCTAGCATAATTACATTATTTGCAGGAGGGTTTTTTGAAATGGCAGGGCTGTTTGGAAAAACAAGCATTATCTTTTCCATAATATTGCTTTTAGCTACCGTATTCTTCTTATGGATTGGGGTTTGGAAAGCTAGAGAGACAGTTCGTTGGCAACAAAGAAAAGATAACACGCTTATCTAATGCGTTATAAACTCCAAACCAGTCATCTACAAATGAATAAAACCATAACGACTCCGCGCGGAACCATCATCATACGTCAAGGACAGGAGAGCGATGCCCAAGCTTATCGCGAACTGCGCTTGGAAGCGTTGCGCAATCATCCCGAAGCATTCAGCGCGGATTACGATATAAACGAAAAGCGTCCGTCAACGTTTTGGGCAGAGAGAATGCGTTCGCTTGACGACGAGAACATGCTCTTCTTTGCCATCCACGAAAATGACTTGATTGGAACATGTGGAATTTATCGAGGCGACTCGCCAAAGACCCGGCACAGCGGAACGATTGTGGGAGTCTACGTCAAGTCAGAATGGCGGGGAATGCGGGTCGCTGATAAATTAGTCGAAGCTTGCATCGAATGGGCGCGGAGGCACGAGATAAAGATCCTCAAGCTAGGAGTGACAACTACTAATACGTCCGCCATTCGATGTTATGCCCGCTGTAGATTTACGGCTTACGGTACGGAGCCTCAAGCGATTTATACCAACGGCATGATGTATGATGAGTTGCTAATGGCGAGAACGATACAAATGTGATTCAAACATCATCGTTTCGAGTTTATTTTCCGCGCAGAACAGACTCGATTCTTCCCCGTCCGCTTAGCTTTATATAAAGCTTGGTCCGCGAGCTTGATCAAACTCAACGGATCGCTGTTGCGTTTGGGAATCATCACTGCTACGCCCGCGCTGATCGTCACCCAGGGTTTCGTCTCCGAGGTTCGATGAGGGATTTTCAACGCCTCCACTTGCCTGCGTAATTCCTCTGCCATCCGTTTCGCATCCGAAAGACTGGTTGCCGGAAGGATAAGAGCCAATTCATCACCGCCATAACGGGCTGGAAGATCGGAGGCGCGCCGTCCAATCTTTTGCATCACGCGCGCAATGCTTCGCAAACATTCGTCGCCTGCGGCATGGCCGTAGGTATCGTTGTATTTTTTGAACGAATCAATATCCGGCATGGTCAACGCCAGCGGCTCCCGGGTTCGCATGGCATGCGCCCATTCCTGCGCCAAAAAAGCGTCGAACCGGCGGCGGTTGGCAAGTCCGGTTAATGAATCGGTAAAGGATTTTTTTTGAGTCTCTTCAAATAGATTCGCGCTTTCGATGGCTAGCCCGGCCAAATGTGCCAACGCCCGCATGGTTTCCACATCTGCGTTCGTAAAAGGGTAATTCGGTTTGGTTCTCCCCAAGCTCAATGCCCCCACCGCTTTACCATCAATCAAGATCGGAAATGAGCACGCCGCATAAATTCGATAGCGGTCCAACGTCTTCACACGATTTGGTTGGATGCTATATTCATCAATAAGACTTGGCTGACGCGTTTCGATCGCTCTCTTTGTAAGCGCGGCCCTCTTAATCGGCGTGCGGTCTCCCTTTTCAGATATCGAATATTGGGTTGTAGCTTCGGTAATCAGCGCATCTCCCTCCAGCGAATCCAAGAACCCGATGGGCGCATCGAGCAGTTCCGACGCTCGAACGATGATCGTATCGAGCACCTCCTCCACTCCATGATGATTCAGCAGATCAAGCGCAATCGCGTACAGCGCTGTCAGCCGTTCATTCTGACGCTCCAATGTGGATTTCATAACCTAAGCGCTCCTCGAATAACTATGAGCCTCGTCTTTAGAGATGGAGAAACCACACCAGAATCAATGTCAAGGGCAGGATAATAATCAGCCATTTCATCCAGCGTCCGATCTTTTTGCTTTCGCCGCGCTCGTATTCGCGGATTGTATCCTCGTTGTGAAGGACTTTGGGTAAATGGTTCCAGTGCATTGAGATTGAATTATACAACGCCTCGCCCTTTGTTTCCTATGGACTAACATTCTTCTTACATTGTGATGAATATACGTCATCCTGACTTGATTCTCCGGGACAAGTGGCTGGGTATGCTATCAAAGCAGAGAGCAACGATATTTGGCGGAGGAATATGGCATGGCCAAGAGTTCAATTACATTGATGACGGGCCGCGCCTGCGACATCCCCGAGGATTTGATCCAACGATATAACAGCACGGGGCCAGTATTGGGATCAACACCGGTCCGCGCGCACTGGCACGGTGCGGATATACGGAATAAGAAAGCAAATCTATAATCCGAAACTCATCTGCTCGGGGCGCACTAACATCATCGGCACATGGATGGGCGGCATCTGCGTTAGAAACGCATTCGTGATATCCGCTTCATAGATGGACAGCCATGTCGCGCGTCCGACCTCGATGCTGGTCGCGAAATCAGTGTGGGTCGAGATGCGAAGTTTCCCCTTTACGATAAACGTACCCAGCCCTAAGTTAACATCCGCCATCGTACGGTTGGCTTCGTTGGCATCATAGTCCACTGGATCCGCCAACGGCGGCGCGAGATGGAAAGCGATAATTTGTGAGGTTGGAAAATAGAGTTCGTCGTTTGTGATCGATTTAGGCGGCGTTCCACCAAAGAGCAATATCTGGGCTTTCAGCAAATGAATGTAATTCGGTACGCCCTGTGTTCGCAGCCAAATGCTTACGCGTACATTATCTTTTGTCACCACATCGCCGCGCACAAAAGCGTTGTTGGAATAAAGCATGACAGTGGATGCTTTCTCACCGGGTCCAAGTTTATACATACGAGATTCTCCCGTTGCCTATTATGGTTCGGTACTTCAGAACTATTATACAACGTTACCATCCGTGCAACAACTTTACTCATTGAAGCAATCTCCCGTATAATCAAGCCATGCAATCCAAACGATGGCTCATTCAACCGAAGCTCACGCTGCAAGCCGATGAGCACCTCGCGGCGTTCCCTCCGATTTTGCGGCAGCTTCTTTTCAATCGCGGTTACGCCACTGACGCGGATGCACGCGCCTTTCTCAAAGCGGAAGCAAACTTCGATACGGATCCTTTTCAAATCAAGAATATGGATGTTGCGATTGACCGGATCCGCTTTGCGCTTGACCATCAGGAAGCCATTGCCATTTATGGCGATTACGATGTGGATGGCGTCACCTCTACCGCTCTGCTCCTGCAGGCTCTTCAACAACTCCAGGCGGATGTGCGCGGCTACATTCCGAATCGATTCGATGAAGGCTACGGACTCAACAATGAGGCACTCGACCATCTAAAAGCGGACGGCGTGAAGCTCGTCATCACGGTAGACTGCGGAATCCGCTCGCCAAACGAAGCGCAGCACGCGCGGGATATTGGGCTGGACCTCATTATTTCAGATCATCATCATCCCAGCGACGAATTGCCGCCCGCTCTTACAATCATCAATCCGAAACAAGCGGGAGATTTATATGTTGATAAAGATTTGGCAGGCGTAGGAATTGCATACAAAATCTCCGAGGCATTGATTGGAAGCGGAGACTTATTTCTAATCGAGCTTCTCGATCTGGTCGCCCTCGGCACGGTCGCCGATCTTGCGCCGTTGGTTGGAGAAAATCGCGTGCTCGTCCGGCGCGGCTTGAAACAAATCCGCGAAACGAAACGGCAAGGGTTGTTTTCGCTTGCCCATGTGGCCGAGATGAACATCGGCAAGACCACTGCTGATCAGATCGGATTTATCCTAGGACCGCGACTCAATGCAGCAGGACGACTCGAGTCGGCGTTAGCCGCATTGGATTTATTGACCACCCATGATGTTATGCTTGCCGGTCAGCTTGCACAACAACTGGATGTGCAGAATCGTCAGCGGCAGGCATTGACCCGCATCACACAAGAGAAAGCCGAATCGCTGGCGATGACTGATGAAGTTGATCCCTTTTTGCTTTTTGCTGTGGATGAAGGATTCAATCCGGGCGTCATTGGTTTGGCTGCCTCGCGCTTGACCGAAACACATTATCGTCCCTCTGTGGTTGCGGCAAAAGGCTCGGAAGAGACGCGCGGCTCGTGCCGCTCGATTCCTGAATTTCACATCACGGATGCGCTCGATCAATGCGCGGACCTGCTGGTGCGTCACGGCGGTCATGCCGCCGCGGCGGGATTCACCGTCCGCAATGAAAAACTTCCGGAACTGGTCAGCCGCTTGAAGTCAGTAGCCGAAGCGCAATTGAGCGGAAAAGATTTGCGCGCCACAGTGACTGCGGATATGGAAGTCTCGCTTTCCCAATTAAATTCCGATCTACTTAAGCATCTTGCTTATTTCGAACCGACTGGTTACGGAAATCCAAACGCCATCTTTGTATCGCACGCAGTAAAGGTGAAATCTGCGCGGGCCGTTGGATCGGAAGGCAAGCATCTTAAATTGACACTAGAAGATGAACATGGCTCAATATATGATGCGATTGGCTTCCGCATGGGAAGCCTGCAAGCCAACTTACCCTCGCGCGTGGATGTAATGTATTCGTTTGAAGCGAACGAATACAATGGGCGGACCTCACTGCAATTGAATTTGAAAGATGTAAAAGCGGCGGGAATCTCAACGAACGAATAATGCGCTCATTCTACATCGAGCGCTTCCATGTAGAATTCTTCGCCAGCGATAATTTTGGCGCCCACCCCGCCGCAATTTGGACAAATGATTTCACCATCCGTTGGATGATATTTTGTGAAACAGCTCATGCACTGCACTTCGGTTTGCACAGGACGGAAATGCAGGACTGCGCTTTCTGCTACTGTTCCTTTGCTGAGGTCATCCCAATAGAACTGTACTGAGTCGTTGGTGTAAGTTGAGATCTCGCCCACTACAAGATAGATATTGGTGATGTGCTTGGCTTTGGCTTCATTCGCTTTTTGAATCGCTTTATCAAGAATGGCTTGCGTTGCATAAAGTTCATGCATGATGAATAACCTCAATGGAGGATTTAAAGGAATACCTCAGGTCAGTCTATAAGCCGCATTTTGTAAAACAAGCCGCACAGGTTTACGCTCTTGCGAGTCTCATCCCTGCCGACTCATTCCGGCGATCATCTATCTATGCAGTCTACCCGAGACTAAAAGGAACGGGCCGCTCCATTGTCTCTGCTTGACCTTGCTCCCGACGGGGGTTGCCTGGCCGCTCGCATTACTGTGAACGCCGGTGGTCTCTTACACCACCTTTTCACTTTGACCGCTCACGCGGCTACTTGTTTCTGTGGCCCGCTGCGACAGATCGCTCCATCCCGGGGTTTCCCCGGCGTCGTGCCCTATTG
>Ga0335081_10016210_pt1 | contig 12058 bp, 6 predicted proteins | sample Lox_Sample_35_FD_206713 | JGI IMG/M metagenome (GOLD analysis project Ga0335081, IMG submission 206713) | Soil microbial communities from Loxahatchee National Wildlife Refuge, Florida, United States - Lox_Sample_3.5 | ecosystem: Environmental > Terrestrial > Soil > Wetlands | place: USA: Florida... | reverse complement strand
ATCCGGTGAAAGTGACGGTCGCTACACCTTCCAAGTCTCCGGTATCGGAGAGTTGGAGTTTCGCTTCCCGGCGAATCTGTGATTCAGCGGGCTGCGGCAAGGTCGTCTGAATCCAGCTGCCGCCGTCTTTGTCGAGCTTCAGACCAGTGACCCCGGTCTCGACCCATTCCAGCAATCCAAAGGGCGTGAAGGCTCCTCCCGGGTCGAAATACATGTCCTTCCCGTTCAGCTTGACCAGTACCACATTCGAGTCGAGTTCCACGCTCTTCTCCACCTTGGGGTCGAAGAAATAATTCCGGCGGTCGGCAACCCAGCATCCGTAGGCCTCGAACCCGGCAGCACGCGCCAAGGCCAGAAAAAGCCATGTCAGTTGTACCCCGTTTCCGAATCCCTGCTTCCAGACATCCTCGACATTTGCCGCAACTTTCTCTTTATCGCGTTTCTCCTCTTGCTCGGTCTTCTGGATCTCGTATGAGGTGTTACGGATCTGCTGCACCCGGTCGTAAATCTTGCGCAGTTTCACCTCCGGGGTGTCGCTGGGCGTAATAATCTGGGCAACTGCATCCTCCATCGCCTTGTGCTTGCCGACAAAGCTCTCCAGAGCGCCGTTCCGCTTTTTTCCAAAGCTGCGCCAGTACTTGTCCGGGTCCGGCTGCGGCAACTCCTGGTCGTAGATGAAGTCCACTCGCGACTTCAGCTCGTTTTCCGGCGGCATGTAATCTTCGGTTTGGAACGCGGCGATGTTGTGGGTCTCCATTCGAACGATGAGCGTCGCGGGTTCCTGCTTCGGTTCGGCGCCGGCTGGAAGCAAATGCCAGCTCCAGCGCAAGTGATAATCGTTGTCGCTGGTGTAAGGCTTCAGTGAGAATCTGGCGTCCTTGGTAAAGAGGTCCTGGCTTAGGATCCAATGCGACTCGAAGAGGGTGTACTCTTTCAAGTCGACCGTGTAGTAATACTCGATGATGCCGCCTACTTCGACGTTCGGAATGGTAAAAGTCTTGGCGAGATAGGCCTCTCCCCTGCCCTTGGCGATGGTCTTTTCAAAGACCTTCCCGTCGAATTCCGCAATCGTGCCGTTGGGCTTGATCGAGCGTGCATGAAGGTTGGAGATTTGTTCGAACCCCCTCATGAAGATGATCTCGACGTCGGCCTGCTTGCGCCCCTCTTCTGTCAGGATCTTGACGCGGAGATAGTTATCTTCATGCGGCGTATAGCGGTTGTCATCGCGGTCGACCTGGCGATACAGAATGATCGCCGGTGCGCCCGGCGCCTGCGGTTCGCTCGTCATCTTCAACTCGTCCGGATTGACGGCCTGAAAACCGATGCCCCATGCCGCATTCGCCGGCAGGAGCACAACCGCGAGAAAAACCGCTGCGATGGCGGGAAAACTTAAAATGGCAGAGATGGGGCACCTATGATCGCTCAGCACATAACCTCATGGAGAAGAGAGGGTGACCGCAGAGTGCATGGGCCGTTGGAGGAAAGCAAAATCAGAGATTTAGCTGCGGCCCGGGCCTCCGCGCCAATCCCTAACGCCGGACAATATGCTCCCCTCCCGTGCCTGTCAAGCAATTCCCATCGGTGAACGCTGGCCAACGGAACACATCCAGAGCGCGGCTGGTATTGTCGTGCCATCTCTCGCCGCCACATGATAGGCTGCGCCCCGGCCTCATTCATGGCTGCCCCAGGCTTGTTACGAAAAACGGACAAGTCTTGGATTTAGCCCGGCTCAATTCCCTTGACCTGCGCTTTCCGCGTAATTAGAGTCGCCTGTTAGGCGTGCCGGGTACTCCCGACTTGGAAGTGCATCGCCCAGTCCTGGCCTTGTTCCTCACAATGCACGCCGCCAACCCCGGCCAATGAGGCCGCCATGTTCGTTCTCGAGAGTAAGTTTGCCTTTTCGTTAGTCTTCTATTTTCTGGCCCTCTCGAGCCTTACGCCTCTCGCCCATGCAGGAGACGATTGGCTTCCCGTCACGCCAGACGAACTCAAAATGACCAGCGAACCAAAGGCTCCCGGCGCCGCTGCCATCTACCTCTATCGTCAGGTTGATCGCGACGACCAGGAGGGACGCGAGCGGCACTATGCCCGCATCAAGATCCTGACCGACGAGGGTCGCAAGTACGCTGACGTTGAAATCCCATTCATGAAGGGACACGGCGACATCAAGAACATCCAGGCGCGCACCGTCAAGCCTGACGGCAGCATCGCCAACTTTGACGGCAAGGTCTTTGAAAAGACCGTCGTCAAAGCCAAGGGTGTAAAGTTCCTGGCCAAGACTTTTACCCTGCCCGACGTTCAGGCCGGCAGCATTATCGAATATCGCTATACCCGCAATCTTCAAGAGGGTTATATCTTCGATTCGCAATGGCTGTTGAGTGAGGAACTGTTTACCAAACACGCCAAATTTTCTCTGCGCTGCAGCACGCTCTACGCCCTGCAATGGAGTTGGCCCCGCGGCCTGCCCGAGGGCACCAGCCCTCCGGTGAATGACCACAGCCTGATTCGTCTGGAGACGCAGGACATCCCGGCGTTCCAGATCGAGGATTACATGCCGCCGCAGGAAGAGATGAAATACCGCGTGGATTTTCGCTACGCGGACGACTTCGAGAAGGATCCCGACAAATTCTGGAACGCAGTGGGAAAACGGCTTTATCGCGGAATTGATGCTTTTACAGAGAAGCAAAAGGCGATGGAGCAAGCCGTTTCTCAGATCGTCGCCGCCGGCGACACGCCCGAGCAGAAACTCGAAAAAATCTACGCGCGCTGCCAGAAAATCCGCAACACCGAGTTCGAGCGCGATAAGACAGAGCAGGAACGAAATCGCGAGAAGTTGAAGGAAATCCTGAGCGTCGAGGATGTCTGGAAGCGCGGCTACGGAAATGGCTGGAGTATTACCTCGCTTTTTCTTGCTCTCGCCCGCGCCGCAGGGTTCGACGCCAGCCCGGTTGAAATCTCGACCCGTAGCAGTTCGTTCTTCCATCCGAGGTTCATGAACGCCGCCGATTTGAGGACGAATGTGGTGCTGGTCAAGTTAAACGGCAAAGAGTACTACCTCGATCCTGGCGTGGCCTTCGCCCCATTCGGGCTGCTGCCCTGGTCCGAGACTGGAGTCCAAGGCCTGCTTGTGGACAAGGACGGCGGCAAATGGGTGACGACGACGATGCCGGCTTTTTCAGATTCCGGCATTGAACGTAAAGCCAGCCTGCAGTTGGACGAGGCCGGAAACCTCGAAGGGAAGGTGACTTTTACGTTCAAAGGCCTGTCCGCCTTGACGCTCCGTCTCGATGAGAACGAGGCCGACGACGCGGATCGCAAGAAGCTGCTCGAAGATGCGATCAAAGATTCGGTGCCCGTCCCCGCCGAAGTCGAATTGACCAACACTCCCGATTGGACGAGTTCCTCGAACGCTCTGGTCGCTGAATATCACTTGAAAGTTCCGGAATGGGCGTCCGCCGCGGGACGCCGGACGGTGCTGGCGGTGGGATTGTTCAGTGGCGGGGAGAAACATGTGTTCGACCACGCAGTGCGCGTAAATCCCATCTATTTCAGCTATCCCTACCAGGATAGCGACGACGTGACTATCCAACTGCCGCCCGGATGGCAGACGGGGAGCCTGCCCAAACCGCAGGACATCGAAACCAAAGTCTGCCAGTACAAATCGCAAGCGCAACAACAGAATGCGTCCTTGCACCTGACCCGGCAGCTGGCATTCGCCTTCATATTTCTCGACGCCAAGTACTACGGTGCCCTGCGCGGCTTCTACCAGCAGGTGCGCACCGGAGACGAACAGCAGATCGTTCTCAACGGCAACGCATCCTCAGCCCGGAATTAGTGGGGCGGATAGCGGCTGCAGATTTTGCTCCGCTCGCCTGCCGGCCTTGTTCGACCCCTTGACAAACCAGTTCCTGCGGATGGTACTATTGGCGAACAAAAGGCGAACCTATGTCCACCCTGCCCTTGTTGCCCCTCGCCGAAAAGCCTCGCCTGGTTGGCATTGCCCGACTGGCCTCCGAGGGCGACTCACTCCGCGAGGGCCACAACGTTGAATACTTCACACTCGTGGCCAAGTCCCTGCTCAACCGCTGCCTCAGCCGCCGGGCCTTGCCCTTCACCTGGACGATTAACCCTTACCGCGGCTGCGAATTTGGCTGCCGCTACTGCTACGCCCGCTACACGCACGAATTCATGGAGATGCGCGACGGCCTCGACTTCGAGCGGAAAATCTATGTCAAGCAGCACGCCGCCGGCCTGCTCCGCCGCGAACTGCGGCGCGTCCAGCCCGAGGAGTCCATCGCCCTCGGCACCGCTACCGATCCCTACCAACCCGCCGAGCGGCGCTACGAAGTCACACGAGGCATTCTCGAAGAATTTGCCCGCCACCGTGGCTTCGAACTCGGCGTTGTGACCAAGTCCAATCTTATCGTTCGCGACCTGGAGCTTTTGCAGGTTGTCGCACGTTGCAACAAGCTCTCGATCCACATTACCGTTACCACTCTCAATGTTGATCTGGCGCGAATTCTTGAGCCGCGAGCCCCGCGCCCGGATCTTCGTCTGGAAGCGGTTCGCACGCTCCGCCAGGCGGGCCTGCGCGTCGGAATCAGTTGCTGCCCGGTGCTTCCGGGAATCACCGACTCGGCCGCGGATCTGGAATCGGTGATCCGTGCGGCCGCGGAAGCGGGCGCAGACTATGTGTTTGCCAATCCGCTGTTTTTGAAACCGTGCTCGGCGGCCGTGTTCCTTCCCTTCCTGGAGCAGAATTTCCCGCACCTGATCGAGAATTACCGCCAGCGCTATCAAGGTCGCGCCTTCGTCCCGCCCGCGTACGGCAAACGCATCTCAGAGTTGGTGAAAAGCCTGCGGGCAAAATACAAAATGACGCGGCCGGATCGCCACGAGCGCCCAGCGTTCGCCACAAGATGGCCAGCGGACGCTTTCGACGAGCAGATGAGCCTGTTTTGAGTTGAGCCGTTGAGCCGTTGAGTCATTGCGCGATTTGAATTCCAATGACCTGATGACTCAATCACTAAATGACTAAATCCTGCGCGGGTTCCATCCCATATAATCTTTCTGACCGCCCATGGCCACCGCCTCCCCACCTGCGGGACAGCCCGCCGCGCAGCCCATCACGTTCGGAGTGAAGCTGCAGCGCTTCTGGCAGCGCGTGACTGAAGGCCTCGAGGTCAGCCAGCTCTGGTCGCAGTTTGAAACCGAAGCACGCGCCAGTTATCAGCTGTATTCCAAAGACGTCGCCGCCAAAACGCCGGAGGGCCTCACCGACCGTGGCCGCCGCCTGCACGTGGTGAAGGAATTCTTCTGGGCGGTCTTTGAGAAACTCTCTCCCGCCCGCCGCGTTCTGCTTCTGCTGGCATTGATTCTCCTGGTTTTTCCGCCTTTCAACTTCAACTACAAAGGGGATAACGGACAGGTCTACATCGGTCAATTCGATCTTCATTTCTGGGCGGGACTGCTTCTGCTTCTTTTACTCGTGCTGGAGATCGCCGACCGCGTCGTCATGAAGCGCGATCTGCAGATTGCGCGCGAAATCCAGACCTGGCTTCTTCCCGGCGCTCCGCCGCAGATTCCCGGATTGTCGCTCGCCTATGCCACGCGTCCCGCCAACACGGTGGCCGGCGACTATTACGACGTTTTCCCTCGCCCGGGCAAAACGCCCGAAGAAAACCGGGTCGTGTTTGCGGTCGCCGACGTGGCCGGCAAAAGCATCCCCGCCGCCATGTTGATGGCGACTTTCCAGGCCAGCTTGAAGACTCTTTCCACGGCACAGGTCGCGCTGCCCGAACTCGCGTCCAACATGAACCGCTACGCCTGCACCAACAGTCAGGGCGGATTGCGTTTCACCACGGCCTTTCTTTCCGAATATGATCCTGTCCGCCGCACGCTCGATTACATCAACGCCGGGCATAACAATCCCATCCTGCGGCGCGCCAGCGGCCAGATTGAGCGCCTGGACGTCGGCGGCTTGCCTTTCGGCATTCAGCCGGAAGTGCAATACGCCACGGCACGCGTCACGCTTGCGCCCGGAGACTGGTTGATCATCTTTACCGACGGCTTAGTGGAAGCCATCAACTCGCGTCAGCAGGAATATGGTGAGGAGCGCGTGCTGGCAGTGTTGGAAGCGGGAAAGTCCTTGAGTCCCGCCGACCTGCTCAAACGGTTGATGGCGGAACTGGATCTGTTCGTCGGCTCAACCCCCCAGCACGACGACGTCACCTGCATGCTGCTGAAAGCGGAGTAGGCCGCGGAAAAGCTTGGGCGTCAATTCGCCTGAACTCCAAAGAAGGCTTGCGTGACGGCCGCGGCCTTCCGGGCCTGCCCGATATCGGAAGAACCCTTCTGCGCCAGCTCTTCGGTGGTTTGCGCTTCCTGAAGACGCCCGGCGCGCCGCAACGCGTCGGCCAGCAGGAGAAAGCCTACATCCTTTGGCTCGATTTTCATGGCCTGGTTCAGACTCATCACTGCCTGCGAGAAGTTGCCGTCCCGTTCCGCCAGCATGGCGATGCCCACGAGCGATTGCGGATCGTTTGGATTGGCCTCGAGCGCGCTCTCGAAACTTTCCCTGGCTTGCTCGTAGTTTCCCATCTGCACATAGGTCGCGGCGGTGCGGCTCCAGGCGGAGACACGCATCCTGGCATCGGCATCGCGGCTGGCTGAGACCTTCTGGTATTGCTCGATCGCGCCCTGAAAATGCCCGTTCTGCTGTTCGTACAGGCCGATTTGCAAAAGCTGATCTGGAGGGTACTGATGAACCTCTTCGCAAGCGAGAAGTTCCTTGATCGCATCATCCGGCCGGCCTTCAGATGAAAACACCATGGCCAGATTGCCGTGCGCCATGTAATTGCGCTCGGTAACGCTGACGGTATATCTCCACAGCGTTTCGCCGTCGCGCCAGTGACTGAGTTGTTGGTAAGTGAGCACCCCCAGCGTCACCAGCACAGCCGTAGTTGGAACCGCTACCCACGCTTTTGCAATATGCTTCGCTTCAACCGCGCCGGCGATGAGCCACGCCAGCATCACGAAAAGGCCAATCATCGGCATGTAGGCATAGCGGTCGGCCATGGACTGCTCGCCCATCTGCACGATGCCGATCACCGGCACGAGCGTCCCCAAAAACCACAGCCAGCCGACCAGCAGGTAGCGCCTTTTGCGCTGCCAGACCACCAGCGCTGTGATGATTGCGAGGATCGAAGCCGCGCCCGCAATCTGCCAGGTCGGAGGCGTTCCGGTATGCGGATAGATCGGCGCCAGCCGCACCGGCCAGAATGTGTGCCCCAGATAGCGCACGTAGCTCACAATGGCGTTGCCAACGCGGGCGGCCAGCGAATACTCGCCCAAGGTTCGGATGGCGCTTTCCTTCTGCTGGGCAACCACTGTGATCACCGCGAACACGGCGGCCAGAACAAAGAGCGGAATCTTTTCCTTGACCAGATCGGAGAATGATCGCGAGGTTGGCGCGCCTTCGCCATTGGATGGCCGTGCCGAAATCCTCCCCAACGGCCAGTAATCCCACAGGAGCAACACGAAGGGGAACGTGATGATTTGCGACTTAGCCATCATTCCGGCGGCAAACAGCGACGCCACCGCCACGTAGCGGCCCATTCCTCCTCGCTTCACGTAGCGGCCGTAAGCCCACAGCGCAAGCAAGAAGAAGAACATGCTGAGGACGTTCTTTCGCTCCGATGCCCAGGCCACCGACTCGACGTTTTCCGGATGCAATGCAAACAGCGCTGCAACCAGCAGGCTCGGCCACGCCGCGCCCGTAGCCTCCATCAAAAGTAGAAGCAGCAGAATCGAACTCGCCGTGTGAAACAGCAGGCTGACGTAATGGTGTCCGGCCGCGTTCAGCCCGAACAGTTGGCAGTCCAGCGCATGCGACAGAAATGTCAGCGGGGAATAGAAGCCGATATGAATCCCGCTAAAGGCCCACTGAATGGTGCTCCAGGTCAGCCCGGCGCGAACCTGCTGGTTCCCGGTCACGTAGGCGACGTCGTCGGAATATACAAACCCGCAGTGCGCCACCGGGTTGTAGAAAGCCAGCGTCGCCACCACCAGCACCAGGCACACGATAAACACGTTCTTCTGCGGGGAAAACCCCGGGCTGGCTGCGTCCGGCGCCGATTCAGTCGTTTGCTGCCTGTGGAGCTTCGCCCCTGCTGATGACAACCTTCACCTCCACTTCGGATGAATTATAGCTTTGGAGGATTTGAGCAAGGATGGTAACGAGTAGCGGCGCGATACTTTCGTAACCGGACCGCAGATGGCTGCAGATTCTCGCCAATGCGACCTGGATGCCACTCCGTACCTTCTTCGCGTCCTTTGCGGCTGTTCTTCGCGATCTTTGCAGTAATAGAATTGATCGCAAAGTTCGCAGGGGGTTCGCAAAGCGCGCTAAGCAAATCTCGGTGCGCACTGCTCGCAAAAACCTGATCCCTCGTCATCTACTCCGCGTACGTTCTGTGAAAAGCATGCGCGTCCTTTCCTGGCACACGGTACTGGGCGCGCGAGTGCCTCCACCTCGAATGCACTTTTGGAAATGTCCATAAGTTCACACCCGACGGAGGCGTTAGAACTGTTGGGTCCATACTGCGCCGCCACACTCTGCGGCACCTCTGAGGCTGGCAAGATCAGAACCGGCCGATCTGAACTCGCAATTTCGCTCCGGCAACTCGTCGTCAGACAAGCAGTTTGGAGGGCGTTCTGAATCGGAACGCGTCAAGTTTCAGATTGACACGTTTTGTCAGTCGGCCGCCGCAATTTGCTAGCGGGTTGGCCGACGAGGATATCGGTGACGAACCAAAGTCTGCGCCTTTGCTGAAAACAAAGTGGTTCGTCCAAGACCACCCGAAACCAAAGTAACTAGCGGCTTTGGTCCGGCAAGTGCAAGCATCAGACACGACTGCGTCATTCCGTGACCAGACAAATTTCAAGAGCAACAAACGAGGGGAAAAACAGAGATGCGTAAACAAAAAGGTTTCTCACTGATTGAGCTGCTGATCGTGGTGGCAATCATCCTGATCATCGCAGCCATCGCCATTCCAAACCTGCTGCGCGCCCGCATGGCGGCCAACGAGTCGTCTGCTGTCGCGGCTATCCGTACCATCAACACAGCGGAAGTTACCTATCAGTCCACCTATCCGACCGTCGGTTATGCCGCTACTCTGGCCGCCCTCGGTCCCAGCGCTGCTGTTCCTTGCGCGCCCAGCTCGACCAATGCGTGCTTGATTGACTCTGTGCTGGCCAGCAGCACCAAGAGCGGTTTCATCTATAACGGCACCGCCGCCGGCGGTACTCCGACAACGTCGTACTTCTGGGCAGCGACGCCGGTTACCTTGAACCAGACCGGTACGCGCTCCTTCTGCTCGTACGAAGATGCGGTCGTCCGCTCGCTGAACCCGGGCGCTGCGATCGCCAGCGAAGCGGCTTGCCAAGGTCTCGCGCCACTGCAGTAAGCAGTGCTTTTCAGCGAAGTACCCGGGGAGGGTACAAGAGGAGCAGCGAACGCAAGTTCGCTGCTCCTTCGCTTGTTTTGGGATGATTCTTGCTGCGATGCACCTGGCTTTCCCGCCGCTAAGAACGTTCGCCCGACGTTACCGGCGTTATGGGACAGGCCAGGCATTCCGCGTGTCCCCGGCGAGTGCACTCCTATAATCAACTGCCATGCAGAGTATTGCGTCCGGCTCCGCCGCGAGAACCACTCCGTCTAACGAATTGGCCTCGCGTCCTCCAGTTCCCTTGGTGACACTCCACAAGCCGACTCTTATCCTTTCGCTCCTGCTGGTTGTGCTTACCCTGGCGCTTTACAACCAGGCCAATCATTTTCCCTTTATCAACTACGACGACAATCACTATATCTCGGAGAATCCCCAGGTTCGGGGGGGGATCACGTGGGCGACGCTGCGGTGGGCCTTCACTACGTTTTACTATGCCAACTGGCATCCCCTGACCTGGATCTCCCATGCGCTCGATTGCCAGCTATTTCGCCTGAATCCTGCCGGACACCACCTCACCAGCACCCTGCTGCATGCCGTGAACGTCGTTCTGTTATTTCTGCTCCTGGTCCGCAGCACGCGAAGAACGGGCCCGAGTCTCTTCGTGGCCGCGCTGTTCGCAGTGCACCCACTGAATGTTGAGTCGGTTGTCTGGATCGCGGAACGCAAGAACGTCCTCAGCACCATGTTTTTTCTTCTGACTTTGGGAGCCTACGGCTGGTACGCGCTCAAGCCCGGGTGGAAGCGCTACTGCGCGGTTGCCGGCCTGCTGGCATGTGGCCTGGCGTCCAAGCCGATGCTGGTTACGGCGCCATTTGTGCTGCTTCTAGTCGACTACTGGCCGCTCGGACGAATCGAGCGTTGGAGCGCACCGTCTTGCACCCTGGCCATCAAGCAAACGCCCCTCAGCAAGGTGTTGCTCGAAAAGCTGCCACTGCTGTTCCTGGCTGCAGCCAGTTCTGTGATCACTGTGCTTGCTCAGCGGGCCTCCGGGGCGGTGGGCAGTCTGCCATATCCGCCAAGCGCGCGTCTCGAAAACGGAATCTATTCCTACGCCATGTACCTCCGAAAGATCGTCTGGCCGGCCGACCTGACGCTGTTCTATCCGCACTCCAGCCACTCGCTATCGGTTTGGCAACTGGGTGCGGCGACGTTGTTGCTAATCGCGCTCAGTTCCGTTGTGCTGAAGCTGCGCTCCCGCGGCTATTTGTTGACGGGCTGGCTGTGGTTTCTCGGCACGCTGATTCCCGTCATCGGAGTAATCCAGGTAGGCAGTCAGGCTATGGCGGACCGCTATGCCTACATTCCCCTCATTGGCATCTTTGTGATGATCGCCTGGGGGGCTGCGGATTGGGCTGAGGGAAAGAAGTTCGGACTTGCCCTGCGGCTCGTCCCCGCGATCTGCGTGCTCGTGGCGTTATCGGTTCTGACGAACCGGCAGATCGGATATTGGCGGGATAGCCTGACTGTGTGGACCCACGCCCTCGAAGTCACAAAGCACAATTTTGTCGCGGAAGATAACATGGGTGTGGCGCTGGTGGAGCGCAATCGCGCGGATGAAGGCTATGCCTTCTTCGTGCGTGCGGCTCAGGACGAGCCTAATGATCCGGTTGCCCGATTGAATATTGGCACCTATCTGGACCACCATGGCCACCCCGCCGAAGCTGTTGCGCAATATGAAACGACGCTGCAGTTGGGCGCAGAACCGGAGCTGCTTGCGGCTACTTATGCCAACCTGGGATCGGCGTACATGGAATTGAATAACGCAGCGAAAGCTCGAGCCAGTTTCGAGCAGGCCCTGCGCCTGAATCCCAATCTGGCAGGGGCTTGGCAAGGCCTGGGACTGCTGTCGCAAAGAGAAGGCAACCTGGAAGATTCGATCCGATGCTTTGCGCACGCCGCCGATCTACAGCCTAGCGCTCAAGCTTATCTTCAGCTCGCGGTAGTTCTGGCGCAGGCAAACCAACGGGATGCAGCAGTTGCTGCGTACCAGCACGCTGTGAGGATGGACCCGAATATTGCTCAGGGGCAGGCCGCCGCCGCAGGCCAAGGAACGCAACCCTGAGACCCCGCCAGCGGGCAAGGAAGCAGGAGAAGGGCCGAAGATTCGAATCCGCAGCGCTCTTCCTCTTCGTTCGGCTCCTCATTTCTTCCTCTCAAGGCAAGCACTGACAAGGATCAAGGTGCCGAGGGGCTGGTTCGCGGTGCCAATTTGCGGCAGCCTGACACATTCTGTCAACTCGGCTGCGAGTCCGGTCTGCTCGGCGACAATCAACCTCCTTGCGGGCGCCCTTGTCGCCGTTGAAAACAAGCGTGTTGCTCCTGATGAGGCATCGGCAGTCGGGCCCGCTGAGATTGGCGAGCCGCGTGCAACCACTGGAGCCAGCAGAGATAAGAAGAAAATCATGCTGCTGTGGCCGGGCTAACTGCCCAGGCCTATTCGGTGGGTCAAGTTTTGGCGAGGTACCTGGGGGAGGGTACAAGCCGGGGAGCAGCGAACGCGAGTTCGCTGCTCCCTCAGTAGTCTCTGAGGGACTGCAGTTGGCCAAGTA
>Ga0335081_10016209_pt1 | contig 12058 bp, 18 predicted proteins | sample Lox_Sample_35_FD_206713 | JGI IMG/M metagenome (GOLD analysis project Ga0335081, IMG submission 206713) | Soil microbial communities from Loxahatchee National Wildlife Refuge, Florida, United States - Lox_Sample_3.5 | ecosystem: Environmental > Terrestrial > Soil > Wetlands | place: USA... | reverse complement strand
TTTAGCAATAGATACTCGCTTATTTAATAATTATCTTTATTATTTAAAAATTTCTATTAAATTAAATAAATAATTTATAAAAAGAAAATTAAAATCTTTTTAATAATATTAAAATTATAAAATTAATAAATAGTCAAAGTTAAAAAGTTATATATATATTTTAATTAATAATTATTAATAAATAATTATTTTAAATATATAAAAATTTTATCTTTTTAATAAAATTTTAAATAGTTTAATATAAATTAATTAAAAATTTTAAATATTATTTCATATTGTATTATACTTAAATTAATGTTTCTTCATAAAAATTTTAGATATTATTATTTATTATAGAATTGTATCTACAGATAGCATCACGTGAAATGAGAACATTTGATTGGCTGAGACACGGTGCACAGACCCTCTCCCCCACCGTGGGGTTCGAAGCTCACGGACCCCTATCTCGGGCAGTGTAATATGAGAGGTTCAAAATAAATATAGAAATCTGCATCCCGTCCGGAAGCGGACCATCTACACACTCCTTCATCTACTGTCACATAAATTGCGAGTCCCAACTTGCTCTAGGGTCTCACCCTTGTCGTTGACGTTGCGGCTGGTTGAAAGATTCAGACGCCCGTGACTTGCCCGTTGCGGTTAAATTCGAGGAAGGAGTGCCTCGCGCCACGGGCGAAGTCTGGTCAAAAGGGTTAGCAAGCCCCACGTCCAATCGCTCATCGTTCGCGGAGGCGACCAGACGTGTGAAGTTACGAGTTGTGGAAGCAGAGTTGAGAGCTCTGTGAATAATGGACAATAATGTCATTAAAATCCATGTTATGGGTGAAGGAGGGGTTGGCAAATCGGCTGTGACCATGTGCTTGATTCGATCTCGATTTGTGGAAGAGTATGATCCTACAATAGGTTCGCCGCACCCCCTCTGCCTGCTCATTAAGACGAAAATTTCTCCGTTACTAACTTGCGGACAGAAGATTCATATTCAACGTCTCGGACAATTGACGGACGGACATTTACGCTTGAAATCACTGGTAACATTACCACGCCTACGAATTATCGAAGATAGAACGGCTAACAGTGTGATTTGTAGACACGGCAGGCCAAGAGGAATACCGTGGTCTCTGGCAGTCTTCCAATTTACAAAAAGCCGATGCCTACCTCCTGGTCTACGACATCACCTCTCCACCCTCCCTCGAACAACTCGGCTACTTCGATGACCTCATCACCATGATGACCGACGAAAGTCCCTCACCCGTCGCCAAAGTCAAAGTCATCGCAGGCAATAAATGTGACCTTGCAAGTCAGCGTGCCGTCTCCTCGGCAGAAGGACTCGGTTGGGCTAGATCGCGAGGAATGGGGTTTATGGAGACGAGCGCGAAGGTAACAGTTAATGTGGAAGAGACGTTTGCGTTGATTGTACGACGGGTGATGGAAGCAAGGAAGGCGGCTGCTGAACAGCCTTTGCGGGGCGGCGGCAGTGGGGTTGTGAGCGAGAAGAAGGCTGGTCAGGGACAGGTTGCAAGCTCCAAGGTAAACGATGAGAAGGCTGTGGATAATGCTGGCCGTTGCAAATGTTGTATCATTAATTGAAAATCCGTAAGGGGGCGGACTCTCAGAGAGGGTCTGCGCCAGTACAGGGGGGACCTGCATCCCTCACAGGACAGCAGGTTTCCCTTATCGTCCCAACGAATATGTACTTCGTTGTCTAACCTTTTTTTCTTTCCTTTTCCTTTCGTTTATTGTCGCTTCGCGGGATTTCTATTACAGAATAGAATAATGACGTGCTTCCGGATCTCGCTAGATATCGAAACAAACAAAACTCGGATTTAATTTGATTTTGCATATCGACGAACGGGAAGCAGAAACGGCCACATACTGGCGAACGTGACCCCGGATAACGCAGCCTCCCGACCTCGTTCGGAATTAATGATAGGCCGAGAAGGGGCCATTCAGGTCAGGTGGTCTGATTTGCCGTCCCAGATTTAAGGTAATAGTTAATGAATGTGGGATCTCAGCAGCGCATGATATGCGAGATTGGCTTTGGGGCCGTCCCCTCTGAAGTATGGATCCCGAAGGGAGGGAGCCGAATAGTAGTTAGGCGATGAAATGCGTGTCGTACGCGGAAAAAGCTCATAAGTTTTCGGCCCATTCCTGAGTTTGGTACGTTTAACCGGCGACTTACGTAGTCCCACTCCCTATTTGCGCCACGTTTCAGGACCAAAGTGCTGGATTTATACCGGTGGCTTGCGAGGCTACCAGCCAAGCGGTAGATTCAGGAAGAATCCGATTACCGTTCGGCGTCCATATATTTATTTGGTGTCTGCCACCGCATCGGGTGTCAAACTCCTCCTTTCCCCCATATCGAGTCTCCAAGGGAAGGTGTGGAGCACACCGCATTTCTGAATGCCGCTTGTCGCTGGCATCATCCCGCAAAAATTAACGGAGTTCGCCGTGGACAGGAGGAACTAGCCGGGGCTTTATCGCCTTCTGTCCCGTACACCGATCGAGGCGAAGTTTTCCTTCGCTCGCAAGCGAGGCTATCGTCGGCTCAGGGCCGGTCGGGGCTACCGCATGTACCGCGCCTCCCCGTCCATGCCCGCCTTTCAGGTTAGAGTTATCGTGTTGGTCGTCATCCCACGCTACGATGGAAAATTCTTTGATATCGCGAAAAAGTGCTGCGGCATGGGCGCCGGAGACGCCAGCAAATAATCTGTTGACCCCGCACCCCGTGCACATCCGCTTCCGCGGTTGAGAAACTAAAAATATGGCATGCAGTACAGTTGCATCCTTCATTGGCTCCCGTTCTATTGATATCGACGAAATGGTCTTAAGCGAGAGACTATCGTCAAGTGCTTTGGCCAATCCGCGGTTCATAAAGCGAAAGGATCCTTTCGTCCGAACTTAGTCCAAAAACAAGTCCGACTAATCGCTCGAAAATCTCAGTCGTCTTGCAGATCCCTTGAGAATTTCCATCCTTGGTTATTTTAATAATTTTTACCATCTCCGAGGTCATTCAATTTCCGAAATTCTCTGTATTTCGTATTGCATACAGTACCTTATATACGACCATGAACCTGATTCGGGAGTTCCGGCTAACGGACGAGAATTTTCCGGATCACGTGGGGGCGAGAGAAGTTTCCAACAGGTTGGCCCAACCTCAACGACCGTCACACCTTTGGGTTTTGTACATCTCGTTCGGCTTCCGAAAACAAATACTTTCATTATCACATTCAGCATGGACGATCAATGATCATCCGTCCTAAGATCGTCGAAGTTGACAAATAGCGAAATAAGGTTTCATGAATGCATCCTGATGATCATTGGGTCTTTTTTTGGGGGAGGGGGGGTTTCGGGGACCAGGACTTATGGTTGGACTCTAGACATGATGAGTCCACCACCGATTGGGCACCGGCCCGGTTTCATGGAACGAACACTAAAAGGGACATCACAGCGGCGTTGCTCAAACAAAATTCCCACCTCCGAGGTCCGCGCCGGTCCTGCATACAAATGCACGCGGTTTAATTAAGCTTTTTCGATGAAGAGAAAAAGTCTGGCATTCGTGCGTGCGTGTACATGCTAGGCGGAATCATACACCATTTAGGGAACTGGAGCTGGTGAGGAATTATAACCTTGCTTCGAAAAATCGGAACCTTCAAGCCCCCATCGTCAGCTTTACCCAATCAGCAAAGGAATCGCTTGGACTGACCGTCTCCAGAAAAGGGACCAAATTTATTTCATTCGGCGGCTGCTGTGATTCAAATACGAAGGGTTTCGCTTAGGAGAGCCCATTCTTTATTTTCCTATTTACCGCCGGTGTGCCCGCTCGTTATTGGAACGAAAACGAGTTAGACAAGTTAAGTCCAATAAAATCACCGAACGATTTCTGTTGTTTAGCTCGACTATGAACTCTTGGCACAGTCCTGATTCGGGCATGTCTACAAATCGACGGAGTTCTTCGTCAACTTCCGCATCTGTGGAGAGATTTGACGAATCGGTCGATTTGTCGGATACACACCCTATTTCGCCTTCGACCAAGCGCCAAAGGGACTTGCAACCTATTCGGAAGAGGGTTCCAAATGCTTGTGACTTCTGCAGGATGAAAAAGGCAAAGGTAGCAATTGCGCTTAATTGAGTAACTCTTGTTTTAGTGTTCTGTCGACCGCCCCTGTCGAGCCTGCATCATTAGTGATAAACAGTGTGAAACTCTCAGAGCCGACCGCTCAAATCCCGGCCGAATGGTACCTGAAGCGTGCCCACTCTTTCTAAAGAAGCCTGCTGATCAAAGCGATCTTAAGGAAATAGCAATCCGAGCCGACATTAGAGATTGGGAACTGTACGAAATCTATCAGAGGATGTTAATCGGAAGGACCTACAAGCCTGAAAAACAGGGGTTTGCCTATTTCGTTGAATGGTTGAGGATCGATCCAATCATTTCCCCGCCAGACATCGCTACCCAACCTAGGGCTCTTCGATCTCACCGGTGAGCTCCTACAAAGCTTATTTGGGATACTCACTTCTCGTAGCTATACGCCTAGGCAAAGAAGAGGCCAGAAATTTAGGGCCAGAAAAAGTCCAGCGGCATCCATGCCAAACGTGCTCCAAGATGGTCCTCACCCTAGTATCGATGTTGCACCGGGAGGCGACTTCGGACTCCAACCGGAAATGGTAGCGTCTCCGACTCACGACACCCCTCAAGCTCAAAAACCACACATGCTTTACGCCGGGACATACATGCAGCATGACCAACAGCCTGTCTCTCTTCCTGCAAACGATCCTAGTTTCCCCATTCAGCACAGTGCTCCAACTCTGCACCCAAATTTTCAGGAATTCGACCTGAACTCTGGCGGCGATGGAGGAGTCCATCATCCATATCCTGCTCAAGACTTCAACTACGGAAACAATTATCACGATTACAACGACATCAACGACGGCGTAAACTATCCCGCTCAAAACCAACCGACGGGAAACGAATTCGGTGGTTACGTAGGACCCGACTATTACCAATACCACCCCCAATAACAATGGCACCCTCCGCGAGGTGCTTGTTAACGATCCACAAATTCTTTACGACTTGTTGCTTCAATCATGTATCTTATTCTTCCCGTTTTTAAAATCATTCTTTCGATGAGATGGAGAATTCGAAGAGTCTAAATGAGGAAAAGATGAGACCTTTCATTTTTGTTGAGGGATATTTAGGAATCACAGCGAGCATTTTTAGGAGTTAATTTTAGAGGACAGTATCTTAGATAGGGCTTTAGCAGGTTGATGAATGAGTTATTTGCCCAATTTCTCTCTGCACGTGAAACAAAAGGATTTGGTGGCGGTAGAAATTCCAAACGATCGTCAGGCGATTGAACGTTTTTCCATGAACCCAGATAGTCAGCAACGGTGACACCTCGCCCTTAAAAGGTATATCGTGTGGATGAACCGACGAACGGCTCCCAAGCACGTCGGTGTTCGACTGCCAAAAGTCTTACAGGATGAACTTGTGTCTCTGGGTATCCCGACCGACCCAAGCCTACGGCTGAGTCTGTAGGAAAACTCAAACCGCAGGCCAGAGCAAAGATTCTTCCTCACGCAAAGCGACCCGGTAAATTTGGCCCTAGGCCTATTACCTCGAGACCGGAGGCCGCAAAAGAGACGATGAAGTATCCTGCACAGGCCCCCGTACGAAAGAGTTCCGGTAAGAGGAAAGAAAGTCCCGGTGAAGATGAGGGGACGGACGAAGAGCGTCGGGAAATCGCTTACCTTGAGCGAAAGCTCGGAATTAAGGACGGAAAGGGAGTTAAATCCGCAGACGATGGCTTTGATGGTGACTTAAGTTTGTATTCCTTCTTATGTTAGATTTACTGGACGGCATCCTTGAGCCGTCGTCAAAGCGTAAGAAACGGGAAAACAAATTCGACGACGGAACCTCCGCTCCGAAATTCCGCATCGCCGAATCCGAAGAAGATGAAGAGTCATCTGAAGAGGGGTTTACGGGTGAGACTGATGGTTCGGAGGGCAGTGACATCGACGTTTCAGATGAGGAGTCTGAATTTAAGGGTTTCAGTGACTCGAACGAGTTTGAAGAAGAGACAGCTGCAGAACAGCCGGCGGGCCGATATATTCCCCTGGCGGCGTGCAAACGACAGGCAAACCTGTCAACGCACGAAGAAGACCCACGTCTCCGTAAGCAAATCCAGGGCCTGTTGAATCGGTAGCGTCTTGCTACTTTGTATAATACTGAGCACAGACTCTCCGAGGCGAACATGTCAACTATTCTCTCCGAAATCGAGCGATTGTATCGATCTCACCCGCGAGCCGACGTGACGTCCATCCTCACCAATATTCTTCTTAGTTTATTGGCGGCGCAACATACTCTTCTCGATACTTTTGTTCTCTTACACGCTGGATTTGTGGCTGCGTTATACCGCGTCGTCGGCTTGGATTTCGGGGCTCATTTGGTGCAGACTCTGGTTGAACGATTTGATGCACTTTATGGGAATGGGAGGAAAGATGCAGTAAATCTCGTGTTATTTTTGAGTGAATTGTATACCTTTGGGGTTGTTGGAGCGGCGCTTGTATTTGATTTCATTCGGATGTTTTTGCAGAGGTTGGATGAGCTGGATACGGAAATGTTACTGAAGGTCGTTCAAAGTCTGGTTCCATGATTTGAAATGTGCTGACGGGTAGATTCGGGGCAACAATTACGGCAAGACGATCCATCTGCATTAAAGGAGATTATCATTCTAATGCAATCTCGAATCGATGAGATTGGTCAATTAAATCTCAGGTACGGTCAAAAATAAACTGCCCGATTAACGTCAGTGTTCGGACGAAATTCATGGTCGAGTCCATCATTAACCTCAAAAATAATCGAGCCAAAGCAGCGACCTCAAGTTCCGTCCTCACCTCGGAAGCCACCATTCGGATGAAGAAATTTCTCGGCAAGTTGAACGAGAATGGCCTTCGATCCGGAGGAGAACCCTTACGTGTCACTCTGGCAGATATTCGCAACGTCAAAGAAAGGGGGAAATGGTGGCTCGTTGGGGCAAGCTGGAAAAACGATGATGTTCGTTTTGAGACTGTCAACTCGAATAGCCGAGAAGAGGAGAACGCCTTATTAAAGCTGGCCCGGGAACAGAGGATGAACACCGAAATTCGTCGGGCTGTATTTATTGCCTTGATGGGGAGTGAGGTACCTTTTAGCCCCGCGTTACCAAACGCCTAATTTCAGGATTACATTGATGCGTCAACGCGAATATTACTTCTACCTCTTAAGAAAGCTCAACGAAATGAAGTTGCGCGGGTCCTGGTTCACTGCTGTTCGAATGAAAGTCACTACAACCCCTTCTACGGTCTTGTAGCAAAACGATTATGTTCGCCCGCAAGTATGCCTCAGGTTTCCCGGGTCGTACGAATCGGTCTACAATTCAATTTGTGGGGTGCCTTTCGGGAATGGGGAGAGACGACCGAAGGGATGGATTGGACCGAGGAACAGGACGACGTCCTTGACCACAAGGGGAAATTAAGGAAGGCGCTCAATCTTGCAAAACTCTATGGCTTTCTCGTTGCAGAGAACGTGTTGTCTCTGCAAGTTTTGAAAGTACGGATCCACTCTTTTAGGACGGGAGCTAATCCAAGGTCCTGGGCTTCATTAATCTGCAACCGTTAACAAAGACATTCCTAGAACTCTTCTTTACGCAATTGGTTGTACATTCCCAAAGGAATGACGTGAAGTCGCGCAACGTCGAGCCGTTGTTAGAATGCACGTACAAACTGGCAGACAACGCAATTCTCGCCAAAGGAATCGATTGGTATCTTCGAAAGAAGAACGTAGAGAAAGCCGGCCTGAGTACAGGCGAGGAAAAGGAGTGCGTAGTGTGGGGCATCAGCGTTCTTCGAAAAGGCATAACAGAGATAACTCGAGAACAATAAATCACACAAATTAATGTGTTCAGAATGTAAATAAGGGTATCCCGTCCCTTCACCATTTTGTTATCCCAAGTGAAGATGCTAGTCACCATAATCGTCCTGCAAGTTGCGTCTTCTCCCGCTTCCTTGTCGATCTTTCTTTTTGTCACTATGTGCCGTCTTCCATTCCCGCACTCTCTGCTTGTCCCTTCGTTTTCTACGCCATTAACACTGATATAAAAATAAAAGAACAGTTTTTCTATTCGGTCGAGAGCATCAAGGCTTGTCATGCCTGGTAACCGGACAAGATTCTTGACGAAGTCGTAGAGTTTTTGATAAGCATCCTCCAAATTCTGAGTTTGGGTCCTGTAACGTTGTGAAGTAACGACTATATCTCCATCATTCGTCGTGTTACGATGGGTCTATGAAATATATTAGTTCTGTTCTGTCTGGGACGGTCCGGTATACTGTCATGGCATCGACCAACTTAGCAGGCCAACCTAGCTTGTCCTCCACCTCGCGAACGTTCAATCGAACTTCGGCCTTCGTATTCAATCTACCCATCAATTCACCTTCCTTGGGCATAAGGCCGATACTTGTTGACACTTTGTCCACCAGGGCCGCTGCTTCTGCTGAACGATACCTTACAGATACTTCGCGGAATGGTCGCAGGCGTCATTTTCTCGAGGAAGGCGTGTAATGCTTTTGCGTCGTCGTCGAGCCTATTGAAGCCTGGCCGCGCGTTTGTCGGTTTTATCTTTGCATATCCTCGTATTATGAATGCCACGGGCAATTTAATGCACTTTTGTAGAAATGCATGTTGGACGAGAGGGCGGGGACGTATTTGGGTTAGCATGGCACTCGCACCAGCGAACTGTTCCAGAGGACGCTCGTCGAGCGCTCGGGGAAATTCGGAGCATCTTCGGATCGCCGCCGCCACAACTCATCTCGCGCTCGTATTCACCTGCCTTCCCCTTCGTTATCGGGGAGACATTCCAGCTTGTTTCTCGCAATCAGAGACATCCTTGGGATCTTATGGATTCCGCAATTGAGTCGTCTGCGCTCGTGGCAACCGTCTTTGCCACGGGGCATCAAGATGACCCCTACCGCCTATTCCGGAAATTTCTTCATACTCATATGATCTCATTTCACACAGCGCGAGTATTGAAACCTTTCTCTTCAGAAGACGATCTCGTTGTCACAGAGTACTTCTTCACTTTTGAGTCTGCCGCCGCCGCAGATTTATGTGCCCTACGAACGTCAGCATATCACTGGGGGTTACGGGTCGGTGTAGACGTGGCAATCCAATGCGACGATGTGTATCGACGATATAAAAGACTTGTCGTCTTTGACATGGATTCGACTCTCATCAAACAAGAGGTCGTTGACGAAATTGCCAAGTATCTTGACTCTGTCAATCCAGAGAAAAATGTTGGAGCTCTCGTCGCGGTAACCCGAACTCGATGTTGAAGTGCTAAACAAGGACCAGGAAATTACAGAATTAGCTATGGAAGGACGCATAGATTTTAAGGAATCATTGAGAAGGAGAGTCGCGTTGCTCTCTGGAACCCCTACGACAGTCTACGAAGCGGTGAAGAAGATCATCGAAATTCAAGACGGGGCAAAGATATTGTGTGCACGCTTGAAACGACTAGGTTTTAAACTCGCTGTTGTCAGCGGAGGATTCGTTCCTTTGGCACAGTATGTACAAGGACAGTTGGGGCTGGATCATATCTTTGCGAATACGGTATATTTCATGGTGGGATTCGACTGATCTTTAGATGGAGGCTTCAGAGGATGGGAAGAGTCTGACCGGACGTCTTCTCGGAGACATTGTAGATGGACAGAAAAAGAAGGAATTGTTGGAATACTTAGCGTCGCGTCATAACCTCAAATATGAACAGGTCTTTTTCCGCAAGTGAATTGTCTAAGGGGAAGATCATTGCTGTAGGAGACGGAGCAAATGACCTGTTAATGTTGCAGCGGGCTGGATTCGGCATCGCTTACAATGGAAAGCCTAAGCTCCAAGAAAATGTATCCTCTTTAACCCAATCCTACTGACTTGTAGGCAACGGCACGGATCAATCATCCGAGCCTCGCGCTACTGCTGTACTTTCTTGGACTCACAGAAGCGGAACAGAGGCAATTAGATACCGCCAATGAACAGGGTAATTAAACGAAAATTCAGATTAGATTCACATACCCCTTCGCCTACAACCATATAAACCTGCTCTACCTCCCAGGACTCATCGCCAGATAATCCTTGTTATCGATTGTAATACTTTTGGTCTGCTAATCAGGCGTGAATCCAACCTGGGAGATACCATATTTGAAGTTTTGTAAATACCGACTAATCGCGCAGCGAGCTCAAACATATTATTCCGAAGAGAAATGACGATAAACTGGGCATTCTTCGTGCGTTCCTAGCGACGTGAGATATTATGAAAACTCGAAATACCTTGATATAATTGGCCACAATCGAAACGTTTCGGAAATCCAAAGCAGCGTCAATTTCGTCCATAAAGTACAATGGAGTAGGTTTATAATGATGCAGAGCAAATACGAGAGCAAGGGAACTCAGCGTCTGCAATGTTAACATGGAAGGGCAGAGATTGCCATACTTTTTCACCACCAGAGAGATTGGAGATGTTTTTCCAACTCTTCTTTGGAGGCATGACACTGAACAGGATCCCCTCTGAGAAAGGATCGAGACTGTCAACAAGTTCCAATTCTGCGTTTCCGCCCATGGTAATCATCTTCACTTTAGACCTAATGACTATAGGAGACCAATACCTGGTACATCTCCTTCAGTCGAAGTGAGATGATGTTGAAACCTTGCATAAACTCTTCGAGTCGACGTTTGCGGAGATCATCACAGAGTCTCTTTGCCGCATCTCGCTGTCCAGTCGTTTCCTCCAGATCTTTGGAGCGTTGCTTGTACTCTTGCTCTCGGCGCTGATAGTCGTCCAGAGCACTGAAATCCACCTTGATGTTTTGAATGGTTTCTTTGATCAGAATCAGCAGATCACAGAGGTAGTACCCTCAAGCATTGCAATCTCAGCCTTGAGGTTTTCCTTGTCCATTTCTGCAAGTTCATCCTCACTAAACTCAACGAGTTGCTCGATATCATCGCCAAGCATAGAACTGTCGTCAGCCTCATCGCACCAGGATCATACGTATACTCACTGAGATCAAGATTCTTGAGTTTCTCACTCCAATGCTTCGCCCGCTTTTGATTATCAACGAGCACCTTCTGATGTTCCTCCAGCCGATTCCGCATCTCAATTTCCTCAGCCCGGGTCGTCGTCAACGCCATCATCCTCTCATCCAAACTCTCCTTCAACTCCTTCAACTCATCTGCTTTGACAGACAAAATATGTTCCGCATCCTCCGCTTTACGACGGACTTGCTCCGCATCCCTAGCCGACCGTTTCATATCCTCCTCCAGGGCAGCGAGTTCCTCAGCCAGCGACTCGAGTTCTTCCTCGCTTGATTTCATCAGTTTTGTAAATTTTTCCACGTCCTTTTGATTTTTGGCGCGGGCGACGTCACAGGTCGTCATGCGATCATTCAATGCAGTAATCTGTTCCTTTAAATCATCGACTTTGGCGTTTTGTAGACGGAGTTTGACGCCGCCGATTTCCATGATCTTCTCCTGTAGGGCCCTAATTTCGTTCTCGATGCCCGCAGTCTCCGCATGCAGCTTATCAATCTCAGCTTGAAATTTAGATATTTTCGCTTCGAGTGCGGAGATTTGTTTTTTATCCGCGGTCGCACTGGAAGATTGAGATTTGAGTTCGGAGAGTTGTTTTTGTGCGTCGTCCATAGCTTTGCCCAGAGCCGCAATCTCAAGTGATAATTTCGATTGTTGCATGTCTAATTCTGGACCTCGTTTTTCCAACGAAGCAACTTTCTTTTCCAGCTCCACTTGTTCGCAACGGGATTTGGTGTATTCTGCTTCCAACGCATCCCGGTCTTTTTCGAGTTTGGCGACGGTTTCCCTGGACATGTCCGCAACGAGCTTATCACTCATCCCGCCCTTGGAGACCTTTGTGCCACCTCCGGTCATCGTACCCGATTTATCGATCAAGCCGCCTTCGAGGGTAACGACTCTCCAACGCTTCGCACCGTAGGCAATTCGGTTCGCTTGTGTGAGATCCTTCGCAAC
>Ga0335081_10016207_pt1 | contig 12058 bp, 11 predicted proteins | sample Lox_Sample_35_FD_206713 | JGI IMG/M metagenome (GOLD analysis project Ga0335081, IMG submission 206713) | Soil microbial communities from Loxahatchee National Wildlife Refuge, Florida, United States - Lox_Sample_3.5 | ecosystem: Environmental > Terrestrial > Soil > Wetlands | place: USA... | reverse complement strand
GGCGAGGTGATCCCCGGCCTTTATTGCGGCGGTGAATCGGCCGGCGGCTTTTCCATGCACGGCCTGCCGCGGGCGATCTGCCAGGGCCTCATCGCCGGAAAAAATGCAGTAACGGAAAATAGTCCGGCTTGACCGTGGAACTTGCACTCGTCGTTCGCTGTGGCGGCGAGGTGTGTCTGACCGGTTCGCCGGGCGGCAGTTTCAGCAAGTCCGACACTTTGACGAAGCTGTAACCCTCCGACCGGAGCCTCGTAATGATGTCCGGCAAGGCGTCCGCAGTTGCCGGCGCATTAGGGCCGCCGTGCATGTGAAGAACGACGATGCTTCCCGGATGGACGTGCGAGACGACGTCGGAGGCGACCCATTTGGGACTTTTCTCGAACGCATCGGCGCCGTCGACGTCGCCGCCGATCACCGTGTAGCCCTGGTCTTCGACGGTTCTCAGGGCTTGCGCATCGGAGCAAAGTCCGGGAAATCGGAAATACTTCTTGTACGACACCGCGTATCGCTTGAGCAGATCGTCGGTCTTTTGCACCTCGGCGGCTTGTCTTGATTCCGGGATCGGAAACAATCCGTAGCACGGCGAATGAAACGCGCCGTGCGAGTAGCTGTGATTGCCGAGCTCAAAAAGCGGATCGGCGGCCAAGTCCTTGACCGCGTCGCTGTAAGTCTCGATCCACAGTCCGGTCAGGAACAATGTCGCCGGCACTTTGTCCTGGCGAAGGACCGCGATGACTTTGTCGTTGTACCAGGATTTGACGCGCTTGTTTTTCAACTCGCGCAGCATGCCTGGCGTCATGTCGGCATCGAAGGTCAGGGCAACGATCTTTTGACTCGTTGCCGCATGATCGAAACTCGCGGGCGGGGCGGTCGACGCTGCCGCCGGCCGGGATGCAGCGAGAATCGCGTACAACGGTAGAAGCGCGATCGTTGCCGATCGCCGACGTGATCTCCGCATCGGAAACCTAAGTCCCCGCTAGACCGTCGTCTGCGCCACGCCGCGCTTGGCGTTGAGCGCTTCCTTGGCGCCGTCCTTGAAGGCGACCTCGGGCGGCAGCACCACCGAGCAGGAGCGGATCTTGTGCTGCTCGGGATCGACGCCGGGCGGCGTCACGCCCTTCTCGACCAGCGCCTTGGCCGCACGCAGCAGCCGATGCCGGGCCATGATGATGCCGTTGTCGGTCGAGACCAGATTTTCCTTGGTGCGGTCGCAGATCGGACCCATGCTTTCCTGCAGCGACGCATCCTGCATGGCGAAGCCGGCGACGCCGCTGAACGTCTTGCCGGCCTTTTGCGCGGCGCGGTCAATCAGATAATCGTTGTCCTTGTTGGCGAGCGGCCGGAACGCGGCGTCGACCTTGCAATGCACGCCGGCGCCCTCCTTCATGGCGTCCACCTCGCCCTTGGTCAGCGCCCGCACCGGGTGAAAGTCATAGGACCAGGCCCAGCAGTTTTCGTCGTCGATCGGCACCCAGAAGTGGCCGTGGATCGGATGATCGCCGCGCGGCGGGATCATGGTGAAGCACGGCATCACCCACGGCGTGATGCGCCAGTAGTAATTGCCGTTCTCGGCGTTGCGCCGGGCGCCGATGAACAGCCCGCCTGGCTGCTCGACCACCTCGAAATAGGGCTGCATGTCGGCGAGGTTGTATTGGTTGCCCTTGGCGCCCTTGAATAATGGATCGGACCCGAGATCGCCGCGATGCAGGAAGGAGACGTGACTGGAATCAATCCCGCCTTCCATGGCCTGCAACCAGTTGGACTCCTGGAAGCGCTTCGAGGTGAAGGTCTGCTCCGGCGGCACCAGCGCAAATTCCCATTGCGGCAGCGGCGGCTTCTTGTCGGCGGGGCCCATGTAGGTCCACAGCACATCGCCGATCTTGACGAGCGGATAGGACGTCAGCTTGACCTTCCGGCAGAAGCCGCTTTCGACCGGCTCCGAGGGCACATCCACGCATTGGCCGGTCACGTCGTATTTCCAGCCGTGGTAGGGGCAGCGCAGGCCTTTGTCCTCGTTGCGGCCGAACCACAGCGAGACGCCGCGATGGGCACAGAATTCGTCGATCAGACCGTAGCGGCCTTCCGAATCGCGGAAGGCGACCAGACGCTCGGAAAGGAGCTTGACCCGGACCGGCGGACAATCATCTTCCGGCAATTCCTCGGCCAGGAGCGCCGGCAGCCAGTAGCAGCGGAATAGCTGGCCCATTGCGGTTCCCGGCCCGGTCTGGGTCAAAAGCTCGTTCTGTTCTTTTCTGAGCATGGTTTTTCGTCCGTCACGGCTATCCTACGGAACAGTAGGGATTCGGTTGCAGCCGAGCAAGCGCATGCGGGGAACCAGAGCGCCCATCCGCATCATGACAGGCAGGCGAAATTGCGCACCGCCCGGGCGGCGCCCGGTTGCTCTGCAAAGGCAATTACGCTAATCCCGCGCAGTCCGGGTAGCCGCTTTGGAGATATGGGAATGTCCGATCACGGTGAAGTCGAATACGCGATTGCGACGGGCAACGATTACCCCACTCACGAAGAGACGTACCACAATTTCATCACGCTGGTGAAAGTGACGATGGCAATCGTCGTCATCATTGTCATCGGGATGGCGTATTTCCTGACCTGATCAGCACCGACATCGGCTGATTGCCGGCCATTGCCGCCGTCGGAGGATTGATGAAAGTCGCGGTTGCTGCCGAGACCGATGCGGGTGAGCCGCGCGTCGCTGCGACTCCCGAGACCGTCAAAAAGATGATCGGGCTTGGCGCCGAGGTTGCCGTCGAACCGGGCGCCGGCGTCAAGTCCGGCATTCTCGACGCCGACTATGCCGCCGCCGGCGCCACCGTCGGCCGCGACGCGCTCGGCGGCGCCGATATCGTGCTCAAGGTGCGGCGGCCGAATGCGGTCGAGCTTGCGCAATTGAAAAAAGGCGCGATCGTCATCGCCATCATGGATCCGTTCGGCCATGACGACGCGCTGCGCGCCATGGCCGAAGCCGGGGTGATTGCCTTCGCCATGGAGCTGTTGCCGCGCATCACCCGCGCACAAGTCATGGACGTGCTCTCGAGCCAGGCCAATCTCGCCGGCTACCGCGCCGTGGTCGATGCGGCCGAAGAATTCAGCCGCGCGCTGCCGATGATGATGACCGCGGCCGGCACCGTTCCGGCCGCCAAGGTTTTCATCATGGGCGCCGGCGTCGCCGGCCTGCAGGCGATCGCCACCGCGCGCCGGCTCGGCGCCATCGTCACCGCAACCGACGTGCGGCCGGCGGCCAAGGAGCAGGTCGAGAGCCTAGGCGCCAAATTCATCGCGGTGGAGGACGAGGAGTTCAAGGCGGCCGAGACCGCGGGCGGTTACGCCAAGGAAATGTCGAAGGACTATCAGGCCAAGCAAGCCGCCTTGGTCGCCGACCACATCAAGAAACAGGACATCGTCATCACCACTGCGCTCATTCCCGGCCGGCCGGCGCCGCGGCTGGTCTCCAAAGAGATGGTGGCCTCGATGCGGCCGGGCTCGGTCGTGGTTGATCTCGCCGTCGAGCGCGGCGGCAATGTCGAGGGCGTGCAAGCCGATGCGGTTGCCGACGTCGGCGGCGTCAAGATCGTCGGCTACCGCAATGTGCCGGGCCGGCTCGCCGCCACGGCGTCGAGCCTCTACGCCAAGAATCTCTACGCGTTCCTGGAAATCCTGATCGACAAGAAGACCAAGACGCTGGCCGTCAACTGGGACGACGAGATCGTCAAGGCCACCGCGCTCACGCGCGATGGCGCGGTGGTGCATCCGAATTTCAAGCCGAAGAGTGCGGCGTAATTGATTCTCCTTCCAGGCGGGGAGATGAACAGACTGGAGGCCCCAACGTGGTGACGCTTTCGATCCTCAGCCAGCTCGATCTTCTCGCCAACGCCCACGCCGGCGCACCGGCGGCGGCCAGCGAGGCCGTCAACCCATTCGTGTTCCGGCTGTCGATTTTCGTGCTCGCGGTCTTCGTCGGCTACTACGTGGTCTGGTCGGTGACGCCGGCGCTGCATACGCCGCTGATGTCGGTGACCAACGCGATCTCTTCCGTGATCGTGGTCGGCGCGCTGCTTGCGGTGGGGGTCGCACTCGCCGGCAACGACTCCGGCCCGCTGTGGGCGCGCGTGCTCGGCTTCGTCGCGCTCACTTTCGCCTCGGTCAATATTTTTGGCGGCTTCCTGGTGACCAAGCGCATGCTCGCCATGTTCCAGAGAAAGCAGAAGTAATGGCGCGGCGGATGACGATACCGGGAGTTCTTTCATGAGCGCCGATCTCGCCGCGCTTTGCTATCTCGTCGCCGGCGCGCTGTTCATCCTGGCGTTGCGCGGGCTGTCGAATCCGGAGACCAGTCGGCGCGGCAATTTCCTCGGCATGACCGGCATGGCGATCGCCATCGCCACCACGCTGGCGGCGCATCCGCCGGCGGATGTGACCGCCTGGGGATTGGTCGTGCTCGGCATGGCGATCGGCGGCGGCACCGGCGCGGTGATTGCGCGGCGCGTGCCGATGACCTCGATGCCCGAATTGGTGGCCGCTTTCCATTCGCTGGTCGGCATGGCTGCGGTTCTGGTCGCAGCCGGCGCACTCTATGCGCCCTCCGCCTTCGGCATCGGCAGCGAAGGCGCCATCCACAGCCAGAGCCTGATCGAGATGTCGCTCGGCGTCGCCATCGGCGCCATCACTTTTACCGGCTCGGTGATCGCCTTCCTCAAGCTCTCCGGCCGCATGAGCGGCGCGCCGATCACGCTGCCGGGCCGCCACGTCATCAACATTGCGCTGGCGCTGGGCCTGATCGCGCTGATCGTCTGGTTCTTCGAGGCGCAGCAGCATCTGACCTTCTGGCTGATCGCCGTGGTGTCGTTCCTGCTCGGCGTGCTCATCATCATCCCGATCGGCGGCGCCGACATGCCGGTCGTGATCTCGATGCTCAATTCCTATTCCGGCTGGGCCGCGGCCGGCATCGGCTTCACCCTGGAGAATACCGCACTGATCATCACCGGGGCGCTGGTCGGCTCCTCGGGCGCGATCCTGTCCTACATCATGTGCAAGGGCATGAACCGCTCGTTCATCTCGGTGATCCTCGGCGGCTTCGGCGGCGAGGTGGCGGGGCCAGCGGCGGCGGCCGGCGACCGGCCGGTCAAGATCGGCTCGGCCGAGGATGCCGCGTTTATCCTGAAAAATGCCGGCAAGGTCATCATCGTGCCCGGCTACGGCATGGCGGTGGCGCAAGCGCAGCATGCGCTGCGCGAGATGGGCGATAAGCTCAAGCACGAAGGTGTCGAGGTGAAATATGCCATCCATCCGGTGGCGGGGCGCATGCCGGGCCATATGAACGTGCTGCTCGCCGAAGCCAACGTGCCCTATGACGACGTGTTCGAACTTGAGAACATCAATTCGGAGTTCCCGCAGGCCGATGTCGCCTATGTGATCGGCGCCAACGACGTCACCAACCCGGCCGCGGAAGAAGACCCGAAATCGCCGATCTACGGCATGCCGGTCCTGCAGGTTTGGAAAGCCGGCACGGTGATGTTCAACAAACGCTCGCTCGCCTCAGGCTATGCCGGCATCGACAATCCGCTGTTCTATCGCGACAACACCATGATGCTCCTGGGCGACGCCAAGAAAATGACGGAAGAGATCGTCAAGGCGTTGTAAAATCTCGGTCCGATGACCGAGAACTCACCGTCCAATCTAAAAAAGCCTATTCGCGCGCGGCGCTGGTCCGGACCGCGAACGCCGCCGGAGCGGCCGCGGCCCTATCGCTTTGCGCTGCGCCTCATCGGCATTCCAGCCGCCGCGGTTGCCGCCGTGCTCATCTATCGGGGCTTGCGCGACCGTTTCGTGCTGCCGGCCTGCGACTCCGAACGCGCCAAGCATTCGCTGGCCGACGTTCTTAAAGAACTGCGGCTGGAGCCCACCCGCTACGCGCCGATCAAGACCGTGTCGTCGACCAAGGACCAGGTCGTCTGTAGCGCGGTTCTGCCGCTGCCCGGCGGCGACAGCGTCGCGGCCGATTTCACGTTCTATTGGCAAGGTAGTACGGCGCACATGAAATATGCCGTGACCCGTCAGAAACCTTGAGGGAGCGGGAATTCCGCCAATGCCGGTCGGGAACTTAGCGGCGCCAAAGCGCTTATTAGCGCGTGAACCAGGGCGCAAAAACCGACATTGACCTCAAATACTTAACCACGGGCCCGCTGCCGTGGATGGTGCGCGTCGGCTATGCCGCCCGCGGCATCGTGTTCCTGATCGTCGGCGGCTTTGCGCTCCTTGCCGCTGGCGGCCTCGGCGCCCATCCGGAAGGAGCCCGAGACGCGCTCGAGCTGTTGTTCCAGCGTCCGCTCGGCAGTTATTTCCTGTGGGCCCTGGCTGCGGGGCTTTTGTGCTTTGCCGGGTGGCGCTTTCTACAGTCGATCTTCGACGCCGACCTGCATGGCAACAGCCCGTACGGCCTCATGCGCCGCGGCGTGCTCGCCGGCAGCGGCCTGTTTTATGTCGCGCTCGCCGCGGCGACGGTCCGCATCACGCTTGCCCACCGCCGTGTCGACGAAGATGAATCGGCGCGGGAGTGGACCGCCTGGGTGATGGCGCAGCCGCTCGGGCGGCTTCTGATCGCGCTCATCGCGGCGGGTTTCGTCGGCGTCGCCGCCGGCCTTGCGGTCAAGGCGTGCCGCGCGCCTTATCGGGAAACGCTCAAGGCCACGCCGGAGCAGCGGGCCTTCGCGGTCGTCTTGGGCTCGTTCGGCATCATGACGCGCGCCTTCGTCTTTCTCATGGTCGGAGCCTTCCTTGGCGTTGCCGCCTATAACTCAAATTCGTTCGAGGCAGTCAGCCTGGCCGGCGTGCTGCGCGCCATGCAGCATCAAGCGCATGGCGGGGTTTTGCTCGGCATCGCCGCGCTCGGCCTGCTGGCGTTCGGCTTCTTTGAGATCATCGAAGCCGCGGCGCGGCGCCCTGCCGCGGTGAAGGCAGAGAAACCGCCGCCATCTCACTTGGAGGACTTGCCGTAGCCGCCGGCGGTCGGCGTCTGGATAATGATCGCCTCGCCGGCGTCGATCACGGTGGCGTCGCAGCCTTCGAGCCTTTCCATTTGGCCGCCCTTGCGCCGTACCCAATTCTCGCCGACCTGACCGTCGCCGCCGCCAGCGAGCCCGAACGGCGGCACACGGCGGTGACCGGACAGCAGCGTGCATTCCATTTTTTCCAGGAAGCGGATGGTGCGGCGGATGCCGTCGCCGGCGTTCCATTGTCCGCGTCCGCCCGAGCCTTTGCGGATGTGAAAGTCTTCCAGCAGCACCGGGTAGCGGAATTCCAGTATTTCCGGATCGGTCAGCCGGGTGTTGGTCATGTGGGTGTGCACGGCGTCGGTTCCGGGAAAGCCGGGGCCAGCCGGCGAGCCGGAGCAGATGGTCTCGTAATACTGATATCGCGCATTGCCGAAGTTCACGTTGTTCATGGTGCCTTGCGCCGCCGCCATGGCGCCGAGCGCGCCGAACAGGCAATTGGTGACCTCCTGCGAGGTCTCGACATTGCCGGCGACCACCGCGGCGGGGAATTCCGGTGACAGCATCGATCTCCTTGGAATGACGATGCGGATCGGGCGCAGGCAGCCGGCATTCATCGGAATGTCGTCGTCGACCATGACGCGGAACACATAGAGCACCGCCGCGCGGGTCACCGGCTCGGGCGCGTTGAAGTTCGACGGCTGTTGCGCACTGGTGCCGGTGAAATCGACGGTGGCCTCGCGCTTCTTTTTGTCGACGCTGATCCGGACCTTGATGGTATTGCCTTGGTCGGTCTCAATGGCAAAAGCGCTGTCGTGCAGCCGGTCGATGACGCGGCGCACGCTCTCGGCGGCATTGTCCTGCACGTGGCGCATATAGGCACGCACCACCGGCAGCGTGAAATAGCGCACCATCTTGCGCAATTCCTGCACGCCCATCTCGTTGGCCGCGATCTGCGCCTTGATGTCGTTGACGTTCTGCAGCGGATTGCGCGCCGGATATTTGGCGCCTTCGAGCAGAGCGTAGGTTTCTTTCTCGCGGAAGCGGCCGCGTTCGACCAGCTTGAAATTGTCGATATAGACGCCTTCCTGCTCGATGGTGGTGGCGTTCGGCGACATCGAGCCAGGCGAAATGCCGCCGACGTCGGCATGGTGTCCGCGCGAAGCGACCCAGAACAGGATTTTCCTGCCATCGAACACCGGTGTGCAGACGGTGATGTCCGGCAGATGCGTGCCGCCGTTGTAGGGGGCGTTGATGGCATAGACGTCGCCCGGACGGACCTTGCCTTTGTTCTCGCGAATGATGGTTTCGACCGCGCGGTCCATCGAGCCGAGATGCACCGGCATGTGCGGCGCGTTGGCGACCAGCGAACCGTCGCCGTCGAACACCGCGCAGGAGAAGTCGAGCCGCTCCTTGATGTTGACCGAGTAGGCGGTGTTCTGCAAAGCCACCCCCATCTGCTCGGCGATCGACATGAACAGGTTGTTGAACACTTCGAGCATCACCGGATCGGCCTTGGTGCCGATGGCGCTTTTGCGGGCGAGCTTCTGCACCCGCTTGAGCACCAGGTGATTCTTCGCCGTCAGTTCGGCCTGCCAGCCGTGCTCGATGACGACGGTCTGGTGCGGCTCGATGATGATGGCCGGCCCTTTGATTTTATTTCCGAAGACGAGCTGATCGCGGGTGTAGACCGTTGCGCGCCGCCATTCGCCGCCGGAAAAGAACTGCGTGCGGCGCGCCGGCTCGGGCAGCTTGGCGCGCGTGGTCTTGCCTGCGTTTTCCTTGAAGGTCGCTCCGCCGCCAACGGCTTCCACCGACACCGCCTCGATGACGAGGTCTTTCTTGCGATCGGTGAAGCCGAATTGCGCCTTGTGGGCGCGCTCAAACGAGGCTTTCATTGTGGTGAGCGCCGCCGGTATTTTGTCGCTGCCGGCCTCGACGATCAGCGGCGTATCCGTGCCAGCGTAACGGATATGCGCACGCACGTGCAGCTTGATTTTGTCGGGCGCGACGCCCTGGTTTTTCACTTCGCCGATCGCGTCCTTTGCGAGCCTGAAGGCCGCGTTCTGAAGCGTCGCCCGTGCCCTTTCGCCGAACGGCTCTTCGATCGCCTGCTGGCGCACGCTGCGGATGTCGGCGAGGCCCATGCCGTAGGCGGACAGCAGCGACGACAAGGGATGGATCAGCACACTGGTCATGCCGAGCGCATCGGCGACCAGGCAGGCGTGCTGGCCGCCGGCGCCGCCGAAGCAGTTGAGCGCATAGCGGGTCACGTCGTAGCCGCGCTGCACCGAGATTTTCTTGATCGCGTTCGCCATGTTCTCGACCGCGATCTTGATGAAGCCGTCGGCGACTTGCTCGGCAGACCGGCCATCGCCGATCTCCTTGGCCATCGCGGCGAACGTGGCTCGCACCGCTCCGGCATCGAGCGGCTGGTTTTGCGCCGTCCCGAAAATCTTCGGAAAGAAGTCGGGCATGAGCTTGCCGACCATCACATTCGCGTCGGTGACCGCCAGCGGACCGCCGCGGCGGTAGCATTTCGGCCCGGGATTGGCGCCCGCAGAGTCCGGTCCGACGCGAAACCGCGCGCCATCGAAATGCAGGATCGAGCCGCCGCCCGCGGCGACGGTATGGATCAGCATCATCGGCGCGCGCATGCGCACGCCGGCGACCTCGGTCTCGAAAGCGCGCTCGTATTCGCCGGCATAATGCGACACGTCGGTCGAGGTGCCGCCCATGTCGAAGCCGATGAGTTCCTTGAAGCCTGCCGAGCGCCCGGTCTCGGCCATGCCGACCACGCCGGCGGCCGGACCGGACAGAATCGCATCCTTGCCGCGGAACAATTCCGCCGCGGTGAGCCCGCCCGACGACATCATGAACATGAGACGGATCGCGGCGCCCTTGCTGTCCAGGTCGTCCGCGACCTGAGCCACGTAACTGCGCAGGATCGGCGACAGGTAGCTGTCGACCACGGTCGTATCGCCGCGGCCGACCAGCTTGATCAATGGCGACACCTCGTGGCTCGCCGAGATTTGCGGGAAGCCGAGTTCGCGCGCCAGCGCAACGATCTGCTTCTCATGGTCGCTGTAGCGATAGGCGTGCATCAGCACGACGGCGACAGCGCGGATATCGTCGGCAAGCGCGCGTTCCAGCTCGACGCGCACCCTGGAAAGATCAAGCGCGCGCTCGACCGTGCCGTCGGCGCGCACGCGTTCGTCGACTTCGACGACGCGCTCATAGAGCATGTCGGGCTTGATGATGTGCTTGGCGAAGATTTTGGGCCGCGCCTGGTAGCCGATGCGCAGCGCGTCGCGGAAGCCTTTGGTGATCAGCAAGAGCGTGCGCTCGCCCTTGCGCTCCAGGAGCGCATTGGTGGCGACGGTGGTGCCCATCTTGACGGCGGCGATTTGCTCGCTCGGTATCGGTGCGCCGGGCTTAAGCCCGAGGAGATGCCGGATGCCATGCACCGCGGCGTCCCGATAGGCTTCGGGATTTTCCGAAAGCAGCTTATGGGTGACGAGCGAACCGTCCGGCCGCCTGCCGATCACGTCGGTGAAGGTGCCGCCGCGATCGATCCAGAATTCCCAACTGGCCGGCATATGGTCCCTTCCGCCCTCGCTCGGGAGCAGATTTTATGCCAAGCTTGGCACAATCAAGTGATCGGCAAAACGACTAGTCGAGGAGACAAGGATGCACAAGATCGCAATCTCGGAGGCCGCCTCTGCCCGCATGACGGCCCGCACCGGCAAGGCCCATCCCTTCGACGAAATCGACCCGCGCAAGGCCGCTTTGGTCGTGATCGACATGCAGAATTATTTCTGCAAGCCCGGTCACCAAGGCGAGGTCCCGGCGTCGCGGGAGATCGTGCCGAACATCAACCGGCTCGCCGCCGAGCTGCGCCGCCGCGGCGGCCTCGTCGTCTGGGTGCGCAATGGCACCCGCGATACGCGCGAGAGCTGGTCGAACTATCACGAATTCCTGCACACGCCGGAACGTTATGAGCGGCGCTACGCGGCGATGGAGGTCGACGGCGACGGTTATGCCTATTGGCACGCAAACGACATCCGCCCCGAGGACGCCCAGGTGACGAAGACGCGCTACAGCGCCTTCATCCAGGGTTCGTCGAACATCGAGCGGCTGTTGCGCGACCGCGGCATCGATACGCTTTTGATCACCGGCACGGCGACCAATGTCTGCTGCGAAAGCACCGCGCGCGACGCCATGATGCTCAATTTCAAGGTGGTGATGGTGTCTGACGGCACGGCGACCCACAACGACGAGGAGCACAACGCGGCGCTGTCGATCTTTTACGGCCTGTTCGGCGACGTGCAGACGACCGACGAAGCCATCGGCTCGCTCGCCAGCGGCGACAAGGCCCGTGCGGCCGCCTGATTTTACGCCTCGCTTTCGGTCGCCCTGCCGCGGTTTTGCGAAAATGTACCTGCATCGATCGCGGCCATGGCCGCCAAAAGTGCGGCTTGGGCCGTGTTGCTGTCGATGCCGGTTACGAATTCATCCAGTTTCTTGAGCCCGCGGATGATAACCGGCATGCCATCGGCGCGCCGTACCTTGGCGCGCCACTTCTCGGGTTCTCGTTCGAACGCGGAGATTAGAAATCGCTGATACTGCATGTCGAGGCCCTTCGGCATAAATCTCGATGGGCCTGCCGATACACCGTTGCCGGTAATGGAAAAGTTGCAGCGATCGCAGAAACTGCAGTCGCCTTTACCGCACGACTGTTACCGTTTTTTCAATTAAAGCTCACTCTTTATTCCTACGCGCGGCCTCCGAGTCTCGCATAACTATCGGCGGCGTCACGATGACGGCATGAGGCCTTAAAAGCCATCTGGAGTTGGAACAAACTTCTCCATTTTCGCCGGCGCGCCGTTCTTGCGCATCTCTTCGAGCCAGATGCGGTGAATACGCGGATCCTGGTCCTCGTATTCGATCTGGTCGCCGCCGTCCTTGACGCTCTTCGACACCGCCGGCAGGTCGTCGCCGCCGGCGCCAAGGAGCGAAATGCGGTTCGCCAGCGTGGTCGGATAACGCAA
>Ga0335081_10016206_pt1 | contig 12058 bp, 8 predicted proteins | sample Lox_Sample_35_FD_206713 | JGI IMG/M metagenome (GOLD analysis project Ga0335081, IMG submission 206713) | Soil microbial communities from Loxahatchee National Wildlife Refuge, Florida, United States - Lox_Sample_3.5 | ecosystem: Environmental > Terrestrial > Soil > Wetlands | place: USA: Florida... | reverse complement strand
TCCGCGTGCCTTGCGGCCGTGGCGCGTGAATCCGGACGGTATTCGCCGCATGCATCAGTTCTTCGCCGCGCGGGTCCTTCCGGTCGCCCGCGCGGCCGAATAGATGATCGAGCGATTTCTCGACCCGATCGAGCGCGGCGGGGCCCGCTTCGATGAGTCGGACGAGGCTCGAAGGCGCGAGCGCTTCCGCGAGCTCGACCGGATTGTTGGCGCTCTCGCATTCATGGAAATATTTGGCGACGGCGAAAGATAGATCGACGATCGCGTTGTCCCGCAGCACGCCGGTCCGATGATCGGGACCGTAGACGACGATCTTCATGATTTTCCTCCCCGCGGCGTTCGGCATATTCGCCGTTGACCCGCCGGGATCAAGTCTAAGGGCCGCTCCGCGCCGACGCAATCGCGCGTCGATCCCCGCTTGACCTCGGTGGCGTGCGATCGGTTAAGATCGAACAACACAGGGGAGGACTTAAGATGCCGGCGGATCCTCTTTCCTACGCGCGCGCGGCGCTCAAGGAACGGGCACAAGGCCTCGTGCCGCTCTTGCGCGAGCGCGCGCGCGCGACCAACGAGGCAGGTCGTATCCCGCCGGAGACGATCGCCGCGCTCTGGGATGCGGGGCTGTTCTATCTGCTGAAGCCGCGAAAATTCGGCGGCCCTGAGGTGCGCGTCGACGTCGCCTTCGAGGTCGCGGGGGAATTGGCGCGCGGCGACGGATCGGCAGCCTGGGTCTGGACCGTGATGGGTGTCCATGATCTTTTCATGGCGCTCTTCCCCGAGAAGGCGCAGCACGAATATTGGGGGAAGGATCGCACCTTGAGCGCTTCGAGCTTTGCGCCGAGCGGGAAGGTGACGCCGGCGCCCGGCGGCATGACGCTCTCCGGTAAGTGGTCGTTCTGCAGCGGCGTCGACAATGCGCAATGGATGCTGCTTGGCGCGGTCGCGGGCATGATCAGCACGGAGCCGCCGATCCCCGATATTCGCTTCCTGCTGTTGCCGCGCACCGACTGCAAGATCATTGACGATTGGAACGTCCTGGGATTGCGCGGCACTGGAAGCAAGAGCGTCGTGGTCGAGAATGCCTTCGTGCCCGATCACCGGATCGTCAAGAACGAGGATCTGGTGAATGGCACGGCGCCCGGCCGCGCGGTTCATGACGGCCCGCTCTATCGGGCGCCGGTGTGGGCGATTTTTCCCTTCTGCATCTCGTCACCCGCCAATGGGATCGCCCGCGGAGCCTTCGACAGCTATGTTGCCGAGATGAGGTCGCGGGCAAGCGCCTTCGATCACTCGCCGCTCGCGCGCAAACCCACGGTGCAATTGCGTCTCGCCGAAGCCGGCGCACTGATCGATGCGGGCGATCTGCTTTACAGGCGCTCGCTGACCGAGACGATCGACAAGGTCCTGGCGGGCGAGCCTCTGTCGCTCGAGCATCGCGTCCGCAGCCGGCGCGACCAGGGTTATTCCGTCAAGATGGCGCGTCAGGCAGCGGAACTGCTCTTGGGCGCGGAGGGCGGCAAAGGCCTCTATGAGGACGGGCATGTCCAACGCGCGTTTCGTGACCTGCAAGCGCTGTCGGCGCATATCGTCGGCGGCTGGGATATGCCGGCGCTCAATTACGGGCAAGTGGTCCTTGGCGGTCCGCCGGCCGATCCGTTCTTTTGATAGCGCGCGCCGATTCCGCGCAGTCCGGGCTGCGATCGGTCGCCCAGACCCCGGTCCTTTGAGCGCGCGCTCGCTTCGCCACTTTTTCGCCGCAATTGCGGCGGAATTGAGGCGCCGCCCAAATCCTTAGTTAACGTTTTGTTATCGTTTGGATATTTAGAGTTCTGCCGCCTCAATTGGGCCAGATTCGGATGCGAGGCTGCGAATTGCGGTTACCGGGCGGTCAGCCCCGTGCTGAATCGGTTGATTCACGCGGAAGCATGTTTTAGTGGGTGAACTCAACCTCGCCGCAGCCGCGAGGCGCGCGCGACCAGAGAGGCGGCTGTGCCCGACGACGCTCGAGCCGGAGTCAGGTTTGGTAATATTGTGCAGGAACGGGGCCAGATTGCGGCGATTGACCGGCATTGCAGCAGCGATGCTGGTTACAGGTTGTGCCTCCGCCCCGCCGCCCGAACTCCGTACCAGCAGCCCGTTGCAAACCGATGGTCCGGCCGCGTCGGCGGCAAGCGCACCGCCGGTGCATGCGGCGCTCCCCGCGCGCAAGCCCGCCGCGCCGCCGGCGGAAGATGCCAATGTTCCGTCTGCCGCCGCCAATCAGGGCGTGGAGCGGCTGGTCGGTCTCAATGAGAACGAGCTGCAGTCAGTCCTTGGCCCCCCGATGCTGCAGGAGGAAAGAGCGCCGACGAAACTTTGGGTCTTCCGCAGCCGGGATTGCACCATCAACGTCACGCTCTATCCGGACGTCGAAACGCGGCAATTTCATGCGCTTGCCTATGAGGTGATCAGCGATGTCCACTCTCCTGAACGAACCCGACAATGCGTTAGCGAGTTCTCCTCTCGATTCAGCCAAAGGTGAAGCGGATCGCGTCGAGACGATTCGCGCGATCCTGGTCGACGACGATGATGATTATCGCGAGGCCGCGACCGCCGAGCTCGAGCATTTCGGATTCGAGATTGTCGCGTTTTCGAGCGGCGAGGCGATGCTCGAGCATCTCGAGGCGATACCGACGCCGAACGCCGACGTCATCATCCTCGATTGGAAACTGCATTCGGGCCTCGGCATCGATTTCCTGCCTCAACTTCATGACCGCGGCGTCAATCTGCCGGTCGTATTCCTGACCGGCGTGCCGACGACCGCCTACGAATACGCGGCGCTCGATCGTGGCGCGGTCGATTTCGTCGACAAGGCGCGGGGCATTCCGATTCTCGCCAAGCGCTTGCGTCTCATCGTGCAGATGAGTCGCGGATCGGCGGCTCCCGTCAGTCACGAATCCATGCAATGCGGCAAGCTGCTGCTGCGCGCCGATGTTAGCCGCGCCTATTGGGACGGCCGCGACATCGATCTGACCGTGACGGAGTTCAAGATCATCTATCTCCTCGTCCAACGCGCCGGCGAGTATGTGACCTACCGCTCGATCTACGATTGCGTCCATCACGCCGGTTTCGTCGCGGGCAGCGGCGAGGAGGGCTTCCGCACGAATGTCCGTTCTTCAATCAAGCGCATCCGAAACAAATTCCGCAGCTTCGATGCTAGATTTTCCGAAATCGAAAACTATCCAGCATTTGGATATCGCTGGCGAACCGCGCCGGCGGCCCAAGCTCGGTAGGTTTCTTCGCGCCGTCGAGCGGATCGCCGCTTCGCTGATCGCGAAGCTGGTGATCCTCGTCGGCATCTTCATTGCGCTCCCGATCCTGGTCTACGGCCAGTTCGAGCAAGCGGATTCCAAATTGCGCGAGCTCGTCACGCGCAGCATCCATCACCGCAACTGGCTGATCGCCCAGGCCCTGAAGCCGACCCTTGATCAGCCGGGGGGCATGCCGAGCGGCCAACTCAGCGAGGCGCTGGCGAAATTCGGCGACGACGGAACCAATCTCCAGCTCATGGTGCGTCCGGCCAATCCGCCCACCGGAACCCGCTTCTACTTCGTCGCTTCCGTACCGCCGGTGTCGCCGGACCGGGTGAATACCGAGCTGGACGGGCTCGCGAGCCACGGAATTCTGGACCGGCTCTCGCGCACCTGCCGCGACGACGCGCCGATCGACGTGCAGTATCCCGGGCCCGAAGGCAAAGACGAGATCCTGACGTCGCTTATCCCGATCCAGACGCGTTGGGGCTGCTGGGCGCTGGTCTCCTCGCACACCACCTCCGAATTCCTCTACACCTCGATTGCACGGCCGTTCTGGAAGACGCCCGAGGTGCGCATCGCGGCGTCGATCTACGTTCTGCTCGCCCTGCTGGCGGCGCTGATCGCGACCAGCGTCTGGCGCAACGTGCTGCATTTCCGGCATGTCGCGCGCGATATCCGCCAGGGCCGCGGGCGCGATGCGACTTTCGCATCCCGCAACATCATGCCTGAGCTCGCCAGTGTCGCGTCGGATTTCGACGGGCTCGCGCTCGATCTGCGCAACGTGGCGCGCGATATCCGGCAGGCGGCCGAGGACAACGCGCATTCCTTCAAGGGACCTCTGGCCACGATCGAAGCCTCCCTCGACACGGCGCGCCGCGGTCTCGTACCCAACAATGAGCGCGCCAATCGCGCGGTCGCCCTGATCCAATCCTCGGTCGGACGGTTGAAGGCGCTGGTCTCGGCGGCGCAGCGGCTCGACAATGTGACGGCCGATCTGATCGAGGCGCCGCGCCCGCGCATCGATTTGACCTTCATCGTCGGTAACATCCTGTTCCGTTACCGCGAAGTTATGGCGGAGCGCGGCGTCAGCGTCGTACGCAGCTTGCAAGAGAAAGGTTTCGTACAAGCGAGCCAGGACACGGTCGAGGAAGTCGTCGAGAACATTCTCGACAATGCGATCAGCTTCTCCCCGGCGAATGGCGTGATCACCGTGACCTTGAGCAAATCGGCCAGCTCGATCGATTTGCGGATCGAAGATCAAGGTCCGGGAATCGATCCGAAACGGATCGATCGCATCTTCGATCGCTATTTCTCGCTGCGTCCCAATCCGGAACTGGACCCGACCCGGAACGGCACGGGGCTCGTTCTGCCTCATGCCGGCCTCGGCCTATGGATCGTCCGCCGCAACATCGAAGCGTTGGGCGGCCGCGTATCGGCCACCAACCGCGTCGGCGGCGGCCTCAGCGTTCACGTCGTCTTGCCGGCGGCGAACTGACGCGCGGCGCCCGCGGCCGGGCGCCGCCGCGCGGGGGCCCGGCGATCTCGCGTCTCAGTAAGGCGTCTTGTTGATCTGTCCGGTCGCCGTGACGTACCAGTGCTCGCTCGGGAAGGGCTTGCCGTCGAGCCGATCGGCCATCCAATCGGCGGCCAGGATCGGCGGGAACGGGCCGAGATTGGCCGCCGGCACATTGCCGACGGAGTGGCGCGAATCCTGGTAGACGACCATGCGCTTCGGGCCTTTGACGGTGCGCACCAGCCGCTCCGAATGTTCCAAGGGGCTCAGCTCCTCCGCCTCGCCGGCGACGCAGAGATAGGGCACGCGAATCTTGTCCGCGTATCCCTCCCAGGTGATGGTCTTGCGGAACTCGTCGAACTTCGCCTCGTCGGTGAAGCCCGACATGTACATGAAGCGCTTCTTGAAGGTGGGCGAGGCCTCCTGGAAGATGGTGTGGCAGCCGGGCTCGTGACAGACCGACATCACGGCGCAGGCGCGAATGCGCGGCTCGCTCGCGGTCAGGAGCGTGCCGAAGAATGAGCCGAAGCTCGTTCCGGTTACGCCGATGCGGTCGGCATCGATCTCGGGCCGCGCCGCCAGCCAGTCGACCAGCGGTTTCGCGGCTGCGACCCAATTCTCCACCGTGAAATAAACGCCGAGGATCGGCGCCTCATATTGCCCCGGTCCGTCGATCGCCAGGACGGCGATGTTGCGATTGAGCCAACGATCGCCATAGAGCGCGACGCTCACCTCCTTGTAGCTGTCCATGCCGGGCACGGCGATCACCACCGGCAGCTTCCCCCCATTGTAGCTCGGCGGCAGGTGGAGCCAGGCGGGAATCGCCTTGTCCTTGAACGGGATCCAGACCGCTTCGACGTGGTGGTCGGCGATCTCGGCATATTTCGTGTAGCATTCGCGCTTCTTCTGATTATAGGCGATGTTGGTCTCGTCGTTCTGGTCGTAGGGCCATTGTGCTGCGCCCCAATGCACCGCCGCCATGAAGTAATTGTCGCGTGCGGTCACTTTCTGATCCGCTTCGGCGGCGGCTTTCGCCTTGGCTTCGCGGCGGCGCGCCACGGCTTCGAAGGCCGGGCCGATATCGGCCATCTTCTGCACCCGCTGGCGAATGGCGGCGAAATCCGCATTCGCCTCGATGCCGCAGGGCGCGCTGATGTAGAGCGAGCGCGGCTGGTCCCAGTCGATGCCATTGGCGCGGATGATGTTGTCGATCAGCCAGCGCTGCTCGCTCCAGCGCTGCACATGAGGCTCGCCGCGCTTGTCGAGAATCGGCTGGGGTGGGCGGTCCATGGCTTCCTCCTGGGATTGCTTGCTTCGTCGCGGCGACGCGACCGCGCTCGCCACAAAATACCCCGCGCCGCTGCAAACGACAACGCGGCTGACCCGTGACGACGGAGCAGCTATGCTGATCTCCAACTGGAAGGGAGCGACGCCATGGCCGCTGAAGATGTCAGCGTAAAGGTTCGAGACGTGAGCGTGCGTGTTCACCGCGCCGGACGCGGGCCGACCGTGCTGTTTTTGCACGGCGCCGGCGGCTATGCGCAGTGGCTGCCGTTTTTCGATACGCTCGCCGATGGCTATGAGCTGCTCGTGCCGGAGCACCCGGGCTACGGCTTATCGGATGACCCGCCCTTCATCCGCAACGTGCCCGACATGGCCATGTTCTACCTCGATTTCATCGAGACGCTCGGCCTCGATCGGATTCACCTCATCGGTCATTCGCTCGGCGGCTGGATTGCCGCCGAGATGCTGATCCGCGATCGCGCGCGATGCGCGAGTCTGACGCTCTTGGCCCCGGCGGGGATTCGCGTCGAGGGCGTTCCAACCGGCGATCTCTTCATCTGGGCGCCGGACGAGACCGCGCGCAATCTTTTCCACAATCAGCGCTTCGCCGAGATCATGCTCGCCTTGCAGCCGAGCGAAGCGCAGATGGATATCATCCTCAAGAACCGGTTCACCACGACAAAGCTCGGCTGGCAGCCGCGCTTGTTCAATCCCGATCTCGAGAAGTGGCTGCACCGGATCAAATTGCCGTCCCTCATCGTCTGGGGCGCGCAAGACAAGGTCATTCCGGCCGCCTATGCGGCCAAGTGGCAGGATCGATTGCCGGATCCGCGTCTGCTTATGCTGGACGAATGCGGCCATATCCCGCAGATCGAGAAGGCGGACGCGGTCGCGCGCGAAGTGCGCGACTTCTTGAAAGGAGCGCGGTCATGAAACTCATCTCCTTTCACCTGATGCCTTATCGCCCGCTCGATTTCGAGGAGGCGGCGAAGCACCGGTCTGCCTGGGTGGTGCTGCCGAACACACTCTACGATCCGGTCAAGGGCGCCGAGGAATACGCGGCCTATATAGATTTTCTTGTCGATTGCGAGCGGCTCGGCTTCGACGGAATCAGCGTCAACGAGCATCACCAGAACGCTTATGGCTTGATGCCAGCGCCCAACCTCATCGCCAGCGCCCTGATCCAGCGCACGAAGTCGATCAAGATTGCCGTGCTCGGCCGCGCCCTGCCGATCGTCGGCAATCCGATCTTCATCGCCGAAGAATATGCGATGCTCGACAATCTGTCGAAGGGCCGCATCATCTGCGGCTTCGTGCGCGGCATCGGCGCCGAATATCATTCGACCGGCATCAATCCCTATTTCTCGCATGAGCGCTTCCACGAGGCGCATGATCTGATCGTGAAGGCATGGACCCAGCCCGGCCCGTTCTCTTTCGACGGCCAGCATTTCAATCTGCGCTATGTCAATCTCTGGCCGCGCCCCTATCAGACGCCGCATCCGCCGATCTGGATCCCCTCGCAAGGATCGAGCGAGACCGTGGTCTGGGCGGCCCATCCCGACCGCAAATACCCTTTCCTCGTCACCTTCTCATCGAGTGAATTGGTCGCGCGCTATCTCAACGCCTATCGCGATCAGGCGCGTAAATTCGGCTACGAGCCCGAAGCCGGCCAATTCGGCTGGGCCTGTCCGCTGTATGTCGCCGATACGGATGAGCGCGCGAAGGCCGAAGCGGGACGGGCCATCGAGACGCTCTTCAACAACTATCTCCGCATGCCGATGGAGATGCTGATCCCGCCGGGCTACACATCGCAAAGCTCGATGAAGAATTTCATGAAGCTGCGCACCGCGGTCGGCGGCCGCGTGACCGACGCTGATTATCTGATTGGGAGCGGCACCGCCGTCATCGGCAGTCCCAAGACGGTGCGCGCGAAGATCGAGGAGATGCGCGACAAGACCGGCCTCGGCATTCTTTTGCCGATGTTCCAGTTCGGCATTTTGTCCGACGAGCTGGCGCGGCGGAGCATCGAAATGTTTGCGTCGGAGGTCATGCCCCATTTGCGCGGCTGACGCGGGGCCACGAAATCATCGCTTGACCCTGCGCCGGAGAGAGGCGCAGTCTCCCCGCGGGAGGAGCTCCGCCGGGCAAGCTCCTGGCAGAGCCATACGCCGTCGAATCACACTCGCCGCTGAGCGGGGCAGGGAGGCGTCACATGGCGATTAGCACACCCCTCGATACAACCGAAAGCGAGAAGGCTGGCGACCGGTGGACCGCCTACAGCGCCACCGTGCTGGCGATCTGCATTCTCGGCTGGGCCTTCGATATTTACGAAGCCACGATCATGCAGCTCGTCACGCCGATCCTCATCAAAGAGTGGGGAATCACGCCGGCGACCATCGGTATGGTCACGACCGTGTCGCGCTGGATCGGTCTCCTCGGTACCTTCCTCTTCCCCGTGCTCGCCGATCTCTATGGCCGCAAGCCGGTCCTTATCTGCTCGATCCTCGGCTATTCGCTGTTCACGGGATTGACGGGTTTTTCCACCGGCTGGATCTCGCTGTTGGTTTTCAGCTCGATCACCCGTGTCGCGCTCGCCGGCGAGAATCCGGTCGGCATGGTGATGGTGACCGAGACGGCGCCGACCAAATGGCGCGCCACCGCGCTCGGCGGTCTCGTCGGCGGTTATCCCTTCGGCTACATGCTGTGCTCGCTCGCGGCTTTGGTCGTGGTACCGATCTGGGGCTGGCAGTCGCTCTACTTCCTCGGCGTCGTGCCGGCGCTGCTCGTTCTCTGGGTCCGGATGGGCATCAAGGAAAGCCCGCGTTACGAGCATGTCACCACCGCGATGGTGAAACAGGGGTTGAGGAAGCAGCTCGACATTCTGTCGCCCTTCCGCGAGTACCCGCGCGAGACGGTGATCGCCTCGCTGGTCTACTTCTTCTATCTCTTCACCTGGATCGGCTGGTCGGCCTGGATGCCCTTCTTCCTCGCCAATGAGAAGCATCTGGGCTTCCAGACGATGGGCACCTATCTCTCGATCTGGATGGCGGTCGCGATCGTCGCCTACTGGATCTGCGGCTGGCTGTGCGATGTGTACGGACGCCGCTACGTGATCCCGGCCTTTACCCTCCCCGCCGCCGTTCTTCTCGTCGTGCTGGGCTATCTCGACAGTCCGTCGAGCTTGTTTTGGACCGGCTTGGTCGCCAATTTCTTGATCACCGGCAGCTTCGGCACCGGGCTCGGCTACACGACCGAGATCTTCCCGACCCAAATTCGTGGCCGCGGAGTGGGCGCATCCTTCGCTTTCGGTCTTGCCGCTGCCTCGACGGCACCCATGATCATGGGCTGGATCGCGACCGCTTCTTCCATTGCCGCCGGCTTGCCGCTCCTCGCCCTGTCGTTCCTGCTGCTGGCGCCGCTGTTCTTCTGGTTCGCACCGGATACACGGCGCAAGGAGTTGACGGACTTCGTCGGCCAGAAAGTCTAGGCAGACGGCTCACTGCGCCCATGTCCCTTCGGCCTGACCGAAGGCAGGGCGATCGCTTATCGCCTCCTCGGCGTTGCGCTAAGCTGACGGGCGCGATCATGCCAATGGAATCTGCCCAGCACGGTTCGACGCGAATCGCGACACCGATTCTTATTATCGGCGGCGGCCCGGTGGGCATGGTCCTTGCCATGAATCTCGACGCGCTCGGCCTCCGCAGCCTTATCGTCAACGGCGATCCGCGGCCGCGCTGGCATCCCAAGGGCAGCACACACAATGCGCGCACGATGGAGCATTATCGCCGGCTCGGGATCGTCGACGCGATACGCCGGCTCGGCCTGCCCGGCGACTACCCGACCGATGTCGGCTATTTTACCCGGTTCATCGGTTGGGAATTGGCGCGCATCGCGATGCCCTCCGAGCGCGTCAAGGTGATCGCCGCGCGCAACGCGGTCGCGACGGACCAAGTACCGGAGCCGATTTTTCGCTGCAACCAGATGTATGTGGAGCGCTTCCTCTATCAGCATCTTCGTTCGCTCGCGAATGTCGATGTCCGCTTTGGTTGGCACTGTGTCGATTGGCATGATCACGGTGATCACGTGAAGGCGCTCATCGAAGAGCGTGACTCGGGCCGGCGGGTCGAAGTGAGATGCGCCTATTTGATCGGTTGCGATGGCGGCCAAAGCGCAACGCGGCGCAAGCTCGGTATTCGCTACAGCGGCGAAGGGCCGGGCAATAGCGCCGCCTATCTCGACGGACCGATGGTCGCGACGCATTTGCGCGTGCCCGATTTCTATGCCGCGGTGAAGGTGCCGCGCTGCTGGCAGTATCGCGCTTATAATCGCGAAGTTCACAGCAATACGGTCGCCCTCGATGGGCTTGGCGAGTTCATCTTCAATTCCCGCCTCAAGACCGCCGAGGAGCAGCCCGATACGGCGCGGATCGTCCGCGCTTTTCTGGCGTCCGTCGGCGCCGATCTCGAAGTCGAGGTGATCGGTCATTCGACCTGGGTCGCTGGGCGTGCCCTGGTCGCCGACAAGTATGGCGCCGGGCGGGTCTTGCTTGCGGGCGACAGCGTGCATCTCTTCACGCCGGCTGGCGGCTTCGGCATGAATACAGGCATCGACGATGTCGCCAACCTCGGCTGGAAGCTCGCTGCCGTGGTGCAGGGCTGGGGCGGCCATGGATTGCTTGAGAGTTACGAGGCGGAGCGCCGGCCGATCGCGCTCCGCAACACCGCGGCGGCAAGGCGGCTGGGCGTCGGCGTTTCCGGAACGCCGGTCGACGCGGCCATCGAGGAAGATTCGAGCGCCGGCGCCGCCGCGCGCCGCAAAGCCGGCGCCTATTTGTCGAATTTCGCGCCGGAATTCGATTCGCTCGGCGTCCAGCTTGGCGCGCACTATCGACATTCGCCGGTCATCCTATCGGATGGCACCGTGCCGCCGTCCGACGATCCCGATCGCTACGTGCCAAGCGCCTGTCCCGGCGGAAGGGCGCCTCATCTTTGGCTGTCGAACGGGGCTTCCTTGTTTGATCATTTCGGTCCGGGCTTCACGTTCTTGTGCCTGCGCGAGGGCCAGGAGGATGCCCGGATCATCGCCAGCGCCGCCGCCAAGCGTGGCGTTCCGCTGAAAGCAATCGAGCTTCGGATGCGCGAGGCCCGCGACCTTTACGAGCGCGACCTCGTGCTGATCCGGCCGGATCAACATGTCGCTTGGCGTGGCAATCACTTGCCCGAAAATTGCGACGCGCTGATCGCGCGTCTTACCGGATGGTAGTGTCCACGCCCGCATGACCTCGTCTCGCCTCGACATATTTGCCGCCGCCGCCACCCGCAACAGGGTGCCCGTCTGATGCTGGCGATACCGCTCTATGACGATACGCCGCGGACCGGCATACCGGTCGTCACCTATGGCCTGATCGGCGTTTGCACCGCGGTATTTCTCTGGCAGGCCGGTCTCACGCCGCGAGCGGCGCAAAACGCGTCCCTGAGCTTCGGCATGATCCCGGCGGTGCTGTTCGGCGAAGGCGAGCTGCCGCGCCAGCTTCGGGCAATTCCCGCCTGGCTAACCCTGTTCACCAGCATGTTCCTTCATGGCGGGCTGCTGCACCTCGTCGGCAACATGCTCTATCTCTGGATTTTCGGGAAAGGCGTGGAAGACGCGTTGGGCCCGGCGCGGTTTCTGCTCCTCTATTTCGCGTCGGGCATCGCTGCGGCTTTGACCCAGGCATTCGCCGATCCGACTTCCAGCGTGCCGATGATCGGCGCAAGCGGCGCGATTGCGGGTATATTGGGCGCCTATCTCCTGCTCTATCCGCGCAGCAATGTCGTCGTCTTCATCTGGATCATCATCCTCGTGCGCCTGGTCAGCGTCCCCGCGCCTGTGCTCCTCGGACTATGGTTCCTGCTGCAGCTCATGAGCGCGGCGTCTTCGGCGCCAGGCGAGCCGGGCGTCGCGTTCTGGGCTCATATCGGCGGCTTCA
>Ga0335081_10016205_pt1 | contig 12059 bp, 8 predicted proteins | sample Lox_Sample_35_FD_206713 | JGI IMG/M metagenome (GOLD analysis project Ga0335081, IMG submission 206713) | Soil microbial communities from Loxahatchee National Wildlife Refuge, Florida, United States - Lox_Sample_3.5 | ecosystem: Environmental > Terrestrial > Soil > Wetlands | place: USA: Florida... | reverse complement strand
CAGGCGGGACCCCGGCCGCCCAGTTCCGCGGCGGCGGCTGCGGCGTCCTGGCCCGGGAACAGGTAGGCCAGGTCCTCGGTGCTGGTCTTGACCACGTCCACCCGGCGCAGGATGCGGTCGAGCCGGTCCAGGTAGGCCGGCCGGGAGGAGATCGCGCCGGGGCGGCAGTTCGGGTCGAGCATGACCGTGACGCCGTCGGGCAGCGCGGCCACCAGCTGCTCCAGGCTGGTCCCGACCGGCTCCATGACCAGGCCGAGGCTGCCGACGTGCAGGGCCGTGGTGCCGTCGGGCAGCACCGCGTCGCCGGGCCCGATCGCGGCGGCCGAGGTCCCGGCCAGGTAGAAGTGGTAGCCAGGCACGCCGACCGGGTTCACGTCCACCAGCGCCAGCGTGGTCGGCGCGTCGGTCGGCGCGTCGACGGCAACCAGCACCCCGTGGCGGTCCAGGTCGGCCCGCATCAGCTGCCCGAACCGGTCGCGGGACAGGCGGCCGAGGAAGGCGGCGGGCTGGCCGAGCCGCGCGACCGCGCGGGTGACGTTGAACGGGCCGCCGCCCAGCCGGGGATCGACGTGGCCGACCGGATCGACGATCAGGTCGATCAGGGCCTCGCCTGCGACAGTTATCATGCGCTGCACTCTACGGTTTCCTGCCGGGCTTTACGGCTTCTGGCCGGTCATCGGGCCGCGGCCAGCAGGTCGCGCTGGTGCCGCCGACACCAGCGGCGGGCCCGGGTGGCGGACTCCGCCACCATGCGCCAGTGCTCGGCGAAACCCTGGTGGCCGGCCGCGGCCGCCTCGGTCACGATCGCGTAGGTCCAGTCGTGGTTGGCCACGACCGCCTCGGCCACGCGGCGGCGGTCGGCGCGGCGCAGGCCGCCGGCGTGCAGGAAGGTCCGGAACCGTTCGAGCGCGCGGCCGTGGCGGCTGTCGGTGACATCCTGGTCGTCTTGCAGCGGCGCCCAGTACCGCGCGGCCGCAGCGAAGTCCCAGATGGCGCTGCCCGGGCCGGCCAGGTCAAAGTCGATCAGGGCGACCGCCCGGCCGCCGCGGAACACCAGGTTGGCCGGGTGGACATCGTTGTGGCTGACCAGGCCGGTGCGGAACCGGGCCGGGATCGGCCGGGGCCACTGGTATCCCGACGGGTCGAAGGAGGCGGCGGCGAGATGATAGCGGCGCAGCAGGTCGGCCACGCTCACCAGCGCGGTATCGGTGAGCGTGTCCTCGGCCAGCGGCAGGACCGCGGCCTGCCCGTCAATATAGGTCAGCGTCTCGGTGTAGGGCCCGGCCGCCAGCACGCGGGGAGCGCCGTCGAACCCGACGGCGGCCAAGTGGTCAAGCAGCGCGTGCGTGGCGTGCCAGCATGGCGCGGCCGGCCTGAACACGGTGTCGCCGACGCGGATGACCAGCCCAGGATTGGCCACGCCGCCCGGCAGCGGATGGGGGCTGTAAGCCCCGGCCGGCGGGTGGGGGCCGTAAGCACCCCGAGGGGGGCCGGGGGGGTACGGGGGGGCGGGCAGCCCCCCTGTACGGGGGGTCACCGGGGGTCATCCCCTGGGGAAGGTAGAGAGCATGGCTCGGGCGAGACTCTCGTGAGTGACCAGGCCATGGACAAGCCTCCCTCGGATCGCCGCGCATACCGCGGGGCTCTTGGCGACGTCGTAGGCGACGGAGAGTACGAACGGGATCCGCTCGAGATCGGAGCCGGGGGTCACGATCATGCGGCTGTCGAGCGGTGTCGGCACGGGCCGGCCGTCCGCGCCGACGAAAACCCCGGCCAGCTCGGCGCGCACCCCCAGCGCGGTCAGCGCCGCGCGCTCGTCTGGGGTGACCGCATCGTAGATGGTGGAAAGCCCGGGCGCCCAGGCGCCGATGGCGACCACGGCGATGGTCACCGACGGCAGCAAGGCGAAGGCCCCGGCGATGTCGGCCTGACGGCGGATCGCCGCCGCCGTCTGCGCGTCGTCCAGGATCATCGGGGCGTAGAAGACGTGGGCCGGGCCGCCGCCTACCCGGGCCACGCCGCGGACCAGGTCGAGCAGGTCCCGGCCATCGGGCGGCGGCACCGCCCCGGTCATCTGCACGATCGGGCACGGCGGGATCTGGGTGAGCGAGGCCGTCAGCCCGCTCAGCGTGCGTGACCAGGACATGCCGAGGACGTCGCCGGGCGTGATGAGGTCCATCAGCGCCTGGCCCGCGGCCTCGCCAAGCCGCTGCCGCAGCGCCTGCTCGTCGTCGTCGGGGAAGTTGAACACGAAGGCGTGCCTGAGCCCGAAGGCCGAGCACAGTTCGGCCGAAAGCCCCGCGTCCAGGCTTCCCCAGGGCAGCCCGATCTCGATGCGGACCATCCCCGCGTCGCGGGCGGAGTCGAGCAGCCGGGCGACCCGGAACCGGCTGATGCCCAGCCGGTCGGCGATGTCAACCTTGGAGACGCCCTCGAGGTAGAACTGCCGCGCGACCCTGGCCGCCAGGACAACTTCGGACGGCCGATCCGCCGACAAGCCGGCCATGTACTCCTCCAGTCCAGCTCATCTGGCTGCTCATTTGAGCGTCCAGATCTCATATTTGCAGCTTTTCTTGACTTTGCCTAGTAACGAGATCACTGTGTGTTCAACGGTTCATTTGAGCGACTAGTCGCTCAAATGAGCATACGTACGGCTGCACTCGCGGCACCAGGGATCCCACCGGTCCCGGCCCTGTCACAAAATTCACATGGTTGCGGAGGTTCGTAGATGCGCTATCCCAGATTCAGGCTCCGCGCGCTCGGGGTAATGGGCTGCGTGGCCGCCCTGGCGGCGCTGGCCGCCTGCTCGAGCGGCGGCTCGGGCGGCAGCAGCGCCAGCAGCAGCAGCAGCAATTCGGGCACCATAACCGTGGCGGTGGTGTCCAACCCGCTGATCACCAATCAGATGATCCCGCTGACCACGTCCAGCTTCGAGAAGCAGTACCCGGGCATCCAGGTCAAGTACGCCACCTACACCGAAGCTGACCTGCGGGCGGCGATCCAGAAGGACGTCAGCACGCACAGCAACACGTTCAACGTCATCATGATCGGCCCGTACGAGGCGCCGCTGTTCGCCAAGAGCGGCTGGCTGACCAACCTGTCCAAGCAGTACATCGCGAGCGACCCGAGCTATGACGCCTCCGACATACTCCCGCCGATCGCGAAGTCGCTGTCCTACAACGGCGACCTGTACGCGGTGCCGTTCTACGGCGAGTCCTCGATGATGTTCTACAACAAGACCCTGTTCAAGCAGGCCGGGCTCACCATGCCGGAGCACCCGACCTGGGCTCAGGTGCAGAGCTTCGCGGCCAAGCTGAACCAGCCCGGCAAGGTGTCGGGGATCTGCCTGCGCGGGCTGGCCGGCTGGGGCGACAACATGGCGGCGCTGGACACGGTGGTGAACACCTTCGGCGGTGAGTGGTTCAACATGAACTGGCAGCCGCAGCTCACCTCGCCGGCGTTCGAGAACGCGACCAACTTCTACGTCAACCTGGTCCGCAAGTACGGCGAGCCCGGTGCCTCCAACGACAGCTTCAACCAGCTGCTGACGCTGTACGGGCAGGGCAAGTGCGCGATGTGGTACGACGCGACGGTGGCGGCGACCTCCATCGCGACCACCTATCCGTCGGTGTTCGCCCAGACCGGGTACGCGTTCGCGCCGGTGGACATGACCAAGTCCTCCGGGTGGCTGTGGACCTGGTCGCTGGGCATCCCGACGGGCGCCGCCAACTCGGGCGCGGCGTGGAAGTTCGTGTCCTGGGCGACCTCCAAGCAGTATGACGACCTGGTGGCGGCGAAGGACGGCTGGGCCGCGGTGCCGCCGGGCACCAGGACCTCGCTGTACAACAACCCGAATTACGAGAAGGCCGCGAGCGCGTTCGCGCCGATCACGCTGGCCTCGATCGACGGGACCGATCCGCAGCACCCGACCGTGGACCCGGTGCCGTACACGGGCATCCAGTTCGTCGACATCCCCCAATTCGAAAGCCTCGGTGTCACGGTGGGCCAGCAGATCGCGGGGGCGATCGCCGGCACGGAAAGCGTCAGCCAGGCGCTGCAGGCAGGTCAGTCCGCCGCCTCGCAGTACACCCCGGCGGAACTGTCCGGCGGCTAGCGCAGCGATGGGGCCCCGGGAGGCGGGGCCGGGGCCCCTCAGCCGCGTCTGTCCCATCGCGAGAAGGGCCTTTCCGTGACCGTACTCGAAGACCTGGCGCCACCCCCCAAGGTCGAGATCCAGCCGCGCGAGATCAGCCGCCGTGAGCTGTGGCAGCGCCGCCTGCCGCTGCTGCCCGCGCTGGTCTACACCGTCGTGGTGACCCAGATCCCGTTCCTGGTAACGCTGTGGTACAGCTTCCAGAGCTACTTCTGGAACACCCCGGCGCCCGCGCACTTCACCGGGCTGAGCAACTACAAGACGGTGTTCACCAGCCCGGCGTTCCGGGGCGCGCTGGTGCGCTCGGTCGTGATGACCGTCACCGCCGTGATCGTCGCGATGATCCTGGGGGTGTGCTTCGCGGTGCTGCTCGACCGCAAGTTCCTCGGCCGGAGCATCGTCCGGACGCTGATGATCACCCCGTTCCTCGTCATGCCCGCGGCAGCGGCGCTGATCTGGGCCGGACCGATGCTCGACCCGAACTTCGGGCTGATCAACTGGCTGCTGCAGCCGTTCGGCGTCCATCACGTGGCCTGGCTGTCCACGCACGCGCTCGGCTCGGTGATCCTGGTGATGATCTGGCAGTGGACGCCGTTCATGATGCTGATCGTGCTGGCCGGCCTGCAGAGCCAGCCGCCCGAGACGCTGGAGGCGGCGAAGGTCGACGGGGCCGGGGCGTTCGCCACGTTCCGCGAGCTCACCTTCCCGCACCTGCGGCCCTACATCGAACTCGGCGTCCTGCTGGGCTCGATCTACCTGGTCAACGTCTTCGACGCGGTCCGGCTGATGACCAACGGCGGCCCGGGCACCTCCACCACCAACCTGCCCTTCTACCTGTACCAGGAGGTGAACAACGCCTTCGACATCGGCGGGGCGGCCGCCACCGGGGTGGTCACCGTCATCCTGACCATCATCGTGGCCACGTTCGCACTGCGGATGTTCGCCCGGGTCTTCCAGTTCGAGGAGGCATGACCATGACCGCCGTATCGGTACGTCCCGATGCGGTGCGGGCTCGCGAGCCCAGGCCGCAAAAGATCCGCGAGATGTCCGGCAACGTCGGCTGGGCCGTCCTGGCCTGGGTGGTGGGGATCGCGTTCTTCCTGCCCGTGCTGTGGATGGTGCTCACGGCGTTCAAGCCGGAGTCCGCCGCCCAGACCTGGCCGCCCAAGTTCATCTTCTCCCCGACCCTGGCGCAGTTCCGGCTGGTGTTCTCCGGCTGGGGCCCGTACGTGACCCACTCGCTGATCGCCACGACCGTCTCCACCCTGCTGGTGCTGGTGCTGGGCGTCCCGGCCGCGTACGCCCTGTCGGTGCACCCGGTCCCGCGCTGGCGCGACGGCCTGTTCTTCTTCATCTCCACCAAGATGCTGCCGATCGTGGCCGCGATCGGCCCGCTGTACGTCCTCGCCCTGCACGTGCACCTGCTGGACAGCATCTGGCTGCTGATCATCTTGTACACCGCGATGAACCTGCCGCTGGCCATCTGGCTGATCCGCTCGTTCATGCTCGAGGTGCCCAAGGAGATGCTCGAGGCCGCCGACCTGGACGGTGCGAGCCGGGTCAGGGAGATGACCGAGGTGATCCTGCCGGTAATCTCGCCGGGCCTGGTGTCCACCGCGCTGATCTGCGTGATCTTCGCGTGGAACGAGCTGTTCCTCGCGCTCAACCTGACCGTCACCAACGCTGCCACCATGCCGATGTTCCTGATCAGCTCCGTCCCTCAGGAGGGGCTGTACCTCGCGCACCTGTCCGCGGCCGCGACGGTCGCCTCGGTCCCGGTCATCATCGTGGGCTGGATCGCCCAGCGGTCGCTGGTCCGCGGCCTGTCCATGGGAGCCATCAAGTGAAACAAGCGAACCGTCTACTCGTGTGCGGAGGTGCCCGATGGCCCAGGTGAAATACGTATCGGCGAGCCGCGTGTACGCCAAGGACGCGCCGCCCGCGGTCGACACACTCGACCTGGACATCAAGGACGGCGAGTTCATGGTCCTGGTCGGCCCGTCCGGGTCCGGCAAGACCACCGCGCTGCGCATGCTGGCCGGGCTGGAGCCCCTGGACGGGGGGCGGGTCGAGATCGGCGAGAAGGACGTCACCTTCGTCCCGCCCAAGGACCGGGACATCGCGATGGTCTTCCAGAACTATGCCTTGTATCCGCAGAAGACCGTGGCGGAGAACATGGCCTTCGCGCTGAAGATGCAGCACGTCCCCAAGGACGAGCGCAGCCGCAGGGTGCGGGAGGCCGCGAAGCTGCTCGACCTGGACGAGAAGCTGCTCGACCGCAAGCCCAAGGCGCTGTCCGGCGGGCAGCGGCAGCGGGTGGCGATGGGGCGGGCCATCGTACGCGAGCCTAAGGTCTTCCTGATGGACGAGCCGCTGTCCAACCTGGACGCCAAGCTGCGCGTGCAGACCCGCAGCCAGATCGCCGAACTGCAGCGCCGCCTGGGGATCACCACCGTCTACGTGACCCACGACCAGGTCGAGGCGATGACCATGGGTCACCGGGTCGCGGTGCTGGCCGGCGGGCACCTGCAGCAGTGCGACACGCCGCGCCAGCTCTACGACAACCCGGTGAACCAGTTCGTGGCCGGGTTCATCGGCTCACCCGCGATGAACCTGCTGAAGGTCCCGCTGGCCGAGGGAGGGGCGCGACTGGCCGGGACCACGTTCCCGCTGCCACCCCACGTTCGCGCTGCGGCCGGTCAGGCCGACCTGAGGGAAATCGTCATCGGCATCCGGCCGGAGCACCTGCATCTGCCGGACGGCGGTCCGGCCGGCCCGGGCCCGCGGGCCGGCGCCGGCGATCCGGCCGGCTCCGGAGCCGTGTCGGGCGAGGTGACGCTGATCGAGGAACTTGGCGCCGACGCCCTGCTGCATGTGCGCCTGGCGGAGACCGGGGACCTGATCGTGGCGCGTACTGAAGGGCGCAGGACGCTGCCCCCGGGACAGCAGGTCACCTTCCGCGTCAGCCGCGATGACGTCTTCGCCTTCCACCCGGAGACGGGAGCCCGCCTTGCCGGCTAAACCGCAGCCGCTCAACGCGCGGACGCTGAAGTACTGGAGCGACCGGGTGGCGTTGCCTGGCTACGACCGCAGCCTGGTCACGCCGGGTGTCGTCCACATCGGCGTGGGCGGTTTCCATCGCGCGCACCAGGCGATGTACCACGACCGCCTCATGAATCAGGGCACCGCGCTGGGCTGGGGCATCTGCGGCGTCGGGGTGCTGGCGGCGGACCAGCGGATGAAGCAGGTACTCGACGCACAGGATGGCCTCTACACGCTGGTGCTCAAGCACAGCGACGGCACGTACGAACCGCGGGTGATCGGGTCCATCGTGGAGTACCTGTTCGCGCCCGACGATCCGGAAGCCGTTATCGAGAAGATGGCGGCGCCGTCGACCAGGATCGTGTCGCTGACGATCACCGAAGGCGGGTACAACCTCCACAACGCCACCGGCGAGTTCGACGCGGCTAACCCGGACGTGCTCGCCGATCTGGAGCCCGGAGCGGTCCCGCGGACCACGTTCGGCCTGGTCACCGAGGCGCTGCACCGCCGCAGGGATCGCGGCCTCGCGCCCTTCACGGTCATGTCGTGCGACAACCTGCAGGGCAACGGCTACCTGACCAGGCGGGTGTTCACCGCCTTTGCCCGGTTGCGGGACTCGGAACTCGGCGACTGGGTCGAACGTGAGGTCTGCTTCCCCAACTCCATGGTCGACCGCATCACCCCGGTGACCACCGACGACGACCGGGCCGAGGTCGCGGAGCGGTTCGGCATCGAGGACCAGTGGCCGGTCGTCTGTGAGCCTTACACCCAGTGGGTGCTCGAGGACACCTTCACCGCCGGGCGGCCGGCCTACGAGCAGGTCGGGGTCCAAGTTGTCGATCAGGTGGAACCCTATGAGCTGATGAAGCTGCGGCTGCTCAACGGCAGCCACCAGGCCATGTGCTACTTCGCCTACCTGTCCGGGTACCGGCTGGTGCACGAGGCCGCGCAGGATCCCCTGTTCCAGGGCTTCCTGCTCGGCTACATGGACGAGGAGGCCACCCCGACCCTGGCCCCGGTGCCGGGGGTGGACCTCGACGAATACAAGCACACGCTGATCGAGCGCTTCTCCAACCCTCAGGTCCGCGATACGATCGCCCGGCTGTGCGCGGAAAGCTCGGACCGGATCCCGAAATGGCTGCTGCCCGTGGTTCGCCAGCAGCTTGCGGCCGGCGGCGAAATCAGGCGCTCGGCGGCCGTGGTGGCGAGTTGGGCACGCTACGCGGAGGGCTTCGACGAGGCGGGCGAGCCGATCGAGGTGGTCGACCGGCTACGGGACAACCTCATGAAACTCGCCCGGCGCCAGCGCGACGACCCCGACGCGTTCATCGCTAACCGGGACGTGTTCGGGGACCTGGCCGCCGACAACCGGTTCGTCACCGCCTACCGGTCCGCACTATCCTCAATGCACCAGCGGGGAGCGCTGGCGACGCTGCAGTCGTTGCTCTGATGACGACGGGTCTGGCACATCCGGCGCCCGCCGCACTAGCCGTCGCGGCCGCCGATCCGGCGGGAGCGCCCTGGACGCGGGCATCCCGGAGCAGTGAACGGCATGGGCATCTGCGTTCTGGGCGTGGGGGCCATCGGCGGCTTCATTCTGTGCCATTTGCTGCCCGAATCCATGCCTTCGTGTTCGTGGACCGGCCGCCCGCGCTGCCGACCTGCTCGACCCGCCGGTCACGGTGGTTGATGGCCATCGGACGCTGGCGGCGCAGATCCTGTTCCGCCGGATCGGCGGAGACACCTCAGAGGTGCGGGCGCACATCGTCCCGACGCGTCTCGTCGAGCGAGGTTCGGGGGAGATCCGCGGACCCTGATTCGTCTGGGCCTGCACACCCGGGAGATCGGCCCGAGCACAGCCGGGAGATCGGCCCCGAGCCCGCCAGGCGGACGAGCTCCCTCGTCGCGCCCGGCGCACCGTCCGGAGCCGCGACGACGCCCGCGTCGCGGACGTGCAGGTCTGTGTCAGCCCGCTACTCACCGACGGCCAGTCCATCGCGGGTCGCCGCTACCTTGCTGTCAGGTCACAGCCATCTCACCCCCCGCACTGACCCCAACCACCCCGCCGCTTTGACCCCCAAAATTCAATGAATGGGACTCTCTGCCCGATAGAGGGGTGTTGTCCAAGTCCCACATCAGCTCAGGCAAACTGGTGCGTCGGCTGAGGATCGAAGCGACGTATACACTCTGATTCTGATCCTCTGATCCTCCGCTCGCCGCGACACTGCTATCTACAGTTCGAGCGAGTGCTTCGTCGCGGCGAACCCAGTTGCACCGCCCAGGTGCGCCGTCCCCATTGCGGCGCGCCGCGCCCCGCGGGGCTAACGGCCATATGGAAGCCACCCTCCGACCGACGGTCCCTCTGGTCGGGCGCTAGGGTTCAGCGCGCGGATCGCGTAGCGGGTGCTATTGCTGGTACAGCGGACGGGCCGGTCGGGATGGGAACCTTCCCCGGGTTTCCCTCCTAAATTGGGGTATGGGACCGAGTGCGGGATCCGGGCCGCACATCTAGCCGGCACCTCCGCGGGCCAAGTTCCGTTGTGCCGGTTACGGCATCTGAAATCAGCCTGGTTGCCAGGTGTCCGTAGAATGCGTTTCTGGCCGTTAGTGCTACGCGGCGAGCGTGCGGGACGCTGGATGGCGGCTGCTGGGTTGTGTGCCTGGTTTGAGGGGTGGGTGGCATGGTGGTTGAGATCGGCTTGGCTGCCGGGTATCTGGTTGCCTGGGCGACGCGGAAGGCGCGGCGGGTCGGGGGGCGTCTTGATGCCGAGGCAGACGGGGTGATCGATGCCGGGCTTGACCGGTTGCATGAGGTGGTGGCAGCCAAGCTGGGCGGGCATCCAGTGCTGGCAAAGCTGGTAGAGGAGGCGGAGGATGCGGGTCAGGTCAGTAAGCTGACGCGGCAGCAGGTGGAGTTGGCGCTGGCCGCTGCAGCGCGTAAGGATGAGCTGTTCGGGCAGGCGCTAAGGGAGCTGACGGCCCAGCTTCGTGAGGCCGAGCAGGCGGCCGGGCCTGTCGTGGCTTCCGGGGAAGGATCGGCGGTCTTCATTGGTGATGCCCATGCCGAGGCCAAAGACGGGGGAATCGCCTTCGGACAGGTCGCGGGAGGCGTGCAGGTGCACCGGGATTCGCCGGGCCCTCTGGGGCCGGGGCGGTCCGGCCGCTGACCGTACCCGGCAGTCCTGCCGCCCATCCGCCTGATGGCGCAGCAGCGTGGCCGCAAGGAGATTCTGACATCCGCGGCCCGTCGTTGGCGGGCCAGCATGGAGAGCCTGCGCACGGCGCGTTCAGGGCCCGGTCTAGTGGAGAAGGCCGCGATGGTGGTGTCGGGATCGGTTCCGCTGGGAACGTCACGATCAACCAAGGGCCTGCGCGGCCCAAGTCCCGGTCATCGTATCTGCAGCAGGTGCGGCGGATCGCGCCGCCGGATCCGCCGGGTTTGCTGGGGCGGGAGGCGGAGCTAACCGAGCTGGCCGGGTTCTGCCTAGACGAAAGCTGCGGCCCGTACGCGTGGTGGCAGGCTGGGCCGTGGGCAGGGAAGTCGGCGCTGTTGTCGACGTTCGTCCTGCGCCCGCCGAAACTGGTAGCCGGGCGGGTGCGGATCGTGTCGTTCTTCATCACCGCGCGGTTGGCCGCTCAGGACACCCGCGAAGCGTTCACCGAGGTGCTGCTGGAGCAGCTGGCCGAGGTGACCGGGCAGGAGCTGCCTGCGGTGCTGACCGAGGCCACCCGGGAAGGGCATCTGCTGGACCTGCTGGCCCAAGCGGCAGCGGCCTGCAAAGACGCAGGGGGCCGACTGGTGCTGGTGGTGGACGGGCTGGATGAGGACCGGGGGGTGACGACCGGCCCGGACGCACATAGCATCGCCGGGCTCCTGCCCGCGGATCCGCCGTCCGGGATGCGGGTGATCGTGGCCGGGCGGCCGAACCCGCCGGTCCCGGATGATGTGCCGGACTGGCACCCGCTGCGCGATCGCGGGATCGTCCGGGACCTTCCCGCATCCCCGCACGCCCGCGATATCAGGCGGCTGGGCAGACAGGAACTGCAGCGCATGCTGAGCGGCAGCCAGGCCGAACAGGACCTGCTGGGACTGCTGACTGCCGCCGTAGGCGGCCTATCCGGACCTGACCTGCATGAGCTGACCGGCATCTCGCTATGGGACATCGAGAAGATCCTGCATACTGCCGCCGGGCGCACCTTCGCCCGGCGGCCCAATCGCTGGGCCCCGGCTACCGGCCCGGAGGTATACCTGCTAGGCCATGAGGAACTGCAGGACGCCGCCGGCAGCTATCTCGTCAGTCGCCTGGCGGCCTACCGGGACCGACTGCACGACTGGGCCGAGACATACCGCGCCCGGAACTGGCCGCCCGCCACCCCCGAATACCTGCTCAGTGGCTACTATCGACTCCTGGCTTCTCTCGGTGACCTGCCCCGTTTGACCGCGTGCGCCAGCGACCTGGCCCGGCATGATCGCATGCTCGACCTGACCGGTGCAGATGCCGCCGCTCTGACCGAGATCCGGGCCGCTCTGAACCTCATCGCCGCTCAAGACGCCCCGGACTTGGCCAGCGCACTCGTCCTGGCGTGGCATCGCGATCAGCTCACTGAGCGTAACACCAGCATCCCCACTGCTTTGCCCGCCGTCTGGGCCGCTCTCGGCCAAGTCACCCGCGCTGAGGCCCTCGCTAGCTCCATCACCGACCCGAACTTGCAGGCGGACGCCCTGGCCCAGGTGGCGCAGGTGCTGGTGGAAGCCGGGCGGCACCAGCAAGCCGCTGATATCGCCGGGCGGGCCGGGGCGGCTGCCCGCTCCATCACCGACCCGAGCCGGCAGGCGGACGTCTTGACTCAGGTGGCGGGAGTG
>Ga0335081_10016204_pt1 | contig 12059 bp, 10 predicted proteins | sample Lox_Sample_35_FD_206713 | JGI IMG/M metagenome (GOLD analysis project Ga0335081, IMG submission 206713) | Soil microbial communities from Loxahatchee National Wildlife Refuge, Florida, United States - Lox_Sample_3.5 | ecosystem: Environmental > Terrestrial > Soil > Wetlands | place: USA... | reverse complement strand
GCGCTCTCGTTGGCCGTGTGGGTGTAGGCATAGAGTGCGATATCCGCGATGGTGTAGCGGCCGGCGGCGAAGAAGTCGTGGGTCGCGAGATGCTTCTCCATCACGCCGAGCGCCTGGTAGCCGTTCTCGATCCACACCTCCAACGCATGGGTCTGCAGCTCGCGCCCGCCCTTGACCAGGGCGAGCCAGAAATGCGCCGCGCCGAGGTTGGGCTCGACGCTGTGCTGCTCGAAGAACATCCACTGCAGCGCTTCGGCGCGATCGATGCGGTCATCGGGCGCGAGCGGAGTACCGCCGGCGATGTACCAGAGGATTGCTCCCGACTCGGCGAGATAGCGGCCCGGCGTCGCCTCCAGCAGCGGGACGTGCCCACTCGGATTCTTGGCGAGGAATTCCGGCGTGCGGCTTTCGCCCTTGAGGATATCGATCTCGACCAGATGGAAGGGAATCTTGAGCTGCGCGAGCCCGAGCCGGACCTTGTAGCAATTGCCGGAACGCCGCATCGAATAGAGCGTAAGCATCCTGGGTCCGTCCATGCTCGATCTGTGCAGCTACTACCATGAATCGCGTCTCATGCGCATTCACCTGCAAAGCGTGGCGGTTGCGTGGCGTGCTCCACGCTTGGCGTAAAAGAGTAAAAGCGAATTGCCGCAGCGCAACCGATCACAAAAATTTGCTGCGGTGCAGAAGACGTGCGAAACGCCATGTCGGATACACCGGCCGGCGGCGCGATGAGCGACCCGTTGGAATCTCGCGCGGCTTCGGCGCGAACGCCGATCGACCCGCTTTCCGGCCGATATTGTACGCCGAGGGGCGGAAAAGCGCCGGATTTAATCAAGGTTTAACCGCATCAACGGACCTTGGGCCGCACCCCGCGTCGCCGCCACCAAACCCGGAGTTTGCCCATGTCGTCGGCCGCCCTTCGCAAGACCGTCGAACCGGAGCGCGAGGAAGCGCTGGTCGACGTCGCACGCCCGCAGGTCGCGCACTCGATCGACAACGCGCTGCTCAAGATGGTGACGGAGACCAAGACGAGTCCGCTCAAGATCATGCGCGACTATGTCGGCCTCGCCTTCGGGCCCGGCAAGGTCTCATTCAAGGACTATACCCAACTCCGCCTGTTCGACGAGGCGTTCTGGGCCGGCGCCGACCGCCGGGCGGTGGTTGGTGTGCATCGCAACGTCGAGCTTCACCAGCAGATCAATTTTCGCCACGAATGGTGGGGCCTGCTCGACAACAAGATCGCGATGGCGAGCTACCTTTCGGCTTACGGTTTCCCGACCATTCCGACCCTTGCGGTCTACGCCGAGAGTCTCGCCAGCCCTGCCGCGCATGTGATGCGAAACGCGCAGGAACTGCGCCGCGTCCTCACCGACGAGGCGAACTATCCGATGTTCGGCAAGCCGACCGAAGGCCTGCAAAGCCTCGGCTCGGTCGGCCTCAAGCGCTATTCGGCGCCTTCGCAGTGCCTTGAGACCACCGACGGCCGGGTCGTCGCGCTCGATGCCTTCGTGGCGGATATCACCCACCACTATGCGGGTGGATATCTGCTGCAGAAGTTCGTCACGCCGCACGCCGCGATCCGCGCCCTGTGCGGCGACCGCCTGCCCACGATCCGCGTCGTGACGCTCAATACGGGAACTGAGCCAAAGGTCTTTCGCGCGTGCTGGAAGATCCCGGCCGGCGCCAATGTGGCGGACAACTACTGGCGCAGCGGCAACCTGCTGGCGCAGCTCGACATCGCACAGGGCAAGGTGCTGCGCGTCCTGTCGGGCAGCGGGCTCGGGCTCACTCATCACACGCAGCATCCCGACACCGCAGTCGCCATGATCGGGTTCGAGATCCCGCACTGGTCCGCGATCGTCGCGACCGTGATCGAAGGGGCGCGGCTGATGCAGCACGTCCCGCTGATCGGTTGGGACGTGACCGCGCTCGACAACGGGCCGGTCATCGTCGAGATGAACGAGCGGCCGGATTTCCTGCTGCCGCAGCTCGCCGACGCGCGCGGCGTTCTCGACGCCGAACTGACCGACTTCCTGGCCGTGCAGAAGCGCAAGGCGGCCGAGTGGCGCGAGGCCAACAAGAAGTCGCTGAAGGAAATGTGACGCTTCGTCATGGCCGGGCTTGTCCCGGCCACCCACGACTCTTGCGCTAGCTCATCGTCAAGACGTGGATGCCCGCGACAAGCGCGGGCATCACGGCTGTTGTTTTCGATCAGCCGGCCGCCGCACGGACCGCGGCCGGCTTTCGCTCCTCGACCCGGCGCATCTGCTTGAGCGTGACGCGCAGCGCCGACTCGCGCAGCGCCGTCATCAGCGTGTCGATGTCATCCTCGGTGGTGCGGTGATTGACGATCGCGGCGCGGATGACGCTGCGGCCGTCGATGATCGTGGTCGACGGGGCCGCCACGCCGCGCTCCTGCAGATCCATGACGATTTCTTTGTTGACCTCGCCGTCCGGCGAGCCGCGCAGGCCGAAGCATACGATGTTGAGCGCGACCGGCGCCGCGATCTCGAACAGGTTCGACTGCTCGATCAGCCGCATCTCGAGGTAGCTGGCGAGCCGGCAGGTCTGCTCGATGCAGGCGCCGATCTTGTCGGCGCCGTGGACGCGGAACGTGAACCAGGTCTTGAGCGCCCGAAACCCGCGCGACAGGTCGGGTCCGAGATCGCACGGCCACACTTCGCCGGCCGCGAGCCCGCTCGGCGCGCGGTGCAGGTAGGCGGCCGGATTGCTGAAGGTGCGGCGGTGGCGCACCGGATCGCGCACGAGCAGGAAGCCGGCGTCGTAGGGCACGTGTGCCCATTTGTGGAAATCGAATGCGATCGAATCGGCGCGCTCGATGCCGGCGACGAGGTGGCGCAGGCCGGGCGCGAGCGCGACCAGCGCTCCGAAGGCGCCGTCGACGTGGAACCAGAGCTTCTCGGCGCGGCAGAGATCGGCGATCGCGGTGAGATCGTCGAAGGCGCCGGTGTTGACCGTTCCGGCGGTCGCCGCCACCAGGAACGGCCGCAGCCCCTGGGTCCGGTCCGCCGCGATCGCGGCGGCGAGCAGATCGGTGCGCATCGCGCCCTTGTCGTCGACCGCGATGGTGCGCAGGTAGCGCGAGCCGATTCCGGCCATCTCGACCGCCTGCTTGACGCAGCCATGCGCCTCGGCCGACGTGTAGGCGACGAGCTGGTTGCCGGCCCAGCGCAGGCCGTCGCGCCGGACCTCGTCGCCGAGGCTGGCGTTGCGCGCGACCAGCAGCGCCAGATGATTGGCGGCCGAGGTGCCGGTGACGAATACGCCGGACGCCTCGGCCGGAAGGCCGAACAGCCCGGCCGCCCAGGCGGCGATCTGGCGCTCGACGTCGAGCGCGATGTGGTTGCGGCCGCCGCAGTTGGCGTTGAGGCCGGCCGCCAGCATCTCGGCGATCATGCCGACCGGTGTCCCGGCGCCATGCACCCAGCCCATGAACAGCGGATGCAGGTTGCCGGTCGCATAGGGTCTGATCAACGCCGCGAACTCGGCGAGCACGTCGTCGAGCGCTTCCGGCTCGGTCGGCAATGGCCGGTGGAATTCGCGCAGGACCTCGGGCGGCGCCGGTTGCCAGACCGGGCGCTCGCGCACGGTCTGGAGAAAGTCGATCATGTCGTCGAGGGCGCGGCGACTGGCGGCGCGAAAGGCCTCCCAGTCCTCGGGATCGAGGTTCGGTGACGCGGTGGTCTGGGAGAGCATGCCGATCGGTCCGGATTTGCTCCATGTTTCGACCGGTGTCGTTAACAGCGCGTTAATCTCGTTCGCCAATCGTCGAAGAAGCGCGTCGCGGCGGCCGCATTCACCAATATTTGGGGCTGGGGTGCTAAGAGGCGTTTGACGGATTTGGGATCGGAAAGCGGGCCTCGATGAGGTTGAAACGCTCGTTGCAGGCTCCTCGCGCGGGGCGGGCACGGCCTGCGCCGGCCGGCGATGCGGCGCTCGCGGCGGCACTGATCGCCGGCGGCGACGCGCGGCTCGCGCTCGATCCGACGAGCGGCCTCAACCCCTATGGCTGCCGGCCGCTTCCCCGGCCGGACGAGATCAGCCTGTCGTCGTCGACCGCGAGCACCATTTCGTCGCGCGGTTTTACAGCGGCGCAGGCCGCGTTCGCCCGATTGGAGGAGGCGCGCGAGCGGGGAACGTTCGCATCCGTCTTCGCCGAGACGGCGGACGAGTTGCGTGCCGTGCTGCGCCGCCGGCTCGGACTGCCCGACGCGGAGATCGTTCTCTCGCCGTCCGGGACCGACAGCGCGCTGCAGGCGCTCTTCCTGGCCCGCGGCCTGCTCGGCAAGCCCGTGACCAGCATCGTGGTGGCGGCGGACGAGAGCGGCAACGGCGTGCCGGCCGCGGCGTCCGGGCGCCATTTCGCAGTCTCCGCCTCGGGCGGCCGGGCGGTCGCCAAGGGAGCGCCGGTCACCGGCCTCGGCTGCGCGGCCGTGACGATCGCGGCGCGCGACGGCCAAGGCCGCGCGCGGCCACCGTCCGAGGTCGATGCGGAGGTCCTGCGCGCGGTCGAGGCGGCGATCCGCACCGGCAACGGCATCGTGCTGCACGTCATGGATCATTCCAAGCTCGGCAGCCGCGCGCCGAGCCTCGCCTGCCTGCACGAGATCTGCGCCGTCGCGCCTGCCGACGTTCAGGTGGTGATTGACGCCTGTCAGCTCCGCCTCTCCCGTGCGCGCCTGCGCTGGTACCTCGACCGCGGGTTCCTGGTTCTCGTGACCGGCTCGAAATTTTTTACCGGGCCGCCGCTGTCCGGCGGATTGATCGTGCCGGAAGCGCTGTGGGCGCGTGCCGCGCGCATCGGCGAGGTTCCGGCCGGGCTCGCCGACTATGCGGCGCGCGACGATTGGCCGTCCGGCTTCGCCGGCATCCGCGACCGGCTTCCGGCGCGGCACAATATCGGCCAGCTGCTGCGATGGACTGCCGCGAGCGAGGACATCCGCGCCTACTCCGCCGTGCCCGAGCTGTTTCGCACCGTGGCGTTGGCAGAGTTCGCGGCCGCCGCCGTGCGTACGATTGAGCGCTTCCCGGAGGTCGCGCTCGTGGCGGACGAAGTCGCGGCGCCTGCCGATCACGCGCTCGACGGCGGCGAGTTTGCGGCGCGTACGATCTTTCCGTTCACTGTCACCCATGCGGGCCGGCCGCTCGCGCTCGCGCAAGCGCGGGCGCTGCATCGGGCGCTCAACCTCGACCTGACGCGCTCCGGCCTTCCGGGCGCGCCCGACACCGCCGCCGCGCTGTGCCACATCGGCCAGCCGGTTCCAGTCGGTGACGGAACCGGCGGGACGACCGGCGCGCTGCGGATCAGCGCCGATGCGCGGCTCGTCTCCGACAGCTGGGTCGGCGCCGGCGACCTGGTCTCGACCGGGCGGCTGACCCGGCGGCTCGATCAGATCGCCACCGTGTTCGAGAAGCTGCGGTTCCTGCTGCCGCACCTCGATCGGCTCGAGGGGCTGGGCCCGTCCTGAGCCCGATGTCCACACTGGCGTGATGCCAGCCGACAGTGAATTTCATGGATTCGGTCCGGCCGCGCCCCTTGCCGGACACGCCCGCTCGCATTACGACATCGCAATGCACAAGAGCTCGCCCCGGCCGCCCCGCGGGGCGATCGGAGACAGCGACATGGCCTTCCTTGCGGACTCGCTCAAGCGCATCAAGCCGTCAGCCACCATTGCGGTGACCGACAAGGCGCGCGCGTTGAAACTGGCGGGACGCAACGTCATCGGGCTTGGCGCCGGCGAGCCGGATTTCGACACGCCCGACAACATCAAGGAAGCGGCGATCAAGGCGATCCGCGACGGCAAGGCGTCCAAGTACACCAACGTGGACGGCATCGCCGAGCTCAAGGAGGCCGTCTGCCGCAAGTTCAAGACCGAGAACGGGCTCGACTACAAGCCGTCGCAGGTCAGCGTCGGCACCGGCGGCAAGCAGGTGCTCTACAACGCGTTCGTCGCCACCCTCAATCCGGGCGACGAGGTGATCATCCCGGCGCCGTATTGGGTGAGCTATCCCGAGATGGTGATGCTCGCCGGCGGCGAGCCGGTCGAGGTCAAGACCACCATGGAGTCCGGCTTCAAGATGAGCGGCGAGGCGCTCGAGCGCGCCATCACGCCGAAGACCAAGTGGCTCCTGCTCAACTCGCCGTCGAACCCGACGGGGGCGGCCTATACCAAGTCGGAGCTCAAGGCGCTGACCGACGTGCTGGTGCGGCATGCGCACGTGCACGTGCTCACCGACGACATGTACGAGCACCTGGTCTACGACGACTTCCAGTTCTTCACGCCGGCGCAGATCGAGCCGCGGCTCTACGAGCGCACGCTCACGGTCAACGGGGTGTCGAAGGCCTATTGCATGACCGGTTGGCGCATCGGCTTTGCGGGCGGGCCGGAGCCGCTGATCAAGGCGATGGCGATGATCCAGTCGCAGTCGACCTCGAACCCGTCGGCGGTGTCGCAATGGGCGGCGGTCGAGGCGCTCAACGGGCCGAAGGACTTCATCCCGAAGCACAACAAGATCTTCAAGGAGCGGCGCGACCTCTGCGTCGCCATGCTCAACCAGGCGAAGGGCATCCAGTGCCCGAAGCCGGAGGGCGCGTTCTACGTCTTCCCGTCCTGTGCCGGCACCATCGGCAAGACCGCGCCGACCGGCAAGCGGCTCGCGACCGACGAGGATTTCGTCACCGAGCTTCTCGAGGCGGAAGGCGTCGCGGTGGTGCAGGGCACGCCGTTCGGCCTCGGCCCGGCGTTCCGCATCTCCTACGCGACCGCGACTTCGGCCGTGCAGGAAGCCTGCGAGCGCATCCAGCGCTTCTGCGGGAATCTTAGGTAGACTCGATCCGTGTTGCGGGCATGAAAGTCCGCGACGCCATTCGCATGATCGAGGAGGATGGGTGGTATCATGTCGCGACGCGCGGCAGCCATCGTCAGTTCAAGCATTCCCGCAAGCTGGACGCGTTACGATTGCAGGAAAGCCCTCCGACGACCTTGCGCCAGGAACTTTGAATAGTATCTTGAAACAGGCCGGTTTAAAGGAGCGGCGCTGATGCGCTACGCGGTCGTCATCGAAAAGGCGGACGAGAACTACTCGGCTTATGTGCCGGACCTTCCGGGCTGCGTGGCGACCGGTCACACCGTCGCCGACGTCGAGCATGAAATCCGCTCCGCCATTCGATTTCACATCGAGGGATTGCGCGAAGATGGATTGCCGGTACCGGAACCGACCAGCAGCGTCGAATATATCGAAGCCTAGACCTGGCGGTGGCCTTCCGCCCAAGTGCGGCGGCAAGGCGGACACCGCTTGAACTTCGACCGTCCTTTCGCTTTGGTGGCGCCGCCCGCCATCAGGCCCAAGGACCCCTCCGTGCCCGATCCACTCGCCGAAACGCGCTACGAGCTCGCCGTCGCCAACCGCATTCTCGGCCATGAAGGCGTGCTCGACGCCTTCGGCCATGTCAGCGTGCGCCATCCGGCCGATCCCGGCCGCTATCTGCTGCCGCGCTCGCGTTCGCCTGAGCTGATCGAGCCGGCGGATATCCTGGAATTCACGCTCGATTCCGCGCCGGTCGCGCCGCCGATCGTGCCGATGTATTCCGAGCGGGTAATCCACGGCGAGATCTACAAGGCGCGGCCGGACGTGATGGCGGTCTGTCATCATCATTCGCCGGCCGTCATGCCGTTCTGCATCACCGGCGAGCCGCTGGTGCCGGTCTTTCATCTCGGCGCCACGATCGGCGCGACCGTGCCGTACTGGGACAGCCTGGACGAGTTCGGCGACACCAATCTCCTGGTGGTCAAGCCGGAGGAGGGCGCCTCGCTCGCCCGCGCGCTCGGGCCCCATTCGGTCGTATTGATGCGCCGCCATGGCGCCACCGTGGTCGGCGCCAACCTGCGCGAGCTCGTCTTCCGCGCGATCTATTCCTGCGCGAATGCGACCTATCTCAGCGAAGGCAAGAAGATGGGCAAGGTCGGCCCGCTCACGCCGGGCGAGACCGAGCTCGCGGGTGCAATCAACAAGATTCCGAGTGTGCCGATCCGCACCTGGGAGTATTGGGCGACCCGGCTCGCCAACCGCGGCGGAATGCCGCCGTCCCCTACCGCGACGGGCCGCAAAGGTTCATCGTCGCGGGCGGGACGGCAGGCGACGGTTGCCAGCAGAGGGAGGCGCAGCCCGAAGGTCAAAGGGAGGAGCAAGCGATGAGACGCATGGTTATTGGAGCTGGGGTCCTGACAGGGGCCCTGGCGGTTTTCGTATTGCCGGCCGCGGCCGAAGATACCTTCAAGGTCGCGATCGGCCAGATCAACAACTGGGAGAACCAGGCGCCGACGCTCGGCCAGGACGCCGGCTTCTTCAAGAAGCACGGCATCGTGCTCGACAATTTCGGCACCGCGGGCGCCGGCGAGACCATGCAGCCGATCATCTCGGGCAGCGCCGACATCGGCGCCGGGGTCGGCGTCGCGGGCGTGATGCGCGCCTATGCCAAGGGTGCGCCGGTCCGCATCATTGCGCCCGCCTTCACGGGCACTGGCGATCTCTACTGGTACGTCAAGGCGGATTCGCCGATCAAAAGCCTGAAGGACCTGACCGCGAGCAACACGATCGCCTATTCGACCAATGGCTCGAGCTCCAACAACATCGTGGTCGCGTTCGTCGACGAGCTGGGCGCCAAGGGCAAGCCGACCGCGACCGGCAGCCCGCCCGGGACGCTGACCGCCGTGATGTCGGGTCAGGTCGACGTCGGCTGGGCGGCGCCGCCGTTCGGCCTCAAGGAGCTCAAGGAAGGCAAGATCCGCATCATCGCGCACGGCAGCGACGTGCCGTCGTTGCGCGGCCAGACCGTGCGGGTGCTGATCGCCAACGCGAACGTGCTCAAGGACCGCAAGGACGCGATCGCGCGCTTCATGCAAGGCTATCGCGAGGCCGTCGACTGGATGTATTCCAATCCGGAGGCGGTCGCGATGTTCTCGAAGAAGACCGGGGTGGCCGAGGATCTGGTCCGGCAATCGATGAGGGACTTCCAGCCCAAGGAGACGCTGCAGACCGACCACATGGCCGATCTCGACGGCGCCATCCGCGACGCCGTGAAGCTCAAATTCCTCGATGCACCGCTCACCAAGGAGCAGATCGCGGACTTCATCCAAATTCCGCCGGGCGCAAAATAGCGCCCGGCCCGACGGGGCGGCCGCGAGGCCGCCTCGTGCCCTCGCGGATGTCGCTCGGCGCGAAAAACGCTATAACGTCGCGACAATAACGATGAGGGGAGGGCCGCCGATGCCCACGAAGCCGCTGCCGAGCCGCCGCCATCTGCTGGGCGGGGCCGCCGCGACCGGCGCCTGTCTGGCCGCGCCCGCCATCGTTCGGGCGCAGGCCAGGTCGCTCAAGACCGCGGTGCTGCTGCCGCGCTCGGGCTACCTGGCGCCGGCCGGGCAAAGCTGCCATCGCGGCGCGCTCGTCGCCCCGAAGGTGCTGGCCGGCTTCGGCTACGCGATCGATCTCGTCCATGTCGACATCGAGTCGAATCCCGACGTCGCCCGCACCCAGTGCGAGCGGGTGATCAATGACGGCGCCCAGTGCATCATCGGCGCCTTCGATTCGGCCTCGACGCTCGCCATGGCGCAGGTGTGCGAGCAGCGCAAGGTGCCGCTCGTGGTCAATGTCGGCGCCGCGCCGCAGCTCACCGAGCAGGGCTACAAGTTCCTGGTGCGCAATTTCCCGACCGGCGGACAGCTCGTCACCAACGGGCTCAAGCTGATCAACGACCTGCTCGCCGCCACCAAGGTCGATCCGAAGACGGCGGTCTTCCTGCACGCCAACGACACGTTCGGCACCGCGCAGCGCCAGGCCATGGACAAGATCTTTCCGACCGCGGGCCTGCCGTTCCGGCTGCTCGAGTCGATTGCCTACGATCCTAAGGCACAGGACCTCTCGGTCGAGGTAACCAAGCTGCGCGCGCTCAATCCCGACCTCGTCCTGGTGGTGACGCGCGCCGCCGACGCTATCAAGCTGGTGCGCGACATGGTGCGCCAGCATTTTGAGCCCATGGGCATCATCTCGCCCGGCTCGCCCGGCCTCTACGACGAGGAATTCTACCAGGCGCTCGGTCCGCTCGCCGACTACCCGATATACAACATTCCCTGGGCGAACCCGAAGACGCACGTGACGCAGGCGCTGGAGGCGGCGTTCAAGCCGGCCAACCCGAATTTCCGCTTCGCGGTCGAGTCGTTCAATGTCGGCTTCACGTTCGAGGCGCTCTTGGTCGCGGCCGACGGATTCAAGCGCGCCGGAACCGCCGATGGCCCAGCGCTCATGGAGTCGATCCGTGCGACCGACATCGCCGAGCATGTCATGATCGGCCCGCCGATCAAGTTCGATGCGAAGGGGCAGAACGTCGGCATTCCGTCGGCGGCGGTGCAGAACCGCAACCGCACGCCCACCGTGGTGCTGCCGTCGTCCGTTGCGGCCATGCCGCCGGTGCTGCCGATGCCGGGCTGGCAGAAGCGGACGTGAGGCCTCGGATCGGTAGCCCGCATGGAGCGTAGCGCAGCGCGGGGGAAGCAATCCCGGATTACGCGGAGCCTGTCCTCGGGCTCGCCGAAGGCGAGACCCCGGGGCTCCAACCGGGCCACGCCCGACGCGGCCGCACGACGCCCATGACCTGGTCGATCTACCTCAACGTCGTGGTGCAGGGCGTGCTGACCGGCCTCGTCTACGGGCTGATGGCGCTCGGCCTGTCGGTGATCTTCGGCGTCGTGCGCGTGGTCAACTTCGCCCATGGCGAGTTCGCCGTCGTCGGCATGTATGCGGCCTTCCTGCTGTTTCGCTCGTTCGGGCTCGATCCGCTCGTCACCATGTTGCCGATTGCGGCGTTGTTCTTCGTGGTCGGCTTTGCGCTGCAGGCGAGCCTGATCAATTCCTTCGTGGGCCGGGCCGAGCACGAGCAGTTCATCCTGCTGGTCGGGATCGCCATCGTGATCGCCAATGTCCTGCTCATGACCTTCGGGCCGGACGCCCGACCGGCGAACCTCCCCTACGGCTTTGACAGCTATCTGATCGGAGCGCTCATCGTCGACAAGGTGCGGGTCTATGCGGCGCTCGCCGCGGTGGCGATCGCGACGGCCCTCTTTGTGTTCTTTCGCTACACCGACACCGGAACGGCGATCCGCGCCTGCGCCGATAATCTCGCCGGCGCCGCGGTCGTCGGCCTCAACGTCAAGCGGCTCTATGCCATCACGTTCGGCATCGGGCTCGCCTGCGTCGGCGCCGCCGGCGCGCTGATGGTGACGATCGCCGACGCAGCGCCGAGCCTCGGGCCCGCCTACACGCTGCTCGCCTTCATCATCGTCATCGTCGGCGGGCTCGGCTCGATGGCGGGGGCGCTGGTCGGAGGCGTCCTGATCGGCGTCTCGGAGGCGCTCGCCGGCTTCATCATCGAGCCGTCGATGAAGAGCATGTTCTCCTTCGCGCTGTTGATCGCCGTGCTGGTGCTGCGCCCGCGCGGGCTGATGGGGCGGCGCGCATGATCGGGGCGTGGCGGAGTCTGGCGCCGCGGGCGCGCGGATTGCTTACTGGCTTCGCCGCCGCACTGGTGCTGGCGCCGCTCGTCGCCGATCGCTACCTGCTGTCGATCCTCACGTTGATCTTCTATTTCGCCTTTGTTGGGCAGGCCTGGAACCTGATGATGGGCTTTGCGGGGCAGCTCTCGCTCGGGCATGCGCTCTATGTCGGGCTCGGCGCCTATGTGGCGGCGCTCCTGTGGGTCCATTTCGGCGTCGGCCCGTGGCTCGGGGTGTTCGCCGCGATGCTCGTCGCGGCGGCATTCGGCGGCGTCGTCGGCTGGCTTGGCTTCCGCTTCGGCGTCGAGGGTGTGTATTTCGCGCTGCTGACCATCGCGGCGGCCGAGTTCACGCGCATTGCGTTCGATCATCTGGGATTCGCCGGCGGATCCGGCGGCCTGTTCATCCCCTACGAGGAAAGCCGTCTCGGCGAATGGTGGAACCTGCACGGCGGGCAGTTGCTGTTCTACTACGTCGCGCTCACGC
>Ga0335081_10016203_pt1 | contig 12059 bp, 8 predicted proteins | sample Lox_Sample_35_FD_206713 | JGI IMG/M metagenome (GOLD analysis project Ga0335081, IMG submission 206713) | Soil microbial communities from Loxahatchee National Wildlife Refuge, Florida, United States - Lox_Sample_3.5 | ecosystem: Environmental > Terrestrial > Soil > Wetlands | place: USA: Florida... | reverse complement strand
CGGAAGTGGGATAAGCGCGTCGGGCAATGGCATGATCACGTGACTTCGGCGGCGGCATTCGAGAAAGTGCGTGACCGCATTCTTGTTCTGTCGCAGCCGCGGCCGTCCGATGTCTGCATGGACCTGGGCGCTGGCACCGGGTTCGTGACGACAGCCCTGGCCCCGCTGGTGGCCTCGGTGCACGCGGTCGACATCTCGCCCGCCATGACCGAGGCCCTGGCCGAACGGGCGGCCGATGCAGGGCTCGCGAACGTATCGGCCGAGGTGAGCAACCTGAAGGACGTCCGGCTTCCGCCGTCCTGCGCCGACCTGATCGTCAGCAACTACGCGCTGCATCACCTGGCCGATGCGGACAAGCGGGCGCTGACCGCGCGGGCGGCGCGCTGGCTGCGTCCGGGCGGCCGCCTGGTCATCGCGGACATGATGTTCGGCCGCGGCGGCAGCCGCCGCGATCGCGCCATCCTGCGCCAGAAGGTGACCGCGCTCGCCGCCAAGGGCATCGGCGGATGGTGGCGCATCGCGAAGAACCTGACCCGCTACGGCCTGCGCGTCGGACCGGAGCACCCGGCAACGCCGCAGTTCTGGCTGCAGGCACTGCGCGACGCGGGGCTGGCCGAAGTGCGCTTCCATCCGGTCACTGCCGAAGCCGGCATCGTCTGCGGCATCCGACCGCCATCGAACCGGGCGGCAGGGTGAGCCCTTACCGACCTCGCGCGGCACGTGGATCCGGCCGGTTCGGGTAGCTTGCTGAGATCGGGCAGGCACGGGAGGCAAGCATCCAGCCGTGAGTTCGGCCGTCAGGGACATCAAGCTGATCGTCGCCATCGTTCTCGCCGTGCTCGCATTGGTATCGGGCTGCGCGGGCCGACCGGAGGAGCAGCCTGGCCGGCCAGCCAGGCCGACCGCCCCGGCCAGGCCCGCGGCTCACCCGCAGGCTGGCACGCCCGCCGGGCCTGCCGTGGGCGGCGATGGCAGCTACCGGGTCGGCCAGCAGCAGGTGACGTTCACCGAGCCTGCCCACACCGCCCCGGCTGGGCAGTACGCGGGTCAGCGCACGCTTGTCACGCAGATCTGGTTTCCGCTGGCCAGCGGGCCTGCCGGGCCGTTCCCGCTGCTGATGTTCGCCCCCGGGTTCCTACAGTGCGCCGGCGCCTACTCAGGCCTGCTGCGGGCCTGGGCCAGCGCCGGATACGTGGTCGCCGCCATCAACTTCCCGCGCACCAACTGCCACCTGGGCACCGGCGCGTACGAGCCAGATCTGGTCAACCAGCCGCAGGACATGTCATACGTCCTGAGCAGGCTGCTGGACCTCAGCGCGCAACCCCGCAGCGCGTTTTCAGGCCTGCTGGACCCGCACGAGGTCGGCGCGGCCGGCCAGTCCGACGGTGGCGACACGGTCGCCGCGCTCGCGGCCAACACCTGCTGCACCGATCGTCGGCTCAGGGCGGTGGCCGTGCTGTCTGGGGCTGAGTGGCCGCCGATGCCGGGGCGGTATTTCCCGGGCCGGGAACCGCCGATGCTGTTCACGCAGGGCAGCGCCGACACGATTAACCCGCCGTGGACCAGCATGCAGCTCTACCGCGCCGACGACGACGGCGCCCGCTACTACCTGGATCTGTTCGGCGCAAGCCACCTGGTTCCCTATGAGGGGACGAATCCGGTGGAGCGGCTCGTGGCCCGTGTGACGCTGGCCTTTTTCGACCGGTACGTGCTCGGCCAGTCCGGCGCGCTTGAGACGATGACCCGCGACGGCAACTTGAGCGGCGCCGCCGCGCTCGTGAGCGGCGGCCAGCCCCCGCCGTGACGCAGCACGAGCGGATCTGCGCTGGCCGATGCTGCCGCCCTGATGCTACTGACCTGCACCCGGCGCCGCTGGCAGCCAGTGGCCCACGTGACTGAGCAAGAGAAATCCGAGCAGGACGCCAGCCACCAGGCTGCCGGCGATCAGCCACTGCCGGGTCCCGGCCCCGGTGACCTCGCGCCGGGTCCGGCGCAGCCAGTCCCGCGGGGCCAGGCGGAACACCTCGCCCAAATGCCCGAGCACGTGAACGGTCATGGCGCCGAACCACAGTACGAAACTGGCCTTGTGTACCTTCAGCAGCAGCGGCAGCCACGGCCGACTCACCAGCAGCAGCCCAACCCCGCTGAACAGCAGCACCAAGGTGAGGACCACCACGACCGGGCCGAGCAGGCGCAGCAGCACCGGCGGCGGCCCCTTACGCCGGTAGGCCGGGGCGCCGGTGTAGTAACGAGCGAACCGCCAGGTCGTGCTGGCCACCTTGACCAGCACCGGCGGGATCAGCACCACGCCGATGAAGACATGCGGCGAGAGCAACTGGCGTACGCGCAGGATCGTGATGCCCTCGGCCGCCAGCAACACCAGCAGCACGGCCGCGTTAGCCGCGGTCAATCGGGCGTTGCCAGCCACGCCCGCATCGGCTCGCTGCCTGGCCCGGCGCTGCCTGCCCAGGTGGTTGTCCTCTGGGGGACCGCCCGGCCGGTCCAGGCGACCGTCCTGGCCCGGCAGCCACGCCTCGTCACGACCCTCCACTCTCACGGAACGCACTGTACGAAGAGATCATGACGGCCAAATGAAGGAAGGCATCGACCCGCAGCTCTCACCGGCGGTCGGCTAAGCCAGGCGCGGCCTGGCTGGCCACGGCTGCGCTGGGACTCGGCGTCGCGCTGTGGTCCGCGGCCGAGAGTCTCCTCCGCGGCCGCCTCGGCGTGGACGTGATCGCGCTGCTAGCGGTGGCCGGCGCGGTGGCGGTCGGCGAGTTGCTCGCCGCGGCGGTGATCAGCGTGATGCTCACCAGCGGGCGGTTCCTGGAAGCATGGGCGGCCGACCGGGCCCGGCACGACCTGAACACCCTGCTGGCCCGGGCACCGCGGACCGCGCGGCGGTACCGCCGCGGATCACTGCAGACGGTGCCGCTGGAGGAGATCGCGGTTGGCGACATGCTGCTGGTGGCGCCCGGTGATGTGCTGCCCGTCGACGGTGTCGTGGCCTCAGAGGTCGCGGTGCTGGATGAGTCCGCGCTGACCGGCGAGGCCCTGCCGATCGAGTACGGGCCCGGTGAGGCCGTGCGCAGCGGCGTGCTGAACGCGGGCGGGCCATTCGATCTGCGGACCACGACCAGCGCCGCCGACAGCACATATGCGGGCATCGTCCGCCTGGTGGCTGAAGCGGAACGGTCGCAGGCGCCGTTCGTCCGGCTGGCTGACCGTTACGCGCTGTGGTTCCTTCCGCTGACCCTGGCCGTGGCCGGGCTGGCCTGGGCGGTGGGCGGCGCAGAACGGGCGGTCGCCGTCTTGGTGGTAGCCACGCCGTGCCCGCTGATCTTGGCCGCTCCGGTCGCCTTGGTATCGGGCCTGTCGGCCGCGGCCCGGCGTGGGGTTGTGGTCAAGAGCGGCGGCGTGCTGGAACGCCTGGCGCAATGCACCACGCTGATCCTGGACAAGACCGGGACTCTCACGGCCGGCCAGCCGGCCGTGACCGGCGTCGTATCCGCGGGCTCGCTGCAGCCGCAGGAGATCCTGACCCTGGCGGCCAGTTTGGACCAGGTGTCCGGGCATGTCCTGGCCGCGGCGATCGTCCGCGCGGCGGCCGGGCGGGGCGGCTCGCTGGTCCTGCCCGAAGACGTGGAGGAGCAGCCCGGCCAGGGCATCGCGGGGACGGTCGGGGGCCGCCGGGTCAGGCTCGGGCGGGCGGAGTGGGCCGGGGTGACCGGGAATCCCCGGTGGGCCAGGACGGTGCGCAGGCGGGCCCGCCTGGACGGCGCGCTTACCGTGTTCGTAGCGGCCGACGGCCAGCCGGCCGGCGCCATTCTGCTCGAGGACCGGATCCGGCCGGATGCCCGGCAGACGATCCGGGCCATCCGCCACGGCGGTGTCACCCGGATCGTCCTGGCCACCGGCGACCGGGCCGAGGCGGCCGGCGCCATCGGCGCGCTCACCGGGGTCGACGAGGTGCTCGCCGCGCTGGACCCGGCGGGCAAGCTCGACGTGGTGCGCCGCGAACAGTGCCGGGCACCGGTCATCATGACCGGCGACGGGATCAACGACGCCCCCGCCCTGGCCTTGGCCGACGTCGGGATCGCCATGGGAGCGCGGGGCTCCACCGCCTCCTCTCAAGCGGCCGACGCCGTCCTGACCGTCGACCACCTCGGCCGCCTCGGTGAGGTCACCGCACTGGCCCGCCGCACCCGGCGGATCGCGCTGCAGAGCGTGCTGGCCGGGATGGGCATGTCGCTGGCGGCGATGGGCGCGGCCGCGTCCGGCCTGCTGCCCGCCGTGTGGGGTGCGCTGCTGCAGGAGGCCATCGACGTGGCGGTGATCCTCAACGCGCTGCGCGCCTTGCGCCCGCCCGCCCCCGATGTCCGCGTAACGCCCGCCTACACCGCGCTGACCAGACGGTTCCGCACCGAGCACCGGGCTATCCGGGTCGGCATCGACCAGCTGCGGGCCACCGCGGACACCCTGGACGCCCCCGGTGCGATGACACGGGTCCGGCAGGCCTACCGCATGCTCACCGACGAGATCTGGCCGCACGAGGCCGCCGAAGAGGCCGAACTGTACCCGTCGCTGAACCGGCTGCTGGGCGGCGCCGACCCGACCGCGCCGATGAGCCGGGCCCACGCCGAGATCGCCTATCAGATCGCGCGGCTCGGCCGGCTCATCGACGACATCGGCGACCGCACCCCCGACCAGGACGACCTCGCCGATCTGCGCGGTGTCCTGTACGGGCTGCACGCCATCCTCCGGCTGCACACCGTGCAGGAGGATGAGACCTACCTGTCGCTCGGCGACAGCGCCGACGCGGTGACCGCGTGACCGGGGACCGGCAGGAGCCAGCAATAGGCGTGAAACGGTTCGTACCGGGCAGTAGGGGGGCTATGTCGGTGCCAGCCTCTACCCGGCGCAGTCTCGTCCCGCTTGCTCTCGTCACCGCCGCGGCTCTCCTCTTTGCGCTCTTGCTCCTCCTGGTACGGCTGCGCTGGGCGCCGCTGGAGTCGGCCGATCACGGTGCGGCGACCCGGCTGAACAGCCTGGTCGCCGGGCACTCCGTGGCCGTCAGCATCGTCAAGGCGGTCACCTGGCTGGGCAGCGGCGGTGTGCTGTGGACGCTGATCGGGGCGGCCGCCGTCGTGCTCGCCTTCCGGCGGCGGTGGCGGCTCACGGCCTACCTCCTGGTCACCGGCGCGGGCGCGCTGGTGCTCGACCCGGTGCTGAAGGCACTGGTCGGCAGGCTGCGTCCGGTGGTGGCGCACCCGATCGCGTACGGCAATGGCAACAGCTTCCCGAGCGGGCATGCGCTTGGCTCGATCGTCTGCTACGGCGCGCTGTTCCTGGTCTTCCTGCCCGCGGCCCGCGGGACGTGGCGCCGCGTGCTCACTGCCGTGATCGTCACGCTGATCGCCGCGATCGGCATCAGCCGACTCCTGCTCGGCGTGCACTACGTCTCCGACGTGCTGGGCGCGTGGGCGCTCGGCGTCACCTGGCTGGGCATCACCGCCTTCGCCTTCGAACTATCCCGCCTGGTCACCGGCGAGCCGGTGACCGATGCGGTGACCGAGGGCCTTGAGCCCGAGGCTCGCGCCGACCTCCAGCCGACCGGACCGGAGACTCCCATGCATTATGACCGCGCTCGCACGTACGGCCGGATCGCCGCCGGGGTAGTGGTGATCTGGGTGCTGATCGTCGGTGCCCTCACCGGCATCGGCAAGCTGATTATGATCACCCAGAACGGGAACGGGAACCTCCTGGCCGACCGGGCGATTCCGCACTGGTTCGCCGCGCAGCGCACAGCCACGCTGAATCACTGGAGCCTGATCGCCAGCAACCTCGGGGCAACCCGGGACATCCTCATCGTGAGCGTCGGCACCTGCGTCGTGTTCATCGCCGTCACCCGGCACTGGCGCCCGGTGATCTTCCTCGCCGTGGTCATGTCCGGCGAGCTGGCCGCGTTCCTGACAGTCGCCGCCATCGTCAAGCGGCCACGGCCGGACGTCCCGCAACTGGACTCGCACTTGCCAACGTCGGCATTCCCGTCGGGCCACATGGCCGCCACGACGTGCCTCTACATCGGCCTCGCCATCCTGGTCATCGGCCACGCCCGCGGCTGGTGGCGCTACCTGTTCCTGATTCCCGCGATCGTCATGCCGGTCATGATCGCCATGGCCCGCATGTATCGGGGCGAACATCACCCCACCGACATCCTCGCCAGTGTGCTGTTCGCCGCGCTCTGGCTGACCGCCACCACGATTCTCGTCAAGCCGAGCCAGGACGGTCTTGATCGCGCCCGCCGCAGGCCGCTGGGCCTGCCACACCGCAAGGCAGCAGACCACAGCCGCGAAACTGCGCAGCAACCCGAGCGAGCAGCGGAGAAAGGGCTGACATGGTTAGCGCGAGGACCTGGGAGCGGATCGAACGCCAGAAGCTGCGCGGACGGGAGCGGCGGACGCGCCACCATCGGCCGGGCGACCGGCCCGATCCGTCCCGCCCGGCCGGCACCGACATGCTGCCGCAGATCAAGCACATCATCGTCTTGATGATGGAGAATCACTCCTTCGACAACTATCTCGGGACCCTTGGCAGGGGGGAGGGGCTGCCGGCCGGTGACGATGGCAGGCCGGATGCCGAGAATCCTGACTCCGCGGGGACCATGATCCGGGCGCATCACGCGAACTCCACCGTGCAAGACCCCGGGGTGCCCTGCCAGAGCTGGAGCGCCAGCCACGCACAGTGGGCCCGCGGAAAGATGAACGGCTTCGTGACGTCGGCCGAACAGGCCGCGCCCGAGGGCGACAAGACCGCGCCCATGGCCTACTGGACCGGCCAGGATCTGCCCTTCTACCACGGGCTGGCCCGGACCTTCCCGCTGGCCGACCGCTGGTTCAGCTCGTGCCTCGGGCCGACGTTTCCCAACCGCCGGTTCCTGCTGGCCGGGACAGCCAACGGCCTGATGGATGACCTGCCGCTCAACCTGCTGGACCGGCCACGCGCGGGCACGATCATGGACATGCTGACCCGGCATCGGATCTCCTGGGTTAACTACCGTCCGGCCGGCAGCGACCAGTCCGAGTTCCGTCGCTTCGTCCAGTACCGGCGCCGCCGGAAGCGGCATCACCTGACCTCCCTCGGCCGCTCGCTACGCAATCCCGACTACGTGTTCCAGCGGGACCTGCAGTTCACAGCAGCCCTTTACCCACTCGGCATGGCCAGCTACATGGCCCATGTCCGCAGCATCGAGCAGTTTTTCGCGGACGCCGACTCCGGCAATCTCCCGTCGTTCTGCATCGTCGACCCGGACTTTCGCGACTTCTCGGAGGAGAGCCCGCAAGATATCCGCAGGGGGGAGGGCTTCGCCGCCGAGGTGATCAACCGGGTCATGCACGGCCGTGCCTGGGCGGACACCCTACTCATCTGGGTGTACGACGAGCACGGCGGCTACTACGACCACGTCGTCCCGCCTGAGGCGGCGCCGCCGGACGATGTCCGCGGCCGTAGCCTGGTCGCGCACCCTTCCCTGGTACAGGGCCCGCTGAAGGTGCTGTTTCCCAGCTATGTCCGGCATGCCAAGCAGCTTGTCGCGGGCCCGGATGCCTATGACATCTACGGGTTCCGGGTGCCCGCCGTGATCGTGTCACCCTATGCGCGGCCCGACTATGTCGTGTCGGACATATTCGACCACACCTCGGTGCTGAAGCTCCTCGAAGAGAAGTGGAACCTGCCCGCGCTGACCCGGCGCGACGCGGCGGCGACCTCGCCGCTGGGCGCACTGGACCTGACGGCTCCGCCGGCGTTCCTGACGCCGCCGGAACTGCCCGCGCCGGCGCTAGCGTGGGGCACCTGGTAGGCCACCGGATCGCGCGAAGACGGGATACTCCGATAGCAAGCCGTACGGGAACGCCACGGCAGTTCCCTGATGTCCCGGCGGCCGCCGCGAAAGCTGCTTCAGGCGATCGGTGAAATGGAATGCTGGCGTGCGCTGAGCCGACGGGGCAAAATGGCCGGGTGACATCGGCTTGGTCCGCACTGCCTGAGCTGCTGGCCCTGCGCGACACGGATCCGCGCGAGGTGGGTGGATACAGGCTGCTCGGCCGCCTCGGGGAGGGCGGGCAGGGCGTTGTGTTCCTGGCTGAGGGTCCTACCGGAAGCCCGGCGGCGGTCAAGCTCCTGCCGCCAACCACAGACCCGCAGGTCCGAAGCCGCTTTCTGAAGGAGGTCGCCGCAGCGCAGCGGGTCGCCCGGTTCTGCACCGCGCAGGTTCTGGACGCCGGGATCTTCGAACGGCGGCCGTTCATTGTCAGTGAATACGTCAGCGGCCCATCGCTGGTCGAGGTCGTCGAGCAGTTCGGGCCTCGCGGCGGCGCTGCACTCGAGCGCATCGCCGTCGCCACGCTGACCGCGCTGGGCGCAGTGCACGCCGCCGGGATGGTGCATCGCGACTTCAAGCCGGGCAATGTCCTGCTCGGGCCCGACGGGCCAGTGGTGATCGACTTCGGGCTGGCGGCCGTTCCCGGGATGACCACGGTCCTTTCTGCCGAGGTCGCTATCGGAACTCCGGCGTTCATGGCCCCTGAGCAGCTAGCTGGGGCCCGAGTGACCGCGGCGGCCGATATGTGGTCGTGGGCCGTGACGATAATGTTCGCGGGTACCGGTGAGCTGCCCTTCAAGGGCGAGTCGTTGACCGCTATGGCGTACGCCATTCTTCATTCCGAGCCACATCTGGGCAGGCTTCCCGAACCACTGGGCTGGCTGGTCCATCGCTGCCTCAACAAGGACGCAGCCGCCAGGCCACCGGCCCGCGACGTGCTCGGCGAGCTGGTGGCCGCCGGAGCGCAGCTCGTGGGACCGATGCCGCCCATGCCCTCCGCGCTGGCCGTGGACGAGGAGGCATCCGGCTCGCAGCGTGCGTCTGCCGTACCGCCGAGGCTGCGGCACGGCAGCGGCGACGGTCTGATCGGCGCCCGGCCGGCGTCCGGGCCCCGGTCGGCGCGGCACGGGAGCCGTCGCATCCGGCGGCGTCGGCGGGCGCCCATTCTGCTGGCTGCGGGTCTGCTGGTCGCTGCGGTTGGCGTGCTGGCCGTCAATCTCCCTCGGCACGGCACAGCGTCTGAGCAGCTAGCGGGCAGCAGCCGTACTCAGGTCACCAGTAAACTCGCCGCTGAGGCTGTGGCCAGGAAGCAGGCCGTCACCTGGATTCTGGGGCAGGTCAGCCGGGCCGCAATCGTGTCATGCGATCCCCAGGTTTGCACGGACCTGGTCAACGCAGGCTTCCCGTCCGCGAACCTGTTGACGCTCGGGCCCACGTCGAACGATCCGCTCGGCTCTACTCTGGTGGTCGCCACCGCGCCCATCCGAGCCCAGTACGGGAGCCGACTGGCCTCCGTCTACGCTCCGGCCATAATCGCGAGCTTCGGCTCCGGGACCGCCAGGATCGACATCCGGCTGGTCTATCCGGGCGGCACCGCCAGATACGGCACCCTTGAGCGGACGGCGCTGCGCGCCAGGAAGGCGGCCGATGCGCAGCTGCTGACGAACAGCCAGATCGCGGCCTCAGCCACGGCCAGAGCACAACTTCTCAGCGGCGATGTCGATCCTCGGCTGCCGCAGCTCCTCGCCATCATGGCGCAAAGCCACCCGGTGTATATCGTGGACTTCATCAACCAGTCGCCTGGTGGCGGACCTGCCAGCCTGCTGCGGTCAATGGACCTGGCCACTGTGGACAGCACGGCGCATCTAACTCGTGCCGCATACCTGGGCTGGATGCAAGCGTTCATTGACCAGCAGCGAGCCCAATACCTCCCCGCATCCGTGCAACAGGTCACGCTGCACACTGGCCAAAACGTGCTGAGGATCGGGTATGGCGCGCCGAGCCCGCTCAGCTAGCTGAGGTCCGGGCCTGGCGCTGCCGTGGGTGACGCGTAATCCCGCAGAGCCGGGCAGGTGACCGGCTGCGTGGCCGGGGCGCCCTTGCGCTCCCCTCCTCGTAGGCGCGAGGACGCTGCCAACCCGCAGCCCGCCGACCCCTGGTACATTTAGGAAGAGACAGGAAACTTTCTCCTCGAACAGGCAGCTTAGATCAGCATAGGTAGGAAGTAAAGAGCATGAACAAGATGAACCGGGAAGAGAGATGCAGTCCTGTGCCGTAAAGCGTGGGCAGGAGAGCTAGAATTTTCTGTCTTCTTCAGATAAGGATGGTCACGTGGCCGGTGGCGGGACTAGCATCGAGTCGCGGGAAGGACGGTCATATGGCCGGTGAGGACTGGCAGCGGCTTGCGGATTACGTCGTCGCACGCCGGGTCGAGCTAGGCATGCGGGACAGGCGAGCCTTTGCCGAGGCGACCGGGGTGACCGAGCGGACGCTGGGAAAGCTCGAGAACGGCCAGCACGTTTCTCCCAGTACCCTCGGCATCGTCGAGAACCGGCTCGGCTGGTCCCCGGGTTCGTGGCGGCGGATACTCGCAGGCGGGGAACCCAAGGTAGGGTCGCCGGACCTCGGGCAGGCCGAATATCAGGACCCGACGCTGTGGCACATCGCGAGCACTCCGGGGCTGCCTCCCGACGTGGTCCGCGGCCTCGTCGCCCTCGCCCGGAACTGGCGGCAAGGCGGCGATAGCACAGACGAGCAGGCCCAGCGGCGCACGTGACCGCTGAATCCACGCCAGCGCGGCGGCGGCTCCGGCCTACGAGACGATCAGGTAGATGCTGTTGGCGATGAGCCACAAGCCGATGATCAGGCTCCCGGCGATGATCGCCTGATCGGTGTGAACGTCGATCCAGGTCCGGAACCTGGCCAGCAGCGCCTGGCTCTGCTCCGGCCGGACCACGGCGTAGGTCTCCATCGCCAGGTAGGACGCCGAGGCCAGCACGCAGTACAAGAACAGGGCCAGGAAGCTCTCCCAGCTGGACAGCTTGGCCTCCACCACGGTGGCCGCGCCCGCCGAGATCAGCACCCAGGGCTGCAGCGCCGGGGCCAGGCCCAGGGCGAACCACGGGGACATGCTGTCCACGTGCTCCTGCCACTTCGGCGGCTTCTTCGGCGGCTTGGGCCGCCCCCTCGCCCGGATGTGCCTTACCCCGATCACCACCAGGATGGCGCCGAGGACGATCTTGACCGCCAGCGACGCCAGGGTCGGCGCCGTGCTCGGCTTGGGCGGGTTGTTGCCGGTGGCTGCCACCGTGATCGCGACCACGATGGCCAGGGACACCAGCCAGCCGAAGGTGAAGGCCGCGCCCTTGCGCGCGCCGCGTTCGGAGGGCAGCACGACCAGGAATGCCGTCAGCGGCAGCGGGTCGAGCGCCACCGCCAGGCCGATCAGGAACAGGCTAAGAAGGAGCATGGCCGATCCTCCTGTCTCGCCACAGCCGCCCGGGAAGGCGCCTTCCTGCAACCACAAAACGCCAGCTGATCCGGTTGCACATCATCCGTTCGGCATGAAAGCCGAACCTTGGCAGCCCAGGTCGAGGCGGGCCGCACCAGTCAGAATGACTCGCTGAGGACGGATACCGGCGTACGCTTCAAGCGCGTGCGATCTGTCGGAACCAGGGGTGGGGTCATGGCCGAGTCGGGCACCGAAAGGACCAGCCGGCGCGCGTTTGAGAAGGTCCGGGGCCGGATCCAGGTCATCCGCGGCTGGGCTGAGCAGACGCTGCTGTGGAAAATATGGGATCGGATGCTCGAGACGGAGTTCATCGACCGCAGCATCGCCCTGGCGGGCAAGGCGTTCATCTCGTTCTTCCCGCTCATCATCGTCGTGGCCGCCTTCCTGCCCCCGCACCTCCGCACGTCCATCCTCACGACGGTGACTCACCGCCTCGGCCTCGCTGGCGGTTCGCTGGCCACGGTCAGGCAGGCGTTCGCCTCCGCGCAGGACATCCGCCGGGCCACCGGCCTGCTCGGCCTGGTGCTGGCGATCTTCTACGCCAGCTCGTTCACGACCGCGCTGCGGCGCGCCTACCTCCGCGCCTGGCGTCGGCCCCCCGGGGGGAAGGCGGCCAGCAACTACGTCCGGGGGGTCGCCTGGGTGGCGGCATTCCTCGTCTACATGGGG
>Ga0335081_10016201_pt1 | contig 12060 bp, 9 predicted proteins | sample Lox_Sample_35_FD_206713 | JGI IMG/M metagenome (GOLD analysis project Ga0335081, IMG submission 206713) | Soil microbial communities from Loxahatchee National Wildlife Refuge, Florida, United States - Lox_Sample_3.5 | ecosystem: Environmental > Terrestrial > Soil > Wetlands | place: USA: Florida... | reverse complement strand
CTCGGTTCCCGGTCCGGTTTCGACACCGTCGCTGACTGCTACGGGGACCTTGCTGGGGAGATATTTGCCGTCGAGACGGGCCTGTCATCGGATCCGCGCATGAACTGGATGTGTTCATCGCTGGATGCTTATCAGCTCGTCAGTAACTCCGACGCCCATTCCCCGCCGATGCTGGGCCGCGAGGCGACCACTTTCACGGGCGCGATGGACTTCTTCGCTATCGCCGAAGCCCTCCGCACCGGAGACGGGCTCGGCGGGACGATCGAGTTCTATCCCGAAGAGGGCAAGTATCACCTGGACGGCCACCGTAAGTGCGGGATCAGGTTTGAGCCGCAGCAAACTCGCGACAGCGACGGCGCCTGCCCCCAGTGTCATAAACCGCTCACCGTCGGCGTTCTGCACCGGGTCGCTGAACTTGCTGACCGCCCGGATGGCTACCGGCCCGATGGGGCCGCGGGCTTCAATAATCTCGTTCCGCTCGCGGAAATCATTAGCGAGATTCTCTCCGTCGGGCCGAGGAGCAAGAGCGTTAACTCCGTGATTGACCGGCTTGTCGCCGCCTTCGGGCCGGAACTCGCGATCCTCCAGGAGGTACCCGCGGACAACCTGGGCGTCATAGGCGGCTCGGCCCTCACGGAGGCGATGACCCGGCTGCGCCGTGGCGAGGTCATCAAGGAAGCCGGCTACGACGGCGAGTATGGCCGGGTCCGCCTGTTCGAGCCCGGGGAACTGGAGCACGGCGACGCACTTTTCGATCTGCCGGCCTCCGTCCCCGCGGTGGGAAGGAACAACGCCGCCGGACGGGACCAGGCGACCCGCGGGGCGGCCTGGAATGGCTCGGACGGCGGCGGCACGCTGGCCGGCCCGGGCGGCGACGGGACGGCCTGCCCGGGCGGCTCCGGCCGCAGAGCGGGCGCCCGTGACGTTGCGCCCCGGCTGGACCGCAGCGATGACCGGCTTCGGGCGGGGGCAGCAGACGGCGCGCTGCTCGGCGGCCTGGATGAGGAACAGCGGGCGGCCGCGCGAGCGGGCGGTCCGCTGATGATTATTGCCGGGCCCGGCACCGGGAAGACACGGACTCTCACGCACCGGATCGCCTGGCAGATCAGCGAACGCGGGATTCCGCCGCACCGCTTCCTAGCTCTCACCTTCACTCGGCGCGCGGCCGGGGAGATGCAGCACCGCCTCGCCGTCTTGCTCCGGCGCGGCGATGACGGGCCCGCAGCGGACGTCCTGGTCACGACCTTCCACGGCCTGGCGCTGAGACTGCTCGGCGAATACCGGGACAAGGCCGGCCTGCCCCCTGGTTTCCGCATGGCCGACGAGACCGCCCGGCTCGAGGCCGCCGCGAACGTCGCCGGTTCCGAGCGCGATGGCCGCCGGCTGATAGCGGCCCTGGGCACCGGTCACCGGCGCGATGACCGGACCCTGGCCGGCGATCGCGCGGCCCTGCGCGCCGACCTGGCCGCCCGCGGCCTGGTCGATGTGGATGACCTGATTGGCCGCGCGGCCCGGCTGCTCCGCGACGAGCCGGCCGTCACGGCCGCGCTGCGCGACCGATGGCCGAGGATCAGCGTGGACGAATATCAGGATCTCGACGAAGAGCAACACGTGCTGCTCCGCCAGCTGGCCGGCGAGGGAGCCGGTCTCACCGTGATTGGGGACCCCGACCAGGCGATCTACGGTTTCCGCGGCGCCGACGTCGGCTTCTTCCTCCGGTTCAGCGCGGATTACCCCGCGGCCCAGACGGCCTTTCTCACCCGCAACTACCGGTCCGGGCCGGCCATCGTCAGGGCGGCGCTCCAGGCGATCGCCCCGGCGACGCTGGTGCCTGGCCGGCGCCTGGACGCGGTGAGCCGCCCTGGCGCGGCACCAGGTGCGGAGCAGGGCACCTCCGGCGCCGCGATAGCCTCCGGGCGTTCCGGGTCTCCCGGGCGTTCCAGGCCGGCCGGGCCGGGGATCGTTTTCCACGAGGCCGCGAGCGAACAGGCCGAGGGCAGCTGGATTGCCGGTGAGATCGACCGCCTGATCGGCGGTTCGTCCTTCCACTCCCTGGACAGCGGCCGGGTGGACGCCCGGCAGCGGCACGCGGCGCTGGCCCTGTCCGATATCGCCGTGCTATACCGGACAGACGCGCAGGCCACTTCGCTCGTCCAGGCGCTGACCTGGGCTGGCCTGCCCTTTCAGAAACGGTCACACGACCGGCTCAGCCGCCGGCCCGGTGTACGGGATATCGTCCGCGAGATCCGCCTGGCGGAACCGGGCACCGACGATGACGCGGGGACCGCCGCGGGCCAGGAAGTCAGCCGCCGGCTGCGGGCCGCCGTACGACGGCTCACCGCCCTGATGCCGGGCTCGGCACCGTCCGCCGTCGACATCCTCGCGGCGGGTGAGGTGCTCGCACCGCTGGCCAGCCGGTGCGGCGACAACGTCGAGCAGTTCCTGACCGAGATCTCGCTGGGCGGCGAGGCGGACGCCATCGACCCCCGCGCCGACGCGGTGTCTTTGCTGACGCTGCACGCGGCCAAAGGGCTGGAATTCGCCGTGGTGTTCATCGCGGGCTGCGAACGAGGCTTGCTTCCGCTGTGTCGCCCGGGAGCCGTCCCCGCGCCCCGGCCGGGCCAGCCGGAGGGGGGTCCGGCGGTCGATGTGGCCGAGGAACGGCGGCTGCTGTTCGTCGGGATGACGAGAGCCCGGACGCGGCTGTTCCTCACCTGCGCGGGCCACCGCGGGCGGGTGATGCCCGGCGAGCCGCAGGTTCCGGGCGGCCGCGCCGAGGCAGGCCCGTCGCCGTTTCTGGCCGATATCGATCCGGTCTTGCTCAGCCGGGTGGCGTCGCCCAGGCGGCCACAGCCGGATCGGCAGCTCCGGCTGCTGTGACGGCTTCCGGATGACCTGGATACCCGGATCAGGCGGGTGCCCGCGCTGCCGGACCGGGCCGCAGGTGCAGCAGCATCCGGGTGTTTCCGAGGGTATTCGGCTTCACCCAGTCAAGGCCGAGGAACTCGGCGACGCCTTCGTCGTAGGAACGCAGCAGTTCGGCGTAGACGTCGGGCGCGACCGGCGTGCCGAAGATCTCCGTGAAGCCGAGGCTGCCGAAGAACTCGACCGCGAACGTCAGCACGAACACCCGCTGCACGCCGAGCTCGCGGGCCCGGTCGAGGAGGACCTCCGCGATCTGGCGCCCGATGCCATACCCCTGGCAATCCGCGCGGACCGCGATCGTCCGGATCTCGGCGAGGTCTTCCCACAGGACGTGCAGCGCCCCGCAGCCGACGATGAGGCCGTCCGATTCCTGCTCGGCGACCCAGAATTCCTGGACGTCCTCGTACAGCGTGACCATGGCCTTGCCGAGCAGGCGGCGGGACCCCACGTTCGCGTCGATCAGGCCACGGATTCCCGGAACGTCCGCGGTACGCGCGCGCCTGACCGTGTATCCCATGGCGGCTCCACCATAGCCGGTGCGATACCGCTGGCCTGCACGGACGTAGCGCGGCGAAAAACGCAAACGAGTTATGTGGTTCCGGTTGGCAGCCCCTCGTGGATCCAATATCGTGCATCGCTGTTGCCACTGATAGACGACTGACACGGATGATGCCAACGTCGACGAGGCCGTCCGCGAGAGGAGGGCTCCTTTGCGGCGTTCAGCGCACAGCGCAGCGGACCGAGCCAGATTCTCGCCTGTACGCGGGCGGGCCACGGCCGCCAGGTCCTGGCGGGCCGCCGTCGCTACGGTCGGCGCGGCGACAGCCCTCGCGATGCTCCTGCCCGGCGGGATCAGCAGCGCGAACACCCATGCGCCGTCGCCGTCGCTGAGTTCGCTGGTGGCCCAGGCCAAGCAGCTCACCACTGCGATCAACTCGCTCAGCGAGCAGTACGACGGCCTCCGGGTTCAGCTCGCCTCGGCGCGCACGGAGGCCACGAAGGCCGAGCAGGCGGCCGCGGGGGACGCCGCGGCCCTGCAGGTCAGCCAGGCCGCCGTCTCGCGGCTGGCCGCGGCCAGCTACGAGAACGCCGGCTACGACCCGACGCTGCAGATCCTCACGGCCAGCAACGCCAGCCAGTTCCTCAACCAGGCCTCGATCATGCAGCAGCTTGATCAGGAGAACGGGACGAGGGTAAGCCAGCTCAAGGTGGCCCAGGCAGCGGACAAACGCGCCCGTGAGACGGCTCAGCAGCAGATCGCGAACGTGTCCGCGCTCGAATCGGCGATGAACGCGAAGACCAAGACGATCCAGAGCGAGATCGACAAGGTCAACAGCGCGGCGATGACGCAGGCCATGGCGATTTTCAACCAGACTGGGCAGTACCCGAACATCGCCATACCAGGCGGCAACAGCGTCGGGGCTGTGGCCCTCCGGGCGGCGCTGACCAGGCGCGGCTATCCGTACGTGTGGGGGGCGGCCGGCCCGACGTCGTTCGACTGCTCCGGCCTGGTCATGTGGGCCTATGAGCAAGAGGGAATCCAGCTCGACCACTACACCGGCGACCAGTGGAACGAGGGACAGCACATCTCCCGCGGCCAGCTCCAGCCCGGTGACCTGGTGTTCTTCTTCGCCGACATCAGCCACGTGGGCCTTTACATCGGCAACGGCCTGATGGTCGACGCGCCGTCCTTCGGCCAGGACGTGATGGTCCAGCCAATCGACTGGAGCATCTTCGTCGGCGCGGTCCGGATAGAGGCCTAGTTGTGCCGGGGCCGTCGGCCCCGGCGCGGAGCGCATCCGGGGGGTTCCGGGGGGTCGTCCCCCCGGGCTAGTACGGCTTGACGAAGGGGAAGAGGATCGTTTCGCGGATGCTGACGCCGGTGAACATGATGAGCACCCGGTCGATGCCAATCCCGACGCCGCCGGTCGGCGGCATGCCGTACTCAAGCGCGCGCAGGAAATCCTCGTCGAGCTGCATGGCCTCGGGGTCGCCTCCGGCGGCGAGCAGTGATTGCGCGGTCAGCCGTTTGCGCTGTTCGACCGGGTCCACCAGTTCCGAGTAGCCCGTTCCCAGTTCCGCGCCGAAAGCGACCAGATCCCACCGTTCGGCCAGCCGGGGATCCTCCCGGTGGGCCCGCGTCAGCGGGGAGACCTCGACCGGGAAATCGCGGTAGAACGTCGGCTCGATGGTCTGCTTCTCCACCAGCCGCTCGTACATCTCCAGGACGACCTGGCCGCGGTTCCAGCCGGGCTCGAGGGGGACGCCCATGCGGGCACACAGCTTGCGGAGCTGTTCCGCGCTGGTATCGGGCGTGATCTCCTCGCCCAGTGCCGCCGAGATGGCCGCGTGCACCGTGACCGACTTCCACTCGCCGCCGAGGTCGTACTCGCTGCCGTCCGCGCGGCGAATGAGCGTGCCGCCCAGGGCCGTACGCGCGGCATTCTGGATCAGCTCCCGGGTCAGCATCGCCACCGTGTCGTAGTCGCCGTAGGCCTCATACGCCTCCAGCATCGTGAACTCGGGGTTGTGCGTGGTGTCCACACCCTCGTTGCGGAACACCCGGCCGATCTCGTAGACCTTCTCGATGCCGCCCACGACCAGCCGCTTGAGATAGAGTTCCAGCGCGATACGCAGATACAGCTCGCTGTCGTAGGCGTTGCCGTGGGTGATGAACGGACGGGCGTTCGCGCCGCCGTGGATGGCCTGCAGGACCGGCGTCTCCACCTCCATGAAGCCGCGCCGGTACATGTCCTCACGGATGGCGTGGACCACGTCGCTGCGGACGCGGGCCAGCCGGCGAGCGTCCGGGTTGACGATCAGGTCCACGTAGCGCTGGCGGACCCGCGACTCGACGTCGCTGAGGCCCTTGTGCTTGTCCGGCAGCGGCCGCAGGCTCTTCGCGGTGATCGCGAACGAGTCGGCGAGGACGGATAGCTCGCCACTGCGTGAGGTGATCACCTCACCCCGCACCCCGACATGATCACCGAGGTCGACGTCCCGCTTCCAGGCCGCCAGGGCCTGCTCACCGACCCGGGCCAGGGAGATCATGACCTGAATGTCGCCCGTGCCGTCCCGGATCGTGGCGAAGCACAGTTTGCCGCCGATGCGTGACAGCATGACGCGGCCCACGACGGCGACGATCGCACCGGTCGAGGTGTCTGGCGGCAGGTCCGCGTTCGCCCCGCGGACCTCCGCGATCGTGGCGGTGCGCGGAAAACCGACCGGGTACGGATCGATGCCGGCTTCCCGCAGCGCGTCGAGCTTGCCCAGCCGGACGCGCGTCTGCTCGGGAAGATCGGCGCCGGGCACGGGCCCATTGGCGAGGTCGTGGCTGTCGTCCGCCGGGTGATTGTCGGTCACCTCCCGAGGCTACCGTCGCCGGTCGGTGGCCAGCACCCGGGTTCCTGCGGATGGCCGCCGATCACGCGGGCGGCACGGCGTTCCGCTCGAAGACCAGGCGCAGCCCGATCAGGGTCAGCCAGGGTTCATGGGCGTCGATGATGCTGACCTCGTTGATGACCAGGGGAGCGAGCCCGCCAGTGGCGATGATCGTGACCGCATCCGGGTCGGCGGGGGCCAGCTCGCGGGCCATCCGCCGGGCGATCCCCTCAACCTGGCCGGCGAACCCGTACACGATGCCGGATTGCAGCGCCTCCACCGTGTTCTTCCCGACCACACGGGGCGGCCTGGTCAGCTCCACCTTCAGCAGTTGCGCGGCCCGGCGGGACAGCGCGTCCACGGATATCTCGATGCCGGGGGCGAGCGCCCCGCCGACGAATTCGCCACGCGCGCTAACCGCGTCGAAGTTGGTCGACGTGCCGAAGTCCACCACGATCGCCGGACCGCCGAACAAGTGCACCGCGGCCAGGGCGTTCATGATGCGGTCGCTGCCCACCTCCTTGGGGTTGTCCATGCGAACCGGGACACCGGTCTTGACGCCGGGCTCGACGATGACCGCCGGCACTTCGCGGTAGTAGCGCTGGCACATCTCCCGCATCTCGTGCAGTACAGACGGCACCGTCGAGCAGAGCGCGATACCCGCCATCCGGCCGGCCGGCCCGCCTGGCGCCGTGGACTTGAACACGGCACTCTGCGCGAGCAGCCCGCTCAGCACGACGGCGATCTCATCCGCCGTCCGGTCGGGCACGGTGGCGATCCGCCAGTGCTCGATCACTTCCTCGCCGTCGAAGACCCCGAGCACCGTATTGGTGTTGCCCACGTCGATTGCCAGCAGCATGGTGTCCCTTTCGCGCCTGTCCTGACCGTGCCCGCGTCAGCCGAACTCGACCTGGACGTTGTCGATGAGGCGCGTACCGCCGACCCGCGCGGCCACCGCGAGAATCGCCGTGCCGGTGAAACCGGGCGGCACCGGCCGGAAGGTGCGCGGATCCACCAGGGCGAGGTAGTCGACGGTCAGCGGCACGTGCGGGGCAGCGGCGCCCGGGGCAGCGGCCCCGCCGTCCGGGAGGGTGCCGGCCGCCTGGTCCAGGGTCCTGCGGGCGGCCTCGGTGACCGCCCGCGGCCCGGCGGCGGCTTCCGCCCGGCCAGCCGCCAGAGCGGCGGGAAGGGCCAGCGCCACCCGGCGCTCGGCCGCCGCCAGGTAGCGGTTGCGGCTCGACGTGGCGAGCCCGTCATCATCACGGAACGTCGGGACGGGGGCGATCCGGATGCCCAGATCGAGGTCCTCGGACATCCGGCGCACCAGGGCCAGCTGCTGCGCGTCTTTCTGCCCGAACACCGCGATATCCGGCCGCACGAGCCCGAAAAGCTTAAGGACCACGGTCAGCACGCCGCCGAAGAAGCCCGGCCTGAACTCGCCTTCGAGCAGCTGTCCCATCGGCCCGGGATCGACGGTGACGACCGGCTCGGCCGGGTACATCTCGGCCGCGGCCGGGGCGAAGACCACGGCAACGCCTTCGCGCGCACACAGGTCCAGATCGGCGCCGAGGGTGCGCGGGTAACGGTCAAGGTCTTCACTGGGGCCGAATTGCCGGGGGTTGACGAAGATGGAGACCACCACGGACCCGTCCGGCCCGGCCAGGCCGGCCGCGTGCCGCAGCAAACTGCGGTGACCGTCATGCAGTGCCCCCATGGTGGGCACGAGCACCACGGGCGCGCCGAGGCGTTCCCGGGCGGCCGCCAGATCGGCCAGGCTGGCCGCCAGCACGAGCCCGGCGGGGCGGGCGCGCGGGCCAGTCACCGGGCCGCCCCGGAAAGCACGCCGAGCAGGCGTTCAGCGTCGGGCGCGGCCAGCAGTCCCGCGGCGAGCGCGCGGTCCGCGGTCAGCCGCGCCAGCGCGACGTAGACCGCCAGCGCCTCCGGGGCCACGTCCCGCAGCGCCTCGACGTGCTCCGCCACCGTGCCGACGTCGCCGCGGGCGACAGGCCCGGTCAGGCCCGCATCGCCCAGCCGCAGCGCGTTGTCGAGCGCGGCGAACAGCAGCGGGCTGAGCATCCGGGCTGGATTGTCCGCGCCGGCGGTGTGCAGCAGGTCGCACGATTCAGCCACGAGCGTGACAAGGTGGTTGGCCGCGCCGGCCAGGGCGGCGTGATAGAGACCCCGGTTCTCCTCGGCGATGAAGACGGGCTCACCACCCATCTCGATGACCAGAGCTTCTGCGACCGGGCGGAGCGGATCGGGGGCGGTGATGCCGAAGGAGATCCCGTGCATCCGCAGCGCGTCGTCACTCCGGCCGGTGAACGTCATCACCGGGTGCAGGGCCAGCGGGAGTGCCCCCAGCCGGGTGGCCGGCTCGAGCACCCCGGTGCCGTGCCGGCCACTGGTATGCGCGAGCAGCCGCCCCCCGACCACGGCCCCGGTAGCGGCGAGACCGGAGACCAGGCCGGGCAGGGCGTCATCCGGCACGGTCAGCAGAATAAGGTCGGCTCCGGCGATCACGCCGGCCGGCTCGGTGACCGATGCCGCCGGGAAATGCTCGCGGGCCCGGCTGATGGACGCGTCCGACACCGCGGACACCGCGGTCACTTCATGGCCGGCCTGGGCGAGCGCGATACCCAGGGCAGTACCGGCCCGGCCAGGCCCGATGATGCCGACCCGCAGGCGGGCCGGGTGCGGCCCGGCCTCGCCGGCCGCGTGCGCATCGGGGGCACCTGATGCAGTATTCATGTCGTTCCAGTCCTCAGCGGGTACCGGACGGGCCGATGCCCCTGGTGGGCACGGCACCCCACCCGAGCATAGCCAGACTGGCAGGCGGCCGGAGCCGGCCACCCAGCCGTCGGCTCAGCCGCGTGACCGCAGGCCTCAGTGGAAGGGATCCACGGGCGGGGGTGGCGGGACGTACCGGCCGGCCCCGGGATCGTCCGGGACGCGGCAGCAGTGCTCCAGGTACAGCGCCGCGAGGGCGAGCACCACCGACGTGCCGAAGGTCGTCCCGGCGACGATCACATCATGCCTGGGCACGGACGCCGGCAGCGAACTGGCCGCGGCCACCGTGAACCCGGCCGCAACGCCGCCGATCACCGCCGCGGTCAGCGAGGTCGCCTTGGCCAGCGCCACCAGCCGGGTGACGTACTCCGATTCCGGCCGTTTGGTGCCGGGACGGCCGAGGATTCGCGGGCGCAGGCTGTAGCCGAGCCAGGCCTCCGCCACGGCCGCGATCGCCAGGGCGGGCACCATCGTCCACGGCAGCGGCGGCAGGCTGCCGTAGAGGAATCGCACCACCAGCCAGCTCGCCACCGCGAAGGCGACGGCATACAGGAGCAGGTTCCGTATCCGGGTTGGGGTCACGCGGTCTCCGCCGCGGTCACTCTGGCCACGGCAACCAGGCTATGCGGGCCGCCGCAGCACCAGGTCCGCACGCCGCCGGATGGTGCCGCCGGGCAGCGCGGCCAGCAGCGCCACGACGGGGCCGTGCCCGGGCAGTTCAGCGGCGGGATCGGCGTCCCGCCACGGGGCCAGGACGAACGCACGTTCCCAGGCGCGCGGATGCGGCAGCGTCAGCGCGGGATCGTCGCTGGTCTGGTCGCCGTAGGCGATGATGTCCACGTCCAGGGTCCGCGGCCCCCAGCGCACCTCCCGGGTGCGCTGGGCGGCGGCCTCGATCGCGTGGGCGCGCCGCAGCACGCTGGCGGCGGAGTGCGACGTCTCGGCCAGTACCACCGCATTGAGGTAGTCGGGCTGCTCAGGGCCGCCCACCGGAGCCGTTTCGTACACCGGCGAGATCGCGGTGATAGCCAGGCCTGGTGTCGCCGCCAGCGCGTCCACGGCTCGCTGCAGTTCCTGCTGCCGGTCCCCGAGGTTGCTGCCCAGGGCGATGACGGTTCGCACCCGGCGGGTGCGGCGGATGGTGACCGCCACGTCCCCGAACGGGCGGCCGATCGGCGCGTGCGGCTTGTGCACGGTTATCTCGGCCTGGCGGACGCCGGGCTCGGCCAGGCACGCCCCCGCGAGGCGCTCGGCCAGCGTCTCGATCAGCCGGACCGGCTCGCCCGCCACGATCCCGGCCAGCCGTTCGGTCAGCGTCGCGTAGTCCACGGCCAGCGAGAGGTCATCGGACGCGGCGGCCGGCCGGGTGTCTACCGCGAGCACGGCGTCGATCAGGAAGTCCTGGCCGTTCCGGCGCTCGGTGTCCAGGACGCCGTGGTGACCCCGGACCCGGAGGCCGCGGACTTCGATCCGGTCGGCCCTCATGCGAGGTCCGCCCGGGCGGCTTGCCAAGCCGCGGCTACCCGCACCGCGTCGGCGTTGGCCGGGACCTTGTGCACGCGTACGCACCACGCGCCGGCGGCCGCGGCGAGCGCGGTCGTGGCCACGGTGGCGTCGTCGCTGCCGGCAAACGTCCTCGGCGTACCGTCGGCGGCCGCGAGGAGACGGCCGAGGAAGCGCTTGCGCGACGCGCCCACAAGCACCGGGAAACGATGCCGAGCGTGGCCGGACGGATGCGGTCCGCCGGCCGCGCCGAGGCAGCCAAGGTCGCCCAGGGCGGCGAGCAGAAGCCAGTTGTGCTCGCTGAGCTTGCTGAATCCCAGGCCCGGATCGAGGACGATCATGGACGGGTCGACTCCTTCCGCGACCACGGCGTCCACCCGCTGGCTGAGCTCATCACGGACCTCTGCGACCACATCACGGTAGATGGCGCGGGAGTTCATGTCGTGGCTGTGGCCGCGCCAGTGCATCACGACGTACGGCACCGACGCCTTCGCGACCAGCCGGGGCATGTGCGGGTCGGCCAGGCCGCCGCTCACATCGTTGACCAGGACCGCTCCGGCCTCGATGGCCAGTTCCGCCACGCGCGCGCGCATCGTGTCCACGCTGACGGGGACCCCGGCCCTGGCCAGTTCGGTGATGACCGGCTGGACCCGGCGGATCTCCTCCTCGGCGGGAATGCGCTGCGCACCGGGCCTCGTCGACTCTCCGCCAACGTCGACGATGTCGGCACCCTGAGCGGCGAGGTCCAGACCGTGAGCGACGGCGGCGTCGGCGCCGAGCCACACGCCGCCATCGGAAAACGAGTCAGGGGTGACGTTGACGACGCCCATGACCAGGCAGCGATCCTCGCTGGGCAGCCCGGGCAGGGCGTACTGCCGGCCCGTTACGGAACTGCTCGCCATGGCCCCCAGCCTATGGGCCGGCTGTTCTTGGCGCAGATCAGCGACGGCTCAGCGCCAGCGCACGGCGCGCCGCAGCCGGCGGCGGAGCCGGCCCAGTCCCAGCTGGCGAGCCCAGCGGCGCGGCTCCAGGGCCGGCCAGACCAGGAACGCTTCCGCCTCCAGCGCGGCGAGCGCGATCCGCGGCGCGTCCTTGGCGGTCGGGAAAACAAAGAACCGCGGCTGCCAGACGGGCGAGAATTTCGCATTGAATTTGTAGAGCGATTCAATCTGGAACCACTTGGACAGGAAAAGGAGAATAGAGCGCCAGGCGCGCAGCACCGGGCCGGCGCCAATTCGCTCGCCACGCTCGAGTGCCGCCCTGAATACGGCGAAGTTGAGCGAGATGCGCTTGACACCCAGGCACGATGCGGCCTTGATCGCTTCCACGATGAGGAAGTCGTTCAGGCCCGGCTGGGAGCCACGGTCCCGCCGCATGAGGTCGAGGGACAGGCCGTCGCTGCCCCAGGGAACGAAGTGCAGCACGGCGCGGAGGGTCCCGTCGCACGTGGCGGTAGCGATCACG
>Ga0335081_10016200_pt1 | contig 12060 bp, 10 predicted proteins | sample Lox_Sample_35_FD_206713 | JGI IMG/M metagenome (GOLD analysis project Ga0335081, IMG submission 206713) | Soil microbial communities from Loxahatchee National Wildlife Refuge, Florida, United States - Lox_Sample_3.5 | ecosystem: Environmental > Terrestrial > Soil > Wetlands | place: USA... | reverse complement strand
CGAATGACCTGGTCGCGTAGGAATGCGCCGTCGGCCCTTGCCCTGGCGAAGACGGAGAGGCCTTCGGCAGGCCCCTGAAGATCAGCCTGTAGGCGACAACCGTGCCAAGGGCGACCAGCAGGGCAGTACCGCCTAACAGCACCACCGCCTGCTCAGTCGGTATCACCAGGCCCGGAGTGAGATAGCCCCAGATGGTCAGGACCGCGACCTCCGCGACGAAGATCAGCCCGATGGCGACGTACTTCATCCGGCGTTCTATCCTGCGAGTTCTCCCCCTGTCGATGAAGGGCAGCACTATCAGCAGTATGAAAACGAGGGAGACGGCGGAGAGGGCCACCGGCAGCCCGGCCGTCTCGAAGGCGCCGATCTTGATGATCTGGTAGATCCACAGAAAGTACCAGTCGGGCTGCACCTTGAGGCCGGCCGCGGCGGCCGCGGAGTACTGGACGGGTAGCGTCAGCGGGAGGGCCAGGGAGAGCAGCAGCATGGCCGCGCCGAAGAGGCAGGCCAGCTCGAGCAGATAGAACGAAAGGTCTGGGAATATGGGTATGAGCCTGCGCTTCTGGGGGGGAAGAGGGTCCGGCCCCGCCACCGGCTCCGAAACGCCGTGCGTCTCGAGCATGTACATCTTGACGGCCAATAGGAGCAGGAGTATCGCCGGAAGGAGGACCACGTGGAGGTCGTAGAATCTCAGCAGCTCGCCCGCGTCGCCGCCCGCGCCTATCACGAGGAAGGTCAGAAACGACGACAGCGGCTGTGGGAGAGCAGCGATCATCCCCTTGCTGACGTTTGTGGCGGAGACAGAGATGACGGTCCAGGGGAGCAGGTACCCCGTGAACCCGAAGCCGAGCGTAACGAAGCCCATGGCCATCCCGACGACCCACATGACCTCGCGCGGCTGCTTCTGCACTGAGACGAAGAATCCCCTCATCATGTGCATGAATGCCAGCATTATCATGGCGTAGGCGGTGTAGAGGTGAACCGTTTCGAGGAACGTGCCGAAGCTCACGCTCTGGAAGATGTAGAGGGTCGATGAGTATGCCTGGGTGGGAGTCGGGATGTAGTAGAGCATCATCATTACCCCTGTCACCCCCTGGATGATGAACGCGACCACAGCCAGCGCGCCCAGCCAATAGAACGGGTTCACCGAGTACACGGGGGCGGGCCTCAGGACCTCGTGAGAGAGCCCCAGCCTGGAGTCGAACCAGCCAACGAGCCTGTCTACGGCGCCTCTGTCCCCGCCGCTCCCGCCGGGAGGGTCAGCCCCGGGTTCCTTGCCTGACTCGCCGTCGGCCATCCCTAGGACGCTCCCGTCAGTGTGCCCGGGTCAGCCAACGGGCGTCCCCCCTTGAAGGTCGTAAAGCACGTCGTTGGAGCCGGTATGGTAGCCGAATATGGTGGGGGGCCCCATGCCAACCGCGTATATGTTCCCTGTCGAAGAATCGAACTCGAGCGTCACCCGAGGCAAGGGCCTCGGGGACGGGCCCGACGTCACCTTCCCCGCCTTGGTCAGATCGTAGACTGTCCCGTGGCAGCAGCAGTAGGCCTCCGGGCCCGGCGCCTTGTAAGACGAGTCGCAGGCAGGCGACCCGCCCGCAGCGAGGGGGGCCACGTCGCAGCCCAGGTGCTGACAGACCTGGCTGTAGGCGACGATGTCGTTGTCTGGACCGACCCCGCCTTCGCTGGCGCTTCCCAGCTTCACCAGTATGTTCGGCGTTTCCTCCAGCGGATAGTTGAAGAAGATCGCCTGCTCCTCCGTCACGCTGCTGACGTTGGCTACGAGGTACCTTGGGAAAGGAGAGGCGGACGTGGACGACGACGTCGTGGTGGTCGAAGTGCTCGCGGACGAGGAAACGGTGCTGACGGTGCCCGACCCGGACACGACGGTCTCGGTCTGAGTGGAAGTCACCGTCGTGGTCTGCGCGGGCGCGGGAGGCTGAGGCTCCGCGGGCTGGGGCGGGTTTGGAGGGGAGAACAAGGACCGCGCGACCGACGCGATTCCCAGGACGACCAGCACCACGGCAAGGGAGAGACCCGCCTTCAGGAAGTTCCTCCTGCTGTCGTCCGCTCCTGGCGACTGATCCTCGCGCCTGGACTCGCCGCCACTCGGCGCCTCGTCCTTGTCCGATTTAGCCAGACTGCACCACCTCTACTGCCAAAGGGCCGGGGACCGTGAAGCGCCTGAGACCACCGGCTGTTCTGGTCCGGAGGGACGCACTGCCGGCCGCGGCGGTCACCATGATCGGGGCTCCGAGAGCGGGCAGGATGGAGTCGCCGCTAAAAGACTTCTGTCCTGTGCCCGTAATCAGGAAGGTGAAGTGGAAAGCGGGCATCAGGGCCGGGTGGTCCACCGGGGTCAGCAGAGGGAAGTCGTACTCCACGGGGAGCTTGTTGGAGGGAGTGCTGTTTCCCCACCACACCGCGGGGTAGACGTCGATCGTGTGTAGCCCGGGGGCGCCTGAAACGGTCAGGTAGAAGGTGACGTTGCCCCCGCTGTTGAAACCGCATCCGAAGCCGATGTACGAGTTGTCGTAGTCGAGGGCGGCTATGTTGGTGTTGAAGGTCCAGCCGACTCCGTACATGGTGATCGCGACGACCGTCCCAGCCGGGCCCTGCGTGGCGTTGATCGAAGCGGTCCTTTGGAGGAACAGAGTCCCGTTGGAGTCCTCAGTCAAGTTGCCGACGGATATGTAGTGCAGACCGCCGAGGTCCGCGGGCACCTTCATGGTGAATGAGAACGACCCCGCGGAGCCCGTAGTGACGGTCCTCAGCGGCTCGGCAACCAAACCGTAGCCGAGCAGGTTGTTCCCCTTGCGCGTGGACCACGAGAGCGCCTCCTGTTGGTTTGCCGGGAAGCCCGCACCGTCGACCGTGACGTTCTGGCCAACGCTGGCGACATCGGGGGAGACCGAAATCCTGGGTCCTGCAGTCGCGTTGTTTTGAGGGGCCGTTATCAATGGCCTGTCGACCGTGGCCTGGGGTGCGAAGACGACGTTCGGCGATGAGGACGTCGGCGCGAAAGCGAGATACCCCGCGATTCCGGCCACGACAATGGCAATCACGATCATGGCCGCGCTCAGGCCCTTCGCAAACGCCCTGCGCCTATCGGGGTCGACCCTGCCGAAGGAGACGGCGAGCCCTCCCGCGGCGAGCACCGCCGCCACGATCGCGAGCGACCCGATTACCGTGGACCCCGAAAGACCGCTGCCGCCGCCCGACCCTCCCGAAGTGATGTTGAACTCTGACGTGAAGACTGGTGTCGGATAGGGACTCTGTTGAGGGTTGAGATAGCCTGGGCCGGGGTACGCCCCGTAGGCTTGGATGAGGTGGGTGCCCGGGGTCCCGGTGGCGTAGATCGTGAAGTTCGCGGTGCCCCTCGTCGAGATGGCGGTGTAGTATCCGACCATGTGGTTGTCCCAGTAGAGGAAGTAGCAGAATGTGTAGTCGCTCGTGCCCAACCCGTAGGTCGTGACCACGACCGGGGTTCCTGCAGGTCCGCTCGACTTCGAGATGGAGAACGAGGTGTTGAGCGTGAAGAACGCCTTCCCGGGAAGCGCGGTCCCATTCGTGGCGAACGCCTGAACCTTGTAGTAGCTGCCGTAGTCCTGAGGGAGGGTTACGCCGGTCGAGAAGGAACCCTGGCCGTCGGTTTCGACGGATGCGAGCGGCCTTTCCCAGGGAATCGCGCTAAGGCCCGTGACCTGGGACGGGTTCCCCCCGTCAATGTAGCTGGCGTTTACGGTGTCCCACTTTATCACCAGTTTGGTGTTCGGAGGATAGCCTTGCCCGCTGACGGTTATCTTGCTCCCGACGTCGGCCGCCGACGGCGAGACGGAGATTGAGGATGCGCCCGCAGCGTGGGCCGTGCCCCCAATCTGGCAGACAAGCGTCAGAGCGAAAAGCGCTCCCACGACAAACGCGATGCGCTTCATTGGGCTATCTCGGGGGCCTTATGACAAGTCCTATGATCAGGCCCAGTATCAGTAGGATTGCGAGGGCCGCGTAGACGACTGTCGGGATCGACTGGACGCTCGAGACGACGGTCTGGGTCGTAGAGCTTAGGACAGTCGTGAGGGTTGTCGCCGTGGAGACGACGGTGCTCGACGACACCTGCGTTACGGTCTGAGTCTGCGTTACCGACCCTCCTGCGACCGCGGGGGCGATCTGCGCCATCGCGAAGCCTTCGTTGGCCGGGGAGGCGCCGTCCGTCGAGCTCACGACCAGCTCATAGGTGGCTCCGGCCGGCAAGGTCGGCAGGGAGGCGGACTGGAATTGGCCGGTCCACGTTCCGTTGTGTCCCGAATAGGTCAGCGGCACCGTCCCGAGCGAGGCGCCCTGGGTCTTGCCTCCGCCGAACGTCCCGGACGTCGAATTGTAGTAGCCCCACCCGAGCTCAGCCGTTACCGCCCCTCCGCGCGCCGGGCTCAGCGGTCCAACGAAGCCGGACACGGGCTCCGCGTTGGTGGGATAGGTTACCGTGGCCATGATCGTCATCCCTTCACCGCTTGCAAGGCTGGTCAGGTTGTGGCCGGTCGCAGTGTCAACCAGCACGATGCTGGTGGAGAGCTGAGCGGGAGTGATCACGAACGGACTGCCCGTGTACGTAAAGGTCCCGAAGTTGCCGTAGCCATCGCTCGCGTTGACCTCGGGGTTCCAGGAGCCGACGAACGTGTAGTTCCAGTTCGGGCTCACGGCGTTGTCAAACAGGCTCGAGTATGAATCCCATGGGGCGTTATCCACCTGCCCGCTGGGAGTCGTGAAGTTGATGGACGCGCCCTTGATCGAAGCGGTCAACGGGGCGTCGTTCGAGGCGTAGTGAGCGTAGAACCGCGGGATGAACTGCTCGCCCCTCGATATTCCCTGCACGAAGATGCAGGTGCCCGCCGTGACCATGTCCATGGTGATGATCAGCCTGTTCGTGGCGTAGAACGAGGTCGAGCCCACGACCTGACTCCCTTGCTCGACGAAGACGTTGTAGGTTCCGACCTGGTCGATCACCGACTGAAAGCCAGTCGTGGCGTTCCCGTAGGTGACGTTCTGGGTCTGCCCTCCGGCGGTGAACGTGAGGTCCGCGCTCGATTCAGCGCCGCTCGGCTTCTGGACCACCACGGTGTAGCTGCCACTGGCCGGGGCCGTGACGGCGACGGAGGTCGTCATGCCGAGGTTGACGTAACCTGGCGTCGCCCCTACGATCTGGGTCTGGGCGCTTGCTGTAAGTGTGACAAAAGGCGACAAAACGATCAGGGACAGGAGGACTACCAAAAACGACCTGATGACCGCCCTGCCGGCCGAGGCGGCCCGTGATTTTGCAAAATGGTCTGCATGCATATGCGGGCAGTTGCACCCACTTGCCCACGATTAATATGGCTTCCCCTAACACGTTAGGTCGAAGAGGACTTCTCTTCAGGAATGAGCAGGAAGACCTGTCGAATGCACGGAGGCCATTATTCCATGAGATTGTACGGTCGCCCGGCTGGAGGTGACCGACCGGCCAGGCTCAAGCGGCAGCGGGTGGGCGAGGGGAGCAGCGGCTGGGAGATTTTCGACTTCGCTTTCAATACCGCGGTCGCCGGATTGTCTCCGGCAGTTATCTGCCGCAAACGCGAGCATCCGAGCCTTCTCGCATCTCATGTTGAAGGGGCGCCGAAGGCCCTGTCGCCCGCGTCCCCCAAGCCGGGGACGATGTAGCCGTGCTCGTCGAGGGTCGGGTCGATGGCGCAGGTGTAGAACTCGCCCTCGGGATAGGCCTCGGCCACGTGCCTTATCCCGTCCATGGTCGCGATGACCGAGAAGAAGACTAGCCTCTTCGGCTTGCCCTTCTTCAGGACTGCGTCCGCGACCTCCACCAAGGTATGCCCTGTAGCCAGCATGGGGTCCGCGATGATGACTACGTCGTCCGGGTGTATGTTCGGTATCTTGGCGTAGCTGACCTCGATCTTGAAGTCGGGGGCCTTGCCCCGCCAGGCGCTGATGACGCCTGTGCGCGCCATTGGGAGCTCCTTGTACATCCCCTCGACGAATGGAATTGACGCTCGCAGGACGAGTATTATCTCGATGCGGTCGTTCCCCTTTATCTTGTAGCCGGTGGTCGTCCCCAAGGGGGTTTCAATCTGAAACTCCTGGGTTTCAAAGGTCCTGAGGAACTCGTGGGCGAGCAGCCTTCCAAGCCGGAAGATCGCCTTTCGGAAGGCGACCTGGTTCATCTGCTTGTTTCGGGCGAGAGTAAGCTGCTCTAGGACCATTGGATGATTAACAACTGTGACTTTGGGTTCAGTCATCCGAATCATGCAACGAAGCCAGTAAGTCAGTACTTAAAGGGTGAAAGATGAGGGGAATCGAGATTAGTCGCGCTGCGAATACGAAAGTCACGTACATTACCCAGCCTCAAAGAACGAAACCTGCGACCGAGTTAGTCGGATAGTCGCCTGCCCGACCAAAATGAGAAGGATACTGCGTAAGGATGACCCATCATGTTTATAGCGCTCGCCGATGAAACTAATCGGTAGAGACTCAAACCATGACGCTTCGTCCAACACTTAGTCTCGGGGCTCTTACGACTGTAGTCTTGCTCGTTCGGCTCATCCAAAGCATTGGGATAAATGAAAAGAAAGGCACGACCCAGAGCACTCTTCTTGTACTCGCGATCATCGTCGTATTAATCGGAGGAGGATTGATTCTATATTTCCTGACTATCTCCACGCCAGTAACGACGACATCGTATCCGTAGGGCGGTTCACCTTCTCGCTGTAAATCATTTAGGCAATTGTCCGCGCCTTGCGTTTCCCCACCTGCTGACTACCTTGCAGGGTACCAGCGCTTTTGACGTGTGTCCGATACAGCCTTTCGGTTGAGAGGGCACCTTCAATGAGGGGCGCCGGACAATCTGTCGATTCCAGGAGAAATCTGACGTCCTTAGGGAGACAAGAGCCACCGATTCCATCTCGTGGCTCGAGAAGCTTTACGTTCCATTTGGTATCGACTGCTGCCTTGAGTTCAGAGTAGCTTATCGCAAGCTCGTCGCAGATTCGTTTGACCTCTTCCGCGTAAGCAATCTCCAAGTAGCGATGCGTGTTCTCGACAACCTTAGCTAATTCAGCAGTCTCAATATTCCTACAGACATGCAATGGTATCCCGAGTTGACCATAAAGTTCAGAGGCTTCTTTGCGACTTTCGTCATTAAGAGCGCCCATCACGCGAGTTTGACTGACGCCATGGTGAGTGACATCCCTACTCCAGTATCGATGGGGCACAACGGCGACACGTTCCAACCCGAGGCGGGCTGTCAGCTTTCGAGTTGAACCCGGGAGCATCGTGCTCTCGATACACACTAGAGACAACTGACTTGCTTTGGCTATCCGTTCCAGCACCTCTTCAACATTCGAGAGGTCGGGAAGCTTCTCGTAAAGAGTGTCAACGCAGATGACGTATGTGTTGGCCGCAGGAAACCGATCTGAAGTTACAAGACCTGACGCTCTAGCGCGGTTCATGGCGATTTTTGAGCGGTCGTACCCGACTACGTTTGGAATTCTGTCCCTGATGTATAGAGCCGTCGGAAGGCCCACCACTCCAAGACCAATAACCGCAACATCTGCATTTGCGGAGCTAACTTCCAATGAGCTTTCACCAATCAATCAGGGGTATTAAAGAATCGATTCGTCAGGTTGGGTCGAGTAATGCGAGGAAAGGGTCGCACGGCGCCGGACTTGCATTTCTGTTAGTACTGTCGATTTGCGACCTCTAGCAACATCCGCTCGTATCGCTTGATTGTTGGTTCTTTGGAGAGATCTTTCATGACACAGCGTCTAGCGCATGAAGCGAATTCGTCGTAGGTGCCATCATTCCACTTCTGACGAATCTTGATTATCGCCTCCTTCGTCATTGAGTAGTCGGCAACCTCCACAAGACATCTACAGTCCGTTAGTGGTGGATCGATTCTCGAGGTCGTAATGACGGGGGTTCCGCAAGACAACGCTTCCAAAACGCTCTTCCCGCTTGCCAGTTCGATCCTAGTCGGAGAGACGACCACATGAGCCTCTGACATGAGTTGGGCCAAGCGACTTTCATCTGAAATGAGTCCAAGACTCTCGATTTGTGATTTTTCGGTTACCCCTCCTGCGAATTGAAATCGCATGCCCAGTGGGGCGAGTTCGACCGCTAGCTTACTGTAAAGGTCAAACCCTTTTTGCCACACAGGCCGACCAACAAACAATACGGTGAATGTGTCTTTCTTCACTCCTGTCGGCTTGAACCTTTCGGTGTCCAGAAAGTGACCAATCACATAGATTGGCGGATGTCTAGGTGCGATTGTTTCTATCATCCTTCTCTGGATATCGTAGTGAGTTTGCAGGGCGGCAAATCCCGTGAGTTCCTTCCGCATCAGGTAATCACCCAAGGAACCAGCAATTTTAGGCACATACCCGTAGCCTCCTCTTTCACGTTTGAACCAGATTTGGCTGTGGAAGGATGCGATTGTCGGAGCTCTCGTTATGAAGTTCAACTTGCTGAATGGATGATACATAGAATATACAACGTCAGCGTTGATAACATGAAGGGGACCTTCGTGGTACTTTATCCCATCATTGAACAAGCTTCCAAGATTCATTTTTCGCTTGTTCTCAAGAGTGTAAGGCAGGGCAAAGATGTCCACCTCGTGTCCGAGATTTCTCAAGCCTTGGGCCAAATCGAACATTTCCTTCTCCCCTCCGCCCCAGTACGACATCGTAAGGTGTTCGCAAATGGCGATTCTCATTTCCTAATCGTGACTCTCTTTTGGGAATAACAAGTGCAGCTTATATCTCCTGCTCGTGGTCGAGACTGAGAATTGGATTTGAACGAGTTGGGCGATTTCATTAGAACCCATTGCGATACGGACAAGAGGACAGCGGCACTTAGCCAACCTGGGCACGGTATATACCATTTGTTCGGTCGCAGGAACAAGAAGTCGACCCCTCCAATTCCTTTCAAGAAGGATTCGTTCCCTTCCAGTGACTGCCGAAGCCCGCGATTGGCGTTGAGATCGTCTTATTGGTGCAACTTGCATAGTGTGTCCTCATGAAAATCGCCTTCTGTCACTACTACAGCCTTAGTTTTGGCGGTGGGGGAGAGAGGTTTGTAGTCGAGTCTTCGGATTGGCTAACAAAAAAAGGGCATGCGGTTTCAATTCACTCTGTTCCTTTTCGGAGGGGTAACTGGAGGCCAACGTCCAAGACACTGACGTATTCGGAGGCGCCCATCCACTTCTTCGACGCTGATGTCGTCTACCACATCTACAATCCACTGGTTGGTAGACTCTTCAGATGCGATGGACCTAGAATCGCTGGAATACATTCGTCACTCTTGACACGCGGATTGGCAGAAGAAGGATACAGTTCAGGTTCTTTCACCCAAAATACACGAAACCATGGATTAGCTGCCGCATTCATGAAAGTCTTGGCCAAAAGAGTGCAAGCAAAGGAAATCGCAACGTTTGACGCAGTTCATTGGATTAGTCCTGCTCCGCCAACAGAGCTCTCGCACCGTAGACTCTTCCAGATTCCGAACTGGGTAAACACGAAGGTTTTTCGTCCAGGCACCAAGGCCAATCAGTTCATTGTTCTGTTTGTCGGGAAGCATAGCTACGGAAAAGGGTTCGATCGTTTTGTCCAGGTGAGTGAAATAATGAGCGACATTAAGTTCGTCTGTACAGGCGAAAGGGTGGGTAGGATTGAGGGCACTGGACAATTGAACGGTGAAAGCCTGGCTAACCTCTATTCTCAATCCAGCGTAGTGATGCTCCCATCCAGAGCCGATGCATTCAGTTTGACATTGATTGAGAGTCTTGCATGTGGGACTCCGGTGATTACCACACCAATACCTGCTCATTTGTCCGTGGACATTCCCGCATTTTATGCTGGTGACATCCCCGAACTTGTTAGGGAGCTGAAACATGTCTATTCACTTTGGAAGAGTGAGAGGCAGGAGTACGAGAGAATTGCAAATCTAGGTGTTCGGTCGACAAGAAGATACGAGATGGAGGTCGTGCTTCCACGATTCGAGGCTATGCTGAGAGAAGTCGCAGACGACCACGTAAAAAGAGACTAGAAGCGTACATCTGGGAACCCCAATGTCTACTTCGTCAATTCTTTTGTGTGGATACACTCTACTACTCGAATCTCGGATATCGTAACAACGCGGGTCGGGTCCCTGTAACTGCGTACGTCTGTTCGGAAGGGAGAAACGGCGTGAATGCATCGCTTCGAATTCAGCTTCCAGCAGACAGAAGGTGCTTGTAAAGCCGCAGGCGAGCTTCCGCAATCTTTGGCCAAGAAGTAGACTTGGCGAATTCCACCAGACCGGTTCTGAGATGATTTCCCCTTTGGGGGCCATCAAGTAATTCACAAATTCCTTTTGCGATCTCCGAAGCTGTCGTATCTATCTTCATGCAGTCAACCCCATCTGTGAATTCTTCAAATCTTGGAGTTCGACTACAAATCAAAATGAGACCAGAGCCGGCGAAGTCATGTGCCACTCCGCTCACCTCCACGAAGCGATCGACATACGGAAGCACCAAGATTCTGGCTTCGGAACCGAGGGATCTTTTCTCTTGTTCCGTGAAAAAACCTATCCGAAAGCTTACTTTATCTTCCAACCCGAGTGTCTGGACAAGTTCTCGCAAGTTCTCCAAATAGAGTTCGCCATCAAGACTCTGAACGCTTCCAGCGATGAGTAGCTTGCTGTTAGGATAGACTCCTTCGACTTTGCTGTACGCTTCAATTAGCCTGTCAATACCCTTACTCGGCTTCAGGAACCCGAAGAATAGAATTACTTCATCGAGTGTCGGATAGACGTTAGGAGACGGAGCGTCACTTCCGTGAGGAATCACGTACATTCTCTTCACCCCAAGATGGGCAAGTGCGCGTTCCATCGCTGTTGAATGCACCACGATGGCACATGCAAAAAGAGTAGCGACACGAACAGACACTGTATACGCGGAAACGAGGGTCCTTGGGAACCTGCGGTCCGCGACCGACTCATTCGTTACAATCCCATGGACGGTAATGACTACACGGGAATATGCTCTCAGGAGTAAGGCTAGTACGGGAAGCAGAACGACAGTACGCAAGTGTGATCCGAACGTCGTGTACTCAAACTGGATGTCCACAACATCCGGTTCGTGCTTACTGATAGACTTGAGGATTCTCAAGAGCGAATGCTCAGCGGGAACAACATCAGCATCTAGAACCTTCGCGAGCTTCTTCGAATAGAGTGCGCCCCCACTTCTTTCGGTTGGCGAAATCAGACTAATTTTCAGATCTCTCGTCACTCCTAGTATGGACTCAGATATGTCAAAACGACATTATCAAGGGAGAATGGACCTCCATAGACGGCTACACCTCTAAATTCCAGACTGCCCTCTTTCGCCTCAGCAGGAGTATAATTAAAGGACATAGAAAAAGAAGTCCAAGAGTTCGGGACCGCAAAACCTACAGGAGTCACTACTTCGTCCGCTAAAGTAGAGGCAGCTGTTGAATTCAGATAGTTCGAGACTTCGAGCGTTAGAGAGCCGTTCGTAACCACTGACGACTTCAATCTAAAGGTGACTTCATACTTACCAGGAGGAAGACTCGTGTATGGGCCGAACCAAAAAGTTCCACCAGAAGGGAAAGAGGGCAAGTGCACCAAAATCGTTCCGCTGACAGAGGTAGCGTCCTTTTGCAATGAACCACTGGCTAAATCGAGTGTTCTGTAGTCAAAAGAGTAGGATGTCGGGCCAGACAGGAGGACAGGTCCCGAGTATCCCCTCTTGAGCAATATCACCCCGTCATCGTTCACCATGATGCCCCACTTGTCGCTGGACAGGAAAAGCGGAAGATATGCCTTCATCGACCCGTAATTCCATATCACTTGACTATAGGTTGGCGACAGGGTATCCGCTAGAACGTAGTCCATCGACGTCTTATTGCCGACTAGCAGGACGTAAGCGTCTGCGCGATTGCTAAGTTGAGTAAATAGACTGTTCTGAGTTAAGACGGAAGCATTGACGGGAACATAGCTCACTGCTTGATCAAGGATAGAGTCGTG
>Ga0335081_10016199_pt1 | contig 12061 bp, 5 predicted proteins | sample Lox_Sample_35_FD_206713 | JGI IMG/M metagenome (GOLD analysis project Ga0335081, IMG submission 206713) | Soil microbial communities from Loxahatchee National Wildlife Refuge, Florida, United States - Lox_Sample_3.5 | ecosystem: Environmental > Terrestrial > Soil > Wetlands | place: USA: Florida... | reverse complement strand
GGACAAGTGGGATTGCACGATGAGATCCGCGATCTGCTGCTCTTCAAGCGTGTCGTCCTTGCGATTGAGTGTAAGGTTTTTGGAGAGAGCCTCGACGGCGGAAACGAGGCGTATGAAGACCATTTCGGGATCGACGCCCACTTCCTTAACGGCGCGCGCGTAGTGATGGCAGGCAAGGATGAAATCCTGGTGCAGGCTTTTATCGAGCTTTTTGACGGTGTCGAGGAATTCCTTAAAATCGTCGGTAAAACTCCCCTTCGGCCTCTGAAAAACGGGCGGATGTATGCCCGGATTGCATCTCACACGGACGAACGGATATTCCTTTTTTATGGTCATCCCAAGGCTAGGATTCGGAGGCAGCAACCTGCTGGAAATGAGATAAAACCGGCATCGGAAGCGCACCGACATGAGGGCGAGTAGCTCGCCGAGGATTCCGTCCTTGAAGTAGTACCCGGTATCGTCGGCTTCCGGGTTGAAGTTGGGGCCGGACGCGAAGTGGAGAGTTAGGTTGTAAAGCCACAAACCGTCTCTGGATTCCTCGGTGCTCATCGGAGCAAGGATCATTTGCCCGTTCGCATAATCCAGCACGCCGAAAATCTGACATTCCGAGCCCAGTTCGTATTCGATTATGTAGTCCTGGCCCCCGCTCGCGAGTGCTTGCAGGTTTCTGATCCATCCCATCCTGTTGTCATTGTCATGCGTCATGCGGATGTGCCTAGATGTAATGTCCGAAGGGCAGCGGAGGAACGTCCTTTATAGGCCCGGCCGTCAGAATCTCTCCGACCGCATCCGCGAATTTCAGCGTGATCGGCATCCCGTCGCCGAAGATGCAGGTGTTGTAGTTGAGTTTGGTGAGGGCCAGGATGTCCCTAAGCACGACATTGATGTCCGCGTCGCCCCTGCTGATGTCGATGACGAGCGGGTTGGGAACCTCGCGCCCTGGGTAGGTTTGAATACGCGGAGTCCAGCCCCGCGTCCACAGATGCGCGCTGCGCTCGCCGCGAAGGTTTGCCAAGCCCCGCAACACAGGATTCACGCCCTTGCGGTAGAGCTTCAGGTTCTTCTCTTCCCGGATGCGGACGCCCACCATGTTCGTGCCATTCCCGGCCGCGTCGGCAAATCCAGCCCATTCTTCAGGCTCGAACCACACTTTCCCGTGGATAAACAACTCCTTCGGCGGGCGTCCGGCCTTCTTTTTGTAGGTGTTGATCGCCAGCTCGCCTAACGCGTTCGCCGCCCGATACTTCAAATGAAAGTCGCCGGTTTCCTCGTTGTACCAGGGGCCAAGGGCGCCTTTGAAAACCACTCCATCGCCGGAATCAAGAAACATCTGCGCCGCGCAACAAGCATTTTTCGAAGTGCCGGTCGTTTCATCCTTCTTGAAGACGAGCCCGACGTAGCATACCCCGTCGCGGATTTCGGCGACTTTCCAGGGGCGGCCACCTACCTTATAAAAGATGGCGGTGCACAGATTCCATGCGATCTCGGACTGGCGTGCCGCGGCGCGCTTGTCCAAATCGGCATCACCGGGCTTGAGGATGTTCGATAGCGTGCTCTCCCGCACTATCTGGGTAAGCACCATGTCATCCAGAAGTCGGGCCTTGAGCTGATTATGAAATTGCTCCTCGTAGACGTAAGGCTCCGCTTCCTTCTCCATCTCCGTGAAGAGCGAGCGGGTCTCATAAAAGGATCTGGCTTGTTTGGCCTGCTTGAAGGTTCTTAATGCCTGCTGCCGGATTTCCGGCTCGACGGTGGATTTGGGACGGCAATATTTCCATACCCGGTCAGGCACCACCACAAACCACAGTTCGGGCTTCTCGGTTTCTTCGCGAATCGCCTCAAGCATTTTCTTTGCGAACACGCCTACGGTTCCGAAGACGCGCAAATGCGGCTCGTCGAGGTAGAGATGTTCGTCAATTTCGGCATCCATAACAGTGAGCGCCAAGAGAGGTTTCGTATTCCATAGCGAGCGGAATACGGTCTCAAAACCCGGAAATGGCGGCCGGCCGAGAACGGGCGTCGCGTTGAAAACCGGTCGTTGCACCCATTCGACCCAGCGCTCAAAGCACTTGATGCCGGTCTCCGTTCCGATGACGCCCGCCTTGATGCCGTAGGGCTTGCTTTCGTCGAGCGGACCAAACAGTGTGAGGCCGTCGCGCGGGTCTTCCATCGCCTGGTTGTGTCTGAAAAGCAGACGCGGTTCGGGAATATGAATCAGATCCGTCATCCGGCTTCATCCTCCGGGGCGTCTTCAAAAGCATCCTCGTCGCGCGAGTCGCGCCCGTAATCATCCGCGGCCTCGTCATCCTCGGAGTAGCGCAACAACTGCGGATCGGTGTACGACATCGGGCTGCAGAATGACAGCGGAGCCGGAGCAATCGACAAGGTGACGTTGCTTCCGAGGGTCAGGTTGATTTTGTCGGCGCCGTCAGACAGATAGGTCGCAGCCGCGAGTGTCCTGTCGCGCCACTCATCGTTCCACCATGATTTGCACTGGCTGCGCCTAGCGGAAGCGAGCCGCTTCTTGCTTTCCCAAATGGTGGTGCCGTCGTTTGTAAACAGGACGTGTGATTTGAAAATGTAGGCGAATGTCGGACGCACAAGGGGCCGGGCCTGCACGGCGTAATGCCAGTACCGTTTGACGCTCACGCCGGTCGTCGGATTCGTTCGCGTGGCGTATCCGACCATCGCGCGATAGGTTCTCTCGCCGTCAACGCCGGTAAAGAACACCTTGTCGTTGGGCACACGATTCTTGGGGAAATAAAAGCATTTGGCTTTGTTCGCCAGCTCGTAGACGGGAAGCTTGCGCTCCTCAAGCATCTGCTCCCATGCGATACGCAAGATCTGAAATAGGTGTTTACCAAAGACCGACTTCGGCTCCGCCAGCAGCGCTGCAACGTCAAGAGGCTTGCCTTCTTCGGCGATGTACATCTCCGGGCCAAGTTTCCCTTCAAAGTCAGGCGCTTTGGCAAAAGTGATGAGGAACCTCCCGTCCTGAACCGCGGGGTACGGAAGCGTCGGAGCGACCTCAACCACGCCGATGCTTTGGCGCGACAGTGAGTGAAAATAAATCTGTTGCGGCAGCGTAATCGGAAACCAATTCGAGAGATATTCTTCGGGTTCCTTCCGCAATCCCTGCTCCGCGCTGAACTGCGTGCGCCACCAATCGTTCACTGCCGTGCGGTTGAATTTGCGGTCCCTGGGGACCTTGTCTTCTTCAAGTTTTTCCAGCAGCTTGGCAAGCCCGGCGCCCCAGGACTTTGCAAAGGGCACAGTATTCAGGCGAGTGATTTCGATGGTGATCTCGCCGTGCGACAAGTCGTCGATCTGCAGCGGTATTACAAAATCCTTTAGTTTTTCTTTCTTGGCGATGCCTTGGGCGAAATGCAGCTCCTTGAGCGGGCCGTCCTTCGTGTTCGAGCTGCGGGAAAGGACGTACAGTACCTTGGCGGCGCGCGCCTTGATCACATCTTCGATGTTGTCCCAGAAAACCTCACCGCCCAGCAATTTCGTGAGATCGCACCAGACGCGATAACCTTCATTCGCGAGCTGCAGCGCAAGCCACAGCGTAAACTCGTTGTCCTCCGGGTTGGCGTGGCTTATGAGCAGTGTGTCCCGTGGTTGGGCGGTTGGCGCGCCTTCGGTCATACGGGAGCTTTCAGGTTGCTATTCGGAGGCGGTTCTCTTGTCATGACACGTCCTACGGCTTCCCTTAAGAGGCGGCCCGGCTGTTCAGTAGAGCTTGTCCTCTCAGTTCATGCGACACATGCCTCAGGGCGTCCAATTGCTTATCGAGTTTCTTCTGAATCCTCGCAATCTCAGTCAACATCTTCTCGCTGTTGGCGTGGATGGTTTCGGTCCACGTCTTCATTTGGACCAGGCGCTTGGCTTCGCTCTCAATTTCGAGGATTGCCGCGTCCAAAGATTGGATATCTGCAGACTCTGTCTGCCGCGTTTTCTGGTTGCGAATACTTAAGGCTCTTGCGAGTGAGAGACCGGCCTTTAAAGCGACGTCTGAATTTAAGTCGTCTGCATCCCACACGAGAAAGACATCGTCTCCGTGTCGAAGAAGCGTTTCTTGGCCTTTCGGAGCCGTTTTACTAGAGAACACAAACACACCGACCAGTGCTTCTCGGTTCTTGCGCGCAGTCTCAATTTCCACCCTCGCTTTGGCCAGGTCGTAGCTCGCGTCTTCTTTCGCTTCGATTACGATTCTTTGACCGGACGCTGCCGAGTCGCCACTGAGCTCGATCACGGCATCTCCGACCTTGCAATACTTGATTGCTCCAGTGGAGTTGCAGGTGGCCCTAGGGATGTCGTTCTGTCTCTGGGCGTCCCTCTGGACGAAGTCATAAACCGCATCCTGGAAATCGAGGCCATGTGTTGTAGAGCGGAGAGCCTCCTCCCGCTTTGCCTTCATGGTTTCGAGCGTGCTTGTGACGTCTATTTGGAAACTCTTTGCTTGTTGCTCGTGTCGCTCCAGGATGTCTGTGATTTCGCGCCGCAGGCGTCCGAGGGCTGATTGCGGATTATCCAGAGTCAAACTATCATTGATGACACCCTGCGTTTCGGTCAAAAGTTGCGACATGCGCGATAGTGCCGATTTCTCGTTGTCGAGCGAGAACTCCTCAGTGATTCTCCGCTGCGCTTGTTCAACTTTGCCGACCAATCGACTAAGTGCGGATTCCGGCCTGTCGAGAGAAAATTCGCTAACCATGTTTTGGATCTCAATCGCTAGATCACTTCGCAACTGACCACTACGGTCGGTGATTTCGCGCACAAGGCGACTGAGAGCGCTGTCTTGATGATCGAGCGAGAACTGGTTGAGGATCAAGTTCCGCTCGTTTTCGAGAACTTGCTGAGTTGCCGTGCTTAGAGCGCTCATCACTCCCTGAGAGTCGTCTGGGTCCAGCGTGCGCATTAATAAGCTGTCTTCTCCGACGTAGGAAGCCAGCGTGGCAGCAAGCTCTGAGCCGTCGGTGCCTACTTGACGCCTGATAAGTTGTTCAAGCTCACCGTCTCTCTTCACGAGACGCTCGATCCGCTCGGAAAGGCGTCCGCTGGTGGGATCGAAATAGTCCTTTAGAGTTGTTGCCAACTGATTGTTCAGTTGGCTCCTATAGTCCTCCATCACCCCGTTGAGTTCTGTCAGCAGCCGGTCGGCCTCCCGGCGGACTACCTCGGCATCGACTTGACCACGTGCATGTTTCAGGGAAAGTAGGCCAATTCGGAGCGCACTGAGCGCGTACTCCTCGCGATCCCTACCTGCCGAACGAACCATGAGTTCAGTGATTGAATCACGGTCCGTAACGTGGAGCTGTAGGACCAAGTCGCTGGGAGTCTCGGCTGGTCCTCGTTCGGCCTGGAGCACTGCAACGCTGATGTTGGTCATAGGAGCCTCCTGTCGTCTAATCAGGGCTTTAACACAGCACCACGGAAGTTGTTCATTGCATCTGGAAACTCGATGACACGCTCTTCAGGCTTTTATTTATTTTTGAAATCGCGTCAGCAGCGTTTTCGTTGGTTCCCTGTAATTCGATCTCCACTCGAAATGTCAGCGCGTGACCCACGGATGCCTTGACGATGTCACCCACGACGTCTGCGAGGTCTTGGAGCTCGTTCGGTTTTAGCTCGGCCGCCGCAACGTGCCTTCCCGGCCGTTGCAGAGGCTGTGGTGTCGAAGCCGGTACGCCGCCAGAGGGAACCCGTACTTTAACCATGCGAGCGCCGGAGAGATCACAGGGCCACTGGCCCGAATCAATCGTCGGCTCCAACACGCGCGCGCGAATCGCTCCCTCGATAACCTCGCGTACGGTGATCCAGGGAAGGGTCACGCCCGCCTTTTGCGAAAGGGCTGTTGAAATTGCGAGCAGCGTCGTCTCTTGGCCTGACCAAACTTCGGGGAGACTTGCTGGCAAGACATCTGAAATCGGAATTGGGCTCGGAGGAGGTAACAGCCGAGCGGAGTCCGAGAGGACGCCGGCAGGTACGGGCTCTCCGAGCATGCTGGCCGGACCAGAAATCATCCACAGCTTGCCTTCCTCGACGCCGCGCTGGACCGCGGACATGACGACAGATCGTTCTGCCGATGGAATTCGAATGTCTTCTGTGTAAAGGTCTTTGCGCACCTTGACGACTTTTGTCCCGGAGAAATAGTCCAAAACATCTCGGACGGTTAACTCAGACGGGGCAGGCCATAGCTCGGGCAGATTGCCTGGAATCAAGAGCGACGGCGCAATTTCCAGAAGAATCGCTGCGTCTGGCAGAACCACCTCGAGACTTGGCTCCTTCAAATCTGCCTCAGATGGCATCTCACGCCATAGCGTTCGGGTTGAGCGATCCGGCCGTGTGACCCTCAGTACAAAAAGGCCGTCGAGCGCGCCCTGAGTCAGCGTGCGAAGAATCTCTTCGCGCCGCAGCATCTTGGGCAAGTGAGGGAACTGGGCAAAGGCGCCCACTAGGTCCTTCACTCGGCGTGACGTCTCGCCTTCCTTCCAAAGATCGTAAGGTCCTTCTGGGAGCAGCGCCTCTGCGTTGATCGGTGTGTCCTGGATGCGGGATCGTGAATCGGCCTTAATCGTGGCGAACAAATTGTCGGTTCCGAGAGTGATCTTGAACGCTTGAATCTCGTTCTTATCGGAAACGGTCACCACGATGCTGTATGCTTGCTGTACCGTCTCTGAAATCTTCCTTTTCGCTTCTTCTGTATAGGCTCTCAGAAGATCAACACGTAGAGGATCCAGTTCCTGCCCCTTCAGCAATTCGCGGACTTCTTCCCAGGCAAGGTATTCGCGAATCCTCCCGCGGACCGCATCGACACCTTCGCGCGACGGAACTGTAAGAACTACGGCGTTTCTGAACGTTCTCGGACGATCTGCCGACGTCGTCTCGTTAATGAACCGGCTGGCCTCCGCGCTCGGACTTCCGGGCAATGAAGCTGCCTTCGGCCCCAGCACGGCATAATGAAAATCTCCGTCATCTTCAATATCGCTGGGTTTCGTCGGGAGATTGTGCACTCGTGCGCCCGCTGCGGAGGCACCCGCAGTCAGACTCTTGAGGCTGCCAATGGCATCCAGCAATTTCGCTTCTATCAAATCCGGCGAGACGCCCCTTGAGGCCTCGTTGTGCATCTGGCGCAGATTCGGGCGAGACCCAAGACGCCAAAAGCTCGGCAACTCCTTCTTGCCGTTCCCTGCGATCGTGGTGATGTTCAATGCTGATTCGTCCAAAAACCAAGAGATTTCGGACCAACGTCGCAGACCTTTCTCGAGCTCAATTTTGTCCGGCCGCGTTTGCCCCAAGAGCACCAGCAGCTCTGTGGTCGAGGCTTTCTGGCCGACCGGCTGGGAATGGAGGAACGTGCTGACAACTGCTTGTTCAATTTCCCGGAACCGAAGACTCGGCAGTTCTGCCTGAGCGCTTCGCGCCTTCTCAAGTTCCCCTTGCAAGATTCCGCTCCACTCCTGGCGCTTCCCTTCGTACTCTTCTGCGGCGGCGACCGTCGTCAGTTCACGGAGTGCTTCCGAGATATCCGTGACCTCTGGGGCGGACAAGAAGACGTTTGCCGAGACCAAAGGGCATTCGTCCCAGTTCTCCGCCTCACGTAGAGCTAATGCAAACGTCCTCAGAACGCCTCGCGTCCTCTGAAAGCCCTCGAGATTTGTCCACTTGCTGTAAAGGACCTCAGTTAGATCCGGATGGAACGGAAAGCTACGGAAGAGCCGATCTTCGGCGGCTTTGCCCTCCTTGCGTGTTTGCTCATCGAGGTCAGCAATCCCCTTTAGCGCAGTGACGACGTGTGATCGAAACGCCTCTCGATCTTGAATTGAAGAAGGCTTGAAGAACCGCCTGCGCAGGACCTCCGCGACATCCTCTTTTACGACTGGCTGTACGCCTTCTTCTCGTTCGCGGCGGAAGATGGAATACAGTTCCTGCGTGATTTCCTTGCCCAGCTTGTCGCTTTTGCGGGGATCGGTCGCCAACAACGAGGCAACGACGGCGCAGCGGTCGACCTTTGTTGCCGCTTGCGTCAGGGTTTGGAAGAAATATTGAAGTCGGCTACGCCACGCTTCGTCCTGCCCGATTTTTTCGCGGGCATACATCAGGACTTCATCCATGAGAATCAAGGTGGACAGTCCTTGTTTCAACGGAAGCGAGAAAAGGTCAACCATCAGATTCTCAGCGGGCGGACTTTCCCTTTCTTCGTCACGCCCTTCTGCCTGCAATAGCTTCAGACCGTCAGAACTTGCGATCTGCCAAGCCAGAATGCTCCATGGCTGCCTCAGCCATCTCGTTTTGCCATTGGGATCGGGAACCTCCATCCCCTTTTCGAGATCCAACTTGTCAAACGCGAGTACCGCTACCCGCGTCTTGGGTGGCGTCATTCCTGCATGTTCCACGAACTCCCGCACGGCGGGGAGGTCAGGCAGATTTTCCGGATCACGAACGAGATGAAGAAGCGTGATCTCCGTGTGTGTCTTTCCGCCACCGTACGTGAGTTCAAGTTGGCGCACGGCTTTGTCATTCATTCCTGCCAGTCGTCGCACGACGTCCTTAACCAACTCGCGCAAGTTGAATGTCGGGAAGGTTAGAGCGAAAAATTCCTCAGGTTTTTGATAAACGGGCTTTGCTCGTCCAATTACAACGTCATACAAATCTGCGGCGAAAATGGACAGGGACAGCTCGCCAGTCTTCAGGTCATCCCGAAGTTCAACGACTTTGTGCCAGGGTTTCCAAGGCGTTTTGGGCATGGGCATTACTCCTTCTCAGACTCTACGTGCTCGGTTTCACTCTCAAAGAGCTTTGGCTGTACTACTTGGCCTGCAGCCTGAACGGCCGCGCCTCGAGTCAGCAAATGATTGCTGATGCTCTCCAGTATGGAGCGCTCTTCACTTCCGTGCGCCGAGAGCTCCACTAGCGATTGCAAAACTCTATGAAAGAGCTGATTTCCTCGAATTCCGTTCGTTTCGACGTAGTCGTCAACCTTGTGTTGATCTCCCGCCTTCCACAGGTGCATCAACCGGTGAACCTGGTCGATCAGCGGCGCTGGCTTTCCGTTCTCCGTGAAGCCCATGCTCCTGCGCTTCCTCTGGTTCCACGGCCGGAGCCTTACTTTGCTGCCTGTACCCTCTTCGGGCTCCGATTCTTCCTCAGCCCAAGTGGTTTGAACTTCCTCTTCTTCCTCCTCGGACTCAATTCCTCCAGTGCGTAGCAGGATTTCGTAGTCGTCGGCCAACACTGAATCTGAAAGACCGCATGAAATGGCGTAAAGAATGCAAGCGCCGATGGGCGCATCTTCGAGGCTAAAGTCGTTTCGATGGAGGAGATAATATGTTGTGATGTCGTCGAGTCCGCTTGCAGCCTGAGGATCTTCGCCATGAGTCAGCACCTGGCCGACAACGAAGTTCACTACCATGTGCCGAACGTGCTGGAGAAATTCATGGACTTCCATGATCTTTCCAGGTTCGTTTGCCTTCTTGACCACGGGGTGTTTGCTGTAGGCTTCGAGTGCCGGTCCGGTCGCTGCCCACACAAAGTCTGGACCGCGAATCCCAGCGTCCCAAAACTCGCGCAGTTGGACCGAAATCCTATCTCGCATTTCCTCAAGCACTCTATTGTCCCAACCAGCGCGCGCCCCATCTGACCGCTTCTTGCAGACCAGCCATACGGAAGATGCGAGGGCAGCGGAGGCCTGCGCACGCATGCGACTGGTCTGTTCGGTCTGAATGGGCCAACTACCGTCCACGACAAACCCGGCACGGATCATCGCTGAAACCAATGTTTCCCAGGCGTCTGGCTGTTTATTCGCGAACACGATGACCAGTCGGCCTTCAGGTTTCAATGCGTCATTGCACGATCTAAACGCACGCGCCATACCCTTTTCGTAAGTTTCTCGAGACTTCGACTTATCCCCGTCGAAACGACTTGAATCGTCGATAAGCTCCCCATCTTCTATTCGGTGATCCCATTTGGGACTTAAGGGCTCCTTGAAGACTTCGCCTACTCCCGGAATTCCGCTCACGCCGCGACGCAGCCATACATAAAAGAAATCCATGAGGTCCGAGTAAGGGATGGCATCGTAATACGGTGGGTCAGTGACGATAATGTCGTACTGGTCCACATGCGCATGTGCTGCCGAGACTGCTTTCGACACTGGAGGTGGCGAGAGCAGATGCCATTGCATCAGGGAATCTAGAGCCACGCAGATGCGTTCGTGGCAAATTGCATAGCTCCCGGCCAATTCACCGATTACGTTTCCCTCGGCAAAGTCCCACGAAAGTGGTAGCGCAAATCGAACGAAGGAGTGATTAAGAGTAGGCACGTCGTTCTTCCACTGAACACCGCAATTTGCAAAGTCCAACAACCGGTCAAAACCACATAAGAGGTACATGTAAATCGCCTCTTGCCAATCGCCCGGGTACGCGCGGTGAGCAAGCTCTGCCCAAGAAGCTCTGACCTGGCTAAGCAACTTCCCCAACGCGACGAGCTGACGAGAGGTAAAGAGCTTGTGCCATCGATCGAAGCCGTATAGAGGAACCCGAAAGCCTAGGGCTTCTTTGCCCGGCAGCGGTTCCGTGGGAAGTCCAAAGGGAATTTCAGAGTAAACAAGATCAATGTCGCTCGCCGCTTTCGCGGCCACTTCGATTTCTTCAGAGGTGGGAACTCGATATTCCTTCCGTTTCGGCCCATTCACGATCACCGCAGCGATCATTGCCCCCAACCTGCCTGCGAGGCCTTCTTGCCGTATGTCCTCCATTGTCATTGCGACAGCCTCGGGTCTTCCGCAGCATGGGCACCACGCTCCATTGCGGACCATCGTTGCTTGGCTTATTCGTTTATCGTGCTCGCGGCGCTGGGCAGCATTGCCTCCAACTGTCGGTACGTCCTTCTCAATCTCGAAAAATACACCTCTACCGCCTTCATTGGTCCGTATTGTTAGGAGGACTCGCTCGCGGTCCGTCTTGCAGAGCCACCGCGTTTTTAGAAGTGGGATTTGAGCTCTGCAGTTCTTACAGGCAACGGTGCGCGCCCACAGGTAGGCAACCGTTGGCTTTGGCACCCATCGTGGGTTTCGAGGGTCTTTTAGGTGCTCTTCACTGAATTCGGCATTCAGGGCTTCCAGATCTAGTGTGCCGTCCTGCTCGGTAGGCACCCGGGTTATATCTTTTTGTGCCCACTGCACACCGTCTTTTTTGACCGGTTCGAAGTCGGCGTAGGCCGGATAAAAGCGTGCCAAATCTTTACGCGCACCGTTGAGCACCCATCGACCCCAGGCGCGAACATGCCAGGTCATATCCGCATCAGGCGGAGTCAGCTTTCCCGAACGGAGGGCGTCGAAGACCATCAAGTACTGCTTTTTTGAGATCGTTTTCCCTGTGCCGATGAGTGCAGGATGAGCCTTATAAAATCCCTCCATAAATTCTTCGTCTTGCAGAACGAATTCGGGAAGCGGCCTTGTCTGCCCGGCGAGTTTCTGCGGATACTCCAGGGTGCACTTCAAAATGAACCAGGCCACAGGATTGATATCGATCGCTGTGGCCTCGCATCCCAAACGCATAGCTTCAAGTGGAATTGCCCCTCCGCCCGCGAAGGGATCCAGGACCTTCGGCGCACGGCCGTCGTATGCTTTGCGGATCTCTTCACGAAACCACTCGAGATCGGGCAGAGATTCCCGACCCCAATGGAGAATGCCACCGACCGTTTCTTCTTTAGGTCGCTCGATGATTTTCCCTGACGGCATCTTCTTCTTTTCAAATTTCTGAATAACGTGACCGCCAAGCTTTTCAATCAGTTCACGGCGTTTTTCAGGTACCGCAGGATCTGGTAGTAATGTTGCGACTAAAGTAGCTCGCGAGGCAGCTAGTGGGCGGCGAGCAGGCCAGAGGTGTAGCGATGCAATGTGACCGTGACGAACGTTCTTCTCGTGAACAGAGTCGAGGGACGCCTGTTTCAGTGGGAAAGCAAACTCAATCAATCGCGGACGGTCATTCATTGAACTCCCTCACTTACCGCTGCCTTGAAGATTTCCTGCTCGTTCACCAAAACGCCGCCGCGAGCGCGC
>Ga0335081_10016197_pt1 | contig 12062 bp, 10 predicted proteins | sample Lox_Sample_35_FD_206713 | JGI IMG/M metagenome (GOLD analysis project Ga0335081, IMG submission 206713) | Soil microbial communities from Loxahatchee National Wildlife Refuge, Florida, United States - Lox_Sample_3.5 | ecosystem: Environmental > Terrestrial > Soil > Wetlands | place: USA... | reverse complement strand
CGCGTCGGCCTGTTCCTTTACGCGTGCGCCAGCGCGCCGTGCTCGGCCAGCAACTCGCTCGGCAGCGGCCCGGTGAACACCGCCGACGGCACGGTGTACCCGTTCCAGGTGGCCGCCGCGGGCAACCCGGCGCCGACGCAGGTCATCCTGCAGCTGCTCGACTCGGCCGGCAGCACGCCGGTGACGGTGAGCGGCTACACCAACGAGGTCGACCTCGGCTACCAGGGCCGTCTCATCAGCGGCAGCGCCAACCCGGCCACCGCGTACGACGCCACCGGCACCGACGCCACCATTCCGCCGGACGCCTGGATCGCCGACGGCGGCGCTGGTCCGCTGCCGCAACTCGCGCCGTGCAACACCATGCCGCCGCCGCCGCTGCCCGCCGATGCCGGCTACACCGCGCCGTCGTACTGCGCCCTCGCCGACGACGACTACAACTACACGGCTGTGACCTCGGCGGGCGCGGCTTTGCCCTCCCAGCCGCTCGGCTGGCACCCGGCGAACCCGCTCGCGGCCTCGCCGCCGGGCGCGCGCTACGCGGCCGGGTTCGCCCCGCAGTTCGTGGGCAACTCGAATCTCATCGTCTACGGCGGCCTCAGCTCGGGCGGCTCGCTGAACAACGATCCCCCCGGCGCGCTCTGGCAGTTCGGCTACAGCAGCGGCAACTTCTTCATGCCGACCTGGACGCTGCTGACGATCGCTTCGGGCACCAATCCCCCGCAGATGTGGGGAACGCTGATGGGCACCGACGGGAGCGGAGACTTCTTCCTGTTCGGCGGCTGGACGAACGGCGGGGGCACCATCTACAACGGCAACATCTTCAAGGCCACGGCCATCGGCGGGTCGCAATACACATGGGCACCGGTCGGCAGCACCGGCGCGCCGGCCGACGTGATGCCCGCCACGATGGCGCTCGGCGGCATCGCGAGCACCTCCAACTATTTCGTGCCGAACCCGCAGGGCGCCAGCATCAGCGCGTCGTACGCGTTGATGGTCGGCGGCATCGGCACGCTCAGCGGAGCGAACTGCCGACTCTACCTGTACAACACGAACCCGCCGGGCACGACCACCACCCGCTTCATCGCCTGCGATGTCGCGAACCTGGCGGGCCGCATCGGCCCGGCGGTGGCGTTCGGAGGCCCCTCGGGCTCCGAAGCTTTCTACTCCTTCGGCGGCCTGTCCGGCTCCACGCTGACGAACGACCTGCTTCGCTACACCGTCACCAACGTCGGCGCCGCGACCTGGACGCTGATGAACGGCGGCGGCTCCGGGCCGCAGTTCCCGCCGGCGCGGCAGGGCGCGGTGTCCTGGGTCGACCTCAACACCGGCCACGTATTCATCTTCGGCGGGTCTGCCAGCGCGGGCGGCGCGGGATCGACCAACAGTCCCCTCAACGACACCTGGGAGTACAACCCGTCTACCAACACCTGGCAGCAGCTCGTGAACCCGCTCGGCTCCTACGTGCCGGCCGCGCGCGCGTACGCGGCGGTCAGCGGCTTCAACCTGTGCGATTCGACCGGCACCGGCTCCATCTGCCGCACCGAGGTGAGCTTGTTCGGCGGCGGAGCCAACACCTCGGTCAGCTTCAACGACTCCTGGTACACCGGCCGCGAGAACGTCAATCGCCTGCTGATGAAGCTGCCGCTCAGCACCGTCAGCAACGTCGCCAGCGCCGTCGGATCGGGCAACATGGTCGCGCAGCTTCGCGCGCAGAACGTCCTGCAGGGCACGCGCCCCTACGTCTGGGACGGCGGCGGGTGGCGCAACCTCCCGGTGCTCTTCTCGGGACCGGTCGGAGGCAACAACGGCGCGACGACCATCGACATCAGCCAGTCGCTCTCGCCGCTCAGCGGCGCGGGCGCGCTCATCCAGAACAACAGCATCTACCTGATGTTCGATGCGCAGGGCACCAACATCGCGCCCCCCAATCCACCCAGCCCGCAGATCGTGCCGGCGACTGACTCGGTCGGCATCACGCTGACGTGGCACTGACGCATCGCTGCGGGCTGTTGCCCGAGGACTGGGTCGGGCGCGGCCTGCCCATCCGCGCCGGGCGGAAGATCCTCGCCGCCGCCATGCGCGGCGAGGCCGAGGTCGAGGGCGTGCAGCGCGCGCTCTACGCCGGCACTTCGATCGAGCCGCTCGGCGTCGCGCGCCGCGAGACCGCGCCGGACGGGTTCGTCAAGTACCTCTTCGACATCGGCGTCGAGGCGGTGCGCATCCCGGTGCCGTGCGAGGCGCCGGGCGCGGACCTGTCGGCGTTCGAGGGGAAAGAGAGGAAGTACATCGTCTGCGTCTCGTCGCAGCGCGGCTGCGCGCTCGCCTGCGCCTTCTGCGCCACCGGCACGATGGGCTTCTTGCGCAACCTCGACGCCTCCGAGATCGTGCGGCAGGTGCTCGCCGTGCGCGCCGAGGCCGACCGGCCCGTGCGCGGCGTGGTCTTCATGGGCATGGGCGAGCCGTTCCTGAACTACGACCACGTCATCCAGGCGGCGCGCATCCTCAGCCACCCGAGCGGGGGCGCCATCGACGCGCGCGCCATCACCATCTCCACCGCCGGCATCGTGCCGGCCATCCGCCGCTTCACCGCCGAGGGCCACAAGTTCCGGCTCGCCGTCTCGCTGACCCACGCGGTGCCGGGCGAGCGCCGAAAGCTGATGCCGATCGAGGGCATCCACCCGATGGCCGAGTTGGTGGACGCGCTGCACGATCATGCGCGCGCCCGGCGCACCCGCGTGCTGGTCGAGTACGTCCTGCTCGGCGGCGTCAACGACGCGCCCGACGACGCGCGGGCGCTCGTTCGCCTGCTCGACCCGCGGCTGGTGAAGGTCGACCTCATCGACGTCAACGGGGCGACCGGCGGCTTCGTGCGAAGCGAGCGCCCGTCGCGATCGGCGTTCCTCGACATTCTTGCGCAGGCCCGCATTCCGTTCGCGATCCGATACTCGGGCGGGCAGGAAGTGTCGGCTGGCTGCGGCCAATTGGCCACGGGGGATGGCATCGGCGCCCGGATGTGATTACGAGTTCGTTTCGGGTCCCCGCCAGCGTGAATCTGTGGCCGGGACGACCCGTCAAAGGGTCGTGAAACCGATGAAAACCGCCCTTGTCGCCTCGGCTTTTTTGCTCGCAGCGCTGCCAATGGCCGCCCGCGCTGACGATCTCCCCACGCTCCCCGACCTGACGCTGCGGCCGCAGACGAGCACCGGAGACACGCCGCTGATGCGGCGCGACGACGATGACTACGGCCCCGGCTACGGCCGCCGCGGATATCGCCCGCAGGCGCGCCAGGGCCTGCTCATCTCGTTCGGCCTCGGCGGCGGCTCGATGCGCTACCCCAGCACCAGCGGCTACGATCGCATCGGCGCCTTCGACGCCGACTTCCGCCTCGGCTACGGCTTCTCCGACCAGTTCCAGATGTTCATGGACTTCAACGCCGACGGCGGCACGAACTACAACGGCGACGACATCGGCTCGTGGACGTGGACCATCCGCGGGCAGACGGTCCTCATCGGCGACCGGCGCGGAAACGGCCTCAACCTGAACTTCGGCGCCGGCTTCGGCGGGCTCACCTACAACGCCAACAGCTACTACGGCGGCTCGTCGAGCCCCACCGGCCTCGCGCTCGCGGGCGGCCTCAGCTACGACGCGCGCATCACGCCGTGGTTCTCCTTCAGCCCCGAGCTCTTCTACACCTGGCACCAGGTGCCGAATCCGCCGGGCCTGCCCGACGACGTGACACAGGTCTACGGCCTGCGCCTGAACTTCCTCTGGTACCTGCATTAGCCACGGCAGGGTCCCAAAACGAAACCGCCCGGACTCGCGTTGAGCCCGGGCGGCTTTGCGTGGTGAAGCGCGAGCCTTCCTAGACTTTCCGGACGTTCGCCGCCTGCGGGCCCTTGGGCCCTTCCGTCACCTCGTACTCGACCTTCTGGCCTTCCGCGAGAGAGCGGAAACCCTCCATCTGGATGGCGGTGTGATGGACGAACACGTCCTTGCCGCCGCCGTCCGGGGTGATGAAGCCGTAACCCTTCGCGTCGTTGAACCACTTCACGGTACCGGTCGCCATTGCTGGTTCTGCCTTTCGCAAGCGGCTCCCCGCCGGAGCCTTGGAACGGTCGCCCGGAAATGCGGGCAGCCAACCACGGAGGATAGGGAGGCGGCCATGGGCAATTCAAGGGGACTTCATCCCACCTGTCCCCACGCTGTTGCCTTGGAGAAAGTGAGCGGCCGCCGCGGCTAACCTTGCTTGGCGGCAGGCGCTTCGGCGGGCTCCGGCTCGCCGAGCGCCCATGCGCCCGCCGGGTGCTGCCTGAGCAAGGCCACCTCCTCGGCGTTCAGCGTGGCGGTGCGCACGACCGCCAGCGTCGGGTGCGGCAGCACCATCTGCACGCCGCCGCCGCCGAGCGCGCGCACCCGCGGCCGCTGTCCCGACACTTGCAACACCTGCAAGTGATGCTCGAGATCGCGCAGGTGGCGATCGATGCGCAGCGCGCCCCGCGCCTCGCCGGCGAAGGCGAAGAAGTGCTTGTTGCGCGAGAGCGGCCTCGCCTCCTCGTGGAGGCGCCGCACCAGCCGGTAGAGGAACTCGCGCACGAGTCGAATCTATCAACTCTGCGACTCAGAAATAGTCTTGACTTTCAGGGGACTACCCGGATCGTGCGGGCGGTTTGCTCAACCATTTTTTCGCCGGCCGGTCCACGACAAAATTCGGCGCCGCAGCCGAACTCGATGATCAGCCGGTGGGCCTCGCCGTCCTTGGCGGCGAGGATGGTGATGTCGGCGTTGTCGCGGTTGTCGCGCTCGCGCACCCAGGTGCGCTCGCCGATGCGGATGGCGTCCTCGTCCGGCTCGATGGTGAGCGGCAGGTTCTCGCGGCGGACGTCGATGTACGCCGCGCCGGGCAGGACCGCCATGCCCGGCTCGCTCGGCGCCAGCATGCCCGGCACCTGCGCGGTGACGCCCGCGCCGCTGAGCGTGCGCGGCTTGGGCCGCACCGCCCACGCCACGGCCGCGCCCTCCATCGCGGCGAGCACCAGCGCGCTGCCCACGATCACCCAGTGGGCCGGCCGGTGCCACGGCCGCACCGGCAGCGTGCGCAGCGGCGCGACGAGCCCGAGCGCCGTGCCCGAGAGGAGCCCGCCCACGTGCGCGGCGCTGTCCACCGGGAAGAAGAAGGCGATGGCGAGGTTGATGAGCAGCGTGGTGCCGATGCGGCGGTAGATGGTCTTGCGGGCGACGGGCGGGATGCGGTGCCGCAGGCGGAAAGCGAGGGCAGCCGTGGCGCCGAAGAGCCCGAACAGGCCGCCCGACGCGCCCGCCGCGAGCGCCGGCTGCCCGGCGCGCACCACGGCCCACAGCGCGGAGGCGCCGCCGCCTGCGAGCGCGGTGGCGGCGAAGAAGCCGAGTGTCAGGTTCGAGCCGTAGGTCTGCTCCAGCTGCGGCGCGAGGATCCACAGCGCCCACGCGTTCATCGCGATGTGCGCCCAGCCGATGTGCAGGAACGCGTACGAGCCGATGCGCCACCAGTCGCCGCTGCGCACCGCGGGCAGGTAGAGCGCGCCGAGGCGGAAGAGCGCGGCAGTGTCCTGCACGCTGGTGTCCTTGCCGACCAGGCCCTCGGCGACGAAGCCGATGGCGATGACCGCGAGCAGCAGCCAGGTGGTGGGGATGAACGGCCGCTTCGGGCGCGGCTGCGGCGGCGCGTCGGGCCGCTCAGGTTCCCTCACGGGCTCGAGCCCGCCCAGCGGATCGGTCACAGCGCGCTCTCCGCGACGTCGCGCAGCCTGCGCTGCACGCCCTTCTGCGGCCCCACCGCCACCGCCACCAGCCGGTCGCGCCGGAAGATCTGCGACGCCACCCGCCGCACGTCGGCGGCGGTGACGCGCTCGATGCGATCGAGCCAGCTCTGGAACGACTCGGCCGGCGGGTGCAGCAATTCGCCCGAGCCGAACCAGCCGATCATCTCGGACGGCGCGTCGAGCGAGAACTCCAGCCAGATGCGCGTCTTCTTCTTCGCGCGCTGCAATTCGTCGTCGGGCACGTCGGTGTCGCGCAATTCCCCGAGGAGCCGCAGCATCTCGGCCATCGCGTCGGGCGCCTTGCGCGGCGCGCAGGCACAGCCGGCTTCGAACAGCGAGACGTCGGAAAAGCCGTCCATGCCCGCCCCCACCGAGTACGCCAGCGCCTTGCGCTCGACCAGGTTGAGCTGCAGCCGCGAGGCCAGGCCGTCGTCGAGCACGCGCTTGATCACCCGCAGCGCGGGAAAATCGGCGTGCTCCTCGGGCGGCCCGCGGAACGACACCTGCACCTCCATCTGCGACTCGGTGTGATCGACCGCGACCAGCTGCGGCCCGTCCGGCGTGCCGTCGAGCGGAGGCTCGTGCAGCCACTCGCCCGCGGGCAGCCGGCCGAAGTGCTCGCGCGCGAGCCGGACGACCTGCTCGTGCTTCACCGCTCCCGCGCACGAGAGCACCATGTTGCGCGCGCCGTAGGCCCGCGCGTGCTGCGCGCGCAGGTCGGCCTCGGTCAGCGCGCTCACCGTCTCGCGCGAGCCGGCGATCTTCATGCCCAGCGGATGCCGCGGGAAGTGCGCCGCCTTGGCCAGGTTGTCGACGTCGATGTCGCGGCCCTTCTCGTCGACCTCGTCGAGGATCTCCTCGAGGATGACCTCCCGCTCGAGCTCGATCTCCTTGAAGAGCGGCCGCGCCAGCATGTCGCCCAGCACCGCCATCGGCACCTCGAGGCGGGAAGGGTGCACCGGCGAGAAGTAATAGCCGTGGTCGCGGGTGGTGACGCCGTTGAGCGCGCCGCCGCAGTCCTCGACCAGCGCGTTCATCAGCCGGCCCTCGGGATACCCCTCGCTGCCACGGAAGAAGAGGTGCTCGAGGAAGTGCGACACGCCGTTGCGCGCGGCGTCCTCGTGGCGCGAGCCGCAGCGCACGTACGCGGCGATCATGCCGGTGTGCAGGTGCGGCAATTCCACGGTGACCACCCGCAGGCCGTTGTCGAGCGTGGATTTCTGGACAGGGTCGTTCACGGGGCCGCGGAGCTTACTGCAAATGTCTCCACCGCCGCAGGCAATCGCAACGCAAACGTGGTGCCCGCACCGGGCGCGCTCTCGCAGGTGAGCTGGCCGCCGTGCTCCTGGGCGATCTCCTGCGCCATGGCCAGCCCGAGGCCCGTGCCGCGCTCCTTGGTGGTGAAGAACGGGTCGAAGATGCGCTTCATGCGCTCGGGCGGGATGCCGGGGCCGGTGTCGCGGACTTCCACCGCCACGCTCCCTTCATCGCCGCGGGTGGAGACGCTCAAGGCGCCGCCTGACGACATCGCTTCGCGCGCGTTGCGGACGAGATTGAGCAGGAGCTGCCGCAGCTGCGCGACGTCGGCGTGCACGCGCGGCAGCTCGGGCGAGAGCGAGAGCGTCAGCCTTACGCCCGCCGCGTCGAGCTCCGGCCGGACGAAGTCGAGCAGCTCGCGCACCGTCTCGTTCAGGTCGGCGCGCTGCAGCTGCGGCCGCGGCAGCCGCGCGTAGCGCAGGTACTCCTCGGTAATCGCCGTCAGCCGGTCCACCTCGCGCACGATGGCCTCGCACAGCTCGCGCGCGGCCGGAGCCCGCTCGCCCAGCTCCTCCGCGTTGAGCGAGATGCTCGACAAAGGATTGCGGATCTCGTGCGTGATCTGCGCCGCGATGCGCCCGATGGCCGCCAGCCGCTCGCTGCGCACCAGCGCCTCGCCCTGCGCGCGCAGCTCGCGCTCGCGCGCCGCGAGCCGCTGCGCCATGGCGTTGAACTCGCGCGCGAGAAGCGCGAGCTCGTCGCCGCCCTGCTCGGGCACCGCCACCGATTCGGGGCTGCCGCGGCCCAGCCGCTGCGCCGCCTCGGTCAGGACGCGAATCGGCTTCAAGGCCCGCTGCGACAGCCACATCACGAAGAGGCCGATCCCCAGGGCGAGCACCGACAACCCGACCATGGCCCAGCGCGCCGCGTACTCCTGCTGCTCGGCCTCGTTGACGCCGGCGTTCATCTGGTCCTGCAGCACCTGGCCGAGCGTCTTCAGCTCCTGATCGACGCGCCGCTCCGCCGTCTTCAGGCGCGCGATGGTGTCCGCGTCGGGCGCGCCGCGCGACAGCTCGCGGTTCACCGCGGCGGCCATCTTCTCCTCTTCCGCGATGCGCGCGCCGACCGCCTGCAGCCGCACGGCGATGCGGTCGATCTCCTCGCGCTGTTCCCCCGACGACACCAGCTGCTGCGCGTACTGCAGCCGCTCGCCCACCACCCGCGCGAAGTACGTCTGGTCGAGCGCGAGCAGGTTGGCGCGCGCCTTCGGATCCTGCTCCTCCAGCAGCCGGTCGGTGCTCCGCTCGCGCTCCTTCTGGAACGCCTCCAGGGTCGACACCGCGCGCGTCAGGGGCATGTACGGTCGGGAAAGCAACGAAAGCCCGCGCCCGATGCGGCGCAACCGTACGATTCCGTACCCCGAGACCGCCGCACTGCAGATGAGCACTGCCACGAAGCCGAGGAAGACTTTAGTGGCGATGGACAGCCGCATCACGATACATTCTAGCGTTCATGCGCCTTCGGATGCCCATTCTTGCGCTCTGCGCGGCCGCGGCCTGCGGCGGCGCGGGCACCGCCGATCGCGTGGCGGTGATGGGCGTCGACCGGCTCTCCGGCGCGCTCTCGGGCCAGGAAGTCGAGCTTCCGGGCGCAGATCTTGCGGCGGTGCGGGGTCCGGCGGGCATGTTCCAGGTCAACGGCGTTTCCCCGGACTGCGCGCTGAGGCGGAAGGTGAACGGCGCGCTGGTGGCGCGGACGCTGCCGTGCGTGGCGCTGCTCGGCGAATACGCGACCATGGAGCGGGCGCGGCAGTTCCTGCTCGCGGCCGGCGCCGAGGCGCTGATGCCGGCGCCGGTGGCGGCCGGCGCCGAGGCGGGTCCGGGCTTGCGCTACAACGCCGCCTCCGACTCGTTCACGCTCGGCGAAGGACCTGCTGGCGCGCGCGTCCCCGCTGCCTTGAATCCGGGGGCGGTGGCGCGCGAGATGGCGCGCCGGCAGCTCCGCGGGCTGGCCGAAACGCACCCCGAAGAGGCCGAAGGAATCGCGCTCTTCATCGGCGCGGCGGCCTCGGCCGACCCCGGGTACCTCGCCGCTTCCGAGGCGGGTGGCGATCCGACCGGCGCCCTCGACCTGGCCCGGCCGCTGCCCGACGGCGCTCCCGCCTCGGCGGTCCTGGCCGGCGCGCTCTGGGCGTGGGCCGACGCCAGCGGCGATCTCACCGGCGCGGCCCGCGCGGCGCTCGCCGCTGCCCGCGCGCTCGGCTCCGGTCCGGCCGACGCCGCCGCGGTGCTGTCGCTGGTGGCCGATCAGCTCGACGGCGCCGAGCGCGACCAGGCCTGCGCGGTCTTCCGCGCGCGCCTGCACGCGTCGGGCATCCCCGCCTGCCCATGAGCCCGCCGACGACGGACCTTCCGCCGCACCTGGTGCAGTTCCTGCTCGGCGGCCAGACGTGCGTGGTGGCCACGGTCGACGAGCAGGGCTTTCCGTACACCACCCTGATGACCTGGGCGGTGGCGCGCAACCCGCAGACGCTGGTGCTCGCGGTCGACAGCCGCAGCCGCGCCCTGAGGAACATCCGCGCCAACGGCCGCGTGGCGGTGGAGGTCCTCGGCGACGACCTCTGCTACGGCCTGCGCGGCACGGCGGTGGTGGAGAAGGAAGCCATGGACGCAGCGCCCTTTCCCTGCGCGGCGGTGTCGGTGAAGGTCGAGGAAGTGCGCGACCATGGCGCAGCCGGCGTCAAGTTCATGGGCCCGCGTTACAGCTTCCACGAAGGCAAGGAGCACCGGAAAAGTGTGGAAGATGCGGTCTTTTCCGAGCTGAAGGGCCCGGCGCCGACCATCTGAGCGCCCGTTCGCCGCTCGATCTGACGGGGCGATTGGGCTAGTCTCCCGCGCCCTATGCTCGGTCTGGGCTTTCTCATCGGTATCGTCGGACTGCTGCTGGCAGTCGTCTTCTACTTCCAGTGGCAGTCGTCGTCGCGCGCGGTCATCGCGCTGCGAAAGGAGGCGGATGACGCCCGCAAGGACACCGAGGCGGCCCGCGGCGAGCAGCGCAAGGCGCAGGACGAGCTGAAGGCGGCAAAGGGCCAGCTCGCCGAGACGCGCGAGAAGCTCACCGAGGCGCGCAAGAAGGCGCAGGAAGGCAAGGGCCCGAAGGCGCAATCGCGCGGCGCGCGCGAGGCCGAGCTGGAGGAGGACCTGGCGCACGCCCGCAAGCTGCTCGAAGAGGCGCACGCGTCCGAGCAGGCGGCGCGCAAGGACCTGCTCGCCTCCCGCGCGGCCGAGCAGCAGGCGAAGTCCGAGCTGCAGACGGCGCAGGCGCGCGTCCGCGATCTCTCGTCGCGGCCGGTCGCGGCGCCGGCGCCGGTCGTCGCGGCCCCGCCGGCCGCGGCCGACCTGGAAAAGCAGCTCGAGGCGGCCAAGAGCGAGCTCGAACGGCAGGTGGCGCAGGCCGACCGGCACGCGCGCGAGGCCAAGCGGCGCGAGCAGGACCTGCGCGAGGAAGTGAAGAAGCACAAGGGCCGCGCCGAAACGAACAACCGCGTCTTTCTCGTCACCAAGGGCGAGCTCGAGGTGACCAAAGAGCGGCTGGCGCAGGCCGAGCGCAAGCTGTGGCAGGCGGGTATCCCGCTGGCGCCGGCGGTCACGAAGGAACGCCCGAAGGCCACCGGCCCCGCCGCCGCCGACCGGCCCCGCGAGGAGCCGGCCGCGGCGCCGGGCGAGCCGATCAGCGCGGGCGAGGCCGAAGGCACGCCGACGCCCGCCGAGGGCACGCCGCCCGCGGGGTTGCCCGGCGTCAAGGGCTAGGGCTGGTAGATCTCCGCGCTGTCGAGCACCACCGGCGTTCCGCCCGAGGCCGGGTACTGCATGCCGCCGGTGATCAGCACGCTCCCGTCGCGCAGCCGGATGCACGCCGCGCGATGCCGCGCCTGCACCAGCACGCCGCCGTCCGGCAGCGCGTCGGGCCCGCCCGGCGAGCGGACCGAGTGGTCGGCCGCAACGAGGTCGACGTTGCGCGCCGAGTGCAGGCCGGCGTCGTCCCTCCACGCGCCGCCGGCGAACAGGGCGCGCCCGTCGGCGAGCGAGACCGCGCACGCGTCGGCCCGCGCCTGCGAGAGCGGCGAGGGCAGGTCGTACACCCGCCCGCCGGGTGGATCGATGACGGTGATCTCGGCAGTGGGGCTCGAGTAGTCGAACGCGCCGACCGTCATCGCCGTGACGCCGCCGGCGGTGAGCACGGTGTCGTCGGGCATCCGCAGCGCGGCGTGATGCGTGCGCGGCGAAGGCAGCATCCACTGCGAGCCGATGAACGTGGCGTCGTCGATGAAGTCGAGGCTGCCGCCCGGCGCGCTGCCCCAGACGACGCCGGAAACCTGCGAGAGCACGTTGCCGCTGCCGTCGCGGCCGCCCACCAGCACCACGCCGCCGAGCGTGGCGTGGGTCGAGTCATTGGTGCGCGCGACCGCCACTGCGTCGGTGAGCAGGCCCGCGCGCAGCGGGGCGGCGGCGTCCTGAAGCGAGCCCTTCACCGGGTCGAACCAGCTGAGCGTGCCGTAGACCGACACGCCGGGCTTGTCGGGTCCGGCCTGTCCGCCGGCGAGCACTGCCGCGCCCGTGCGCAGGTCGACCGCCGCGGCAACGTGATCCCGCGACGGCGAGCTCACCTCTGGCGTCCACTGGCTCCAGTCGCTGCCGACGAGGATCTCGAGCGGCTTGATGGCCGTCACCGCGCCGGTGCCGTTCGGGTCGGTTGGCCCCTCGCCGCCCGCCAGCAGCACCGCGGGCTTCGACGAGACGGTGAGCGGCAGCGCGGCGTGATCGGCGCGCCGCAGCGTCGGCCCGGGCACGAGCGGCGCGAACTGGCCCGTCTGCGGGTCGAACACCTCGGCGTCGCCGTGATAGACGAGCTGCGGCGGCGTGCTGCCGTCGAAGCTGAAGCCGCCGGTGATCATCACCCGCCCGTCGGGCAGGAGCGTCATCGCGTGGCCGGCGCGCGGCGTGACCA
>Ga0335081_10016196_pt1 | contig 12062 bp, 12 predicted proteins | sample Lox_Sample_35_FD_206713 | JGI IMG/M metagenome (GOLD analysis project Ga0335081, IMG submission 206713) | Soil microbial communities from Loxahatchee National Wildlife Refuge, Florida, United States - Lox_Sample_3.5 | ecosystem: Environmental > Terrestrial > Soil > Wetlands | place: USA... | reverse complement strand
GGACGTCGCGTCGGCCGCGGCCGACAGCCATCGACCTTCTCCTGCGCGTGTGGCCTCCCATGTTGCCCGCGGTCGCCACGGCAGCGGACGTGCGCAGCGATGATCACCTGGAAGTGAAGTACGACGGCTTTCGCGCTCTGGCGGGACTTTCCGGGCGGCAGGTCGCGCTCCAGAGCCGAAACGGCCTCGACCTCGCGGCGCGCTTCCCGACCGCGGTGACGGCACTGGGTGGATCGATCGGGGGGGAGGCGGTCCTCGATGGGGAGATCGTGGCCAGCGACGGGGCCGGATCAGGGTTTCAGGCGCTGCAAGCCGGAGCCCGAATCGCCTACGCGGCCTTCGACCTGCTCTGGATCGAGGGAGAGGATGTACGCGAGCGCCCCATCGAAGAGCGGCGCGAATTGCTGGCAAGCCTGCTGGCGAACGTCCGGAGCGATCAAGTGTGGTTGGCGGAAGAGATCGAGGAGCCCATCGCGAAAGCGCTCGTTCGAGCTCGCCAGGAAGGTTGGGAAGGCGTCATCGCGAAGCGCCGCGGGTCGCGTTATCGCGGTGGGCGTTCTCGCGACTGGCTCAAGGTGAAATTGAGCCTCGGTCAGGAACTGGCGGTGGTGGGCTACACGCCGATCGCGACAGGCGAGCGGGCTGTGGGGGCGCTCCTCGTTGCGGTATGGGAAGGAGACCATTTCGTCTACGCGGGCAAGGTGGGCACCGGCTTCGTGGACGCAGTTCGCCGCGATCTGTTCCATCGCCTCGAGCCCGATCAGGTGGCGGTGCCATCCGCCGGGCGTTTCCCGCGCATGCCCGATGCGCGGTGGGTGAGGCCCAGGTTGGTAGCGGAGATCGCGTTCACAGAATGGACCGCCGATGGAAAGCTGCGGCACCCCTCTTTCAAGCGCCTGCGGGATGACAAGCGGCCGGAGGAGGCCACCCGCGAGAGCCCCAGCTGAGGGAAGGCAATCCCAGGAGATTCGCCCAACCGTCGGGCCCGCATTGCTCTCTGCCCAGCGGTGACGAGAGCGCGATCTGCGATCTGGTCGGGCCGATGATCGTGGCCCGCATCATCGAAACGTCGCTCACACGCGCACTGGCGCGCGGCCTCGATGCCGAGGGAGGAAGTCATCGCTCGTGGTCGGCGTGGGGCCCGCGGCTGACCATGAGATCGACGGCGCCACGGCTTGGCCCCGCTGCAGCGTGAATCGAGGAGCGACAAGCCCGCGGAGGAGCTGTCGGCCGCCGCCGAGTGCAACGCGGAGGGCACCCAAGCCGTTGAAGGTCTCGCTCGATCATGGCGGCTCGGTCAGCGACAGCAGAAGGGCTCAGGCACACATGCTTTTCGGGCGACATCGGATCGCGCACGTGCAGAGCACGCCGTGGCAAGGCTCGACCAGGGGCGCGGGGCTGCGCCGCTCCCTTGCGCGTGGCGCCCACACCGGGCGGAGGGGGAATCATCGCGAGCTGCTTGCCGGCACGCCCTGAGAGGCCCGTGGGGTGGCTGGAATGGCAAACCCAAGGGCCCTCTTCACGAGCAACGTCGCGGCCGCGACTCCGACCGCGCCCAGGACCTTCTCGCCCACGGACGGCTCGCCGCGTGCAACTCGTTCGGGGTGCTCGATGACCCGCTCGAGGGCGGTCTTCAGCTGTCGGACCTTGTAGGCTCGTTGTCGCTTGAGGCGGCGGCGCTCGGCGATCGCGGTCGCTGTGAGGCCGAGTGCCAGCGCCAGCGCGGTTCCTCCCAGCGCGATCGCCACCGGGTGTCGCCTCAGCTGAAGCCGAAGGTCGAATGCCTCCCGCCGGCGCCGGTCCAGTTCCGCGACGAGGTCGCCGATCTCCTCGCGGAGGGTCGAGATCTCGGTCTCGAGCCCGCGCGAGACGTCCCGCGTGGATGCTGGGTGCGCTTTCATCACCTCGTTGGGGACGACGCCGCGTTCTTTCTCAGCCATCGCGCACTCTCCAGCATGGAGCGGCGGGTTGCGTTCAGTGGCGCGCGCACCCGCTTGCCCCATCCGATGAGGCCTGCAACCGTGGCAATGCTCAGGAGTACCGCAGCCAGGATCAGTGCTGCGAGCCAGCCGCGCACGATCCCGCTGTCGGCAAGCCCGAGCACCAGCGCGACCAGGAGGAGCTGAAGCGCGAGGAGCCCGCACAGGCCGGCTGCCCCCAGGTCGCGCGCCGTCTTGAACTCGGCGTGTATATCTTCCCTGACTTCGCGCTTGGCGAGGGCGACCTCCTTGCGCGCAAGGAGGCTTGCCTTGTGGGCAAGCTCGGTGACGAGCTGCCGCGTGGGAATGGCCCCCAGGACGGGGGGCTGGCCATTCGCGGGAGCTCTGCTGACGTGGCGCTCGTTCATGGGTTCTTGTTCCTTGCCTCTTGCGTCTGCCATCACTCCTCTCGATCCCGAGATGGAAAGGTAGCCATCGCGCTCTCGTCCTTGGTGGTGGCCCGTTTTCTTGGCGCGACCATCTCAGCGGTGGAACGGCGGCCGCCCGTGCGCTGTCCGCGTGGGCGGCTGTGCGGCCGTTTGCCCGGTCCGGGCGGCTTCCCGGTGTCCGCACTCGGCGGAACTTGCTGTCTGCGGGGGCCGCCTCCAATATCTTCTACAAGTCTGGCACGGCGCTCGTCGTGGCCGGGCGCAGGAGGGGGCGCGGCGCCGCTGCCGAATGTCGGGCCGGCGCCGCGGAATTTTTCTCTGGTGGGGCCTTGGCGCAGGGCCTGCAAGTCGGGCAACTGTTGCGACTTCGTCAGGACCTCGGCGAACGGGTCGCCTCCTCGCCGAAAACGCTCGAGTGCAGCCGCAGCGTCGAAAGCGATGCTCGCGGCGTCCCTTAGCCGGAAGGCGGTTTCTACCTCGCTCCACGAGAGCGGGGTCGAGACCATCGGTCGCGCCATGGCCCGCAACGACCAGGCGCAGACGGTGGTCTTGTGTTGGTCGTTCTGGCTCCAGTCGATCAGTACCTTGCCCTTGCGGTGCTCCCTGGCCATGGACGACACCACCAGGTCAGGTCGCTCGCGGGCGAGCAGTTCCGCCACAGCTCGGGCGAACTGCTTCGTCGCCGGGTAGCCCGTCGGTGTGTTGAGCGGTAAGTAAACCTGAAGACCCTTTGCTCCCGAGGTCTTGGGAAAGGATTCCAGCCCGAGCCCCTCGCACAGACGGCGCACGAGGAGTGCCACCTCGCAGCACCTGAGCAGGTCAGCGGGGGGGCCAGGATCCAGGTCGAAGACCATTGCCGTCGGCTGCTCGACCCTTGGGGCACGATGCAGGTACGTGTGCATCTCGAGGTCCGCAAGGTTCGCGACCCATACCAGCGTCGCGAGGTCGTTCACGACGCAAAAGCGGATCGACCCGCCCTTTTCCTCCCTGGCGACGGCACGGGTCGCCACCCAGCTTGGGCGGTGAGAAGGACAGCGCTTTTCGTAGAAGAACGGTCCCTGGGCACCGTCCGGATACCGCTTGAGCGTGAGCGGACGGTCGCGCAGGTGCGGCAGCAGCGCTGGCGCGATCCTCGCGTAGTAGTCGATCACGTCAGCCTTGGTGAATCTCGCCGATTCGTAGAACAGCTTGTGGAGGTTGGAGAGCCGAAGTCGCCGACCCTCGACCTCCACTTCGACCTCGCGCCGCCCGCTCATTGGGTCCGTCCGCCGTCTACGTGTCGCTCGTGGAGCGTGTCTCAGCTCGTCGCAAGTTCCATCGCGACCTGGCTCTTTGGCAACCGGCCGGCGCGCGCGCGCCCCTTCTGTGGCGAATCGCGGCGCCAAACCGGAGCTCGACTTGTCTGGCAGCCGTTCCATCGCGGCGCGCTCCCGGAGATGAGCGTCGGATCGGGGGCCTGGCAATCGCAATGACCCGATCCGCTGTCGAAGTCCCATGCCGACGAAACGGTCGGGTCCTCGCCGACGGTGGCTACCGAGGTGGATGAGCTCGTCTCGCCGGTCTTCCCGGCGGAACCGGATCCCGCGGCGATGGAAGCTGGCGTCGTCGTTCACGCATCGAGCACGCCCTGGCAAGGCTCAAAGACTGGCGTGTTCTCCGCACAGCAGAGCAGGCTCTGGTAGCGTGCGAGGAGAATTGCGGGACATCTCGTGACGCTCAGACCCGTCCTTCTGCTCCCGAGGAATCGTTAGCAGTCGGGCCAGCGGAAGCGTCTCGTGCGCTTGTCTCGTCGACGGGGACGCCGCAATACCTGAATATCCTCAGTTGGTGCTGCCGCAGGCCGCGCAGTAGAATGCGGCGATTGGCGTTGGTGATGCCGTGTGCCAGAACAGCGACGCCCAAGTCGGAGAAATCGCTGACCAAGCTGAAGTCGAGAAGCACATTGAGGCTCACCTCGCCCTCGATTCTCTTGCGCAGATTCCAGGCGCTGGCGCGATCGAAGACGCCGCCGAGCCTGAATACTATGCGATCGCCCTCCCGTTCCTTGTCGATAGTACAGTCCGTCATGGCGTGGCAGTTCTCCCAAGAGCTGGATCATTTGCGAGGCGGAAGGAAAGCAGACCAATCCCGCATACCCGGGCAAGCAATCCCGAGCAGTGGCAAGTGAGCGTCTCATTTGGGCTCTTGGAAGCGCGATGACGGCCCATATGGGCCATGCCGAAAGCTGCGAAAAGCCCCATTCGGGGCATGCGCTGGGTGGCGGCGGTTGCCAGGTTTAACGGCCGTCGCTGGGGTCGTGGTCGGAACGAGTGCGCCGCCAGGATAGGTAAACTGAATCTCCGGTCTCGCCGAGAAGGACGCAGCGTCATGGTGGGCGAATTGATGATCGATCAGGCGAAGCGAGCTCTCGAGGTTGGTATCGCGGAGAATTGCCTCCGGGTGGCGCCCAAGTGCACCGTGCTCGTTGTCGAGGACGATGAGATGATTCGAACCGCGATCGCCGAGATCCTGGAGATGATGGGGTATGCGGTGGTGGTCGCTTGTGATGGCGAGGACGCGGTGGACCTGCTTCAGGTTGGTCTGGAACCGAATGCCGTCGTCCTCGACATGATGATGCCGAGGATGGACGGCTGGACCTTTCTTTCCAGGATTCGAGCCGACCCGAAGTATCAAGAGCTCCCGGTGGTGGTGGCGAGCGCCGTGGTCTCAGAACGCCCGGCCGGCGCCGATCGATGGCTCCAGAAACCGTTCGAGATGGCCGAACTCGACCGCGCGCTCGCCCATCTTTGCGCGCACTGAAGGGGGAGGCAATGCCGCATGCCGCGGTTCTCGCGGTCGCGCAATTGAACTCCGAGTCGGCTTTGCCACCCGCCGCAATGAAGGAGCGCGGCGACATTCCGCTCGCGAGCTCCTCCGGGGGGACCCCCGTCCCCGAACGGACGCGCCGCGAAACCGCGCTGCTGCAACGGGCGGTATCGAGCGAGCAGCATGAACCTGCGAGCGGGGGGATTCCACCCCCACGCGCCCCGGCCTCAGAGCGGGTCGCCCATCGAAGACAGGCCTGGGGGGTAGAACGCGGGTGCCGCACCTGACTTCGGCGAATGTCCAGGCGCGGCGCGAAGATGTGCTCGAGTGCCGGGTCCCTGTGGCAGGTGCCGGGCCCGGTACCATCCTCGATGCTGTCGATTTCGAAGCTTGTGTGAACTGATCTGCGCCATGTCTTTCGAGGTCCCAGACCTTGAGCTGTGGTTCTCTGTGAAGGAGCTTGCTGTTGTGCGCCGAGTGGCTCCTCGCTCTCTGCAAGGAGTGGAGGAGGATCTCGGAGCATGGCGGCGAGGCCCGCCGTCCACGATCGCCGGAAGGTCGCCTCGCGATCGGAAATCGTGACGCTGGAGGTGGCCGGGGTGGGATCCGATTCTCAGACATTCGGCCCGCCAACGACTCGAGCCAAGTCGATCGATTCCTGTACCAACAGGCGAAGACGAACCTGCGAGCGGGGTTTCTCGCATTCCCAGGTGCTTCGGCGCGGTCGGCCCGTCGAAGAGAGGCACCGGTCGCGAGGCCGGAGGCGTCTTGGCCGCAAGGCGCGGGATCCCGAGGGCGACCGGCGAGCTGGCGCGCAAACCGTGCCAATTCCACTTCTTGGAACCTCCCGAATTCATTCATGGGGAGGTTTAGGTGCCCCTAAGGTGGCGTATCGTTTCAGGCAGCCCTGTGAGAAGTAACCATACGGGGCGGCCTCCTGCCTGCCCGTGGAGTGAGCAATGCGGAGCGAGGGAGTCAAGGCAGCGCTGCTGGTGGCCGCGTTGTGCGGGTGCGCCGGTGAAATGAAACACACGAAGGTGACCAAGCTGCCCCAAGAGGCGTTTCCGATTCTGGGCCTCGAGAAGATCGGCAACATCACCTCGATGGAATCGCTCGGGGACGTCCTGTACGTGGCGGGCGAGCAGGGCCTCGGCGCGGTGCGGGCGAACGGATCGGTGGTCTGGACGCTCGGATTGCCCAAGGCGTCTTTGCGCTCGCTGGCGGTGGAGGGCGCGCGCATCGTCTTCACGAGTTACTCGCTCCAAGACAGCGGCGGGCTGTCTGTCTACGGTTTTGGATTCGACAGCGCTTCCGGGTACCTCGGGTGCGCGGTGGGTCTGGCGACGACGCAGGGGTCGTTGGTATGGACGACGCCGTGCGGAGAAGGCGAGGCTGCTTCTCCACCGGCAATCGGTGCGGGGCGGGTGGGCGTTTCTCACGGGAAGTACTTTGGCATCTACGACCTCGGGTCGGGGAGGCGCGTTTCGCACACCCAGATCGGCATGCAGATCCCTGTCCTTGCGACGGGATCCATGGCGCGGGCGTCCTACAACCGGCCGGCGTTCCTGGACGGTTCCTTCTACGTTGGACACCTCCACAAGTTCGTGCGAATCGACCCGGGCGGGGAAATCGAGATCGAGTCCAGAGGATTCAGCATCTTCAGGCCATTCGAAAACATCACCGTTGGTCCCTTGCTGGTGGGGAACGTGCTCGTGTTCGCCGGGATGTCCAGCGATGTCGGTGAGTCGTCTCGCCTGTACGCGGCGGACAAGTCTTGCGCGCAGGTTTGGACTCAGCGGCTGGGCGACAGCGAGAGCGGTGTGGGGAGCCTGGCGGTGCGCGGCGATCGCCTCTACGTCGCCACCAACAACCAGCTCTTTGCCTACAAGGCCTCGGGAGAGCGACTCTGGCGGCAGTCCGGCGGCTGGCCGCTGTCGCCGAGCTCGCTTCGCGGAGTGCGAACGGTGAGCGGTGCCACCTCCCTGAACAGCACGCCGCTCAACATGGCCTTCATGTCTCGTCGCTGGAATGGCTCATTGCTCGAGGCGACCGACGAACGGGTGTTCCTCGCGAGCGCCATCGAAGGGAGGGGCGACGCCCTCACGGTGCTCGATGCGGCGACGGGGCAGTACATCGAGACGAGGACCTTCGGTGGCGCCAAGATCCTCGATCTGGCGCTGATGGGGGGGAAGCTTGCCGTCGCGACGGAAAACGGACTTCACTTGCTGAGCGTGAAGTAAGGCGGGGGAGGTTCCCGCAGGATGCCCCCCTCTGCCAGGTGAGCCCGGGAGAGCTGCAGCTTGAGCTTCATGGAGGCGGAGGGGGTGCGCACCTCGTGCGCGACCCCAGCCACGAGCGTGCCGAGCGCTGCAAGGCGATCGGCCTCGCGCAGACGGCTCTCCAGGGTTTCGCGGCGAGTCTGGTTCTCTCTGAGCGCCTTCCCGAGCTGGCCGATGGCGTCGCCGATCCGGTCCAGTTCGACAATCCCCGTCTCCGGCACCCCCGTGTAGACGGCCATGGGTTTTCGGGCGCGACGTCTTGCGGGTGACGCGGTCGGCGGCGTCCTTGTCGCGCCGGGACTCGGCGTCGATGACGCCGGGTACTGGGCGAAGCTTCCTTCGCCGGGAATGATCGGGTCCAAGGGGTGCCCGGCTGCTACGGCCCCACACCTTCGGCGACGCCCTCGACGTGATCCGATCCTGGCGTCTCCAGTGATCCACAGGGTGGCGTCGCGCCTTGGCTTCAGCTGCGAGATCGTGATCCAGGCGCCGGAGCGGGTCTCAAGCCCGGACGCTCAGGGGGTCGGTGGCGGCGGCACCAAGCACGGTCCCTTCGGAGGGAACGAGCGAACGTGAGCTGCGTGCCGTCCATGAAGCGGACATTTTGTGGCCATGTAGCTCCCTGCAGCTTCTCGCTTGGCACCCAACCTGCGTGCAGTTCGACGAGGATCGGGTACTCTGCACGAACGCCGTGCAGCCGGGTCTCCTGTACGTGAAGCGTCGCCCAGTGCACTGGCCCGCCCCTTGCCAGTGTGTCCCAGTCGACCTCGTCGTCATCGCCCGTCCACCAGAGGGCGCTCGGCTCGATGATTAGCGCCAGGTGTTGGTCGTCTGGCGAGAACACGCAAGGTGATGCGCTCTCACCGGCAACGCAGGGGAGCGTAGCCAGCGTCCCGACGTCGGGTAGCGAGAAGAGCACACCCCCCCCGCGCTTTGTCCTGAGTAGATCCAGAGAGCGCCAAGGTGTCCCTTGCCGGAGATCCCAACTCGACCCCGCCCACACCGGCACGAGTGTCGAATTCGAGGGGCGCTGCGCGGAACGTCGACAGCGCAGGCCAGTCGAGCACGATCAGGCTGATCGCTTCATCCACGGTGACCAGCCGCTTGCCGTCCGGCGTCCAGCTGGCGTCGGCGATATTCGGCAAGAACTGAATCAGCTTCCCTGTCCTCTCTTCCCAGACTCCGAAAGCGGTCCTCTTCTTCCTTTCCACCTGGCGAAGGAGAAACGTGCTTTCGGGATGAGTTCGGGAGAGGGCTGTGCCGAAAGGGCTGGTGGTCGGGAAGGCCGCGCCCCTCCAGGTGAATGGAAGCTTGAACCGGTCGTCGGCGAGCATCGGTCCTCCTGCGGGCGCCGCAGCCGAACCGGAAGAATACGACTTGTTCGTCGTGCGGAACAGACCGATGGAAGCTCGTGGCCCACTGCTGCGGCTCGCCTTCGGATCGGCGCCGTCGTCGGGGAGCTTCGCCCGGTCCTTGGCGACCTGCTGCCGGTAGCTAAGAGGTGTCCCGTGATTCATTGCTACGCGCGACGATCCGCAGATTGTGGAACCACCGGAAGGAGTGCCCAACCTATGGGAGCCCGACCGCGTAGGGCGGTTGGATGAAGCTCGACACCACCGGCGCCGTGGTGCGGACCGCGATCCACGCCCGGCGCTCGAGCGGTGGCGGCACAGCGGCAGAACCCGACTTGTTGGAAGCAGCACCCGCTGGAGGCACCGCCTCACCTCGGGTTCCCCGGGCTGGTGTGGCTCGGCAGGGTCGCGCCGAGCGAAGCCAACTCCTCTTCGAGATCGCGGAGCGCCCCGTCGACCAGCGCCTCCAGCACCGCCAGCCCCGAGCCCACGGTCGTGAGCGTGACGCGAAGCCCAGCGACGCTGCTGGTGCTGACCAGAGACTTCACGTGGACCTCAGGGTGGCGCCGGGCGACCCGAGTCAGCACAGGCGCGATCAGCGTCTCGTCGTGATCGAGCATCACGGTTCGCGCAACGGAGAGGCCTCCCCCGAACACGTCCTTTAGGAACGGCCCCAGCGAGGTGTCCAGGATCGCTCGCAGCTCGCGGGGTATTCCCGGCAGGCTGACGAAGGAGGTCGGCCCGACGGTGAAGAGCACACCGGGTGCGGTGCCGATGGGGTTGCGGAGCGGGGCCGCTCCAGACGGGAGCCAGGCCATCTTCTCGCGCTCGGGGGTGAGGCCGCCCTGCGCCAGCACCCCGCCCGCTGCCAGCTCGTCGTATCGATCCCTCACCATCTGTAGCGCGCCAGGGTGGAGTCGTAGCTCCACCCCGGCCGCGCGGGCCACGGCGGACAGGGTCAGGTCGTCCGCCGTCGGGCCGAGCCCTCCAGAGGTGAAGACGACCCGGGCGCGCGACGCGGCGGCCCGCAGCTCCGCGGCGACCGCGTCGAGCTCGTCGCGCAGGAGGGTGGCGCGTAGGACGCGGCCTCCCAGGGCTCCGACCGTCTTGCATAGAAAGTGAACGTTGGCGTCTTGGATCTCCCCGGTGAGCAGCTCATTGCCGACGACGAGCAGCTCCACCGGCACCGGCGCTGGCATCACGGCCTCCCTGAGGCGCCGCCGGCGAGCGGGGGAGAGATCTCGGGCGCCCCGACTCCACCGCGTCGAACACCCCGGCAAAGACGATCTCGTCCGCCCGCGAGCGGGTGCGCCCCAGCACCTCCGCGCCGGGGCTTGGCCGGGGACGAGCCCCGGGGTTGTCCGTCGATAAGAGGACGAGGCCGGCCGCGCCATCCGTGCGCCGCGCGGACACCGGTGGACAGCAGTCCGACCCCGCTAAACCGATCCCGCGGCACCAGGCGGGCACCACCGCAGGATGGCTCACCCGGCTCGGTTGCGGGGAGGGCCGGCAAGGCCCCTCCTTTCGAACCTGACCCGTGGAAGGGGCGGAGCGTTGCCCCGCGTTTTGCGCGCCGCCACGCTGCCACCGTTCCGCCGATGAGGAGGGAACTTGATCTGCGCGGGCGCCTGGCGTCTCTCGTCGAAACACTTGCGAGCTCCGGCGGCTGGCCAGGTCCAGGGTCTTCCAGCCTCTCTCCGGAGGGCGCCCCGAATGGCAGGCTGAGAGCGGCATGGCGAGGTGGGCCGCTGGTTCCTCGGCGCCGCTCCTGCCTCGGTTGATGGCGCCCGCCTCTGGACCGCGCGCGGAGCGGCCGATCCGAGAGCGCTTCTCGGAACAGTATGAGTCGTCGATCGCGCTCGCCTCCACCGAGCATGACCTGGCACGCGATGAGCCAGCTCGCCTCGACCTTGGTTGCCCGCTGGGACGCCGGCAGTTTCTTCAGCATGGGCGACAGCTTGCGATGCGAACAGCCGCGTGGGCGCCATTCCTCCTCAGCGTCCGGGACCACCATGCGCTACGGCTGTGGGGGTCCTCTCAGCCGATCTTCAGCATGCGCTCGACCGCAGGGCGTGCCGCCATCTGATTGGCCCAGCGATGAAGGTTCGTCAAATCGCCCAGCTTCTCCACCATCGACCGGGCGGCCAGGTAGTTGGGAAAGGCAGCGAGGTCCGCGACCGAAAGGGCGCCGGCCAGGTATTCCACCTGGCCGAGCCTGTCGTCGATGTTGCGGAGGAAGCGGGCGAGGCGCTCCTCGAAGAAGCGGATGGCAGCAGCTGGCCGCTCGGCGAGATGATTGGACAGATAATAGATGGAGCTGCCGGCTGGGGAGACGTCGGTGACGACGTGAAACAACCACTCGTGCACGCGCGCCCGCTCGGCGGCGTCCGCTGGCAGGAAGCGCCCCGCCTTCTGCGCGGCGTACAGCAGAATCGCCGCCGACTGGGAAAGCTCGATTCGCCGGCCACCGGGTCCATCGCTGTCGACGATCGCTGGAATTGCCCCGAGGGGGTTGATCTTCAGCAGGTCGTCGGGCTTGGGCCTTCCCAGTTCGATGCGGTGGAGCTGGTACGGCAACCCGCATTCTTCCAAAGCGAGCAGCGCACGACGGCCGTTGGAGGTCGGGGAGAAGTAGAGGTCGATCATGCCGCGTCGTATACCATCGCGGCGCCGGCCGGAGATACGCTTGTGATCGTTGGCTCAAGGGGCGCAGCGGCAGTGGAGCCGTCGTGGGATGGATCCTTGTCGCAAGGAGGGACTGTTCGTGCGTACCGCGCTCCAGGGGTTGCCCGGCTCGACTTGCGGCAGGCAGTCTCCGAGAGTCCAAGGTGAAGTGCACCGAAAACCGCCATGATCTGCGAGCGCTCGGGATGAAGCCCTTCGAGGGGCTCACCCTTCAAGCCTCCGGCTTTGCCCGAGGTCAATGACCGGGATGCGCGACAAGCCCCGCCGTTCAGGGCGGGGAAGGATAGCGCCCGGCAGGCACGATTGGTGACTGGGTTTTGCTGGCTGGCTAGCTGCGTGTCCGCTCGAGGACTTAGCGCGGCAGGGACGGGGGCGCGAGCGGGTGCACAAATTCGCACCCGGATCTCGATTTGAGGTACGGAAACAAGTGCGGCGGACGATTTGTCGCTCGCCCGCCGCGATGCTGCTCGGGTTCGGAGCCCGGCACATCAACCACCTCGAATGCATCATACGGGAGGGTTCCAATGGAGGAAAGACGACTCCGGCGAATGGGGGGGGTGCTTGCCGCCCGAT
>Ga0335081_10016195_pt1 | contig 12062 bp, 15 predicted proteins | sample Lox_Sample_35_FD_206713 | JGI IMG/M metagenome (GOLD analysis project Ga0335081, IMG submission 206713) | Soil microbial communities from Loxahatchee National Wildlife Refuge, Florida, United States - Lox_Sample_3.5 | ecosystem: Environmental > Terrestrial > Soil > Wetlands | place: USA... | reverse complement strand
TGCCGCCCGGAGACAGGCCCAGGAGGCGGGCCAACCGATACCGGACGATCTTCGCCGGGAGATCTACACCATGCGCGAAATGCTGCGGGAGAACGGCCTCCCCGAGGCCGAGATCGACGCGACACCGGGACTGGAACCGCCCGACTGAGCCGAACCGGCGCGATTGGTCCCGAAGCGAAAAGGGCCGCGACCACGGGGCTCGCCGACTCGGCCGCTGGGAATTGGGCGGTTTAATGGTCACCATGAGCGATCCGCTGGAGTGGATCAAAAAGAGTGAGGATGAGTACGAGGCGCACGGTAAGCGCCGCTACGTCATCTGGAAGGAGTCGGGGCCCGCGTACGACGACCAGGAGTGGATGGTGCTCGCCTGCGCGCGTCCCAACTCGAATGTCGATGTCGGGGTCAAGCCGGGAGGCCCGGTCTCGAAGCCAACCCTTCAAGAGGCCAAGCTGTTAGCGCAATGGTGGGAGGATGAGCTGGAGCTTTGGCCGAAGCCAAGCTCCTGACTCCGCCAGGCACAGACCACCTTGGCCTGTCCTGAAAACCACGTTCTACCTGCGCGAACATGTCCGCAGCATCGGTGCGGGCGGAGGGACTCGAACCCTCACGCTCTTCCGAGCACCGGCACCTAAAGCCGGCATGTCTGCCTGATTCCATCACGCCCGCAGCCTGGCGATCGTACCGCCGTATATCGCGGTACCGTCGTTGAGTGTCCACTACGCGGCGTCGGAGCTCGGACGCTCTCCGCCGGCCGGCTTTGATAGCGCTGGTCATCGTCGCCGCGCTCGCTTGCCTGGCGCTGGGCTGGTGGCAGTGGCAGCGCTACGAGTCGGCATCGGGGACCGGCCAGAACCTGGGCTACGCGCTGCAATGGCCGCTGTTCGCCGCGTTCGTCGTCTACGCCTACCGCAAGTTCGTCCGGTACGAAAAGGAGCCGCCGCCTGCCCACAAACCCGGCGCGATGACCGAGATCCCGCCCGGCGTGCTGCCGGAGCGCCCGACCGCCAAACCCGAGCCCGACGACCCCGCGCTGCGCGAGTACAACGCCTACCTTGCCGAACTCGCCAGGCGGGACAAACCCACCAGCCACGACAGGACCACGGCATGACCCCCGACACCACCCGGACCACTGCCGACACCAACAAGATCCGGACCTCGCTGCTGGCGTACCGGGTGATGGCGTGGGCGACGGGTATTTGGCTGATCGCGCTGTGTTACGAACTCGTCGTGCACTACGTGGTCAGGGTGGAGAACCCGCCGACCTGGATCGGCGTGGTGCACGGCTGGGTATATTTCGTCTACTTGCTGGCCACGATGAACTTGGCGGTGCGGGTGCGCTGGCCGATCGGCAAGACGGTCGGCACGCTGCTGGCCGGCACGATCCCCCTGCTGGGCATCGTCGTCGAGCACTTCCGCACCCGGGATGTCAAGGCCCGGTTCGGTTTGTGATTGCGCTCCGTAATTTTATGTAACGAGCTGCCGTAGCGACGGCACCAACCGCGCCAGTGCACGTCCCCGGTGCGACAGGGCATCCTTCTCCGTCGGGCTCAGCTGCGCCGCGGTGCGCCCCATCCCCTCGGGGATGAATATCGGGTCGTAGCCGAATCCGCCGTCGCCGCTGGGCGCCGCGGCGATCGAGCCGGGCCATTCGCCGCGCACCACGGTCTCCGAGTCCCCGGTCACCAGCGCGCAGGCGGACACGAACGCGGCTCCGCGGCGTTGGTCCGGCACGTCCCGCAGCTGGGCCAGCACCAGCGCGTTGTTGGCGGTGTCGTCGCCGTGCGTGCCGGCCCACCGCGCGGACAGCACACCGGGCATCCCGTTCAGCGCGTCCACGGCCAGGCCGGAGTCGTCGGCGACCGACGCCAGCCCGGTCGCGGCGTACGCGTCGCGGGCCTTGGCCAGCGCGTTGTCTTCGAAGGTCGGTCCGCTCTCGGGCGACTCCTCGAACGGGGCGACGCCGTCGAGGGAGACCAGCGCGATACCGGACAGCCCCGCCGCGTCGAGAACGCGCCGCATCTCCGCCAACTTCTTGCGGTTGCGGCTTGCCACCAGCAGGCGGGTCAACTACCGAAGGCCTTCTTCGGCGCCGCTCTTTCGGGAAGCACACCGGGATAGGGTTTGTCCAGCGCCGCGCGCTGCACCGCGAAGAGTTTCTCGGTCGCGGCGAGCGCCGCGTCCAGCATCTTGTCGAGCGTGGAGCGGGGGAACGTCGCGCCCTCGCCCGTGCCCTGGATTTCCACCAGCGTTCCGGTGTCGGTGGCGACGACATTCATGTCGACCTCGGCGCGGGCGTCCTCCGCGTAGGGCAGGTCCACCCGCACCCGACCGTCGACGACGCCGACGCTGACCGCGGCGATCGCACACGACAGCGGCCGAGGGTCGGAGAGCCTGCCGGCCGCGGCCAGATACGTCACCGCGTCGGCGAGTGCGACGTAGGCGCCGGTGATCGCCGCGGTGCGGGTCCCGCCGTCGGCCTGCAGCACATCGCAGTCGATCGCGACGGTGTTCTCCCCCAACGCGGCCAGGTCGATGCACGCGCGCAGCGACCGCCCGATCAGCCGGCTGATCTCCTGGGTGCGACCGCCGATGCGGCCCTTCACCGATTCGCGGTCGGAGCGCTCGTGGGTGGCGGCGGGCAGCATCGCGTATTCGGCGGTGAGCCATCCGGCGCCGCCGCCCTTGCGCCACCGCGGCACGCCTTCGGCGACGCTGGCGGTGCACATGACGCGGGTCTGGCCGAACTCCACCAGCACCGAGCCCGCGGGATGAGAGGTGAATCCGCGGGTTATCGTGACCGGCCGCAACTCGTGGTCGAGGCGGCCGTCTTCTCGACTCGACACGTGATCAACCCTAGTGGCCGAGGTCGATGATCTCCTGGGACACCACCGCGCGCACCGGCCCGTCGAACGCGGCCTTGGCCTCGGTGATGACGTCCTCGCGGGAGGTCCACGGCGGGATGTGTGTCAGCAGCAGCTCACCGACCCCGGCCTTCGTCGCGATCTGGCCGGCCTCGGTGCCCGACAAGTGCAGGTTCTCCGGGCGCTCGCCGGGCGCATGCGTCCACGACGACTCGCACAGGAACACGTCCGCGCCGCGGGCGAGCTCCACCACCGCATCGCATACGCCGGTGTCACCGCTGTAGGCCAGCACCGCACCGGACGGGTCGGTGATCCGCAGCCCATAGGCCTCGGTGGGATGGGCGACCGCCCGCGGCAGCACGGTCAGCGAGCCGAACTCCACCGCCTCACCGTCGGCCCAGTGCCGCACGTCGAAGATGTCGGAGAAGTCGTCGACCTCTCCGCCGAACGGCGAGGAGGCCTGCGCCAGCCGCGACCAGGTGTCGCTCGGCCCGTACATCAGTGCCTTGCTCACCGGCGCGTTGGGGTGGTACCGGCGCCACACGAACAGCGCGGGCAGGTCGATGCAATGGTCGGCGTGCAAATGGCTCAGCAGCACATGCACGGAGCTGGGGTCGGCGTGCCGCTGCAACGCGCCCAGCACTCCGTTGCCGAAGTCGATGACCAACGGCGGGACGCCCGGCGCGGTCAGCAGGTAGCCGGACGCTGGCGAATCAGGTCCGGTGACGCTGCCGGAGCAGCCGAGCACGGTGATTCGCACAGTGACTAGCTTGCCACGCCGGATGTCTAGTTGACGAAGACATCGTCGCAATAAGCGACCAGTCTCATGATTGGACGCCAACGTGACGCCGGACAGGCCGGACGCCGTCGAGCGCCGGCCCCAGGAAGCGGGCCGCCAGCCGGGTGAACGCCTCGGGATCCCCGGTCGCCTCGAACACCCGGGTGGCCGGCGGCGCTTCGTGCGGCCGCAACAAATCCAACTCGGTCAGCACCCTGAGTAGGTCTTTCGCGGTCTCCTCGGCGCTGGACACCAGCGTGACCGCGTCACCCATCGCCAACTGGATCAGCCCGGACAGCAGAGGGTAGTGGGTGCAGCCCAGCACCAGCGTGTCCACCCCGGCATGCTGCAGCGGCTCCAGATAACCCTGGGCCAGGCCCAGCACCTGACGTCCGCTGGTGACCCCCCGCTCGACGAAGTCGACGAACCGCGGGCACGCCACCCCCGTGATGACCGTGTCGCGCGCGGCCGCGAACGCGTCCTGGTAGGCGCCGGACGCGATGGTGGCCTCGGTGCCGATCACGCCGATGCGGCCGTTGTGGGTGGCCGCCACCGCGCGGCGCACCGCGGGCAGGATCACTTCGACGACGGGCACGGGCGCGTAACGCTCCCGGGCGTCGCGCAGGCACGCCGACGACGCCGCGTTGCAGGCGATCACCAGCGCCTTGACCCCACGGTCGACGAGGTCGTCCGCGATGGCCAGCGCATGGGTCCGGATCTCGGGGATGGTGAGCGGGCCGTACGGGCCGTTGGCGGTATCGCCGACGTAGATGATGTCCTCGTCGGGCAGCTGATCGATGATGGCCCGCGCGACTGTCAGCCCCCCGACGCCGGAGTCGAACACCCCGACCGGCGCGAACGCCTGATGAGCGCTCGCGTGAAGAGGAGACAACGCCTGATGAGCGCTCGCGTGAAGAGCAGACAACGCCTGATGAGCGCTCGCGTGAAGAGGAGACAACGGCGCGTTCACGGCAGCGGCGATGGTGGTTTCGCCCCGCGGCGTTGTCGCTGGCGGGCCTTGCGTTCGGGTGCGGACAGCCAGTACGCGGCGAGCACACCGGCGATCGCGCCGCACAGGTGGCCCTGCCACGAGATGCCGGTGCACCCATGCACCGGCACGGCACCCCACAGAATGCCGCCGTAGACGAACAGCACCACCAGCCCCACGACGATCTCCCATACCGTGCGGGTGAACCAGCCGAACACCAGCAGGAACGTCAACCAGCCGAAGATCAGGCCCGAGGCGCCGATGATGTTCGTGCTGCCGCCACACGTGTTGCCGGCATCGCCGATCAGCCAGGTGCCAAAGCCGCCGATGAGCCAGATGATCGCGGTCGCGAACACGAACCGCGACAACCCCGCCAGGGTGACCAGGAACCCCAGCACCAGCGTCGGACCGGTGTTCGCCACCAGGTGGTGCCAGCTGGCGTGCAGCAGCGGCGCGGAGAGGATGCCCCACAGCCCGTCGGCCTGCAACGGCCGGATGCCGTAGTTGTCGAGACGGTCGTTGTCCAGCTGGTTGATCGCCTCGATGACGTACAGCAGCGCGACGAAGGACAGGATCGTCAGGCCGCCCGTCACCCACACCGGCCTCTTTCTCGGCCGCCGCGCGGGTGTCGCAGGATGTCCGACCGGCCCGGTCACGCCCATAACTGCCCTTCCAATGCCTCCTCGGCCTCGTCCAGGCTACCGGCGTACGCGCCGGTCGACAGGTACTTCCATCCGGCGTCGGCCACCACGAACGCGATGTCGGCGCGCTCGCCGGCGTTCACCGCCTTGGCGGCCATGGCCAGCGCGGCGTGCAGCACCGCACCGGTCGAGATCCCGGCGAAGATGCCTTCGGTCTGCACCAGTTCGCGGGTGCGGCGGATCGCGTCGAACGATCCGACCGAGTAGCGGGTGGTCAGCACGTCGGGGTCGTAGAGCTCGGGGACGAAGCCCTCTTCGATGTTGCGCAGCGCGTACACGCCTTCGCCGTAGCGGGGTTCGGCGGCGACGATCTGGATGCCGGGAATGTGCTCGCGCAGGAACCGCCCGATGCCCATCAGCGTGCCGGTGGTGCCCAGGCCGGCGACGAAGTGGGTGATCTCCGGGAGGTCGGCGAGCAGCTCGGGGCCGGTGCCGGCGTAGTGGGCGTCGGCGTTCGATGGGTTGCCGTACTGGTACAGCATCACCCAGGACGGGTTCTTCGCGGCCAGCTCTTTGGCGTGGGCCACCGCGGTGTTGGACCCGCCTTCGGCCGGCGAGAAGATGATCCGGGCGCCGTAGAGCTCCAGCAGCTGGCGCCGCTCGATCGACGTGTTCTCGGGCATCACGCAGATCATCGAGTAGCCCTTGAGCAGGGCGGCCATCGCCAGTGAGATGCCGGTGTTGCCGCTTGTCGGCTCCAGGATGGTGGCGCCGGGCCGCAGCACGCCGTCGCGTTCGGCGTCTTCGATCATCCGCAGCGCGGGACGGTCCTTGATCGAGCCGGTCGGGTTGCGGTCCTCCAGCTTGGCCCACAGCCGCACATGCGGTTGGTCGTCCCAGCGGGGTGACAGCCGGGGCAGGCCGACGAGCGGGGTGTCACCGAGTGCCTGCAGAAGTGAGTCGTATCGGGTCAATCTCTAACCGCCCGCGACGGCCGGCAGGATCGTGACCGTGTCGCCATCGGAGATCTCGGTGTTCAGGCCGCCGGAGAACCGCACGTCCTCGTCGTTGACGTAGATGTTGACGAAGCGGTGCAGCTTGCCAGGAGAAGACGGGTCGACGAGGCGCTCGGAGATGCCGGAGTAGTTGGTCTCCAGGTCGGAGATCACCGCCCGCAAGGTGGCTCCGCTGGCGCTGACGCGCTTCTCCCCGCCTGTGTGTGTGCGCAGGATCGTCGGTATCGACACGCTGACGGTCATGGCTGTGCTCCTTCGCTGACGCTGTCGTAGTTGTCGACGACGCTCACCGGCTCCTCGGTGACCACACCGCCGACGATGCGGTAGCTGCGCACCTCGTGGGTGTCCGGGTCGCGGGTGGACACCAGCACGTAGTGCGCGTCGGGCTCGCCAGCGTATGAGACGTCGGTGCGGCTGGGGTAGGCCTCGGTGGCCGTGTGTGAGTGATAGATGACCACCGGTACCTCGTCGTTGTCGTCCATCTCCCGCCAGACCCGAAGCTGCTCGCCGGAGTCGAAGCGGTAGAACGTCGGCGAACGTTCGGCGTTGGTCATCGCGATGTGGCGCTCCGGGCGGCGGGCGCCGTCCGCCCCCGCGATCACCCCGCACGCCTCGTCGGGATGGTCGGCGCGGGCGTGGGCCACCATCGCGTCGACCAGGTCGGCGCGGATCACCAGCACCCCTCACCTCCTTTCACGCGAACGCCCCGGGCAACACGTCACGATAGGTCGGTATTCCGGCGACCGCACTGGCCGCCAGCACCGCGACCACGATGGCCTGGGCCAGGCATTCGGCCGCCGCCGTTCCGACCGCGGCGGTGAGCTCGGTCTCAGCCGACATCGACGTGGGCAGCCCGCCGCTGGGCGGCACCTCCACCGCCCCGGTGGCCAGGGCGAACACGGCATCGCCGTCCATCGGGGTGTGCGACGGGCGGATCGCCCGCGCCAGCCCGTCATGAGCGGCGATCGCGACCCGCCGGCACGACGACATGCTCAGCGCCGCATCGGTGGCCACGACGCCGATCGTGCTGTTGAACGCGGCCGCGAACCGGTCCCGCTCGGCGACGAGCGCCCCGTAGGCGGCGACCTGCGCCGGCGGCGGCGGCACCAGCCCGAGCTGCTGGGACAGATAGCCGACCCACGGCAGGCCGGTGGCCGGGTCGATGACGTCGCCGACGCAGTTGTTCACCACCAGCGCGCCGACGGTCACCCCCGATCCCAGCACGGTCGACGCGGTTCCGATGCCGCCCTTGAGCACCCCGGCGTGCGCGCCCGCCCCCGCGCCGATGGAGCCGAGCCCGACGTCGGTTCCCGCGGATGCGGCGGCCGCGTAGCCGAACTCGGCGTCGGGTCGCAGCGACCAGTCGCCGACGGTCAGGTCGAACACCACCGCAGCGGGCACGATCGGCACAACCTTGTCGTCGGTGCCCCCCGTGGGGTTTTCGTCGAACCGCACGCCGCGATGATGCTCCTCCAGCCACCTCATCACGCCGTCGGCCGCCGCAAGCCCGTACGCGCTGCCCCCGGTCAGCAGCACCGCGTCGACGAGCCGGACGGTGTTGGACGGCTCGAGCAGGTCGGTCTCGCGGGTACCCGGCGCGCCGCCGCGGACGTCGACGGACCCGACCGTGCCGGGGGGTGTCAGCACCACGGTGCTGCCGGTGGCCCAGCCGGCGTCGCGGGTGGCGTCCGCGCAGAGCCGTTGATAGTGGCCGACCAGGATACCGGCGACGTCGGTGATCGAACCGGTTGCGGCGGCGGCGCTCACCGCTTCCCCATCAGCGCGAGCACCAGGTACTCCTGCAGCACGGTCAACCACTGGTAGACGTCGAGGTGGCCGGCCAGCGGGTGGTTGTCGGGCAGTCGTTCGGGGCCGTCGGGGCCGATGCCGAGCATGGTGCCCAGCGCCAACCGCACGTCGTTGACCGCGGTGATCCACGCGTTGGCGTCCTCATTGGTCAGTTCGAACCGGCCGCCGCCCTGCGGGATCGTGGCCAGCAGCCGCTGGGCCGCCGCGCGCTTGGCGTCGATGATGGTGGGCTCGTGCAGGCTGCGCAGCGCGGCGTTCAGGCTTTCGGCGTTGGCCGAGCCTGCGGGGTGGCTGCGCTGGGAGCGGTAGAAATCGGGCAGCAGCCGGGCCATTGTGGCGTCCTCCGGGCGCAGGGAGTTGCCGGTCCGGATGCCGGTGATCGCCTCCAGTTCGTCCCACGGTGCCGATGAATCGCGGTCGTCGAGCATCGACACCAGCGAGGTCACCAGGTTCTGCAGCAGCGACGCCTCGTGGGCGGCCATCGCGGAGCGGAAGCGCAGGCCGTTTGCGGTTTCGACCCGCTTCCATTTGCGCACCGTCGCGTCGTCCCTTGAGACTGGTCAGCGATCTTGCTGCAGCGTGGCCCACAGGCCGGCTGCGTGCAGCCTGGACACATCGCCTTCCATGGACTCCCGGCTACCCGCCGACACCACCGCCTTGCCCTCGTTGTGCACCTGCAACATCAGCTTGGTGGCGTGCGGTTCGCTGTAGCCGAACAGCTTCTGGAAGACATAGGTCACGTAAGTCATCAGGTTGACCGGATCATCCCACACGATCGTCACCCACGGTGTGTCCGCGGAGTCGACCGGAGCGATGTCTCGCTCCTCGCGGGTCCCCGGCCGGGTCCGCGCTGGCGTAACCATGCGCCCAGGATACCGAGGAGGCCCGACACAGATTGCCGCCGCCCGTCGGAACGGCCCGATACCGTTAGCCCTGTGACCGCACAGCCGGCGCCGACCGCGCTGCTGACCGACAAGTACGAGCTGACCATGCTCTCGGCGGCGCTGCACGACCGCACCGCGTATCGGCGGACCACGTTCGAGGTGTTCGCCCGCCGGCTGCCCGAGGGCCGCCGTTACGGCGTTGTCGCCGGCACCGGCCGCTTCGTGGAAGCTTTGTCCGAGTTCAGGTTTGACGATGCGGTACTGGCGTCGCTGCGCGGTTTTCTGGACCGCGAGACCATCGACTACCTGGCCGGTTACCGGTTCGGCGGCGATGTCGACGGCTACCCCGAGGGCGAGTTGTACTTCCCGGGCTCGCCGGTGCTGTCGGTGCACGGCACGTTCGGTGAGTGTGTGGTGCTGGAGACGCTGGCGCTGTCGATTCTCAACCATGACACCGCGATAGCGTCCGCGGCGGCCCGCATGGTGTGCGCCGCCGACGGCCGTCCCCTGATCGAAATGGGTTCGCGCCGAACACACGAGAACGCCGCGGTCGCCGCCGCCCGGGCCGCCTACCTCGCCGGCTTCGCCGGGTCGTCCAACCTCGAGGCGCAGCGCCGCTACGACGTGCCGGCGCTGGGCACCAGCGCGCACGCGTTCACGCTGCTGCACACCACGCCGGACGGACCCGACGAGCGGGGCGCGTTCCGCGCCCAGGTCGAGGCGCTCGGCGTGAATACCACGCTGCTGGTGGACACGTACGACATCACCCGGGGCGTGAACAACGCCGTCGAGGTGGCCGGCAGCGGCCTGGGCGCGGTGCGGATCGACTCCGGCGACCTCGGGGTGCTGGCTCGCCAGGTGCGACGGCAACTCGACGAACTCGGCGCCGCGCACACCAGGATCGTCGTGTCGGGGGACCTCGACGAGTTCGCGATCGCCGCGTTGCGCGCCGAACCGGTGGACAGCTACGGGGTCGGCACGGCGTTGGTGACCGGGTCGGGCGCCCCGACCGCGGGCATGGTGTACAAGCTGGTCGAGGTCGACGGCATGCCGGTCGAAAAGCGCAGTCCCCGAAAGGAGTCCCACGGCGGCCGCAAGCAGGCGATGCGGCTCACCTTGCCGACCGGCACGATCGCCGAGGAGGTCGTCTATCCCGCCGGGGCGCCTCCTTCGGTCTCCGAGCCGAGCCGGATCGTGACGGTGCCGTTGGTCAGCGGTGGCGAGCCGGTGGGCGATGACATCGACGCGGCCAGGGCGCGCGTGGCCGCCGGTCTGAAAAGCATGCCGTGGGAGGGCCTGAAGCTGTCGCGCGGCGAACCGGCCATCCCCACCCTGATGGTGCCGCCGGGCAACCCGACCGAGGAGGGGCCACGCCATCGGTGACCGAGCTGCTCGCCACCGCCGTTGACGCGCTGGGCGGCAGCCAACGCAAGGGCCAGATCGAGATGGCCGAAGCGGTCGCGCGCGCCTTCGACACCAGAGAGCATCTGGCCGTACAGGCCGGCACCGGCACCGGCAAATCGCTGGCCTACCTGGTGCCGGCGCTGGCCCGCGCGGTCCGGGCCGACACCCCGGTGGTGGTGTCCACCGCCACGATCGCGCTGCAGCGGCAGCTCATCGAGCGGGACCTGCCCAGGCTCGCCGACTCGCTCGCCGGCGTGCTGCCGCGGCGGCCCACCTTCGCGATTCTCAAGGGACGTGGAAATTACCTGTGCCTGAACAAGGTCCACAACGGCCCCGGGAACGATCCCGACTCCGAAGAGCAGCCGCAGGATGCGCTGTTCGAGCCGGTGTCCGCGTTGGGCCGCGACGTGGCGCGGCTGACCGCGTTTTCGTCGACCACCGACACCGGCGACCGCGACGAGCTCGTTCCGGGGGTTGCGAACCGGTCCTGGTCGCAGGTCAGCGTGTCGGCCCGGGAATGCCTCGGCGTGGCCCGCTGCCCTTTCGGCACACAGTGTTTCGCGGAGAGAGCCCGCGCGCTGGCCGGTCGGTCGGACGTCGTCGTCACCAACCACGCGCTGCTGGCCATCGACGCGCTCGCCGAAGCGGCGGTGCTTCCCGAGCACGACCTGCTCGTCGTCGACGAGGCGCACGAACTCGTCGAGCGGGTGACCGCGGTGGCCACCCAGGAGCTGTCCCCCGCTCCCCTGCGGCTCGTCCAGCGCCGAGCCGGCCGCCTGGTCGGGCCGGACCTGAGCCGGCGCCTAGAGGCCGCCGTCGCGACGTTCTCGTCGGCGATCCACGATGCCGCACCGGGCCGCATCGACCACCTCGGCGACGAGATGGCCGCCCACCTCGCGGCGCTGCGGGACGCCGCCGCCACGGCCCGGCGGTCGATCAACACGGCCCCGCCCGACGCCAAGGCCGCGGCCGCGCGGGCCGAAGCGATCGCCGGCCTGGAGGACATCGCCGCGACCTGCTCGCGTGTTCTGGAGTCGTTCGGCGTCGGCATCACCGAGCGCGCCGACGTGGTGTGGCTCGACCACGAGGACAGCAGGGGCTCGGTCCGGCCGGTGCTGCGGGTTGCGCCGCTGTCGGTGGCGGCTCTGCTGCGCAAACGGTTGTTCGGCCGCGCCACCACCGTGCTCACCTCGGCGACGCTCACGCTCGGCGGCTCGTTCGACGCGATGGCGTCGGCGTGGGGCTTGTCGGGCGCGCACGACGGCGGCGAGCCCGCCTCCTGGCGCGGTCTGGACGTGGGATCACCGTTCTCGCATGCCCGATCGGGCATTCTTTACATCGCGCGCCATCTGCCGCCGCCCGGCCGTGACGGCACCGGTTCTGCCGAGCAGCTCGGCGAGATCGCCGCGCTGATCACCGCCGCCGGTGGCCGCACGCTGGGCCTGTTTTCGTCGATGCGGGCCGCCGCAACCGCGGCGGAGGCGATGCGCGAACGGCTGGACACCCCGGTGCTGTGCCAGGGCGACGACTCGACGGGCGCACTGGTCGAGCGGTTCGCCACCGAGGAGCAGATGTCGCTGTTCGGCACGCTGTCGTTGTGGCAGGGCGTCGACGTACCCGGGCCGTCGTTGTCGTTGGTCATCATCGACCGCATTCCGTTCCCGCGGCCCGACGATCCGCT
>Ga0335081_10016194_pt1 | contig 12063 bp, 7 predicted proteins | sample Lox_Sample_35_FD_206713 | JGI IMG/M metagenome (GOLD analysis project Ga0335081, IMG submission 206713) | Soil microbial communities from Loxahatchee National Wildlife Refuge, Florida, United States - Lox_Sample_3.5 | ecosystem: Environmental > Terrestrial > Soil > Wetlands | place: USA: Florida... | reverse complement strand
ATGGCCTACGGCCAGGGCGATCCGCGGGTCTACCTCCTCAACATCGAGACCGGACAGCGCGAGATCGTCGGCAATTTCCCCGGCATGAGCTTCGCGCCGCGGTTTTCGCCCGACGGCCAGAGCGTGATCATGAGCCTGCAGGAGGGTTCCAACGCCAATCTGTTCATGATGGATTTGCGCTCGAAGTCGACGACGCGGCTGACCAACACGCCGGCGATCGACACGGCGCCATCCTACGCGCCTGACGGCCAGCAGATCTGCTTCGAGTCCGATCGCGGCGGCCGGCCGCAGATCTACGTCATGCCGGCGGCCGGCGGCGCGGCGCAGCGCATCAGCTTCGGCGACGGCACCTACTCGACGCCGGTATGGTCGCCGCGCGGCGACTACATCGCCTTCACCAAGCAGGCCGAGGGCAAGTTCGCCATCGGCGTGATGAAGCCCGACGGTTCCGGCGAGCGCATTCTCACCGAGGGCTTCCACAACGAGGGGCCGACGTTCGCGCCGAACGGCCGGGTGCTGATGTATTTCAGCGACAATGCCGGCAGCCCGGGGCCGTCGCTCTTCACCATCGACATCACCGGGCGCAATCAGCAGCGGGTTCCAACGCCGAGCTACGCCTCCGATCCGGCCTGGTCGCCGCTATTGTCGTAGCGCCCTAAGGTCGCGACCACAGCCTTGCCGCATTGAGGCCCCATTAACCATTGCCGGAGCTTTAGCGAAGTTCCGCTTGTTCGAGGCTTTTTTGCAACGCTGCATCAAGGTTGACGGAACGTACGCTTAACGAAGGCGCTGCTAGACCGATGCTGGAAGACCCTTGGGCAAGCGCTCTCTGCGCTCTGCGCGGGGAAGGGGGCAGATTTTAAAACGGGAGCAACGGAGGCAACGGAATGAACGTCGTGAGCATCGTCCGCGGCGCCAAATTCGCGGCCGTCATCGTGGCCGGACTGATGATCGCCGGCTGCGCCAAGCAACAGGTCGATCAGAGCGGCGCGTCGGCGGCGCCCGGCAGCCAGCAGGACTTCGTCGTCAATGTCGGCGATCGCGTGTTTTTCGAGACCGATTCCTCGGAACTGACCGAGCAGGCCCGCGCTACGCTGGACAAGCAGGCGCAGTGGCTGAGTAACTACAACCGCTATTCCTTCACCATCGAAGGCCATGCCGACGAGCGCGGCACCCGCGAATACAACATCGCGCTCGGCGCGCGCCGCGCGCAGACCGTGCGCGAATATCTGGTGTCGCGCGGCATCGCAGGAAGCCGCATGCGCACCATCTCCTACGGCAAGGAGCGGCCGGTCGCGGTCTGCGACGACATTTCGTGCTGGTCGCAGAACCGCCGCGCCGTCACCGTGCTCGATCAAAGCTCTTAAGCAGGCGAGATTTCGCCAGCCTCGGGGGACCAATCGGCGCCGTCACGGCGCCGATTGTGTTTTAGCGAGGAGCGCGCTTCACAATCCATTGCGCGTGCCATTGTGCCTGCTCACGGCGTTGCGCCTCCGCCGCGGAACTTGCACAATAACCCTTCTGACGAGGCCACTTGCATGACGATTGTCGCCGCACTCCGCGCCACGCTTGCGCTTGCCGCCGTCGCTGCAGTCGCAGGCTGCGGGCAGGGCAACCAGTATGCTGCGCCGCCGCCCGCCAAGGTCACGGTGGCGCTGCCGGTCGAGCAGCAGGTGACCCATTATTTCGACGCCACCGGCAACACGTCGGCCGTCAACACGGTGCAGCTCGTCGCGCGCGTGCAGGGCTTCGTGCAGGCCATCAGCTATACGGACGGCGATGCCGTCAAAAAGGGCACCTCGCTGTTTACCATCGAGCCCGAGCCCTACAGGCTCAAGGTCGATGCGGCGAAAGCGTCGGTGACGAGCGGGCAGGCGACGCTGACCCAGGCCGAGGCCGAATATAAGCGCCAGGCCGATCTCGTCGGCAAGCAGGTCTCGACGCAAGCCAATTACGACAAGGCTTTGGCGCAGCGCGATTCCGCGCAAGCCGACGTGCAGTCGGCGCAGGCCAACGAGCAGCAGGCCGAGATCAACTACAGCTACACCAACGTCACCGCGCCGTTCGACGGCACCGTGTCGGCGCGGCAAGTGTCGATCGGCGAGCTGGTCGGCGCCAGCGCCTCGCCGACCGTGCTCGCCACCATCGTGCAGCTCGACCCGATCTGGGTCTATTTCAATGTCAGCGAGCGCGACGTGCAGGAGACGCGCGCCAATCTCGCGCGCGAGGGCCGCACCACCGCCGACCTCATGGGCAACGAGGTCCAGGTCGCGCTGCAGACCGACACCGATTATCCGCACGTCGGCAAGCTCGACTACGTCGCGCCGACCATCGACGCCTCGACCGGCACGCTGCAGGCGCGCGCGACCTTCGCCAATCCCAACCGCGCGCTGCTGCCCGGCTATTTCGTGCGCGTCCGCGTGCCGTGGAAAGCGCGCCAGCCCGAGCTGCTCGTTCCCGACGTCGCCATCGGCGCCGACCAGGGCGGCCGCTACGTGCTCGTCGTCAACAAGGACAACGTGGTCGAGCAGCGCAAGGTCGAAGCCGGCCAGGTGGTCGGCGAGCTGCGCGTGGTCTCCTCCGGCCTCACCAAGCACGACCGCGTCGTCATTGGCGGCATCATGCGCGCGCTTCCCGGCCAGAAGGTCGACCCCGAAGTCAAAGCGCTGGCGGCGGCGCAATAGCGCTCAGGAGATCCGGCCATGATCTCCAAGTTCTTCATCGAGCGGCCGGTGCTGGCGAACGTGCTCGCCATCCTGATGATTCTGATCGGGGCGGTGGCGCTCTACGACCTGCCGGTGGCGCAATATCCGGACGTGGTGCCGCCGACCGTGCAGGTGACGACGCGCTATCCGGGCGCCAGCGCCCGCACGCTGATGGACACCGTGGCGCTGCCGATCGAGCAGCAGGTCAACGGCGTCGAGAACGCGATCTACATGCAGTCGACCAGCGCCAGCGACGGCAGCTACACGCTCACCGTGACCTTCAACATCGGCGCCAATCTCGATACCGCGCAGATTTTGGTGCAGAACCGCGTCGCCAGCGCCTTGTCGCAACTGCCGACCGCGGTGCAGGCGCAGGGCGTCACCGTGCAGAAGCGCTCGACCGCAATCCTGCTGTTCGTCACGCTCACCTCGCCCGACGGCGGCCGCGACAGCCTCTATCTCGCCAATTACGCCACCATCAATCTCAAGGACGAATTGGCGCGGCTGCCCGGCGTCGGCAATGTCAATGTGTTCGGCGCCGGCCAATATTCCATGCGGGTGTGGCTCGATCCGGACAAGCTCAAGGCGCGCAGCCTCGATGCCCAGGACGTGGTGGCGGCGCTGCAGCAGCAGAGCCAGCAGGTCACCGCCGGCCAGGTCGGCATCCCGCCGACGCCGCCAGGCGTGAATTTCCAGTACACCATCGAAGTGCTCGGCCGATTGTCCGATGTCGCGCAATTCGAGAACGTCGTCGTCAAGACCGGCAGCAACGGCCAGATCACGCGGCTGCGCGACGTCGCCCGCGTCGAGCTCGGCGCGCAGACCTACAGCCAGATCTTCACGCTCGACGGCAAGCAGGCCGCGGGCATCGGCATCTATCAATCGCCCGGCGCCAATGCGCTCGAGGTCGAGCACGCGGTCAAGGCCAAGATGGCGGAACTCGCCAAGGCCTTTCCGCAAGGCGTGGTCTACGCAGTGCCGTTCGATACCACCGTCTTCGTCAACGCCTCGATCAACGAGGTCTACAAGACGCTGATTGAAGCTGCCGTTCTCGTGCTGATCGTGATCCTGGTGTTCTTGCAGGACTGGCGCGCCATGCTGGTGCCGGCGACCACGGTGCCGGTGACCATCATCGGCGCATTCGCCGCCATGTGGGCGCTCGGCTTCACGGTCAACTTCTCCACCCTGTTCGCCATCGTGCTGTCGATCGGCATCGTGGTCGACGATGCCATCGTCGTGGTCGAGGGCGCCGCCCACAATGTCGAGCAGGGCATGAGCGGCCACGATGCGGCGATCAAGGCCATGAACGAGCTCCTTGGCCCCATCATCGGCATCACGCTCGTTCTGATGTCGGTGTTCCTGCCGGCGGCGTTCCTGCCCGGGCTGACCGGGCGCATGTATGCGCAATTCGCCCTCGTCATCGCCGCGACCGCGCTCCTCTCCGCCATCAACGCCGTGACCTTGAAGCCGACGCAATCGGCCATGTGGCTGCGGCCGCCGGTGCCGCCGGAACGGCGCAATGCGTTCTACCGCGGCTTCAACGCCGTCTATGGCCGGCTCGAACATCGTTACGCCGGCTTGATCGACCGCATGGTGCATCATGCCGGCACCATGACCGTCGTCGCCTTCGTCATCATGGGGCTTGCGTTCTTAGGGCTTGCACGCGTGCCGACCGGCTTCCTGCCGATCGAGGACCAGGGCTATCTCCTGGTCGTCGTGCAATTGCCCGACGGCGCGGCGCTTGCCCGCACGCAGCAGGCGCTCGATCAGGTCTCCACCATCGCGCGCAAGGACGAGGCCGTCGCCGAGGCCATCACCATCGCCGGCGTCTCGGCGCTCGACAACAACGCAACGCTTGCCAATGCCGGCGTCGCCTATGTGATCCTGAAGGATTGGAGCGTGCGCGACAATCTGCGCACCTTGCTGCCGCGCATCTCCGGCGCGCTCGGCGCCATCGATGCCCGCGTCATCGTCCTGCCGCCGCCGCCGATCCAGGGCATCGGCAATGCCGGCGGCTTTACCCTGCAGATCGAGCTGCGCGACGGCTCGACCGATCTCGCCAAGCTGCAGAGCATCACCGGCGCCATCGTCAGCAATGCGCAAAGCCAAAGCGCGCTGCAGCGCGTCTCGACCTCGTTCCGCGCGGTGGCGCCGCAGCTGCGCGTCAACGTCGATCGCGTCAAGGCGCAGACGCTGCACGTGTCGATCGATCAGGTGTTCGCCACGCTCGCCACCTATTTCGGCTCGACCTACGTGGTGCAATTCAACAAATTCGGCCGGGTGTTCCAGGTCTATGCCCAGGCCGACGCGCAATATCGCCTGCGTCCGCGCGACATCGAGAACCTGTCGGTGCGCAACGACGAGGGCGCCATGGTGCCGCTCGGCACCGTGGTCTCCATCGAGCCGATCGTCGGCTCGCCGCTGATCAGCCTTTACAATCTTTATCCGTCGGCGAGCATCATCGGCCTGCCGGCGACCGGCTTTTCATCCGGCGAGGCGATCCGGCTGATGGAGGAGGACGCGGCGAAGACGCTGCCGCCGGGCACCGGCAGCGAATGGACCGCGATGTCGTACCAGGAGAAGATCGTCGGCAATCAGATGTACTTCGTGTTCGCCATGGCGCTGCTGCTCGTCTATCTGGTGCTCGCCGGCCAATACGAGAGCTGGTATGCGCCGCTTGCGGTCATCCTCTCGGTGCCGCTCGCCTTGGTCGGGCCGGTCTCGGTGCTGCTCGCTTTGCGCATCGAGAACAACCTCTATACCCAGATCGGCGTCATCCTTCTGATCGCGTTGTCGGCCAAGAACGCCATCCTGATCGTCGAAGTGGCGCGCGAGCACCGCGTGCGCGACGGCAAGCCGATTCTCGAAGCCGCGGTCGATGCCGCCCGCGCCCGGTTCCGGCCGATCCTGATGACCTCGTTCGCTTTCATCCTCGGCGTCGCGCCGCTGGTGATCGCGAGCGGCGCCGGCGCGTCCGCCCGCAAGTCCATCGGCGTCACCGTGTTCTCCGGCATGCTGGCCTCGACCTGCCTCGCCGTGCTGTTCGTGCCGTCGCTGTTCGTCGTCATCCAGCGCTATGAGGAGTGGCGCGCCGCCCGCAAGCATCCGCGTATCCAGCCGGCGGAATGAAGGGACGGTAACCATGCCGGGGACAGCCCGGCAAAAGTCACAATTTGGACGCACCCCGCACTATGCTGAACGCCCTAAACCCAGCCAAAACGTTACCGGTGATGATCCGCTCTTTTTTCGCCGTCGTGGTCGCACTTACCTGTGCGCTCTCGGGCGGCCCCGCGCACGCGCAGATGTCGCAATCCGACCTGATCACCCGCATCGACCGGCTCGAAGGCGCGATTCGCGACCTGACCGGCCAGGTCGAGCAGCTGCAGTACCGCAATCAGCAGCTCAGCCAGCAGCTGCAGCACCTGCAGGAGGTGCAGGGCGGTGCTCCGGCGCCCGCCGCCGCGACACCGCCAATGCCGCCCACGCCGCAGCGACCGACCGCGCAATATTCGCCGCAGCCGCTGCCGCCGCCGGCGGCATCGGTCCCGCCGCCGCCGGTGATCGCGAACGCGCCGCCGCCGGCGCCGATCGATCAGGCCGCGCCTGCACCGCCGTCCTCGGGCCGGCGCGGCGATGCGTTCAATCCCGCGCTCAATCCGACGGCGCCCGGCGCACCGCGTCCGCTCGGCACCAGCACCGCCGCGAACGAACCGCCGCCGCCGGTCGAGACGCCGGCCGCGCCGCCGCCGCGCCCGATCGGCGCGCCGCTCGATCTTTCCAGCGCGTCGGCGCCGCCGCCTCCGCCGGCACCCATCGGCGGCACGGCGCCGGGCGAGTTGCCGCCACCGCCGCCGGCCAATCCGAGCGGCACCGGCGCGATCGCGGCCCTGTCGTCGACGAATTCGCCCAAAGACGAATACGACCTCGGCTACGGCTATATCCAGCGCAAGGACTACGGCGCCGCCGCCGATACGTTCGGCGATTTCCTGCACAAATATCCGAGCGACCGCCTCGCGCCCGAGGCGCAATTCTGGCTCGGCGAGGCGCTGTTCCAGCGGCAGAAGTATCGCGACGCCGCGGAGGCCTTCCTCGCGGTCTCGACCAAATACGAGACCACGGCGCGGGCGCCCGACGCGTTGCTGCGGCTCGGCATGTCGCTCAACGCGCTCGGCGAGAAAGAGGCGGCCTGCGCCTCGCTCGGCGAGGTGCTGCGCAAATATCCGCGCGCTTCGCTCAGCGTGAAACAGGGCGTCGAGCGGGAACAAAAGCGTGCCCGGTGCTGAGCGAGCAGTCGGCGTCGTCGAAGCGCGCGCGCTGTTTCGTGGTCTCGAACGCTTGCCCGGTCTCGTGCTTGCCGTTTCCGGGGGGCCCGACTCCACCGCGCTCCTTCTCCTCGCCGCGCGCTGGGCGAAGCGGTTAAAGCGGGGACCGAAGCTCATCGCCATCACGATTGATCATGGCTTGCGGCCCGAAGCGGCGCGCGAGGCGGCCATGGTCAAGCGCCTGGCGCGGCGACTTGGCGTTCCGCATCGCACCTTGCGCTGGCGCGACGGAAAACCGCGCGCGGGCTTGCAGGAAGCCGCGCGCCGCGCGCGCTACGAATTGCTGGCGGAAGCCGCAACGGGCGCGGGCCTTGCCCACATCGTCACCGCGCACACGCTCGACGACCAGGCCGAGACCGTGCTGTTTCGGCTCGCGCGCGGCAGCGGCCTCTACGGGCTTGCCGGCATGGCGCGTGCAGCGCCGCTGCCGATTGGCGGCACGCGCGCGATTTTTCTCGTTCGGCCGCTGCTGCATTTGCCGAAGGCACGGCTGATCGCGACGCTCAACGCCGCGCGCATCCCTTATGCCGAAGATCCGAGCAATCGCGACCCGCGCTTTACCCGCACGCGGCTGCGCGAGGAGCTGATGCCGGCTTTGGCGCGGGAAGGTCTCGATGCGCGCGGCCTGGCGCGGCTCGCGGCGCGTCTGCGGCGCGCCGAACAGGCCATCGCGGTCGCCGTCGAAGCGGCGCGCGCGGCACTTGCGCCGCCGCCTTGGCCGCCGCGCGGACCGGTGACGTTCGCGACGGTAGCATTTGCCGGATTGCCGGCCGAAGTGGCGTTGCGGCTCCTCGGCGAGGCCATCGCGCATGCCGGTGACGAGGGACCGGTCGAGCTCGCCAAGCTCGAAAGCCTTTACGAGGCCTTAGCGCAGGCCCGCGCCCGCCTGCGCCGGACCTTGGCCGGCGCGCTGATTACGCTCGAAAGCGAGCAATTGACGGTCGAACGCGCGCCGCCGCGGCGCCGATGAGCCGGTTGGGATAGCTTGGCGGGCCGCGTACCGCACATTAGCTATGCGACAAGGCCGCAGCTATGCGACAAGGCCGCAACAGCCGCTTTACGAAATAGGCGTATAATTCAGTACTCGGCTATTCTCGGGTTCTTGGCAGGGGCGCGCGCCGTCCCTACATTGGCCAAGTATCGGGGACGTGAAGCCGCCACGGTTTGCTGGCAAGGTGTATGCTCCGGACCGCGGATTCGCGGGCCAAGGACTCTGGGATGAATGCCAATCTACGCAATTTCGCCCTTTGGGTGATCATCGTCCTCTTGCTGCTGGCGCTGTTCACGCTGTTCCAGAATCCGGGCCAGCGTCCGCAGTCGTCCGACATCTCATTCTCGCAGCTCCTGACCGAGGTCGACCAGGGCCGCGTCCGCGACGTCCTGATCCAGGGCCCGGAAATCCGCGGCACCTTCACCGACGGCCGCAGCTTCCAGACCTATGCACCGAGCGACCCGTCGCTGGTGCAGCGCCTCTACAACAAGGGCGTCTCGATCACGGCGCGGCCGCAGACCGAGAACGTGCCGTGGTTCGTTTCGCTGCTGATCTCGTGGCTGCCGTTCGTGGCGCTGATCGGCGTATGGATTTTCCTGTCGCGACAGATGCAAGGCGCCGGCGGCAAGGCTCTCGGGTTCGGCAAGTCGCGCGCCAAGCTTTTGACCGAAGCCCACGGCCGCGTCACCTTTGAAGACGTCGCCGGCGTCGACGAAGCCAAGCTCGATCTGCAGGAGATCGTCGAGTTCCTCCGCGATCCCGGCAAATTCCAGCGCCTCGGCGGCCGCATCCCGCGCGGCGTGCTGCTGGTCGGGCCGCCCGGCACCGGCAAGACGCTGCTGGCGCGCGCCATCGCCGGCGAAGCCAACGTGCCGTTCTTCACCATTTCCGGCTCCGACTTCGTCGAAATGTTCGTCGGCGTCGGCGCCAGCCGCGTCCGCGACATGTTCGAGCAGGCCAAGAAGAACGCGCCCTGCATCATCTTCATCGATGAGATCGACGCGGTCGGCCGCCATCGCGGCGCCGGCCTCGGCGGCGGCAACGATGAGCGCGAACAGACGCTCAATCAGTTGCTCGTCGAGATGGACGGCTTCGAGGCCAACGAAGGCATCATTCTCATTGCCGCCACCAACCGGCCCGACGTGCTCGACCCGGCGCTCTTGCGCCCCGGCCGCTTCGATCGCCAGGTCGTGGTGCCGAACCCCGACGTCGTCGGCCGCGAGCAGATTCTGAAGGTGCACGTGCGCAAGGTGCCGCTGGCGCCGGACGTGAACTTGAAGACCATCGCCCGCGGCACGCCGGGCTTCTCCGGCGCCGACCTGATGAACCTCGTCAACGAGGCGGCGCTGATGGCGGCGCGGCGCAACAAGCGCATGGTCACCCAGGTCGAGTTCGAAGACGCCAAAGACAAGGTGATGATGGGCGCCGAGCGCAAGTCGCTCGTCATGACCGAGGAGGAGAAGCTCCTCACCGCCTATCACGAGGGCGGTCACGCCATCGTCGCGATCAACGTCAAGGCCACCGATCCGGTGCACAAGGCGACCATCATCCCGCGCGGCCGCGCGCTCGGCATGGTCATGCAGCTGCCGGAGCGGGACAAGCTCTCCATGTCGCTCGAGCAGATGACGTCGCGGCTTGCCATCATGATGGGCGGCCGCGTCGCCGAGGAACTGGTGTTCGGCCGCGAGCGCGTGACCTCGGGCGCCGCCTCCGACATCGAGCAGGCGACCAAGCTCGCTCGCATGATGGTGACGCGCTGGGGCCTGTCCGACGCGCTCGGCACCGTTGCCTATGGGGAGAACCAGGAAGAGGTGTTCCTCGGCTATTCGGTGGCGCGGCAGCAGAACATTTCCGAAGCCACCGTGCAGAAGATCGACGCCGAGATCCGGCGTCTGGTCGAGGCCGGTTATCAGGAAGCCCAGCAGATCCTCACTGCCAAGCGCGCCGACCTCGAGACGCTCGCCAAGGGCTTGCTCGAGTTCGAGACGCTGACCGGCGACGAGATCAAAGATCTCCTGATGGGCAAGCGGCCCAGCCGCGAATCGGTGATCGAGCCGACCACGCCGCGCAACACCACGGTGCCGACCGCCGGCGCCGGCCGCAACCGGCCGCCGCCGCGCTCCGAGCCCGGCCCACTGGAGCCGCAGCCGCAGGGTTGAGCGGCGTAGCGCGCACAGCCCATGAGCCCGAACGCCCGACAAATCCTCGACCGTGTCGGCAGCTGGCCGCAGGAAGACGTCGACGAGCTCGCCGAGATCGCGCGCGCCATCGAAGCGCGCCGGACCGGCGTCTATGACGTGACGCCGGAAGAGGAAGAAGCGATCCGCGAGGGACTTGCCGAGCTTGAGCGCGGCGAGTGGACCGGCGAAGAGGCAATGAGAGCCTTTTGGGTGCGCTGCGGCGTCTTATGACGGTTCGCTACGGTCCACGTGCGACCCGGGACCTTGATCGATTCGTGAGTATCTGATCAAACGCAGCCCGCAGGGTGCCATCAACGTTCTTACGGCAATTTATGCAGCGGTTGAATTCATCCGCAGGCATCCCGAGGCCGCCGAGGTCACGCGCATCGGCGGTGTTCGCGCCAAGGTAGTCCAGCGTTATCGGTTCAAGATCTTTTATCGGATCGCGCCTCCCGACAGCGTCATCGAAATCATCCATGTCCGGCACACGTCCCGCCGCATGTGGTCTGGCGGGGACGACTAGGATCGTGATGGACTGACCTCGAACCGGCTGAGTCGCGCCCGCGACAAAGCTTGGATATAGAGTTGGCCGCAATGCCGCCGTACCCGTGGGCTAGCCGGACCGGGGGGAGATAGCCCGATGAAGACCACTGTGATTGCCGGGGTTGCGCTCGCTTTGACGGCGGGCCCGGCGCTGGCCCAAGGATTTGGCGTCGACCGGCCGCATGGCGCGCCGGCGAAGCCGCCGGTCGCCGCCAAGCCGCAACAGCCCGCCGCGAAGCCGGCGCAGGCGGTCAAGCCCGCGACTACGCCCGAGCAGCGCTCGGCCGCGGCGCTGGCGCTGTCGTCGCAGCCGGTGTTCGACGACGACACGTTCCGGCGCATCAAGGAAGCGCTGCTGTTTTACTCGGACATCCAGGTGCGCGGCGGCTGGCCGGCGCTGCCGGCCGACTCAAAGCTCGCGCCGGGCGACAGCGGGCCCTATGTGGCGCTGCTGCGCCAGCGCTTGGTGATTTCCGACGACATGGCGCCGGAGCAGGAAGCCGGCGAGGCCTATGACGCGGCGGTCACCGAGGGCGTCAAGCATTTCCAATTGCGCCACGGCCTCGATGTCACCGGTGCCCTGAACGCGCCGACATTGAAGGCGCTCAATGTGTCGGTCGGTGCCCGCATCAAGCAACTCGAAGCGTCGCTGCAGCGTCTGCTCGGCATGGATTTCACCTTCGCCGAGCGCTACGTCGTGGTGAACATTCCGGCCGCCTTCGTCGAGGCGGTCCACGGCGACAAGGTCGAGCGCCGCTATCGGGTCATCGTCGGCAAGATCGACAAGCCGTCGCCGACGCTGACCGCCTACATCACCGCGGTCGACCTCAATCCGACTTGGACGGTGCCGCTCTCCATCACCAAGAACGAGATCGTCGCCCACATGCGGCGCGATCCGTCGTACTTAAGCCGCATGCACATGCGGCTGCTCGGCGCCCGCGACGAGGAGATCAGTCCGTCGTCGGTCGACTGGGCTGCGGACCGCTCGCCCAACTTCACCGTGCGCCAGGATGCCGGCGCCTGGAATGCGCTCGGCAATCTCAAGATCGACATGCCGAACCCGTATTCGGTGTACATGCACGACACCGATACGCGCCGGCTGTTCGCCGACGACTACCGCTTCGATTCCCACGGCTGCACCCGGGTCGACAATGTGCGCGACCTCGCCGCCTGGATTCTGCAGGATGGCCCGCCGGGCTGGGACCGCGCCGCGATCGACGCCGGCATCGCCGCCGGCCAGACCAAGATCATCAACCTGCCGCGCAAGATCCCGGTCGCCTGGGTCTATCTCACCGGCTGGGTGACGCGCGACGGCACCGTGC
>Ga0335081_10016193_pt1 | contig 12064 bp, 11 predicted proteins | sample Lox_Sample_35_FD_206713 | JGI IMG/M metagenome (GOLD analysis project Ga0335081, IMG submission 206713) | Soil microbial communities from Loxahatchee National Wildlife Refuge, Florida, United States - Lox_Sample_3.5 | ecosystem: Environmental > Terrestrial > Soil > Wetlands | place: USA... | reverse complement strand
TCCACCCAGCCGGCTCCGGCGGCGCCGGTGTCGCCGCAGGTGCCGCCGATGCCCCAGCCGCAGGGGCCGCAGGCGCAGTCCTGGCCGCCGCAGGCACCGCCGGGGCCGCAGGAACAGGTCTGGCGGCCGGATCAGCCTGCTCCGGCCGGCGCGTCGGCCTCGGGGCGCGGCGCGCCGGCCTCGGGGCGCGGGCGGAAGCGCGGCATCATCGCGGTGGCCGCCGCGGCCGCGGCGGTGATCGCGTACCTGACCGCCGCCGCGGTCGCGCACACGGTCCCGTTCGGGAAATCGCACCCCCCCGCGTTGACCACGCCGACCCCCAGGCCGACTCACCGGTCGGCCCCCAAGCCCACCCCGCCGCCGAGCCTGGCTGCCGGCGTCACCCCCCTGCTGCAGCTGCTGCCGGGTGATATCAACGACCCCACGACGCAATGCTCGGCTATCAAGAAGCCCGGGTGGAGCAGCCCCGGGCTGGTCAGCGCCCTGTCCTGCACTGACACCGGCCTGCCGCACGGGTACGTGGACGGCTATCAGATGGACAGCCGCGCCGACTTCGACACGACCTGGCGCAACTTCAACTCGTGGGCAAGCTTTGACGTCGCCACCGCGAGGCCGACCTGCCCGCCGTCAAGCAGCGGCGCGGAGGGGATCACCCCGTGGTGGAACAACCCCCTTCACTTGCCGCAGATGCAGGGCCAGGTCCTGGAGTGCTGGACGGGCTCCAACGCCGCGCCGATCTACGTCTGGACCATGCCGACGCAGGACGCCTTCTTCATCGCCGTGGGCGCCAACGGCTCATCGATGAAGGCGCTCAATACCTGGTGGATAAACAACTCAGCACCAGCAACGGCGCCGAAGGCTGTCCCGAGTCCCCAGGCATCATGACCGATTCCGGCTGGCCGTACGCGCCGAGCCTGAAACCACTCCGGCCTGAGGGACGCGGGCGCCGCAATGCAGCTCGATCGGCGCGCGGCGGACCTCCGCTAGCGAACCTCGTACCACTCGTGGTCAACCGACAGGTCCTCGTGATGAATTTCAGCTCAGACGGTCCTCCAAGCTGCCCCCCAAGACTGCTCCCGGCCAGGAGGAACCCTCGAACAACGATCGTTCGGCGACAGCGAGACCTTCCAGCTGACCGTCGAGGGACTCGTAGGCTGGGCCGAAGGCCTGAAGGAACGACCGCCAGTCCTCCTCGCTCCGCCAGCGGTCGATCGTCAGGAACCGGTCGGCCCGGACAGCATCGCGGTACAGTTCGGTGCCCGAGAACCCTGCGGCGCGGCCAAACAGCTTGACCCAGGCGCCATCGGCTGCGTAGGCCGTAGTGAACGCCGCTACCCGGTCACCAGGCACCTCGTACTCCCACACCCGCACGAACACGCCAGCATTCGACCACGGGCCCAACCGCCCGCGCCATCCGACCCCCGGAAACAGTGCCAGAAGTCCCAGCTCGGCTCAGCGCCGAAGCACGGTGAGAGGGAAAACCGCGGCAGCGCGCCGACGCGGACGAGGGCACCCCCCGAGCGGGCGCAGGCCAGCGAGAACGCGAAGATAGTTCTGTGCCTGCAGACCAGCCAGTAGCGCGGGTGCCGACGCCTCCGCTCGCCGCCCTCGCCTGGGACCGCAGGAACACCCGAGCCACAAGGAGATGACATGGCTGAGCCAGAGTATGTGGTCGTCTACGCCGCAACGTATCCGACTGTCGCGGCTGCCCGGGCGGTGCTTGACCCCATCAAGCACCTGCACAAGGAGGTGGCCGGGAAGGCCGACGCGGCCGTGATCGACAAGGAGAACGGCAAGGCGCACGTGGTCAAGCGGATGGACCACCCGCACAGCCGCGTCATCCCCGAGTGGTTCGGCGGCGGGGCCCTGACCCGCAAGGAGCTGAATGAGGCGGCCGGGGCGCTCCTCGCTGACGAGGCAGGGCTCATCGTGATCGGCGAGGCCACCATCGAGCCGGCCCTCGACAAGGCGCTTACCGGTACCGCCAAGGTATTGAAGCGCGAGATGGAGGCGACGATCGACCAGATCACCAGGGAGCTGCAAGAAGCGTTCAAAGGCTGACAGGCCCCGCGCCCAGCGAGGGGAACGGCTGCTCATGGACCCGCAGGAACTGGCTCCCGCGGGTTCATGGCCCGTGGCTGGGCTGTTAGATTTGTCTCACAGTGGCCAGCTGAGGGCTTCCAGGGAGTGGAGAGTTAGGTATGACGGCACCCCCGCCGGGCTTGGACGGCGACGAACTGGGACCAGTCGATTTCCTGGCGATCGAGTTTCCGGGTGGTCGGCTCACCTCCCCAGGCTTCGAGCAACTGCTTTCCCTGGCTGACCAGGGCGTGGTTGACATCCTGGACATGGAGTTCATCGCCAAGGACGCTGACGGCACCAGCAAGAAGGCTGACGTCTGGGAATTCGCCGTTCCCGAGGGGCGTCGACCTGAGCGCCTGGGCCGGGGCGTCGTCGGGCTTGCTCGATAGCTCCGATATCGGCGAGATCTCGGCGGCGCTGCAGCCTGGCAGCGTCGCCGTCGTGGTGATCTACGAGAACCGGTGGGCCCTCGGCCTGGTCGACGCCTGGCGGCGCGACGGCGCCCGGCTGATTGCCAGTGGCGGCTTGTCCGCGGACGACATGGTCGCCGCCCTCGATGAGGCCGAGTCATCCTGACCCGGCGGGACTCCCGCACTAACCCAGCGATGAGGAGGTCACGGTGGGCCTATTGAAGACCGCCGCCACGGTTGCGGTGGCCAGCTCCGTGCACGGCCGGATTCAGCGACGGCAGCAGGCCCGGTGGGCAGCGCAGGACCAGGCCGCTGCGCCCGCCCCGCCGCCGCCGGCTCCGCCCGCGGCCCCGACACGGCCGCGGCAGGCCTACGCCGAGCCGGTCCCGCCGCCGCCCCCGGCTCCTGCCCCCCGGCGCAGCCAGCCGACATGAGTGAGCGGCTCGCCCAGCTGAAGCAACTCGGCGAGCTGCTGTCAGCGGGCGTGCTGACCCAGGCCGAGTTCGATCAGCATAAGGCCCGCATCCTGAACGGCTAGCGCCGGGCCCGCCGTGGCGATCGTGCGGCCATCACCCGATAGCGGGTGGTGCCGACGTTCCCGGGGAAGACCTCGTCAGGCGAGCCGCGGCGGCCATCTCAGCGGCTGGTCGTCTCCGACCTGGCTTTCTTCCTCGGCTTGCCCGCGCACCATGATCTTTTCGTCCCCGGTGCGGTACCTCTCGGAGTTGAACAGCATGAGGTGGCCGCATGTGGTGCACTCGACCCGCACGGCAAAGGTCATGTCGCCGTCATGACTGTCCCCGGGCGGGGGGAAATCGTCATCCTCGCGAGGGAAGCCCGCGTCGACCAGGAGCACGGGAAGGCGGCCCATGCTAAGCGAATCCGCCGAACCGCACACGGGGCAGGCCTGCAGGCCGAGCTGCTGAAGTGCCTCGGAGACCTCGGCCATGAAGGCCTTGCGCCATCGCATTCGTCGCTCTACCTCCATCCGTCCCACGCGGTAGCTGTCAGCACTGGTGCCACATCCTTCCAGGCTTGCCACGGGCCTGCGGGGCACGCGGGCAAAGTCGCGTGCTACCCCCCAGCACGAACCCAAACCCGCGGCAGGAACCAAGCGGCACGAAAGAATCAGCGGCCGGGTTCGAGCAGCACCTTGACCGCGCCGGTGCGCCGGGAGTCCTTCAGCGTCAGCACCGCCTCGTCCCAGCGCTCGAGCGGGAACCGGTGCGTGATGACCGGCGTCAGGTCCAGGCCGTCCAGGGCGAAGTCGAAGTAGTGCGCCATGGAGTGCTTGGCCACGTCGTTCACTTCCTCGACCCCGAACCCGTTCGAGCCGATGACGTGCAGCTCCTTGAAGTACAGCGGCGTCCACTCGAAGCGCTTCGGCGGCTCCACGCCCGAGATGACCAGCGTGCCGCCGGTGGCGAGCAGCCGCAGTGACGTCTCTACCGTCTCAACCGAGCCGATGGTGTCGTAGACCACGGCCGGGCCGTCCTGCAGCCAGTCCCGCTTGCTCCACGGCGACAGCGGCGTCGTGCCGACCCGCCGCGCCACCTGGGCGACAAGCGAATCCGGCGCGGTGGACAGCACCGCGTGCGCTCCCAGCCGGGTCGCCAGGCGAGCCCGGGCACCGGGCCGCGTGGCCGCCCACACCTGGGCGCCCGGGTACAGGTGCCGCAGCAGCGCGATCGCGGCGAAGGCGAGCGTGCCCGAACCGTAGACGAGGACTGCCTGACCTTCGACGGGCGGTGCGAGCAGGATCGACCGCAGCGACACGCTGACCGGGTCGGCCAGCACGGCCGCCTCGTCTGAGACGCCGTCGGGGACGGCGAACAGCTGCCCGGGATGCGCGGCGAAGCGCTCGGCGTGCGCCCCGGTGGCCGCCGCGCAGTTCCCGATGTGGATCGAGACGGGCAGGTCGCCCGAGCGGAAGTTGCGGCACCACGGATAACGGCCGTCCCGGCAGGCCGGACACGGCGGGTCGATGCCGCGAGGCACGCACGACAGCCACGGATTGAGCACGACCCGCTGGCCCGTGTCCGCCCGGCGGCCCACCACCTCGTGGCCGAGCACGTGCGGGAAGGACACCAGGGCGGTCAGCGGGTTGTCGCGGCGCCCGTTCAGCAGGATCTGCTTCACGTCGGAGCCGCACAGGCCGGAGAACGTGGTCTCGACCCGCACCCAGTCCGCGGCCGGGAGCGGCAGTTCGCTGATGTCCTCGATGCGGACCGGGGCGAAGCGGGAGACGAAGGCGCGCCGGTCGACGCGTCCGCCGATGGCCGAGGCCGCCTCGCGGGCCAGGTTGTGCCGGAACACGAGCGCCTTCACATCGACCCTCCTTGGCCGGGCCGGCCTGGGCCAGCACAGCCACGGCAGCCCCAAACCTACCAAGGCTCGCCCGGCCACCAGGGATAACCGCAGGCCAGCCGGAGGTTCCCCGGCCATGAAGGTCATCTTCCGGTCGCGCGCTACTTGACGCTTTCCGGCCGCGCGCTACTTGACGCTGATCCTGGTGCCGAGTTCGGCGCCCTGGCAGATCTCGCGCATCACGCCCGCGGCCGCCACGTCGAACACGTGCATGGTCAGGGACTGCTCGTTGGCCAGCACGAATGCGCTGGTATCCATGATGCGCACGCCCGCGGCCAGCGCCTCGTCGTAGGTCAGCCGGGTGTACCGGACCGCGTCCGGATTGTGGTGCGGGTCGCTGTCGTAGACCCCGTCCACCCCGCGCTTGGCGACCAGCAGTGCCTCGGCGTCCAGCTCGAGCGCCCGCTGGACCGCTGGGTAGTCGGTGGTGACGTAGGGCTGCCCGATGCCGCCTGCGAGCAGTACGATCATGCCCCGGTCCAGGTGGTGCATGGCCCGGAGCCTGATGAAGGGCTCCGCGACGCTGTGGATGGGCACCGCGGTCATGACCCGGACGTCGGTGTCCGTCCTGGCCGTGAGCGCGCCGCGGAGCATCAGCGCGTTCATGATGGTGCCGAGCATGCCGATGTTGTCCGCCTCGGCGCGGCTGATCCCCCAGCCCTCGGCCATCCGGCCGCGGAAGTAGTTCCCGCCCCCGACGACCACCGCCACCTGCACGCCGAGATCGTGAACGGACAGGACTTCCTCGGCCACCCGGGACAGGCTGGCCGGATCCACCCCGGAGCTGCCCGACCCAGCGAGCGCCTCACCACTGAGCTTGACCACGACCCTGCGATAGCGAGGCACAGCCGCCGAACCCCCATCTATCCTGGCCGCCCGGAGCGGCAACCGTGCCCACGGTACCCTACGCCGGTACCTGGCCCTATGCCCTTTCACCGGCTGGATGCCAGGCTCAGGCAGGTGAACGTGATCTGGAGTCCCGGGAAATGAGTACCGTATCCCTGGTTACCGGCGGCAGCCGCGACGCCAGCTCCGTCCGACCCGCCGGGTCGGCCCGGATCCGCCTCGGCGGCCGTCGGGAAACGCCCGGAAACAGCATCGATGTCCCATTGATGTCGCCAGGGCAGCATGGATGGTCCACCGATGTCGTCTGGCCCGCGTCTCCAGGACGGGCCCTGTGACCGCGGTGACGCGTGATGCCGTCCTAGCCCAGGGATCCTGGGCGGCTGCTACCCGGGGATCCCTGGGCAGCTGCTACCCAGGGATCCTGGGCGGCTGCTACCCGGGGTGCCCGGCCGCCTCGCCGTGCTCAGTGTGCCCGGCGGTTTCGGCGAAGCGCTTGCGGCAGGCCTCGATCTCGGCTTCGGCGGCCGCGCGGTCGGCCCACGCCTGGGGCTGGACCGATTTGCCGGGTTCGAGCGCCTTGTAGACCTCGAAGAAGTGCTGGATCTCCAGCCGCTCGAACTCGGGCACGTGATGGATGTCACGAATGTGCTCCATCCGCGGATCGTGGGCCGGCACGCACAGCACCTTGTCGTCGAGGCCCTTCTCGTCACGCATCCGGAACATGCCGATGACCCGGCTGTTGATCAGGCAACCCGGGAAGGTGGGCTCTTCGATGAGCACGAGCGCGTCAAGCGGATCGCCGTCATCGGCCAGGGTGTCCTCGATGTACCCGTAGTCGGCTGGGTACCTGGTCGAGGTGAACAGCATGCGGTCCAGGCGTATCCGCCCGGAGGCGTGGTCCATCTCGTACTTGTTCCGTTGTCCCTTGGGGATCTCGATGAGAACGTCAACGTCCACTGGTTCGCTCCAGACCGGTCCGGGTGATTAACTCCAGTGTTGCCCCCCGGCGGGGCGCCCCCCCGGTGACCCCCCCCGGAACGGGGGGTTGCCCGCCCCCGTGCCCCCGGGGAGGGCTGCCCGCCCCCCGGGACCCCTGACCGAGGAAGGTGGTTGGTCATGGTGCGCCGCACGCGGCAAGCGGCCGTGCTGACGCTCGCCATGATCAACGTGTTCACGCTCGCGGCGGGCGTCACCGTGGCCCGGATGCTGCCGCCGCGGCTGGCCGCCCTGAAGGTGCCCACGGTCGCCGCGGGCCGGGTCGCCGGCCCGGGCGCCGTGCTGACCCCGGGGGCGGCGGACGGCTCGCTGCCGACCGCGAGCGGGCTGCGCTCGGCTCTGGCCGGACCGCTCTCCGCGGCCGCGCTCGGACCTCAGGTGTCGGCGATGGTCGCGGACCCGGCCTCCGGGCGGGTGCTGCTGTCCGAGGACGGGGACCGCCCGCTGACCCCCGCCTCCACCACCAAGCTGGTCACCTCCGCGGCCGCGCTCGCGGTGCTCGGCGCCGGCGCCACCTTCACCACCCGGGTGGTGACGGGCCCCGCCGGTGACGGCATCGTCCTGGTCGGCGGCGGCGACCCCACCCTCGCGGTGAACCAGCTCCCGGCCCGGGACTACCCCCAGCCCGCCACGCTGGCCAGCCTCGCGACGGCGACGGCGCAGGCGCTGAAGGCCGAGGGCCGCACCGCCGTCACCCTCGGCTACGACACCTCGCTCTACTCGGGCCCCGGCCTCGCGTCCGGCTGGCCGCAGGCGTACGTCACCACGGGCGACGTCACCCCGATCGTCTCCCTTGAGGTGGACCAGGGCCGGCTGACCACGTCCGGCGCCCCGGAAGACACGGACGACCCGGACAATCTCCGCCCGCGCACCACCGACCCGGCGGGCATGGCCGCCGCCGCGTTCGCCGCCCTGCTGGCCCGGGACGGCATCCACGTGACCGGCTCCCCGGTGGCGCGGGCCGCGCCCGCGCACGCGGCCGGCCTCGCCAGCGTGTCCTCGCCGCCGCTGTCGGCCATCGTGGAGCAGATGCTCGAGGAGAGCAACAACGTGATCGCGGAGAACCTGGCCCGGCAGGTCGCCCTGGCCACCGGCCAGCCCGCCTCGTTCAGCGGGGCGGCCGCGGCGGTGACCAGCGAACTGCGCAGGCTCGGCGTCGGCACCGGCCTGCACCTGGTGGACGGCAGCGGCCTCTCCCCGCAGGACGCGATCGCGCCGGTCACCCTGGTCAAGGTGCTCGAGCTCGCCACCGCTGGCGCCCGCCTGCGCCCGCTGCTGGCGGGCCTGCCGGTGGCCGGCTTCTCCGGCACGCTGTCGGCCGGGCAGAGCGTGTTCAGCGGCATCGGCGGCCCGGCCCTCGGCTCGGTCCGGGCCAAGACGGGCAACCTGGGCACGGTGACGGCCCTGGCCGGGCTGGTCACCGACAAGGCCGGGACGACGCTCGTGTTCGCCTTCATGGCCGACCAGATACCGGCCGCGGGGATGCTCAGGACGGCCGCCAGCGCCATCGACGAGGCCGCCGCCGCGCTGGCCAACTGCGGCTGCCGGTTACGGGCCCAGGTGATAAGCACTGTCGGCACCACGTACCGTTGGACTGTGAGCAGCACGCAGATGATCGACTGGGACGTCGCCATTTCCACCGGGACCCGGTGGGCCAGGCCCGGGCCGCAGGTGAGCCTGGCCGAGGCGCGGCGGACCGTTTCAGAGCTACGCGACCTCGCCGGCGCCGTTCAGCAGCCGGTCTACGAGGTCACCGGGATGTCCGCCACCCGTGACCATACCCTGGGCCGGGTCGCGGTGGTGGACAGGCCCGGGTGGATAAGGGCGAACGTGGACGGCTTCCGGGTGGTGCTCGAGCCGCTGGTCGAGCAGCTCAGGGAGCGCGCGCCCGGTGGGCAGGCCGAATCCAGGCCGGGGTCGGTGGTAACCGCGGTGGGATCCCGGGTCACCGGCATCCAGGCCGGGCTGATCCTGGCCTACCTGTCGTCCCGGGTGCTCGGCCAGTACGAGCTGTTCCTGCCGCCGGAGACCTCCCCGGTCGACGGCGAGCAGCCGGGCCGGCTCACCCTGGTGGCCCCGAACATCGTCATGGTCGAACGCGAACTCGGCGTCGACTCGCACGACTTCCGGCGCTGGGTGTGCCTGCACGAGGAGACGCACCGGCTGCAGTTCACCGCGGTGTCCTGGCTGCGGGACTACGTGCAGGGCCAGATGACCGAGTTCCTGCTCGCCTCCGAGCTCGACCCGGCGGCGATGCTGCAGCGGATCCGGTCGGCGGCCGACGCGATGGCGGGCGCGGTGCGCGGCGGCGACGGCGGCAGCCTGATCGAGGCCGTGGCCACCCCGCGACAGCGCGAGATCATGGACCGGCTGACCGCGGTGATGACGCTGGTGGAGGGGCACGGCGACTACGTCATGGACGCGGTCGGCCCGCAGGTGGTGCCGTCGGTCGCGCAGATCAGGGAGCGGTTCAACTCCCGCCGCGGCTCGCAGGGCCGGATCGAGCAGGCGATCCGCCGGATGCTCGGCATCGACCTGAAGGTGAAGCAGTACGCCGAGGGCTCCAAGTTCGTCCGCGCGGTCGTGGACGAGGTCGGCATGGCCGGCTTCAACAAGGTCTGGACCTCGCCGGAGACCCTGCCGGCCAAGGAGGAATTCGCCCGCCCGCAGGACTGGGTGGAGCGGGTCGTGTCCGCCTCCTAGCCGGCATGGGTCCTGGCGTCGCGGTCGCCGAGGTCCGTAACGCGGTGCGGGCCTGTCTTTCCGACCTGACCGCCGGTGACCTGCTGCTCGTCGCCTGCTCCGGCGGCGCCGACTCGCTCGCGCTGGCCGCGGCCACGGCGTTCGTGGCGCCGCGGCTCGATCTGCGGGCCGGCGGCGTGACCGTCGACCACGGGCTGCAGCCGGGCTCAGCCGAGCGCGCCGCGGAAGTGGCCGGGCTGCTCGCCAAGTTCGGGCTCGACCCGGTCCGCGCCGTGGCGGTCACCGTGCCGGCCGGCCCGGGCCCGGAAGCCGCCGCCCGGGTGGCCAGGTACGGCGCCCTCGACCGGGCCGCCGAGGAGTACGGTGCCGCCGCGGTCCTGCTCGGCCACACCCTGGACGACCAGGCGGAGACGGTCCTGCTCGGGCTGGCCCGCGGATCCGGCGGCCGGTCGCTGGCCGGCATGCCGGCCCGGCGCGGCCGTTACCGGCGGCCGCTGCTGGCCGTGCGCCGCGCCACGACCGGCGCGGCCTGCGCCGAACTGGGCGTCGAACCCTGGCAGGACCCGCACAACCGGGATCTGCGCTACGCCCGCGCCCGGGTGCGCCACCAGGCGCTGCCCGCGCTGGAGGCGGCCCTGGGGCCGGGCGTGGCCGAGGCGCTGGCCCGCACCGCCGGCCAGTTGCGCGCCGACGCCGAATGCCTCGACGACCTCGCGTTCGCGGAAAGCGGACAGCTGCGCGAGTACGGCTCGGATCCGGCCGGGCTCGACGCCGGGTGGCTGCGGGCGCTGCCCGCGGCGATCAGGACGCGGGTGCTGCGCGACGCGGCGATCATGGCGGGCTGCCCGCACGGCGCGCTCACCGCCGGGCACATCGACCGGATCGACGCCCTGATCACTGCCTGGCACGGCCAGCGATGGGTAGACCTGCCGGGGGGCGTGCGAGCGCGCCGCCGTGCGGGCAAGGTGTGGTTCAGCAGCACCTGAGGCGAGAGGGAATCCGTTGGACGTAGAGGACATGGGCGACGAGCTGAAGCAGGTACTGATCACGGCCGAGCAGCTTCAGGCGCGCATCAGCGAGCTCGCGGCGCAGATCGATGCCGACTACGACGGCCGTGACCTGCTGCTCATCGGCGTGCTCAAGGGCGCCGTCATGGTGATGGCCGACCTCGCCCGGGCCATGCACCTGCCGGTGCAGATGGACTGGATGGCGATCTCGTCCTACGGCTCGGGCACCAAGTCCTCCGGCGTGGTCCGGATCCTCAAGGACCTGGACACCGACATCACCGGACGTCACGTGCTGATCGTCGAGGACATCGTGGATTCCGGGCTCACCCTCTCGTGGCTGGCGGGAAACCTGCGCTCGCGCGCGCCCGCGTCGCTGGCCGTCTGCGCGATGCTCCGCAAGCCGGGGTCGGCCCAGATGCGCGTGGACGTCGCCTACACAGGATTCGACATCGGTGATGAGTTCGTCGTGGGGTACGGCCTTGACTATGCTCAGCGGTACCGCAACCTGCCATTCATCGGGACGCTGGCCCCAGCGGTGTACGGGGGCAGTTAAGGTCCGGCAGGCCGGGTACATCAGGTAGGGCCCATCAGGTAGGGGAACACAATCTGCCACGGGAAGCGTTCACTTTCCAGGCGTTGCATCACGCGGTGTACCGCCGGCAGGTTTTACGGCTCGCGGCCGCCGTTGGAGCACTGGCTGCGAGGATGGAACAAGGCCATCCCGCCGGAGGTCGACGGGAATGTGAGGCTGGTCAGGAGGGAACGGCCCCGAGCCGACGGGGCCGCTCATCGATGGAGCTAAGGCGCTTTTTCCGAGCCCCGCTGCTGCTTATTGCCGTAGCGGTGCTGTTGCTGCTTTTCGTGCTGGACTACGCCAATTCCGGCAGCACGTACAAGCAGGTCGATACCTCGCAGATCGTCAAGCTCATCGATCAGAACCAGATCAAGAGCGCGCAGATTACGGACAAGAACCAGACGATCCAGGTCACGACCAAGAGCGGCCAGAACCTCGAGGCCTCCTGGGTCTCCGGCCAGGGCCTCCAGCTGGCGAACGAGCTGCAGAGCCTGGCCAACAAGGGCGACCTGCAGCAGGGATACAACGTCACCATCCCGAAGAGCAACGCGCTCCTCGACCTGATCCCGACCGCCCTCATCTACCTGGTCATCTTCCTGCTGTTCTTCTTCATGCTGTCGCAGATGCAGGGCGGCGGCTCCCGGGTGATGAACTTCGGCAAGTCCCGGGCCAAGCTGATCACCAAGGACACCCCGAAGACGACGTTCGCCGACGTGGCCGGCGCGGATGAGGCCATCGAGGAACTGCAGGAGATCAAGGAGTTCCTGCAGAGCCCGGCGAAGTTCCAGGCCATCGGGGCCAAGATCCCCAAGGGCGTGCTGCTGTACGGCCCGCCGGGCACCGGCAAGACCCTGCTCGCCCGGGCGGTGGCGGGCGAGGCCGGCGTGCCGTTCTACTCGATCTCCGGCTCGGACTTCGTGGAGATGTTCGTCGGCGTCGGCGCGTCCCGGGTCCGCGACCTGTTCGAGCAGGCCAAGGCCAACGCCCCGGCGATCGTGTTCGTGGACGAGATCGACGCCGTGGGCCGGCACCGCGGCGCCGGCCTGGGCGGCGGGCACGACGAGCGCGAGCAGACGCTG